>Ga0316217_10000613_pt1 | contig 49563 bp, 33 predicted proteins | sample 1anoAmetaG_FD_203633 | JGI IMG/M metagenome (GOLD analysis project Ga0316217, IMG submission 203633) | Freshwater microbial communities from Trout Bog Lake, Wisconsin, USA - 1anoA | ecosystem: Environmental > Aquatic > Freshwater > Lake > Hypolimnion/Profundal zone | place: USA: Wisconsin...
GAACCTAAAGCTAAGCTTATGTTGTGCCATATCACAACTGACCATTTATTTTGCAACTATCTCAAGACTCCAAATATACAAGATAGTCATATCCAACTTCTTTTTCTTAGTCATTTGGTCCCTCAACTATTGCCTAGTCACTTGCTTGTTTACCACCTCAGTTGAAGATCGTATTAATGACGATTTTGGCATCTGCTATGTCTATCTTTTCGGAGGTTTTGCAGGCCTTATCGTAGTCTTTGATGTTCCTTCCAAAACTTTGGTTCGACCCTCTGAAACCTACCAGCCTAAGTATCCTAAGTCACTCTCTCTTTTGGGAGTATTTTTCTTGTGGATGTCCTTCGCTTTCACCTACTCAATAATTGGCCGAAAAGATAATGTTGCTTATACAGATGACAATCAGCTCAAGGATTATAGGCTTGTTTTTTTTCCTGAAGGTTGCCTAGGAATGTTCTTTGCTCTCAGTTCAAGCGTGCTCTCGACTGCGGCAGCTTCTATAATCTTTACTCCAGGTAACACTTTAAAGCTTAGTGATTTCATGGGCAGTACAATCAGTGGAGCAATCATGTTTGGTCCAGTTGCCGGGTTTGCTCAAAACCTAACAATTCCAATAACTTTGGGTATTGTCTCAGGAGCATTATCAACTCTCTATAAAAGCAAGCTTTTGCCACTAATAAATAGAAAGTACCTTTTGGACTCAATGGGATTTCTCGGACCTTTCTTCTTGACTCCAGTCTTAGGAAATTTCATAGTCACTCCTGTTATTGTTAGTGTTTATTCCTCAACATTAAATATAACTCCTCAGCTTTATGGCACTTCTATTCAGAGTAAGACAGCAGCAATTCTGTTTGTCTACTTTCTTGTTTCTTCAGGCATAGGCATGATATGTGGAATGATGATATCTTGGGTTATGAGAGTGTTTAAAGGAAACTAGAGCACTTTCGGAGACAGACTCATGTTCAGTCAAGATTTGAGCCTTGTTTAAATGAAGCTAGATTATTAAGAAAATTCCACAGATTTGTTTTCATCTGAAAGCTCCAGAGAGGAAAATTCAAGCGATTCAAGGAAAAAAATACTCAAAAAATCAAGTGGCAAAAAGAGAGGAGACGGAAGATAAAGCTTATGATTTGACCATAGTTATTGACATTAATAGTGGTTTTGACGCAATAACTGTTTGGCTATAAGGCTTTTGCTTGAGGTAGCGGTATGTAGTAGTAAAGTATCGCTAGGTGTCTTCCTAACTATTTATCATACCTAATTATATAAAAGACAAAATAAATGCTATTCAACAGCAAAATCTTGCAGAAAATAATCAAAACTCAAGTCCTCTTTCCGAATAGGTCTGTCTATGCCTTTAATGCAGTTAAATTGCGAGATAGGTCAGCTGTTGCGAATCAGGTAAATAAAAAAAAATCTTAAAAATATGCGAAAAACCAAATCTAAGAGAAATAAGAAAATCAGGAAGCATCCCAACAAAGAAATGAGTACATTAGGCTTTAAAATTCACACTTTTCGCAATCAACAAAGCACCATTAGAAAAAAAAAGTTTAGGGTAAGACAGGAAAATAGCCAGGCTTAAAGCTAACTCAAAGTTAAAACATCAAATTCATTTATGAAAACTGTAAAGCTCAATAAATTATTGATCAACTTAGAGTTAGCAAAGAAGAATAGTTGGCCAATCAACTTAGGAACAGCTTTTCAAACTGCTAAAATCCTAACAAATTTTTACAATTAATAGCCAAAGCTTCACTGAGAATCGACTTAAGCACCAACGTTTAGGCAATTCGATAAGTTTTAACAAATATCATGGACTTTTCTCAAAAATAGGTAATCTAAAATAAGGCCTACTTCTCCTAAGAAATTTCTCTTGAATTTATAAATAAGTATGATTAACTCATTTTGGAAATTTTGCAGTAAAATTTTTTTTCTTTTTCCTTTTATAGGTACATGAACTTATACAAGAACTTTTTACTAAATAACCCCTCAAAAGAGAATGAACTTCTAAGTAGAGAAGTTTTTAAACTTGTAATCAAGCAAATGGGAAGGACAGACATCTCCGTTGGGTAGAATTTATAAGCTTTGATAGATTATTTATTGAAATTTGGCTAGTAAAAGCATGTTGAAGAAAAAAGACAGTTTCTTCAGCTTTTAGGCTCGAATTTGGCTTACTTTGAAGCATAACCTTTAAAGCAGTGCTTGATTGTCATTTAATTAGGCGAGGGTAACTTTGCTTTTTCAAATAATGATGTTTCTAACATTTTGGAAATACTGTTTCTCTACTGCTAACACTACGTTAAATCTCTCTCTTTAAGTGAACTCATCAAAACCATTTTCTCAATCGGAAGATTAAGACATAAAAATATTCATAATTACAACAGACTTCATTAACTCTAAACTCACTATTTCAAAGCTATTTTGGTATAAAGAAAACTCAATTGCCATTAAATCTCCTATTTGTTCCAATCTTTTGCTGCCAGAGTCGTTTTAGCTGATGCAGAGCAACCTCATTTTCTTAAAATAGTGCTAACATCTCTACAAAACTAGCTAATCAGCATAGAGAAGGATAACAACAAAATAGTTTTAAGCAAAATAAATGAGATAATAAAAGTAAGTATTTTTAGAAAATTATTCAGCTACTAACTTTGCAAACAATAGTTCAAATCCTTCATTGAGGTCGTATCTGCAGCTATCACTCTAGCCTAGCGCAATCAATAAGCAACTTAGTTTTTTAACATTAAGGAGAATCTTTAAAACTTAGAAGAGCAATAATAGTTCAAAATAATCTAAAGAAATAGGAGAATTAATCCTCAGAAGCTTTACCTAATGTTGGAAAAGGCAATCGCGAAATAAGACACTAAATGGCTTGAAGATATAATCTAAGCAATTGTATAATTGAAGAATAGTTTCCTTTATCTGCCAAGCGTCTAATACAGCACTATCTTACCTTCCGTCTACTCCAATTATCATAAGGCCTTGGAAATTTTATACAAAAAAAACAAACTCAAACTTGTCAAGAAGATTATTTCAAATGTTTTACACTCCCAATTCAAGGACACTGGAAAGATCAAGGTTATAATCAAGTCAATCAGCATTTGGAAAGAGTCCCAAACTGATACATTATGGGAATTTTTTTTAGCTATTTGGCTAGAAGCAGCTGCAGTTTAAAAAAAGGCATTAGTTGAGTTGTCAGAATTGTTTCTTTAGGTTATGATTTGGAATTTGAAAAATTTTGCAAGCCACTTAAAACATTTTAGCAATCCTAACTTTTATTAGGCTTGCACCCTAATCTTTCGAGGGGCAAAATCGTTCAAAAGAAGTAAGAAGTTATAGACCTTGTTGGATCGTTTTTTATGCTAAATCTTGAGCAGAGATTATTATAGTCTCCTGTTGGACTCCTTCATGAATAAAGTACTTGATTAGATAACATTTTAACAATTGTTTTAAGCAAACTAGAACAAAAGGCTGGAGTATCTTTTGATTTGGCATAAAATGAAGGGAATAGTTACTCAAGATTAGATCTCTTACTTCTACAAACGTGCCAATGCTAAAGATTATCACAAATTTTCTTAGCTCTAACAAAAAATTATTACTTACACTTACCATTTTTATGTGTAAGAAGAGCAACTTCCATCTTCTGAGTAGATACTGCTCACTTTGATGGAAAACTACCATTAATCAAGGTGGAAAGATATTTAGAACGTGAGTAGTTTTTAGAATGTGAAAGAGATAGGGAAAGAACTAGCCTAAATGAGATCAAAATAGCTCGTCAGCCTGCTTCTTAGTCCGCTTTTAACTAGGGTTTAGCCAGCTATTGTGAAATAGGTTTGGAATGCTTTGCTTTCCAGAGAAAATCAGTTTTAGTACTTAAACTGGATAACTTTGCTGGAAAGCTATCAAAAAAACTCTCTTTTTGCAAATTAAGAACTCATGCTAACGCTAAAGATAATCTCATACTACTCCAGTAAGCTTGATTATTTAATATTCTAAGACTTTTAAAGATTGCACAACTTAATTCAACAACTCCAACTGTCCATTTAACACTCATTATTCTCATCATTCTTTAGCGACTCTTTCAACTACTTCCTCAGTACAAAAGACCAACGGAATCACAACATAAACCTGCTCATACGAATGTTGATCAAAAGCAAAACTCAACTGACCCTTAAAATGGGCAAGACAATAATTAAAGCAAAATCAAGGAAATAAGGCTGCATTTTTCTATTATGGATGGAAGATATCTTTCCTCAGCAATAATACGAAGAGCTATTAAATTATTACTTTTAGATCAAACTTTCCTAGACTCGCTATTTTAGTCGGCTGCCGTATGAATTAGAGTTGTATTTCGGCAAAAAATATCCATATTCTCTGTCTTCTTATCAAAAATACATCATGCAATCATTGCCCTCCAAAAGAGATTCATTTTTTTAATTCTAGTAAGTGAAAAGCCAGCTAGTAACTCCTTTCTTACTTAGATGCGAATACAAAAGTCATACTAAAATATTTTTTGCAATTATTCATACAACTTCATAATCTATCAGTAAATTGTGTATAACCTAGAAAAAATCTGCTTCTTTTTACCGATGGCACCTACCAGGAGCTGTAGTTGAAACTTTTCCGGAAAATAGCTAAGTTCATTCCCGAAGCAGCCAATAAAACATTTACGCAAATCATAGTCAATAGTATCATTGATATCTAAGAAATAGAGCGAAAATGTAAGATTTCTCTAACTCAGTCTCATTAAAAAGGAAAGAAGTGCCTATAGTAAGCCCAGACGAGGAGCCTGACATCAAAAATTTGTAATATGAGAAGATTTTGGCACAAAAAGTTGCTTTTTTGGGGACATAGTTCGACAAAAAAGAGTCTTTTCACTAAAATATGGGATTAGACGCACTTCCCTAAATTCAGGACGATAAAGGTGTATGATTATTTAAATAAACTTCACTTGGAAGCACCTACTTGAAAAGATTCTTGAGCTTTATATGACTATAAACTCTATAAAAGTTATCAAAGTTTAATAAAAAGCTTGAATTTGTTTAATACAATGAGTCTTCAAATAAAACTCGTAAACGCAGTCTTGAGTCATGACACTTAGACTTTCTCAAACATGGTTGTTCTCTTGAAATATAGGATCCTTATTGCATTCTCAAGCTTGGTCAACAGACATTTCGATCCAAAACCAAAGATTAAGCAGGAAAAAGACCTGTCTGGAACTAATCCTACACTTTCGATGCCCAAGAAAACTCACTCAAAATCACTGTGATGGACTAGGATACTGCTAGTGATGACCTAGTCGGAGAAGGGACTTTAGACGTTTCAAAATTCAGGAATAACCCAACAGAGCAGCAATGTAATCAGAGCCTTACCCAGAACTTGTGCAGCTTTATTATTCAGGCAAAAATGCAGGAAAGGTTCAATTACTAATCAAGGGCACTGGAACTAACACAAATATCAACCCTAACATCAATAACATCGGCAATAACATAATTCCAGGATTCGGGGGTCAAGGAAATGGCTGGGGTCAGCCAAATAATCAATGGGGTGGCAACAACCCTCAATTCAACCCTCCTCCTCCGAATCCCAACTTTGCGCCAAATCAGCTAGGAATGTACCAAGGGATGCCTAACCAATCGGGAAACATCAACCCAAACAACGGGTGGAACAACCCCTACCCTCCCCTCGAGAACCCCACCTATAACAACAACACGAACGCAATGAGCCTGATGGGTCAGTTTATTGGCCAGCAAGCAAGCTACCCAAATAATCAAGCCAATCTGCAAGGGAACGTTCAAACTCAATTCCAGATGATAAATGGAATGGGGATGCTGAACAAGGGCAACCAGAACTATGGGAACAATCCTTACCCATGACCTGATTATTGTTTGCCTCATCAAATTCGGAATTCGATATATCTTATCAAATATGGAATGGGCCCATTGGGTTCAGTAATACCTGTTGTTTGCCTTGCTGTAAACAGAATCAATTTATGAGAGCCGATATGTGAGTTTTGGGCCTTTTGGAATTAGAATTGAGTTGAGGTTTTTAATAATGCTAGAAGTAAGCTCACAACCAATACAAAAAGGGTTAGTTAGGTTCAAACCGCACAAAGATTGGGCTTTGCTGCTCAAAATGACAGAAGAGAAGCCCTTGAGCTTGATGGTCTAAGAGGAAAGATGGGACATGAGTAAGGTCTAGACGATATAGGCGAGAACAGATATAGAGTATTGTTGAACAATGGCACAATAAACTCGATTGAAGTGCTCTAAATCTCCTCTTTAAAAATCAGTAAACCTCCGAATACCTAGGGTGGGGAAACCTAGTCAACATCATCAGAGAGCTCAGTGATATCACATTTCCCTGTCTCAAGTAGCTCCATCTCAGTCACTGGTTTGTTATCTAGATGGCAACGCGATCTAAAGCATTTAGGCTTTGTACACCCTCGATATGCGCTTCTTGACCAACCTCAATCTGAGTAACTTTCGTCTCAGTCAGAATAAAATAACATCACTTCCCTTAGAACACTGCCTAAGTGCCATCTCCCTAACCTCCTTGAACTCACCCTCTGTACCTTTTCCCCCACTCAGTTAAGAATAAAATCATCGATTTCAGTCCACTTCAGCGCCTTAATGCTCCCAAATTACAAAAAATATGGTCAACTCCGCAAAAGTAGGCATAGGATAATATAGGGATAGCTTTGATACAAACAATGCCAGTTGCTGGATCTTTAGAATCTAATCTAAAAGAGTGGATAACCTATGTAATTAGGGGTCTAGTAAGTCATAAAGCATGAAAGGGCCTAGATTTTCGACTTCGAAGGAGTCTAAGTGATGGCGAGGAAGTGTTTCGGGAGAAACATCAAGCTTTCCTACTACGTCCAAGATGATATAAACATCAGAAGAGAGTGACAGTTGCCACCCTATATATAAAGTCAACCTTAAGATGATAGCTGTATTTAATTGCCACTTTATTGACACAGAAATCATTGAATCAGGAAAAGTGTTCAAAGCAGCAGTTCCTTCTGGAAAGAATGCGAAGGATTGGTGCCTGGCTGATTAGCTATATGGGTCTACCATGTCCTCCAGGAATAGCTATATTATAAGATAGTTGTGATGAGTCTCCGAAACAACATCAAGTTAGTGTTGGCCACGCTCGAGAAAGCCATCAGGCAAACTCCACTCGATAAGCAACCCTTGCTCGCGCACAAGATATCCAAAATCAACGAAAAGTACTCCAAACTCAACCCCTAGCACAACGATCCCACCTACCTCAAGGAACTAGAGTTCAACCTCAACTTCGTCAAACTCTCCTTTCCCTATCTCGACTACTCACCCCCCGCTTAACCTAAGCAACCCCCACCAACCTAGCCCTAAAGCAATTAGGTCAAGCCGGAGAGGGTGGAGTAGTAGTTTTTTGAGCTGTAGGACAAGGAAAAGGTTGAAAAGTTTATGGAGGAGACTGCAAAGGTGTTGAGAGGAGTTCGGGAGTAGGTGTAGTTTTCCAACTGGGGGACGGGCAACGTGGACCCCTAGGACCTGAAGAGGCACAAGTAGCTACTGAAGAGGCAGCACTTCGCCGGGTAGTTCTGGAAAGACAAGGCCAAGCCCACGAGTCCCACTGCTGACTACCTGATGAACGTGATGTAGAACTCCCCGTAGCTCAAAGACTAGAATATCTAGGTGAGCTAGTCGGAGGAGAATGCCACCTTCACGAAAGACCCTGACCAAAACTGGGAGAAGGTCAAGAGGTGATTGTTTGCTGCCACTCATCATTACCCATCACCCCCCACCCATCACCACCACCCATCACCACCACCCACCACCACCCATCATAGTACCAAGCTATTACATTTTTAAATAGTTATAAATGATGTGGGGAGACAAGCAGGCTAAGCTTCATCTGGAACACTCGCTTCCCTACTGCGACCTGCAGAACGCAGAGATGGGCGGCTTCTACTATAAAGTAGTTACAAGGCTGCGGCAGGAAGAGCCCGGACTAGCCATGAGGTTGGGGATGAAGGTGGGTGAGTTCGGACGCGCACAGCAAGACCACGTCTCCTACCTGGTCCAACTAATAAACAGCAGCAGCGAACTGTACAAGCTGGTGGTGCTGGGCACCCACTTCCTCTACCTGGAGCGAGTGGGCTGCATATTCTAGCCGCAGGACGAGTAGGCCTAATGGTTCATCCTCAAGGAGAGGCAGATCTTCCAGCACCTTTCAGCCTGCACCCACCACCTGACTCGCATTTTGGAGGAAGAGCTGAGTAGTTCAGCCCTGCTTTCCAGCAGCTTTAGCGAGGCATTGTTGAGCGAGAAAATAAGATAGGTGGCGAAGAGTATGAACCGCAGCGTGTGAGTGTGATAATATGAGGGTTGTATATGACAAATTGCGGATACTATGAAGACGGGTTGAATATTAGAATAGGATGAGATTTTGGTAGGTATATTTAGAGTAGGATGAGATATTGATGGCTAGGTAATGGTGTGAGTTGGTTATTAACACAATTTTGGCCTAGTCATCTCCCATCCGTTCTGCCCACTCGCCCACAATCACTAGATACAGCCACCAGCACTAGATAGATACAGCACGCAATTAAACCACTTTAATTTTATAATCACCCATGTCCCCCTCCTGCCAGTTCTTGAACTGCACTTCCCTCTGCTGCAACTACTACGGCTCCTGCCCCTAGTCCTACGCCTACTACTACAACTACCGCTACACAAGCTGCTACACCTACTACGTGGACCTGCCCACAGAAAGCATGTCCATGGGCATATGGGTGGGGATCGGGGCAGGCGGGCTGCTGCTCACCGCAATCCTGCTCTCGATCATCTGCTACTGCTGCCGTCGGAAGGCAGCCCTGTAGAACCTGGAACAAAACAAGCTTAACCCCACGAACCTGTAGAACTCGAGGAACGGGGCAATACTGTTCACGGAGCAGCCCATCAGTCAGGAGATGATCAGTCTGAACCAGTCGATGCAGCCATCAATGCAGCCGCCCTACTTGATAGGATAGAAGATCCCTGGCAGCCGCCCACCTTACCAACCCTACGGCCAAACCCTCCAGAACTACAGTCAGCCCATCCTCCAGAACAACCAGCCCATCCTCCAGAACAACCTCACCAACACCTATGGACTCAAGCTCTGATCTGTATTATCCATCTTTTGTGCCACCCATTCACTCATCTGTTATGCCCACCATTCCTGCCATATCTTATGTTCCACCATTGCAATCATTCGATTATGCGATTAGGTCTGGTGGTATTTGGGGTGGTGGATATCTAGGCTGGATGTTGCATGGTTAATTTACCAATTATAATCTAACCTGATCGATTGGTAAAGTTCTGCAATACTGAAGATAGTATACGTTTAACTAGCATATTTAGTATATATGTCGTAATGACATAAATAGTTAAGATAGCCGAATCGATCAATCAATCAAATATCAATTCAGTCTATCAACTTAGTTCAATAAGTGCAATGTTAGATTTGCCATTTGGAACCAACTGCAACTCTTTAATACATATTGTCAGGTTCTTTACATCATTTTTTCATGATTTCATAATTGACACCCTTACAAATACATACAAACAATTGCCCATATTCAGCCTAACCAAGACATCAGGGTCTTAGAGTTGAGTATGAGTAGTCAGGCTTTGTGATTGTTGATGAGTCCATTCGTGAGGCAATCAATGTCCTTTATTGAGGCAGTGAAAGTGGCTTATAATTTTATGAAAAATAGAATCCGTAATTTTGATATTCAAACCAAGCTGGGTTCCGGCAGCTACGGAGTCATCTACAAGGCAGTGAACAAGACGAGCAAATAGGTGTGCGTGCTGAAGCAGATCAGCCTGAGCCGTTTGAACGAAAAGGCACGGAAAAGCGTAAGCAATGGCGGATTTAGGCGATCAATGAGGCCACAATAATGGGGAAGTTGGTGCACCCATTCATAGTTCGCTACCAGTAGTCCTTCATCTAGTAAAACACCCTCAACATCGTCATGTAGTTCTGCGACAATGGCGACCTCAACAACTTCCTGAAACTGCAGAACAAGAGGCCGCTGAAGTAGGACAAAATATGGAGGTTCTTCATAGAGATCTGCGTGGGGCTATAGTACATCCATAAGAACAGGATTCTGCACAGAGATATCAAAACCTTGAATATCTTCATGAACAAAAGTGAGGAAATCAAAATAGGCGATTTGGGAGTCGCCAAGATGCTCACCAGCAATGAGTTTGCGCAGACCATGGTCGGCACTCCCTTTTACCTGTCTCCCGAACTCTGCGAGTAGAAGCCTTACAACTAGAAGAGCGACATTTGGGCAATGGGCTGCTTGCTCTACTAGCTGTGTACCTTCCGGCATCCCTTTGAGGCGCAAAATCAAGCTTCCTTGATTTTGAAAATCATTCGAGGAAAGTATGCTGATAAATACATTCTATAGATATACAGCGATCCCGTAGTTCTACTCGAGAGAACTCAAGGAAGTCATTGACATGTGCCTGGAGCGAGACTACAAACGCAGGCCCACCGCCAGCAACCTCCTTGCCAGGCCCAGTAACTCCCACCATATCCAGAAATCCAGGAAATGCTTGAACAGTTTGGCATCAACAAAATCGTAGAGGACTACTCCAAACTTATAGCCAAATAAAAAATGCCAGCTCCTAGTAAGTCTATCCCATAATAAAAACAGCAAATGCCCGTCAAAGAAAGACCCATCAGAGTCCCAGATTAGCCCAAAAAGATAGTCAAGGCCATTGATGAGGATCCCAAGAAATAGCTGCCGAAATAGGACATCAAGAGGGACGAAATCAAGAAATAAATATTTAAAAGCTAGTAAAATTTGAGAAAACCTTAGAAAGTCAGGGAGGAAAAGAGGTAGCCAGTGGTAATCTTGCCGCCCAAGCCACATGCTCAAAGCCAAAAAAAGATGTAGGTAGTCGAAGTTCGTCGTTTATCTTAGTAGAACATGGAAGGCAAAAAGGAGAACAAAGGATAGTTTATGAGCAACCTCGGGAAGCTCATGGACATCTAGGTCCAAAAATAAGCTCATAACCAAGTTGAAGTAAAAAAAGAGAAACTTGCCGAAAAAGTTGCAGAAATCAAGAAAGATAGTAAATCTTCGTAATATAACAAAAATGCGAATCAGTCAGAATTAAAAAGATACACTCCTGCTTTGCCTTAAAAGAAACCCAACAATAGCAATAGTAATCAGGTAAAGAAAGGAGAAGCACCCAAACCCATTTCTATCTTGAGTAAGCCTCCGCTTGCGCCCAACAGTGCGTCGAAGTAGGGAGTAATAAAGGTGAAAAACTAGAAGCTGGTGTAGGCGAAAGTTTATGATTCTCAAAAGAACATGTTTAAGCCACCAGGCATCATAAAATCTGGAGGATTCAGTACTCACCTATAGAACAAAGAAAAGGTTGAAATTCAGAAAGTGTAATCTAGCTCAAAGTAAAAAGGATCTTATTAGAAAATCCATTCAGCCAAAAGGCCATCCAATCCCAGTCCGTTCATCAAAGTTGAGAAGGAAAAGTAGGAAAAAAAGCAGCTCTTTGGTGTATCTCCTGCAGTTTAGCGTAAGTCAGAGAAGATAATCAAAAGCAATGCCCCTTCTGCCATCATCTAGTAGAAAAAATAGCCCAAGAAAGAGGACATAAACAAAGTTTCCAGAGTGAGAAAGGGAGGCAAGAATGAATTGGCTCGTAACGTTCGTAATATTTCGAGGTATAACTAAGTCAGTAAAGAATAGTAGGATATGATCATGAATTTGCCCACTAACATCCACAAAAATGGAGCACTCAGCTCTGATTCAGAGTAAGATTACTCAAATCGCAATAGCTAGAAAAATGTTTCAGATTTAAAGGTCAAAACTAACAAAAATAAGTTCCAGCTAAAGGAAATCAATGATGACTTAGTTCTTCAGAAATACGAGGATATGATGAGAAGCTAGGAGGAACAGAAAGTTGAAACTACCAAAGAACTAGATGGCTCTAGTCAAGGCTCAGAGTAGCTCAATAACTAATTTGACAAAGAAATCGCAGAATAATCTGCAAACAGTGCCCTTTAGGGTGAATTTGAATAAAACCCAGATAACATAGTCTAGGATTTATAGTACGGAGAAGGGCGAAAAAACAGTGGAAACAGCAACTAGGCAATCTAATAAGCACTGTAAGAAGAAATCGAAAAGTAGGTGGAGATTTAGGATGAAAGCAAGTAAGAAAATGAATGGTCTTTTGACGAAGAGCCTGAGCTACCTATGCTCTAGTAGAAAGAGTCTCCTTACTTCTAAGAAAACAATCCCTATCTTGTTGAGCAAGAGGAGAGGACAGAAAACAAGATTAACCATCTTCAGATCAAACTGCAATAAAACATGAAAAGAGAGGACTAGATAAACAAGCTAATGCAGCTCAAGATAGATGAGTGCAGAAAGTTCATGGGAAACGAGAAACATCTACAGGACATTTTGTAGTTCTTTAGAAAGAAGCTGCACGTAACTTTGAGCTAACTTAGATGGACGACGAATACAACGAATAAGACGAGAAGGAGGTGTAGTTGTTTTTGAAGAAGAAAGGACTCACTGACCATTATAAATTTCAGAACATCTACAAAATCATGCACTTCGAGATGGAACTCGACAATACACGCAAAATCATCCAAAGGATTTGCAAAAAACTCACAGAACTGTAAAACGAATGTTGAGGTGGCTGCGCTTGATAGCGATTATCCTTTAAAATTCTATTTAATTTATCTATAATTGCATCAACAAGCATGGCAAAGGACAAATCCAAGAAGAAACTTGTCTAAAAATAAATGAAATCTGAGCAAGAATAAATCCAGTAGGATTTTGTAATCAAACCCTCTCAGAATGGAGCAGAGATTAAGTCAGAAGATTGGCCCCTATTACTCAAAAACTACCACAAAATGAATGTCCTCTCTTCCCACTATACTCCCATCCCCGCAGGCTCCACTCCTCTCAAACGTGCTTTAAAATAGTACCTTAAATACGGTGTGATCAACCTAGACAAACCCTCCAACCCCAGCTCTCATTAGGTGGTGTCATGGGTCAAGAGAATTCTAAGAGTTTAAAAGACTGGTCACTCAGGCACACTTGACCCCAAAGTCACTGGATGTTTGATCGTTTGCTTATAAAGGTAGTCAATAACTAACTCAGAGCAACTCGTTTGGCCAAATCTCAGCAGACTGCTGGAAAATAATACGTTGGAATTGTGAGATTGCACGGAAATATTGAGAGTGAGCTAAAGCTGAAGAGTGTGCTTTCCACTTTGACAGGAAGTCTCTTCCAAAAGCCTCCAGAGATTTCAGCAGTCAAAAGATAACTGCGGGTTAGGACAATCTACGAATCTGAGCTTTTGGAATACGACCCTGAAAAAAGACTAGGAATATTCAGAGTGTCCTGCGAAGCTGGAACTTACATCAGAACTTTGTGTATCCACATTGGCTTGCTGCTTGGAGTGGGTGGCCATATGGAGGAGCTAAGAAGAACAAGGAGTGGGTGCATGTCGGAAACCGATAGAGCTGTCACTATGCATGACTTGCTAGACGCCCAATGGAAATACGACAACTATAAGGACTAAACCTACCTTAGAAGAGTAGTCCTTCCACTTGAAGTGCTCTTGATCAAGCTTCCAAGAATCGTCATTAAAGACTCAACCATCAACGCTATCTGCTATGGGGCCAAACTGATGATTCCTGGTATTCTGCGTTACGACGATGGGATAAACGTGGGAACATAGATTGTGATAATGTCAACCAAAGGAGAAGCAGTTGCAGTGGCAATCGCCCAGATGACTACAGCTGAGATAAGTTCATGTGACCATGGAGTGGTTGCCAAAACCAAAAGAGTCATAATGGACCGATAGACTTATCCTAGAAAATGGAAAGAAGGACCCCATGCTAAACGCAAACAGTAGTTGATCAAAGCTGGACTTTTGTAGAAAAACGGAAAACCCAACCCAAAAACCCCCCAAGATTGGATCCAGTATTACAACAACGAGAAAGATAATAACATAGTTCAGACCAAATGATTAAACAAAAGATTAACCCTTTATTTACTTTATCACTAGCTAAACTTCTTCTCAAAAAACTCATAAGCCTGTATTGAGATGTTTTTCTTTAATTATGAAATCTTATTGAATGAAATTTAGCAATGATAGTTGCTTTAAATACCCAAATGAATAATAATCAGCCTTTATGGAAGCATATCGGTAAGCAGGAAGTAGTGTATTCACCAGAATCTTCAGTAACATCCAATCGTCATCGAAAAGGCTTTTAAATCAATTTCTAAGACGAAATTTGGTCTCCCCCTAACAGCCCAGATAGGTTAAGAACCAAACGTGTCGACTCAATCCCTTAGAATTACTACTTAAGTGAATAGTCTGCACACTAAAGAACTCCCATGATCCTCACAACTATGGATATTGATGCTAACAAGTTTGAGGAAGAATAGGCGTTAGAAGTGATTTCTCTGTAAAGTGAAAAGCAAAAGGTCGTCAACCTAAACTACATTCTAGGTAGCTTTAAATAAATCTAAGATAAGAATAAGCTAGAAATTAGAACACCCAACGTAGCTTAAATCCTAGCACAAACTCAAGCAATGGAGAAGAAAAGGATTAGTAACCTAAATCCGACTATAAAAGAACTATTGTTAAACGTTAACCTTTTAAAACAGCATCTCTTCGAGTACAAAATGATACTTAATGAAAAAATTAACTAAATGAGCAATTTCTTTGTGAACAGTCGTACTAAAATAGAACAAAATCTTCAAAATATGGCAAATAACAAAGAAAATGAACCCAAAGAGTCTAAAAAATAAACAAATAATGAGACTATTTATAAGAAGTAAATAGAAAGTCTGAAGGAAGATTTGAAAAGGGAAAAAGAAAAATGCATACTTTATAAGGAAGAGCTTTAATACGAGTTAAAAAAGATAAAGAACAGTAATTAATCAAAAGAATAACAGAAAAGAAGATAACTTGAGCTATAAAAAGTAAAAGTTGAGCAAAAGTACGTCAGCAAGATCAAAAATTTATAACAGGAGTTGTTAGACATCAAAAGCTAAAAGGACAGTATTAAATTGAAGACAAATAAGCTAAAAGAAGAAATAATGATAAGTAACAATAATCTTTAAAGGACTAATGAAGAAAATGCTTTACTTAGGAAGAATCTCAAAGAAATGAGAGACAAGCTGTAAGACGCCTAAACGATGGTTAGGAAGAATGAAACCAAAATGACTCTCGAAAGAGAAAAACAATAAAATGAAAACAACCACAATTTGAAGTAAATCGGAAGGTTAAAGCAAGAATGTAGCAGATTATGCAGTTTACTCAAATAAAGCTAAGAACAACTGAAGCAGTGTGACGAACTGTTTGCTTCTTTGGCTAAAAAAAACAAGGATCTCTAGGAATAAACGAGCAAACTCAACAATAAAGTGCGATAAATTGATATGCAATACTATAAGAAACTGCAAGTTTTTGATAAAATGCTGCTTTAAATTGAGGGTAATTTGCAAAAAGTGAATGAAAACCATCAAAAATAGAAATAACAATACTTTTTTTAGTCTTAAAGGCTTTAAAAAGAAAAGTAAAAATTGGCATACATCTAAGCAGAAATGAAGAGTAAGTAGTTTGAAATGTAGCAAATGAGAAAGGAGTTGTAGCAGCAAATGTTGCTTTTGTAAAAAAAGGAAGAAGGAATGAAAGCAGAGTATAGATTAGCAGTTTAAGCCCAAAACGCAACCAAAGATAAATGGTATCAAAGATATTACAACTTCTTTCCAGAAAAAGAGTAAAAAAGGTATTTTATGAACCCTCCAACCAAAGATACCAACAACTTCCCAATAACCTCTAGACAATCAAAAAATGAAGTTTACGCACATCCCATCAGACAAAACATTTCTCCCCCTAAGTAGCTCTACAGAGTAAAAAGTTAGAAAAACTTCGTCTTAAACACTGGACGTGAAAGTTTGAAGCCCAAAGGAAAATTTTTCGAATTGTAAAAACCAGAATCTTACAAAGATTATAACATAACAAACAGAATTGACAGTTTGCGAAAATAATTAACCAAGTAGCTCAATCACATGAATGGGCATTGAACTTTTGCATAGCTGCAATGGATTTTATCTTTATAGTTACTGTTATTTAGCTAGTTATTCATAAGCAAAAAATTATCAATCATAGTTCATTTAGAGGATTTCATCTATGTAGACTTACTGGTGCTGCGAATCCTCGACTTTTGGAGACCAACGTTTACCTATGACTACTAACTCAGGATAGGGGTTGTTCTACTGAAGATAAGTCAAAGGAGAAGGTTATTCAACTTCGCCAAGATTTAACTGACTTTCACCCTCAAACATGAGTCTTTAACGTCCTACCGACTTCTCTTTCTACCCAGATTCGTATTTATTCTAATTGAGCACTGAAGATTCCTCTTCTTTGTGGTTGTTGATGATGATATTGACCGATTTTTACAAAGGTTTGAACTAAGTTGTGATTATCTGGTGAGTTTGTGGAGATATGCCCTATTACTCCAGAGAGGATCCTTAGAAGTCGAAATGAACCTTCTTTTTCTAATGTTTTTCATTGTAATAACTTTCCTTGAAGGCTTAGATGAGCCTAAAGATTGAGTAGATTTTGTTGCGATTGGCCTCTTTTATTGTGTTCTACATATTTCCCTTTACTGGCTTGAACTCTGCGAACTAGAAAATCAGTTTAGGTAAATCTCAATCAAAACAAAAGTACCTTTTAGTTCTTTCAAGAAAACTTTGTTATTTTAGGGAGTTTATTCTTGATGATCATAGATAAAGTTCAGGATGATAGTTAATACTGAGGGTTTGATTTCTCTCATTTGGAGGGTAGAGTTCTTTTCTCCTATCACTTTATTAAGGCGGCGTAAACTCCGTCTTAGTGTTGAGTAAAAATGATTTTTAATGTTGTTGTCAGTCCTAGATTACACGAAAGCTACCTGCCTTTAAGCTGCATTGAAATTTACTTCCAACGATTGCCTAGTTCACGATGCAGTTCAAACAAAAGAAGTTCTTCCTCATAGCTCCAGGCTTCTTTGTTGACTGAGGGGTCCAGATGGTTATACCACCTTTCGCGGCATTGTTTACCAGTTCTTTGGATCTGATTCTATCTCTGTTTTAGGCAGTTAGCCACGGCTGTCCAATCATTCAGCCCCACTTCTTCAACTATTTTGCTCAGTATGTAATCTTCCTTAATCATGGAATTAGTACGTTTTTAGTCCAATTTTTTCGCATACAAATTAATAATGTAATAATATGCTCGGCTCTTTCACTTATAAGCTAAAAAAAAGTATTTTACTTCATTTCTGGATCAGAAGGCAGAACAAGAAGAATTTGCTTCATTTGATGCAAAAAAATGGAATCTTTTTGAACAAAAGTATTCAAAATCCAGAACTCTGAAGGTAAAATACTAGTGATGAGTGAAATGAGGCGGATTGTGGGTTTAACTTATAAATTGTTCCTAACATATTTGATAATAATTAATGAGTTTTAAAGCGAATATCGCTATAATTCTGCACTTACACTCCTTTAAGAATATTGCGCTTCCCCACAAAGCCCGTTATGCCCTCAGAAGCACAATTTATCAAGGGAAAACGCAAAAAGTAAGACTTTTGTTATTAAAGGTCATAGCTATGCCGTTTAATATCATCGAGACAGAAGTTAAGCCAAAGAAGAACGTCAGCATCGAAGGCTAAATTGAAGACATCAGCTTTATCACCAAAAAATTCAATATCTAGTATCAAGGTTGCTACTTTCCTATTCAGATGAAGAAATAGACCTTAACGATTGCTGCGAGTTTCGTCTCACCCTAGAAAGCTTCCCTTAAATCAAAGACTAGGATCTGTTCCTTTAAGTCGCACTTATAGAAAACCCCACTTGCTATTTTAGAGAAGAGATAAACGCAAAGGTCGATTTTAAGCATGCAGACTCTTATAGGTTCAAATTAGAGAATATTACAAGTGGCATCTTTCGCTACTACTAAGGTTAGTTCACAAATGGATTTGTTTCTTCTTTTTCCTTCACTCTTTTTGCGATGGTGACAGATTATCGCTTTCATCCTTTCTTACCTTCCATCAAGAATGATACCCCGAAGCTCAAAGCTAGATAAAAAGTAGAAAACATAGAGTAGCTAATAAAATGGAGTGAAAAATATCTAAAAAACTGTGCAGATGGCTATCATTACTTCTATCAGCAGTACATAAAAACTTTGAAATCTAACTCCTTCTGCATACAATCTTAATTAAACACCTTTTTAAGAAAATCAAAAGGGTAAATAAAGCCAAAGATTCCAATTGGTCAGGAAGGAGAACTCGTTATGGTAAATGACAAAGAGTTTTTCAACTATGTAACAAGCTACTTTCCCGAAAAGATCTCAGAAGACCTGATAAGGCGATAAATATACAAAATCAATGAAGAAAACTTTTACTTTCTGCAGACTGTTTCTAATTCCATGTCGAAAGGGGCATTTGATATGAAACTTTTAAGGTAAAGGTACCGCAACTAAAGAAAAGATTTGTTTGGCTAGAGAGTTTTCCGCAGTATCGTATTCGGCAAAACTGCAAAAGATAAATAAAACAACACAAAGATTGCCAACAAAATGAGAAAAAAAAGAAAAATCAGCTAAAACAAAATCGTTGATTAACACCTTTTCATCAACAAATAGAACCAACACTATGCCTTCTTAGAAGTCAATCTTCCACATTCTCTTAAGACTAAAGAGTACGAAGAAGGCTCAATAGACCAAGTCTTAAGAGAACTAACTTAGCTAAGAAACGCAGAATTCAAGGAAGGAATGGCTTACGATGAGCGAAATATGATCATTGTCTTGGTTCATGGCTTTCAAGCCAGTTCTTACGACATGGAAGTGATTCGTAGAGAGGTACAACGAATGCTGCCAGTTGCTTTGTTTTTGAATTCCTCTTGCAATTAGTCAGATACCACAGGAGACATTGAACTTATGGGAAGAAGATTGGCAGACTAAATAAAATCATACATTTCTCGTTTTTTTGAAGATCAAAGTGAAATCATCATCAATATGATTGGCCATTCTATGGGAGGAATCGTTGCTAGAGCCTCTCTTCGTCATTTAAAGGAATATTCAAAGCAGTTAGGATTTTATTTTTCCCTAAGTTCTCCTCATTTGGGCTACTTAAATGGGGTCGACCTAAAGATCAAAGCAGGACTGTGGTTCATGCGAAAAACAAACAAAGTTCTCAGTTTGGATCAACTCTCAATGTAAGATAAGTAATCACTAACTGAAACTTTCCTTTACAAACTAAGCACTGGAGGTCATTTACAAGACTTCAAAAAGGTGATATTGTTGAGCAGCAGTGAAGACAGCTATGTGCCTTGGCATTCAGCTAGAATTGAGTACTACGACGGGAATGGAACTATAAGCAAATTAGAGAAAGAAATGGTTTAAAACATTTTGGGGGATCAAATTGTGCATAGAATAGACATTCATTTTGACATAGAAACAACCAAGGATTTGGATAGCTTCATTGGAAGAGCAGCCCATATCAATCTGCTGACTCAGTAATGCATTCTGAAGTTGGTGACAGAAGCTATTCCTAACTTGTTCGACATCAAGCAGCTTTGAGCGAAGATTTACTACTTTTTAATAGCTACATATTTCTTGATTTAGCTTATTAATTTTCCTACTTTATAACAATTCCAAAGAACTAATAATATAAGGGAAAAAAAATCAGTAATTTTTTTGAGAATCTGAGTAAATTAGTGCAAATTTGTTGTTCATCAAAAAATTCGAAGAGTATTCAGGCGATTTTTTAGGGGGCAAAAAAACATCACAAACTAATCTCACTGTATTTTAGACCATTTCAGGAATTATTCTGCTTAATAAGCTGCAACAGATTTCTAAGGAAGGATTCGTATTTACCTCAATCAACCAAGGCTTCCCATGCTCGTCTACCAAAAAGTCCAGTCCGAAAATTTCAAAGTTAATTCCACAACCAGAACCAATGAGTCTATTATCCCCTACTGCATGGCAAATGTCCCTGGTAATGCGTTTTATTTCTGGCAAGATTTAGCCATAAAAGTTAAAAGTAGTGTTATTTAAACAGTATTTGTCTATGTCATTAAAAGAAAGCTTATTAGCAGATTAGTGCTCTCCATAGTGCTTCATATTCTTCTGAATTGCATCATTCGTTAAATGAATGGCTTTGCCCACTTTTTTCAGCGAAAATTTTTGAGAAGCAGTCCTGATGTATCCCTCTTAATACCAATAGAATTTTAAACATTTTCCGACTTCAACTCCCAACATATAGCACCTAATGTCAAATTTACGTTCTTAATAAAGCATAGGAGTAATGTACTCTTGTAAGAGGAAAGAACGTTACTCAGTTTTTGGCGGATGATTGAGCACATAGTCAATCGCCTCCTTTGTATTGCGAAATACACTGATTCCATACCCTCTGTTTGTGAATTCGCCTGGTTTAAGTATCCAGCTGCAGGTTTCTCCTCTTAGGCTTTTGATGGCTTCTTGCCAATTGAAGCAAGTGAGATGTAAAGTTTTTGGCACTTTGTCATGGGGATTGATTCCGATTTTGTTATAGTAATCTACCATGTATTTGTAAAGCAACTTTTTGTTAGAAATTACTGAGTTATTCTCAAGATGATTAGAGATGATTAAACTGTCAACTTATAGACGAAGTCGACAATTCTTTTCCAGTTAGCTCAGTAGATCCTTCCATTTTTTTTACGATTCCCACTCAGTGAAAAAAAGCTGCTTTATTTTCGGCAGCTGATTGAGGATTTTGTCAAAGTTACGAGGAAAAGTAAATTTGGTTTCCTCTTCAATTTTGAAAAATTGAATGTTGTTTGCTAAATTTTTGTTCAAAGTCTTACGATTTGATAGATATTGAGTCCAAAGAAGATTGAAGTTGCTTTAGCTTTAGGTTTGTTTTTGTTCTTCACTGGGAATAATCCACCAAATCCTTTTTTTCAAGGTTTGTTTGACTAAAGCTCCATTATTTCCTAGATCTATCTTAGCTCTCTTGATTTTACTGGGACCTTCATTCCAGATCACTGTACCAAAGCTTAAAGCGATCAGTTTGGATACTGCAGAGTAAGTTTAGGAGTACTCAAAATGTATCGGCGGAGGAAGACTAAGTTTTTTTATTTTAGTGCTGCTCAACGATTGCTTTACATTAAGAGGCGTTACAAAGGTTTAACCCTCAAGCAATGCAGCCTGGATTTTTAGAGAATTAAACTTTGTAACACTGAATATTTTTTTTCTTGTCAATTTCTCCTCACTTCCTTATCTGCTTTCTTCTTTCTCTCTGACTGTCATTCGGCAGATATTCATGATTTAGTTTTTTTATGGAAGATGAATGATTTTGAAAGATTCTGCTTTGTGAATGATGTCGATTTTGAGCTGAGTTTGACGCATGAGAGTTTGTCGGTAGTTGATAGTGCGAAAAGTTGGAGGTTCTGGCTGCTGTTAGATGGGATATTGGAGCTTAGTTACAGTTGGGAATTTAATATACATAGTTTTGTTACCATTTGCTACTTCTTGCATTTATATTTATTAATCTAAATAACTCAAATGCGTTGATTTGCATCCTTTAGGGCCTTCTTCATTCAATCATATAATTTCGATAAAAAACAGGGGCAATCATATTTTTATTAGTCTTTTTGAATTTGCATTCAACTTCTTTTAGATTCTTTCCAATATTTTGTTGTTCTTAACTCTTTCGTTTTCCTCCATCTATTTTATCTTTTTTTCGATTTTACTGCTCTTTGAAAATTTATTGTACCTGTTTCCTCCTTCTTTTTCATCTAACTCTTTTCTTGAACTAGGCCTTACTTCTTTCAGATACGGATCTTATTCAGGATCCACTTTTAAGTACTTTTTTTGAACCAACTCTGCAGGTTGCCCCAAATTGTTTACAGATTTTGCCCTGAGACTATCCCAACTTACTACAATTGACTTAGCCTAGTCAAATTGATTGTTTTATACAGTTTTATCGTGCTTCAATATGAAAAGGTCTTTTTAGCCTTTTTTCTTTTCTTTTTGCTCTGGAATCGCCCTTTTCCTGAGCTCAGGTAGGCTGAATTTTCTATAATGATAGTCTAAATAAGTTAGATTTTACCTAGTTTTGATGTGTTTGGCTTTTCTTTCATGTTAAATGGCAAAAAGATTTCTCGAAAGTACTAGTGATACTTTTAGGGTGAGCCTAGCTGAAGGTAATTGAAAAATTCTTGTTTCTAGAGCTACTCGGCAGTTTCAACATCAAGATTTTTAGTCATTTGCTCAAGATGAAAGTACTGTTTGGATTCTGGCTCATGGCTCATGGAAATTATCATGAAGTAAAAGTTATCAAAGGAAAGAACTTTGCCATAATCTGCATGCTTTTTGAAGATCACAGTAAGCTTTTCTATGGGAAAAATAGCCTTTAGAATGCGGAAATGTTTGCAGAACAGAAAATAACTCTGCATATTCATCTTTTGTGACTCTATCTCAGCAAAGACTGGAAACTATTTCACCGGTCTTAGGTAAGCCTTTGCATAAAAGTTGTAGATTTAGGTGATACTGGCTTAGACTTATGCTTTGCTCAGTACGACTGACTTATTTACCCCCGGAGCATCTTTCAAAGAGTTTTTTATCTAAGGATGCTTATTGTGAACCAAAGGTTGCATAAACTAGGATTGTTAGTTATCGTATTAAAGAAGATCTTGCCGCTTTTCTTCTTAATGTTTGTGATGATTAGTGAGAAGTGAATGTCTTTAGGGGTGGTCTCCTGCCTTCTCTATCTAAATAGATGTCATATAAAATTATTAATAAGAAAACGCTTGCCATTCAATCAGGAAAAAAATTTATAATCTATCATATGAATATAGATTACAGTTTTTCTTGTCTTTCCAAAGATAAAAGTAAGAATACAAACTTTAGAGATTCAAGAAATAGAAGTTTTGGCTTGTTTTCACAATTTGCAGAAAGGTAACTTGCAATAAAATAACACTATGGGGACTAAAAGCATTAGCAAAGAACGAAAGTAGATTTTATCCTTTATTTGTTGGCAATACAACTATTAAGTTAACTATTTATATGGACGATTTCACAACGTATTTAAAGAAATAGATAACTAATCTTGTAAAAAGAGGAGAATCGCCACAGCTCTTTTACAGCACTCTTAACTTATCTAAAATTAGTCACAAGAAATTAGCTCCAAAAAACAACTAAAAACCTCAACCTTTTTGGGAGGAATATAGGAGATAGAAAATATCGCAATCTTTTTCTAAATTGAGCTAAAAAAGTCGAGAAAGCCTAAAATTCACAAAAAAACCTGAAAATGGCAATCCTTTGTTACTGAAAAAAATGCTAATGTAATAAGCGATAAGAGATAAACAACTAGCTTAAGAGATGAACTCAGCAAAAGTAATTTTTCCTGTAAGCGAAAACGATACAAAATCAGGGAGGGAAAGCAAAAGAAGCAGAAGATCAACAATATATGAAAAAGTTTCAGAACCTTTTCCTATGCCAAGATAGATCAGTGGACATTCAGATAACTACTTATAGGCAAAACGATCTTTCTCAAAAAAGCAAGCGACTTCTAAAGTCAAGTTCAACATTCAAAAAGTCTGAAACCCTTTTTAATTTTATTCTTTACAAATTTTCTATTATTATATGACAGCTAATCATCCTCTTTTGGCACTAAATTTGCTTACTTTAGGAATAACGACAGACTAAAAGTGTTTTCCAACTGAGTTAGCTCCAGAGCTTGTTTATGCTAATGTGTCCACCTTTCCGGTAAAAACGTTTTCCTTGCCCATCTTAAAGTCCACACAACTGTCCTTATGAGTCAGCTTTTCTTGTCTTCGGGCTGGGTTACTGGAAGTCAGAATTGGAGAATCACAAGTTGAGACTCCTCTTGATTGATAGGCTTCTGGACTCTTTGTCAGCTCTGTCACTTTGTCTTAGAGCTCTTATTCTTCTTCTTGGAATGAGGAGAAATAAGGGTGAGCCAAAGCCTCAGTAGCAGTGATCCTTTCATGAGGATTTCTCTTGAGCATTCTTTTCAGCAAATTCAAGGTATTTGTATCTAATTTGTTGTATTACTCCCCTTCAAAAGTAATGTTACTAGCTCTATTTTGGCTTAGGACTTAGTTGTAGGTTTTTCCGGGAAAAGCACTGACTCCAAGCAAAAGTATGTGAAAGATGAGCCCCAAGCTAAAAATGTCGCAAATAGGATCATATTTAGCTTTCATATCTTTAATGTTGATAACTTAAGGGGCAACGTAGCCTGGTGTTCCACACCTTACGAAAAGGTATTCTTGAGTTTCAGCAAACTCAGCTAGCCCAAAGTCGGCTATTACACACTCCCAACTTCCATCACTCCTGAAAAGGATGTTTTCAGGCTTGAGATCTCTGTGCATAATCTTCTTGCTGTGCATTTCTCTTAGACCCAAAAGGATGGAGTGCATGATAATTCTAGTTTCGTGAGGTTTGAATTTGTATTTAGACTTCACTTTGTCGTAAAGTTGTCCTCCTTCAAGTAATTCAACGACAATGTATAAAGAGTTTTCAGACTAGAAAACTTAATGGAGTTTCATACAGCCTTTATGATTGAGTGCTCTCATAATCTCAATTTCCTTTATCAAACATTCTTTTCCTTTGTCCTAACTGTAAGCAGCCTATTTAGAAAATGCCTTTATTGCGAAGCTTTTTCCAGCTTCTAGTTTTTAAGCAAGATAAACTGAGGCAAAGTTTCCTTTTCCAATTTTCTTCTTAGGCTTGAATTGCTCATGGAAACCTCTTTGGTTGACCTTGGCCTTTAGAATCTATCTACAAGCTTTTAGATCAGCCTCTGACTTGAGAGTATAGTGAGCTTTCTCTTCTTGCTTTTCGAACTGCAGAGTTAATGGAGAAAGAGTGAAGGAGTATTTAAGGTCGAAATCGAAGATCATAATTTGTTTTTTTTTATGAGTATTTTAAACGAGACAATTCTCATAGAATTGGAGTGTGATATCACCCTATGTAGGATGATGAGCCTGTACAGTCAGTAATAAGGTTCCAGAGTTGGCTGGTAGGCTGTTGACGAACATTGAAGAGATGTTTTCCATTTGAAGCAATAGAAAATTAATATAATATTCGAAATTCGGGAAAGAAGGCATTTACTAAGAGAAGAAAAACCAAAAAAACTTCTAAAAACATGCTAAAACTTTCTTAAAATCACTATTTTCTTTATTTGAAATTTCCAGTTTTAGAGCAGGCGTTTTGCTGTTACATGAATTCTTTCTTCTATTATCATTGAAGATAATCTTTGTTCTAATAATTCTTAATTTTTTACCTAATAAAAGAATTTAAGGAGTTTTTAGTTACTTAAAAGAAACTGAAATAATTTGAGATTCTACAATTAGCTAATCAAACATTTTAATCAATATGATCTCTATATCATTAGCAAATGATTTTCAAGAGACGTCTTATGAATCTCTTTTTAGAGTTTAGAATGTAAGAATTTGATTGGTGAAATTAATAAAAGTATTTTGAATGATTGGCCAAGACTCACGCTACAAACACATCAAGACTTTCCTCAATGAACCAAGTAAAGTCAGAAATGTATCTATTGTTGCTCACGTTGACCATGGCAAAACCACGCTTGCCGACTGCCTTATTGCTTCAAACGGAATCATACATCGTAAACAAGCAGGGCAACTACGACTTCTTGACGACCGCCTTGATTAACAAGACCGAGGAATCACAATGAAAGCAAGTTCTATTGCACTTCTTCATAAAGAACATCTAATCAACCTTATTGACTCACCCGGACATTTGTAATTTTACTCATAAGTATCTGCAGCTCTCAGACTTACAGATGCTGCGCTACTTGTTGTTGACACTGTGGAAGGTGTTTCCAGTCAAACCTTTAGAGTTCTTCACCAACTTTACAAGGAAAAATTACCTGCAATCCTAGTTTTGAACAAAGTTGACAAACTTATCACTCACTGCAGAATGGAACCCATGCAAGCCTATCATCATCTCACGCAAATCGTATAGCACGTAAATGCAATTCTAGGCTCTTTTATCGCCAAAGAAGTTGGCAGCGTTGGACTTTAACAAAACGTTTAAGGTTAATAGCAGCCGATTGATACCCTCTAATCGCATTTTTACTTTAGTCCTGATAAAAAAAATGTAGTTTTTGCAAGTTCTCTAGACAACTGGGGCTTTTCAGTTTAAAGCTTCTCACCTTTGATTGCAAAAAAGTTAGGAAAACAGCCTCACTAAATCTAAAAGTATCTTTGGGGAGAATACTACTTCAATACTAAAACAAAATCCTTTACTTCTGAGCCTAAAAACTAAACTTAAAAGCCAATTTGCGTTGACTGGGTACTGAAGCCTATCTGGGACATCTTTTAGAACGTAGAGAACTAAAATTTTGAGAAAATAGAAAAAGTGATTGCAACCCTAGGCTTAAAAATTTCTGAAGCTGCCAGAAAAGCTAAAGGATTTGCTTTTATCAAGGAAATACTGAATACTTGGCTTCCTCTAGATAGAATAATACTGGATCGAATTGTGAATTATCTTCCAAGCCCCATCGAAGCTCAAAAATTTAGATTGCCCTATCTTTTGCAGCTGAATTCTAAACATTAATCTTTGAGTCCTGCAATATCTTTCGCATTATCAAACTGTCCAACAGGTGAAGACGTACCTTTGATCGTTTTTGTGTCAAAGATGGTAACTTTGCCTAGAAAGCAAATAAACTAAAGGGGACTTCAACCCTCAGGATAGTAAGATTCATTAGTGCTTGGTTTTTCAAGAATATTTTCAGGAAGAATAAGAAGGGGACAAGAAGTCTTAGTGATTGGAGTAAAACCAAAGAAAATTCAGTGCGAAAACGGATAATTTAAAGAAGTTCCTGACATATCAAAGGCAAAAATAACTGGCCTCTATTTCTTCAATGGACAATATCCCGATGGAATCTAAGAGGCATATGGAGGAAATGTTGTAGGTATTGCTGGACTTTAAGCTTATATCTTCAAATCAGGCACAATCTCAACTTCATAAGACTGCTTATCTTTTGTTTCTGTTTCTTCTCAAACTAAATCCATTTTGAAAGTAAGTGTTTCTACCCCAGACATAAAAGATGGGCCCAAATTGCTTTAGGGCTTGAAAAAACTGAATCGCTCTGATCCTTCAGTTGATGTTTACATGTAGGGTACAGGAGACATCATCTTAAATACCTGTGGACAAGTGCATCTCTAAAAGTGTGTAGTAGATTTATAGAAAATTTACTGCAAAGTCCCAATAAAAACCTCAGATCCCATCATAACCTTCCGCTAAACCATTACATGGCAGACTTTGAAATAAAATAAAAATCAAAAGTATCTCCAAGAGATTGAAAAAAAGAGACTCGAGCAAGAGAAGAAAATGTTAAAGGAGCAACACAAGCTCTAAAAGCTTGCGGATACAGAACTTGATGAACAGGAAAAGTAAAAACTGAGAGCTGTCAAAGAATGGGATAGCCATGTTGAAATTTACGAAAGTGAAGATCTTACTGTCTAAGACACAAGATATTTCCTAAAGAATAGAAACGATATTGATGAATATAAAGAGGACTTTCTATACAAGAAAGAGAAATAATTTAAGAAGTTAGATCACAAGAACAGAGGCAAAATCCATAGAAAAGATAAATGTCTCAATTTGAACCTAAAGACGAACGTCTTCACTTTGCCCACTCCCAACAACAAAGTAAAAATAACGATTCGAGCTCTGGGACTTCCTTTCGCTCTTGCTTAGTACCTATAGAAAGAGTTTGATAAGCTTACTAGGATCTTTAGCCAGAAAGAACCTGCAAAATCTGAAGAAAGTGTCCAAAACCAAGGAAAAGGCAAAAAGAGACTGCAATAGCAACGAAACGAGTTCATCAAGTAATTTGTAGCTAAAATGGATGAATATGGAGTAGAAAACGGAGTCAAATAGCTGATTCTTGAAAAAATGATTTGCTTTGGTCCTCATCCTACCTCTGGAACTAATATCCTCGTTGCTCAGCAAGTCAAACCTCAAAATTCTTTCATCCAAAGAGTCACAAACGATGCATTGGATAAATAGGAATAAGATTGGGTTTTGGATTAAGCAGTGGTTAACATACTTGAGTAATACAAAACAACCATAAAGGAGCTGATAACTTCAGTCAAAAATGGATTTTGGCATGCTTGTATGTCAGGTCCTCTTGCTAGCTAACAGCTGATGGGAGTGCTCTTTATAATAGAAAAAATGTAAGCCATAGAAACTGCCAAAGAGTAAAAGGTTTAAAGCTAAAAAAAGGAAGAAAAAGGACTAAATGGTGAATAATTAACTAGTTCATCTCATGTCTTCAAGAAGTAAGAAGCATGGGCGACTGACAATTTTGGACCTTTGGCTGGGCAGCTCATTTCTACCATCAAAGATGGATGCATTTAGTCTTTTCTCGGAGGAGGTCCAAGGTTAGTTGAACCAATGTATCTCTGCTAACTTCACACAGACCAGCAATACTATGGAAGCATTTACAATTAGCTCTCCAAAAGAAGAGCACAAATTATAAGTGAAGATCTTCATTAGTTTTCGAATTTGTTCATCATTAAAGCCTATCTGCCAATGCTTTAAGTAACTTTATCTTGATTTAGTCTCATAACTTTTGCTTTTAGGTTCTGGATAAAACGCAAGGGACCGTAAATGCTCAGCTAAACCTAGATACTTGGAAAGTCATTTAGGAAGATCCTTTCTTCACTCCCTTGACCATTTAAGAAATTGAAGAGAACGGCTTAGATAAGAACTTGTATAATCAGTCTCGCATAATTTTGGAAAAAGTCAGGCAAAAGAAAGGTTTGACAGGGACTGAAAAAATAGTAGTGGCTGCAGAAAAGCAAAGAACTCTAAAAAAAGATTGAATTTATTTAAACTTATTTTAAACCAGCTTCTTCTAATTTTTGCTTTCTTTTCTTTCTAATTCAACTACATTTTCTGCTAAAAAAAGTTAGACAAACAAATCAAGATAAACCAGAAACAGCTCATAAGGCCCAGTCATTGAGTACCAATATTCAATAAGTGTAAGTAAATTTCGACTTGGATCCATATTAAGCAAATTAGTTTTCAAAAGTGATGTTTTTTTCTAGTCAATGAGCAAGGATCAATGCGAAGAGTGCAATATGGAAAAATATTTAAGAAATCTCAGTTGAATCTAGATAGAAAGCTTAAAAATTAGCTATTAACTATGATAAAATCTTATGCAACTTATTATTTAGAGATTTGTTAATGTTTCTTAATCTGCAGTTAGCCAAAAACAGAAGCTAACTACTTTTTATTTTCCTGACAAGAATTAAAACAAATTATGAGTAAATTCTTTATGGATTTTTGTCTAAAGTTAGGACTATTTGTTGATGTTTGAAGCTTGAATTAAGAGTTAATTTAAACTAGTCATTCTTTATTATAATTTAAGAAAATAGTGCCTATTTTGAGCAGAAAAACATTTCTTTTAGCATTTTGGCCATCAACAGTCAAGGTCTGAGATGAATTTAGAATGATTAGCATGCAGAAAAAGCTGTAGATTAATACGGTTTCAAAAATAGTTAAAACAATAAAAAGTTAAGAAAAAGAATTGAGTTAAATCAGAAAGAAGAAAGACAAAATAGCTCCATTCACAATGAACTTTTGATTCATTTTCTCGCATTTCTGCCCTGCCAAAACAAGATGGATAGAAAAATGCTTTAAGGGTATTTCCCAATAGAAAAAAGTCAATGGTTTTTGACCTCTTCAAGGGATTTGATTGCACAATCGCAAAGGTAGTTTAGTTTTCTTGGAAAACAGGAGAAAATAATGATTTTTTCCTTTATCTTGAGTGTGTTTTGATCAGCTTTTTAATAGAAGGTTTTCTGTTGAACTAACTATAATAGTTTTTAAATATTCTAAAGAACGATGGCCTACTACTTCTACATCAAATCAGGAGTCAATTCATTTATCTCACCTGATCAGTGGCAGGGGTTTTATCCCTCTATACCCATTCTTTCTCAACATACAAATGATGGAAATAATTCTTCATTTTACGCAGTCCCCTGGTTAGTAACTGACCTTCTCAACCCTAATACTAGCTCAATTCCTGCCGGCAACACAAGATTCTCCTTAGAAACGCAAGTAATTCATTAAAAAAAGCCTGTTTACTGCGAAAAATCTAAAAGAAGAGCTCAGAAAGCATTAGAAAAATAAATTTTGAGTGCTAAGAAAAACAGTTAATCTAATATCATCAATCAATTCTATTCCTTCTTCGCTAGTCGCTAAAAATCCTAAAAAATTGTGCTGAACTGCTGCTCTTTGATGGGAAAAAACTCATAAAATCTCTAAGAAATAGCATCTTTCTTCTATATGTTTATGAATCTTATCAATGAAAAAAGGGGTCGAAAATACGTGAATAGGACTATGTTTCTCAGATTTTTCAGCCCAAAAGACCTAACTAGCTACCTTCCGTAGATAATAGAAAAGCTTTAAAGTTGCTAGGCTCTGAATTTGGAATAACTCTGCTAGATTTTTAGAAGGTGTTCTAAGCATTTCCTACAAATTATAAGTATAAACGCTATCTTGACTTCAAAAAGGATATCTACTGTTTCTAAGGAAATGCACTTGAAGAAGCTCCGGAAGTTTTCTGGCATATTGAGTAGATTTGATAGTTGATTAATTTGAATTCTTTTCAGCATTCTTTCATTTAACTAAGAAGGTTGTGACGCCATTGCGAATCTTTTAATTATAATTAAGAACTTTATCTAGTGTTTACAAGATTCTTTCGCTTTTTGATAGCTTATTCAACCATTCAAAGAAAAAAAATTGCAAGTTGAAACATATTCAATATCAATCTCACCTGCAAAAGGGTTTACTTTTTTCTTTCATTTTTTTGAAAGCTATGTTATGCAAATCAATTAATGTTTGCATAAACTTTAAAAAACTTCGAAAAAAGTTCAGACAAAATAGGCAATCTGACAACAAAAATTGGATTTTTGAAGAGTTTTAGTCTGAGCCTAATCACAAATGCATCCGAGTAAAGCAAAAGCATGAACCAAAGCCAAAAATATTAAAGATAGCAATGATCATAAGTAAAAAGCCTCCTTGAATTAACATAAAGCTATAATACTCTTAATAGAGTTCAAATCTTCAAGGAGGCCTAATATTTGTTTTAATAATATTATAAAGAATAGCAACTTATTTAAAACCATATTTTATAAAGACTCAATAATCGGAAAACATCCTAAACAATTATATTCTCACTCTTTTTGCTAATTCAGCCTCAGAAAAGTTCACAAACCCAATAGGGAAAAAAGCGTTTATTTTCTAATTTAATACTTAAATCTTAGTTACAACTGTTTGTAAAACTACTGAAATCAAATTATTTCCGCGTTTCTAGAAATTTGTTTATGAAAGCCTTTCTGCAAGCTAAATAGCCCTTGTTTGTTAATAAAGCAAATAATACATAACAGTCAATCATAAATGTTATTCTTCAAAAGAACTTTCGATTATTTTGTGGAGTTTGCCATAATATCTCCCTTTTATGGCTCCTTCTGATCTTCCCTCGACTAATTATTCCATCCTTCTCCAGTGTTTGCCATGCCTCATTACATATTCACAAATCTTCAGGTCCTCCTCCAGCGTGAAGTCTTCCTTGCTGATATTGGGACGAAGGTAGTTCAAATATCTCTCTCTGATTTGTTTTGGTGTGAATTCTTTATAGTTTACAAATTACTTGGTATTTTGGAGCTTAGAAACTTCCATCTCTCTCCATAACGAGTAATCAGCTCAATAACATTTTCTTCCTCCTCTTTGGTCCAGTTACGGTCCTTGGTGCCCATCGATATGCGGCGATAGCGGCTGTAGCACATATTTTGGGTTCTTTACTTGAAAAAAGATGGAATCTATCTCCATTAAAGTTTTTAGATTTAGACAAGCTTTTAAAGCAACTTGTCTTCTTCCTCTGTCCAGTGGGTTTTTTTGTGGCGCACTTCATCCTAGTGAAACCTTTTCAAGTTTTCGATAAGAACCTACTTGTTGAGCTTTTTGATAACGTGTTATGCCTTTACTTAGGGCTAAGGCTAAGATGGAATGTGGGCCTGGCTGGGCGAAAAGGTTTCCGGAGGGACTCCATTCATGAAGGGATATCTGTAGAGCGCATCATGCATAAAGGGAAAAGAGAAAAAGGGATAATTGTAGTTACTAAAATCCATCAATATTATAACTCCTGTAAAAGACAAAGTCAAATATCAGAAAAACGAAATGCTATAATTGCGAATCGAAACAAATAAAGATTGCAAAAGGATTGGTCTACTGCAAATCCTTTGAATAGCCTAATGAAGTTTGTTAGTCCCTTAATTTAGTCTAATCAAATGTCGCATTAGTAAGAAGTCCTGTTTATAATGTACTATCTACCTGATTGCCTTTCTGGACACTAATCCCCGAAAAGGCAAAACTTCTCTGGAGATATTTGTTTGCTTCATTTTTGGCCTGTTTGTACTTTTTCAATCCCTTTTTTTGATCTTTTTCATTCATTCAATCCTCTCACTTTATACCAGTAAAAAATAATAATTTGGTCGAATTTGATTAATTTAACCCCATTTTAGCAAAAGCTATGCGAAATTTTCTCTTTCTCTGTTGAAAATAAGAAAACAGTAATTTAAAAATGTTTCCATTCGCTTTAACTAATATAAACGTCAGTAAAAATTGCAATCAATGCACCCAAAACCTAAAAATTACCCAAATATCCTGCCTTCGAAAAACAATTCAAGTTGCTTATTTAATTAAAGCAAGGCTTGGAGGGAATCATAGATTTTTTTCAAAAACCGAAATAAGAGAAGATTTAAGCAAATAAGGGTGCTGAAAAGGCTGGAATTCAAAAGGCAAAACACGTACTAGAGCCAAACTAATCATAATTTTATTTTAAGCAAAATGACGTATATTGTTGCCAAAATAAAAGTTAACCAAATAAAATGATAAAAGTGAATGTCATTTAAACTCACCACAAAAAAGTGTATTTGCACCTATAGAGAAATCCAAAAAAACAAATTGCCGAAATTCATAATTGTTTCAATGGCTGAACGGGAAATATCAATTAATTTGGAGCTATGCTCAGGTTTTAGCTAATATATTTATTTGATTTAATTAATGTCCCTTTCCAAACTCAAGGAAAGACTAAAACAGTTTAAATCAACCTAAAGTCTGCATCTTATGCACTCCGAACATCAGGAACGAAAGACCAACGAGATCAGTCATATCAGCAACCTCCGTCTGAGCAGACCCAAGAGGGAAATCGAAAGTAGATTGGCCACTGAAATCAATGACAAAGTCACTCTTAGCAAGGAATAGCTCAAGAGATATGCCAAAATCCTCAAAATCAATACTAAACCAAAGAAAAACTAAAACAAAACCAAAGCTAATAACACCACTAAACCATTAAACGTAAATGCAAACTCCACCAAAAGACTCACCAAAGAGAAATTCCTATCTCCCAACATGTCCAAGATAATACCAAAAAAGTAACATACGTAAATAGGCTCCCCAATTCGCACTTTTCTTTAAAAATAAAAGAGAGTCCTCAGGAAGGGTAAACAGCAGCGGAGTCAAGCGAAGTGGAAAAATGAACAAAATGATTCAATTTTTCTGCTGTAGAAAGGAAAAATGTCGAAAAGTAGGTAAGCAATAAGCCGTAAGAAATCTCGCAAAAAACTACACAAAATCTACACCTAAATCAGTCTGGACTCAACGCCTTCATGCCTTTTGAGTGAATAAGTTGAGTTTTTAGACCAAATTGGATAGGGAACTTTCGGAAAAGTGTTTAAAGGTCAGTTGAAAAGAAATGGAGAAATAGTCGCAGTAAAAAGAGTGCTCCAAGATTCAAGATATCGCAATAGAGAGATGGAAATAATAAAACTGCTAAAAAACGATTTCATTTGTGAAATTCTGGGAAGTTACGTCACTCAAGAGGGAAATCATGAATATCTCAACATTATAATGAGATTCTATTAATAAAACTTGTTTGAGAGAATAAAAAGCTATCCTGTTGGTAAAATGCCCAATCTTGACACCAAAATCATAGTTTATCAGCTTTTCAAAGGTCTCTCCTATCTTCATTCCCTTAACATCTGCCACAGAGATATCAAACCTGAAAACCTGCTGCTCAAGGGCAACACTGCAGCCATTTGTGATTTTGGATCAGCAAAAATACTCTTGCCATAGTAATCAAACATATCTTACATCTGTGCAAGATGCTATAGAGCTCCTGAGCTGATTTTTGGAGCAACTAGATACAGTACTCAAGTTGACATTTGGTCAGCTGGATGCGTGATCTTGTAAATTCTTAACGGAGATCCACTCTTCATTGGAGAAACTAGCATAAGCCACTTACTCTAAATCATCAAAATCTTAGGAACACCCACAACTCAAGAAGTACTGGCCATGAATCCAGAATACGACATCAGAACTTACAAGTTTCCTCAAGTTGAGAAACAAGATTGGAGTGAAGTTTTTCCAGATGTTGACTAACTACTCTTAACTTTACTGAGTCATGTGATGGTTTATTCTCCAAAAGAAAGAGCTACAGCTATTTAAGTGCTTTCACTGTAGTATTTTGACTAGTTACGAGACCAGCTGACCTATTCTCACATTTCGAGTATGTACCACCTCAGCAACTTCTTTAGCTTCAGCAAAGAATAACTTACAAACAATGAGCACCTTTTGCCTCGGTTAGTACCTAAATGGTGTCACCAATGACTTTCAATTTTTCGTTAAATTTATAAGTAGAAATATTATCAATCAAGGTCCATCTTACTTTATTCATCAGAGACTTAAGAATCTTCTTATTTGTAACTTTAGGATTCCAATTTCATTTTTTTAAGCTTCCTGCTGAAGCCTTAGTGCTTGTAGAGCCAGCGTTTCAGGATTTCAGTTTATTTAAACCTTAAAGAAGTTTTCGCACACCCTAAAACGATGATCAAAAAGAGCCTGTTTTAAGCTTTTATCAAAGAAGTAAGACAAGGACCTGCCGTTGGTGTCATTCCAGTCTTTATCCCCAAGTATTCCTATGGTTTATTTTGAAGCAACTTATGAGTGTTTTCCCATTTCACAGTCATCTCATTCAATCGAGACACTCCAATTGTTTTGCAAGAAGGATAATTCATCCTTTATGTCAAATTTTCAGAATTTTACTCTTTTTGATTTATCCATCTTTTTTCCATGAACTTTTAATCATTAAACAGCAATTATTGCTGCTAACTTTCTTCATTGGATGAACTGGGCTTGAGTTATAATTTAATTAACCCTTAGTAAGATCTACAGTTCACAATTTCTTTGAAAACGTTGTTTTTGATGGCATAGCTGCATAATAAGCAGATATCAAAAGCAGTTGATTTGTTGTTTTGGTTTGATAAGCCATGAGAGTTCACGTACTTGGTCTTTGCCATATTCAGCTCTTTTGCCTTTTAGTTCATTTGTCGAATAAATCTAGCATAGTATGTAGTTTTTGAAATTTTCGAGCTCAAGGGAGACATCAAAGTGGCTGAGGAACATTAAGTTGTTTCATTTGAAGTTTTGTTTTCTGAAGCTTATATTTAGGTTAGCCTTCGACCAGCCCAAACGGCCAAGGCTAAACTTGCATCATTACCACTTGGAAGCATCAAGCCATAAAGAAGCTGCTTAATTGTGTAAATCTGATCTGGCCTTAGAGATGCAGTAGTCCCTCCAATGTTAGATTCATATTTCCCTATTTTGACCTATTCATTGTTCATGTCGATGTTTTCTTGTTGGCAGAGCTAGATAACAATCAAGCAGGTCATTATCTTTGTAAGAGAAGCAACTTATTGACTATTTTTGCTATTGAACGAAACCACCACTTTTATCCCTTATTCAGTGACCTCACTGACTATATAGCTTTTTGCAGTTATTTTGGGAGGAGGACTGAATGGCTTAGCATAGTTTTTACTTATCTGCTTCATCAGAAGCAGCTTTGCTTTCCTCTACTCCTACTTTTTGCTCTATTTGTCGCAGCTGTAAAAATTGTTGATTTTGATGCTTTTTCCATTAATACCTTTCTCTCTGCTGATTATCTAAAAGTCGTAGGTCTCTTGCTGGTGAAATCCTATGCACTTAGCTGAATTCACTACATTTTTGGTTGCTGAATACGGTTTTTTTCTCTAGATGCTATCCTTCATGAACATTTGTTGTTTCAGTGCAAAATTGATGGGACTCACAAAGTTTATATCATCCTTTTTATTGTCATTTGATTATTCGACTGACCTTTTCCTATCTAAAAGAGATTCTAAATTATCGATTTCAGATTTTTTGGGCTAAATCTGGTCCAACTCCCCTCGAAAGTCTTCCGAGTTGTTAGTATTAGTTCGGTTTTGTGTTAAGGAGCTATATCTCTGGGTAGCCTTCTAGACGACTAAAATCTTGCAATTACGGTTGGCGGCAGGTGTTGAGGTTTGAGGAAGGGTTACTTCTGCTTTACCCATTTGGACAAGTTTAATGCGTCTGGTATAGACAGGCTGTTTGTATTTAGAATCAAGATCGATGAGTTATTGGTTGAGTTCTGAAATGCGAAGAAGTCTATCTACAAACTCCTTCCTTTTGGCATTCATAATAATTTTATATTGGTAATTTACTAAAAGAATGAAGTTTCATATTTTATATGGTTCAAAGAAGGTAAGAAGGTGATTTGATTTAAATTGGCTCAAGATACTTTTGATTCATAAATTACTTGATAATAAAGATGCAACAGAAAAATAGTAGCCCAAATTAGCTAGTACCTGAGCCTCTCTTCAGAACCACTGCAGCAGAATGCTTTTTACTTTTTTAGCAGTACCGCCTCAAAACCCATATCGTTGGCTCAAATATTGAAAAAGACATTTTGTACTAATGCTATGACTCCTTGGAGGGTAGGATAATTGACCGATACACCAAAATGTATGAGCAGTTGCAAAGGGCACTTAAGGATCTAGAGAGAAATTTTACATTGGCCAAGGCAAGCAGCCTAAGAGTAGTAAACAACATTCTAAGAAACTATAGGAGAAGGATCGGAACCCTTTCCAACTAGCCTCTTTCCAACTTCAAGTACAACAAATATGACAAATACGAAAAAATGCTGATGTAGTGCCTCATTTACACTGATAGGGACAACTACCTCTAGCTTTTGCAGTTCAAAGAAGAGCTTACTTTCTCAATTGAGCAAGGTGAGAAAGAAATTGACTAAAAGTACAAATCAACTGATAAAATTAAGGATAGCTACAAAAGGATGATGGAAGTTGTTGACAAAACTTAATGCTTTTGCTACAAGTATTACGAAAATTTTGAAAGGTCTATGATCACAACTATCAACTCACTCTAAGCCTACTTTTAAAAGCTCAACACCTATCTCACAGTATGGGAAAACGTGGGGTCGACCAAGGCCTATGAAATAAAAAGTTAAAAATAACGATAAATGTAATAGAGGACTAATGATGGGCTCTTTAGTCGCAAGTTTTTTGAGGAAGAGACTGAGGAACATTTGGAATAGCTCTACAAGAACTGTCCTGTCCGTTCTTCTTTGAAGGAAGAATACAGAAAAAAACTGAACGAAATCCGTAAGTACAATGCCTAGAAGGATAAGAAGCTTGACATGATTGGAAAAATGTTCAACAAGAGAAAAAACAGAGCTGGAATATTAGTGAGCAGATACAGAGATTTAAGCATATTAGATTGGTACTTCAACATAGAGGGCAATAGGGCCAACATGTACGCAGACGAGTTTAGACACTACAATGCAGACATCGACAATAATCATAATTAGTATAAGCCCACTGGCTATGAACTTCAAAAACCTTTTAAAAAGGACAAAGTTGAAGACATCAAGCAACACCTTCAAAAGTATCAAGGCAAGTCCACTCTCAACCATTAATGGCGCTACGACAAATACGGCAAAGATGGAGTTTTTGATCTTATCGATTGCGGCAATCATCTGGTACAAAAAAGAATTGAGTTCTAGATCACACGCCAAATCGAACTTCAAAACTCAGATGACAGGAGAAAAAGAGAATTACTCTAAAGACAGAATTTCTATACAAGGGAAGTCTAAAGAAAAGAAGGACTTCACATTGGATTCATTCACTTCCAGTAGGGCTAAGAAATCTAATGGCTGTAAGATCGAGACTATGACACCTAGTATCTACCAGAGTTGATAGATCAAAGGCAAGAGGAGAGCTTCTCATTTTCAGATTAATAAGAGGAACCCTTTGATCAATAAGAGAAGAATGCTTAGCTTCAACAACAAGGTTAGCCTAAGAAATAAAACCAGCCTTTAGTACAAGAAATCAAAAAAACCTAGCCTTTATTAAAAGAAGTCAAAAAGTAGCCTTTGGAAGAAAGAGAAATGGCCCCCTTAGTAAAGCAAGGAAATCAGAAAAGACAGCCAATCCAAGCTACTGAGAAACCGCAGGAGCAAATAGTCAAAGAGGAAGAAGAGGAGGATTACAGATAGCTGTAAGATATGTGCCTTTAAGAACAAATCATAACTTCATACTTCAGAGAGTTTTCTTTCAAGGTATTAAGGAAGGAGTCAGAGCCTCTCTACAAGCAGACCAAGTTCTTTTACTTTCCGACATTAGAATAGATCAGTTGGGACAAAATCTCACGCCATTTTGAATGCGAAAAGATCTTTATTTCGACCCAGAATAGCGTAATATATCTAAATCACATATTCTCATCACATTAAAAAATAAAAGGCTCAGTTTATACTCTTGACCAGGATCTATAAGAGGACGTGGTAAGGTAAAAGATATCCACCTGTTTTGCCGAAAAGGCTTTAGTCACAATAAAGTTTTTCCCGATTTACACCGAACTTGACTCGGAACGTTTGACACCCTTCATGATAGGATTGCTGCTGGTGCTTGTGAATTAAAACGAAATGCCATAGGACTATTAGATCAAAGACTACATCCAAAAGGGGAAGGAGATCATTTAGGACTACAACTGCTACTACTATCCTGAATAGTATAAAACTTCCATAGGAATTTATATGCGCCATAATCAAAATGTGGCACCTCAGGCATTTTCTAAGAAAAAAAAGTAGCCGAATGCTACATAGCAAACCTTAGCGACTGAAGAAATCCAAAGCCTTTCTAGCAAAAACGCCTCAACCATTCATTCAAATCAACCGCATCATTAAGCAATTATATAAAAGAAGCAAGAGTAAGAACTTGATAAACAAAACAAGTTCAAAAAATACTAAAACACTGCTCCAACCCTCTAAAATGAGGTTCTTCTTAACTCCTAGGCAAGTTACTAGGGTTATGAATAGTAGAGATAGCTAAAACGCTAGAATTCTAGAGAATTCCTAAGGAAGGAAGAAATAGAGCTGTCCCTCGCAGCACACTAATTGCAGGTACAAAAAGATGAGGCAGGATAATAGGACTACTAATCGTTATGATTCGCTATCAATTAACTCTATTTTGTTGTTTGATTTTTTTAACGCAGAGCTTAGCTTTTAAATCTTATAACCTACCACTTTATAATAGCTTTATGCAACTTTATCCCGATTCACTTTCCTTCAACCCACAGATCCATCATTGATGCGGTTGAGAGATTTGAGGGTGGAAAAGTGGTGGGGAGCTAAGGGTTGCCGGAATCGGCGGTAGGTCATTCTTTTTTGTGAATATAATAGGAAGCGAATTAGTCGTTTAAATATAATAGAAGTTAACAAACTTACATCCAATAGAAACAATGAACACACAATAGCAAGGCGTGAGCCTCACTTCATACCCCTCCCTCATCTCCAGCTCTATCTTCAACGATGAGATTTCCATCAAAAACGATCTCCCCTTCCAGATGCCCGACGGCCAAGGCACCCTCAACTTCGCCCTCCAAAGCTTCAGTGAGGCCAACATTGGAGATCTGTAGCTGAAAAGCCATGCGAGCTTGGGTAGGCATCATCTCTAGCTGGGCAGATCCACCAGTTTTGAATAGATTCTTATGGAAAACCATAGAACTGCTCTTATAGAGGCCATCCGGTAGTATTTCTAAAATACCCAACACCCCATCGTCCAACAGCTCCAAAACACCAAGTGGACCAACCCCAAACTCTTTACTGCCAACTACCTACCCTCGACCCTCGAGGAAGCCGAAACTACCTTCGAAAATACTTTACTGGCCAACGATAAAGTCGACCAGGCCATTTCCGCCAAAATACTGGCCAGACTCACCAGCAACGCCGACTAGGTCAAGATCATCACCGACCTCCTCTCCATCTGTCCCCACAACATCCAGTTCGAAGTAGTCTACCTCTTCTCCTTCCTCTGCCAGCAGTCTAACGATATCATCGAGCACTTCAAGCCCAAGCTCCTGGCCAGGGAACTCAAGGACAAAAGCGACCTCTATGCCAAGCAGCTCAGGCAAACCCCCTGCCTCGAGTATCTGTTCGAGACCGACAGCAGAGGCAAGGTTGAGAATAGTTTCCGGATCCTAGTGGAGAAATGGATGATCACTCTGTTCTTGATGAAAGTGGGAGTGTTTGAGAACGAGCTGAAGAACCACAGCATCTAGGAGTACCTGCAGTCGGAGGTGTTCAGCAACATCGACATCAACGACCTGCTCAACCAGCATCTGATCCACCCCTACAGGAAGGCCAGGAAAACAGCATGATATTGTCATTTATTTTGTTATTCATGGGACTGCCAAGATGAGCAGTGAGCAGTGAGCCGGAGCGAAGGCAGAGGATGGGGTAGTTGAGTCTTATTATTTATTTAGCATAAAGTATTGTATTGTTGTTGCACATGCAGTCCAACTTCAGCATCATCTTGGACAGGTTTAAGCAGAACAATAACATCGCCGCCCTGCTCGGCAAGGGCAAGGCACAGTTGCCCCCTCAACCTCGGGCCAACTAGAACCCCTACGAGATGGACAGCGAGTAGATGAAGGAGGCCGAGTTTCTGTTCAACCACCCCATCGCCCACTCACCAGTGAAACATAGCTCCCCACTCCCAATCAAGGAGTCCATCCAGCCCAAGTCCATCCTCAAGGAAAGCTCCATGCTTTAATAATAAGTGCCTGAAAAAAAGGACAAGGTCGTTTCTTTTTACGAAGAAGGACCGCCAATTTACTTGGTCGAGGCGGAGAAGAGATGGAAGGACAAAATAGAGCACCAAAAGAAGGGCAAGTTCTAGCAGCACGAGCACCGGCTGCTCTGCGACGCCGTCGGACAGTTCCTGGCCTGCAACTAGATCTGTAAATCGTCGCCCACTTAGAAATGAATGAGTTCGTCAGCATGATCAGCGATAAGGACACAGAAAAGCAACTACTCCGTCGCGAGAAGTTCTTCAATATTTTGGCTGGTGTCCTCCCCAACCGCTCCCCCATGAGCTGCTACAAGTACATCGTCAGGAATTTCCACAAGAACAACCACCAGGGCCCCTGGAGCAAGTAAGAGGTCGGCCAGCTGCTGGCTCTGGTGGAAAAATACGGCAGGAAGTGGAAGCTCATCGCCAAGTAGATGAAAAGGACCAGTGATAACGTCTATGACAAATATCGGACTCTAGGGGAAGAGGCGCTCGAGGAGAGGGCCAAGGGGCTATGGAAGCTGAGCGAATTGGTAATTTTGCTGACCTAGCTCCAATTCCATACCAAAACTAAATTCCTGGATCCAAGTACTTTCCAACCCATATAGAGATCAAGGAGACCTTGGCTGACGAGGAGAAGCACAACAAAAAGGAGGAGGACTAGTTCCTAAAGCACAAGTACAACACCAAAAACTTCATCTTCCACAACATCGAAATCGTAAAACGATATCTGGACGTGAAGCAGCTGAAAAGCATAAATTTGTAGACAGTGGGATGGAAGAAAATCGTGCGGCACCTGCCCGCAAGAACAGCTATTGACTGCAGGAACAAGATGGTCCAGATCTTGCAAGTGCTCTTCAGAAACAACGACGATCTTGATTAGCTCCTCATTGGCTACCTCTAGAAGCAGAATGTCAAGGAGGAAGTCAAACTCAACTGGAAAACTTGGCCGCACCCTGAGTTTACCCCAGAGGAAGCCAGAAATAGGTTCATGATACTCAAGAAGATAATCTAGGGACGATCACAAAAGACCTTTGAAGTGGTGCTGAAGGAAATGAGGGCTAAGCTGGATAGGCAGGCTAGTGTTTAAAAAAAGAAGTGATAAATTAGAACTTAATTATAATTATTGACAACAGTAGCAGAATGCTTGCGAATCGGAGGTTGGTGCATTGCTTCTCATTGTCTGCCAACTTTGCTGTTCTGGGATTGAAAGGCACTACTAGAATGGAGGAAGTGAAGAAAAAATACTACGAGTTGGCCAAAATGTATCACCCTGATGTCAACTCATCTGACTAGAATGCACACAAAAAATTCGCATAAATAACCAAAGTATCAACTCTAACACATAGGCCTACAAGTACATCATCTAAAACTTTGACCAAGACGCAGGGCATTTCCAATCCTCACCCAAAACACCACCAAAATAATAAAAATACACCAACTAGACCAAGTTCAGAAACGAAAAAAAGCAGAAGACCAGGGTCTAGCAATAAGACTACGAGGATTTCTTTGATTATGATGCCTTTTACAAGCAAAACAAAAAATTCAGGAAGCCCAAAGCAGGAGAAGACATCTATATCAACCTCAAAGTCACCCTTTAGTAGTCTGTAACTGGGGCTGAAAAAGCATATACTTATACGAAGTACTAAGTTTGCAGTTCATGTGCAACTAAGCAGTTTTCAGGATGTTTTTCGTGTGGAGGCAAAGGCTAAATCTATGATAGACTAAACCGATAAAAGATCAGGTGTGAGTATTGCTCTGGCAAAGGGTTTAAGAACAACTGTACAGACTGCTTGGGAGCCAGCTTTGTGGTGAAATAGGTCTCAGACAAGGTCTACGTTGAGAAAGGCACGAAAGATAAAAGCATAATAAAAGTGTAAAAGAAAGGTCACAGTGGATATAAAGCCTAAAACGGAGATCTTTACATAACAGTGTATGTCTAGTAGAGCGATAAATTTAGAGTAGACGGCAACAATATACATATGGACTACGAATTAGACTTCATAACTGCAGCCTGTGGAGGAATGGCGACAGTGTAGACAGTTTATGGCTTAACCTAAATAAAAATCACAGCCGGGACTCAATCTGGAGAGGAAATCCGTATATTCAATGCTGGTCTTAAGAGTCCTTTTTCTAAGCGACTAGGCGATCAAGTAAGCTACTGATAACATAGATAATCAAGGTCAAAATAAGGATACCTGAGAGGCTGAGTGAAAAACAAAAAGGTCTGTTGAAAAGATTGATGGAGACATAAAGCTGATATTATTACTATTGTATTTTGATATCAAATTTACCTTAATTTTGGCTATTCAGATTGATTCTTGCAAACAAGTGAAAGTATGAGGGAAGCTTGAAAGTTTAGAAAATACTGAGATCAACAACAACGCAGACACTGAGGTCCAAGTGGTGTAGAGTATCTATCAGTTGCGAAGTCATAGAAAGCAAATGTAGGAATAACGCATTAGGAGAATATGATAGTTTGTATTGGTTTCAGCTATAGTTTGATATTTATTTCAAATCTATTAAAACTAGGCATGATTAATAGCTACTTTAAAACTGCAGTTAGCCGACCCTCTCCCTCACAAAACTTCACTACCAACTATCCCTCAAACAAGTACTTAGAGAAAACTAACATCAAACATAAGAAATACAAATTGTTCATGATTCTGCTTACCCGTGCGACGCATCGATGTTTAAGGTAGTTTTGGGACCAGCTATGGCTACCCGACCGCAAGACCAACGAAACCTTGTCTCGTTTGTTCGTCCTTTGCGATAAAAACATGACTTACTCGTTATTTTTGGGACTGTAGAGAATTAAGCAAAAGGCAGTGCAGAGTAAGACAAGTGATAGATTCTTCCGCGGGCTTTTTACTTTGCTACAACGAATGTAGCGATACAAGTTAAAGCAGAGCTTCGGCAAGCTGCTTCTACATACTTCAAGATGCAATAACAGCATCATAAATAATTTTCTTTAGCAGAGAGATTACAGTTTTTGCAGAAAACTGCATCTGTTAGTCAAGAGGCACAAAAAGGACGCTATAAATGCCATTGTTAGTTACTCAAATTTCGTCAAATCCTACAGCAAAGTTCGAGTTATATCTGTGATTTACAGTCGGTTCCATCGCAGTATCAAACAAAACGTTTTGGCCAAACTGCACCGCTACGTCAACTCCAAAAACTTAAAGCCCCAAATGGACCGTGAAATGAAAGAACTGAAGCTGCAGCTGCAGGATATGACAGTCCAACTCGAAAACAAAACCTAGTCCATTCAAAGGCTTTAAGAAGAGCTCAACCAAATCCGTGTTGAACAGAGCAACTTCTCCTATCGTTAGCCCAATAACTAAAAGACCAAGAAGGGCTCTTTCAAAAGCTATTCACTCAAGAAGTTGGCACTTTATGACTCAAAAAAATCCATCCAAAATGATAGTAATGATAATATCAGCGTTGCGGACATGAGTATTGGCTCTTTGTTGGGGAACCTCAACAAATCCAGAACTGGCTCAGTGAGCAAATTTGACCCCAACTGTGACTGCAATTGCGGATTCAAAGCCAAATACGTTAAGTACAAAAACTTGAATGAGTCTTTGAAAAATCAGCTGTAGATAGTGAAGTAAGAGCTCTAAGTAGCCAAAGACCTGAATGAACACTTCACAAATGAGATAAAGCAGTACCTAAGTGGAGAGGTCAGTGAGGGAGACTACTAGAAACTAAAAAAAGACTACAAATTGCTTGTGGAAGAACGAGACCAGCTGCGATAAAAGGTGTTCAAGTATCAGAAGCATATTGCTAGTTTGAAATCTTAGTTCAAAGTCAAAATGGAAGAGTTGTACCGCAAAGTCAGGAAGGATATGTGAGATTATATAAATTTTATGATCAAACTTAACTAACTTATCTAAAGACTGCTGTAGAGTATTACAATTAAGAGATTTAAAGATAATTGCTAAAAATCAACGCAGAATGTATCTTTTTATGAGATTCTACTTGAAGCAGGAGTTGGGGATTTACTATAGAGCTTTTTGAATAGGGTACCCATGGTCTAGTAGCATGAAGCAAATGCCTGCTGACAAGTTTTTGAAGGCATACCCGAAATAACTCATTTTTTCGTTTTAATTGACCCAACCGTATCTGACCCCTTTAGATATAAGCAAAGCAGCTTGATCAAGATTCCTGGTCGTTAGGCATATAGCAAGAGGCGTATTCTCTAGGTAATCTTTGGCCTAAATGTTTATATTTTTATCAAGAAGATACATAATTGAGAAAAAGTGATTTTTTTCACAGGCATAGTGCAATATAGTTCTTTTGAAGACATCTAGAAGGTTGAGGTTGATGTCCTTGTGGTTGATCAAAACCTGTAGAATTTAGACTTTTTACAAAGGCTAAGATTTTGCTGTATTGCCTTACATATCACTGAAACAGTAGAAGATAGGCGAACGATCATATTTGTCAAGTGCGTTTATCTTACTTCCGAAGTCTAATAGCAATTTACAGATCTAAGGAGAACCGTCTAAATTAGCTGAGCTGAAGATCAAGTGATGCAAGGCATTTCTCTTATCCATATCAACAAAATTTGGGTCAAAACCCAAAGTAAGTAGCTTTTAAATCTGTTAAATAGTAAAGTTTTTTGTTTTTTTTACGATTTCAATAAAAGGGACTTCGTTTTTAATAGTGCAAAAGTTCACTTAGCTTTTATACTTTCTCAAAATGACCATAAATTCATACTGACTGTTTTTGGCTGCCTACAACAAAGGAAAGGCTTTTGTTGCATCACAACAATTAGGATTGAGTCCATTCGCCAGCAGATACTCAAGAATGTTTTCTGCTAAGTAGTCATTTGAGATGTTGAGTTTTGTTTCTATGAGATAGCCTTTGGTGTTGTACTTGGTGAAAAGATGCAGAGGAGTCATGAGCTGAATGTTAGCAGCATTAAAGTCTCTGACCTTATTTTTGAAATATTTAATGAGTTTTAAGGAAGGAAATCTCATTATGAAGTGTTGAATTCCCCATTTTCGATATTTTTATGAAATCTCGTTTCTGCGGTCTACTACTTGCGCATTGATGTCACAACAATGATCTACTAGAAATTCGATGATATTCAAAAATTTTTACTAAAACTTCAAAAATTCATCTAGAGCCTTTTTCTATACATCAGCTTCGGAGTTGATTTTGTGCTTATGTTTTAGCTCTGTCTTATTAAGCCTATGCTAATTGAAGGCTAAAGTTAACTTTTTGTGTATTTTGATGAAGTTGGCTGCTGCATTTTCAGCAAAAGATTTCACGAAATAGAGCATAAAATCAAAGCCTGCATGATCTACCTTCTTTAGGTTTGCTTTTAACTCATTTATATTACACTATTTCAACTTTTTCTCAACAAATGCAAGTTCTTAAAGACCCTTACATCCTAAATTCGCTAAACAATGCAATATAGTGCTTCCTGATGAAGGCTCAGGTTCAAAAGAAAGTTTTCCTTTTAAAAGTTTTTGAATTCCGATCAAATTGTTGTTTTAAATGCAGAGTTTGAGAGGGGTTTCTCCGTTGTAATTCTATTGATAGCCATCTAAGCCCTCTTACTCAACAAACAAATCTAAAAGTTGCGACTGTACCCAATTGAACTCTTCTTTGATCTTTTAATCAGTAAGATACGTTTACTCTCTTCTTCTCTTGATGTACTCTTATTCGTTAGTTTAGCATATTAGATGTAAATAACCGTTTCCTGTGTTCCTTTCTTGGAAGTAGATATCACTCATCATCTTATCTTTTATGTAGCGAATGCACTCCATAAACTATGGAGTACCTCTTATGTTCGAAAGTGCAAAATAGAGAGGGTCTTAGCTGAAATCTAAAGGTTCGTTGCTTTCCAAAAGCTTTGCAGCCCCAAGATGTCCTTTGTATATTGCTATTTCCCAAGGATAAAGCCCTCTTTTATTCTTTGTTTGATATTGTCTATCTTTTAAAATGATGATAGCCTCAATATTGCCATAAGCTGCTGCGTAATGAAGTAAAGTATTGAGACTACTATCAACTTTATCCAGTTTACAGCCGTTTTCAATTAATTTAACAAAACAGTCGTTGTTATTATTTCTTATGGCAATCATTGGAGGCGATTTTTTAAATTTATCATGAGAAGTGTAAGGCAAAATCTACTTTTTAAGAATAAGATTCATTATTTACGTATTTCCAGTTCCTGCTAACAGATGGAATAAGTCTGCTTTATCTTTAGTCAATGCCCAAAGATCTACATAAGGGTCATTTATGAGCAATTCAATGCACTCAATGTTATTGCTCAGAATCGCATAATGTAAAGCAGTGTAGCCTTAATCGCTCTTGAAATTTATGTAATTTTGGTCTCTCAGTTTTTCAAGAATGAACTAAACATTGTAAAACATTCCTTCATAGCAAGCTAGCATCAAGGCAGTCATCCTCTTTCTGTCAGATTCCTTCAAATCAGCCCCACTTTACACCAAAATGCTTAGATTCTGGCTGTTGCTAGAAAGTGCAGCATAATGGATTGGTTTACGGCCTACACTATCTTCAATATTGATAATATCGGTAAAAACTTGTAGAAGTTTTCTCAAGAACTCTGAATGATTGGATATAGAAGCTGCGTGTATTGGAGAACAGTAGTTGATTCCTTGGTTGTGCTGTATAAGATTAAACTTTTTGAATTGGTTTATGATTGAAAGATTGCCAACTAGTAACTAATAGTGCTCTTGAGAGAAGCTAAGTTTGTTTTTGTTAGGTGTGTAAAGAACATCTCTGAGAAGTAGCTAAGCCACCACAAAATTGCCACTTCTAATCACACTAGCTAGATTTTGGTAAATCTAATTTTTCAGCTCAATATCTTTAAACAAAAGCTCAAGAATGTGCCCCATCTAAGGCTCTTATCTTGGCAGATTTTCAATTATGCGTTCCACTGAGATCTCTTTCCACCAAACTTGTTTTCTTCGGAAGCAGTCGTGCAGCAAAACTGTGTTTCCTTACTTCCCAGTTCTAGAAAGGTACTATTTTTTTGTTTTTGTCTCAAATCGAGTCCTTTCTATCATCTTCTATACATTCCAAGGAGAGCCGTAATAGTGAACAACATTGTTTATGATAGAAAGAAGCTGCTAAAGAGACTACCAATCCCCCAGTCTTATCGCAGTGATGATCAAATTTGACTTGTTTTAAAGACCCAAGTCTTAGAATACATTTTTTAGAGAATCTATGTTTTCCTCAACATTTGTTTCACTTTGAAAGATCATACGTTTTAGTGTACTTTGCTGGCAGCGTACGCAGCATTATTCTTTCTAAGTTAAGTCAAATTCAGGCCTAATCAGTTAAGTCTTAATAAACTCCTCCGAAATCTAGTGCTATCCCGAAAGGCTCTAAACCGAATTGGCTCTATTTTTTGCGCCTGGAGGTCTTCCCTTCCTTTTTGTAAACATGTTTTCACTTTATTTCTCTATCATCGCTTGGCTTAGCAGTTTTATTTTGTTTTTGCTGCCTTTGGGGCGTCCTTTACCTCTTTTGCCAAAGGGAATGGTCTCAGAGCCTTACTAAATCTTCACAGGATGGCTGAAATCCTTTACTTTATTTTTGCTTCCTTTGGGTCTTCCTTTGCCTCTTTTCATGTTTCCACTCACGCTCATCTTCATTTAGATGGGTGGAGCTTACTTAAGTTGGAGAGCTTCCTTAATGATGGTCTTTTTATTTTTGGAGCCCTTAGGTCTGCCTCTGCCGCGATGCTAATTGTTGTTATTGTTGGAAGAATCTTAATTATACTTTTGTATTTGGTGATAGTTGCGATGGCGATTTTAGTTATTGCCAGCAGACTATTATGCTTCCATTTAGTTAGAGTCCTCTTATTCCTCCTCTTCTTCATCATCCTCTCCCTCATCAAAAGACGCGTCCTCTTCAATTTACTCTGCAACTTCGCTGTTTTGGAGAACTTGCATCTATTGTGTGATGCGGTGGTAATCTGCAAGAGGCATGATGACTCTGTTGGCTTCTTCCTGGCACTTGACTTCAATTTTGGCGAGTATGAGTGCATGGTTGATGTAGAGTTTGTTGTGGGTGTCAAAGAAAACGGTAGTGGAGTTCTGGGTGGTGTGATGTATAACTTTGGCTGCATAGTGGAAGAAGTACCCTACTTGCTCTGGATATTATTGGCGAGGAGTATGGAAATGTTGCGGTCGTCAGAGTGGACGAGGTAGACAATGCGGTTGCGCAGAGTGAACGCCATGCTATCAATTTTAATATTTATTTTCAATTTTCGATTAAATTGTTGAAAAGACAGAGCTCATTTCAATCTGCATATTGTCACACTAAAATAACTGCACTCAGCTTGTTTGAAAAAGTATTTGTTATATATAATGCACAACAATTATACGCTCAATACATTCAATTATATGCTTTCTGGGGTTGGGGTTGGGGTTGGGGTTGGGGTTGGGGTTGGGGTTGGGGTTGGGGTTGGGGTTGGGGTTGGGGTTGGGGTTGGGGTTGGG
>Ga0316217_10000614_pt1 | contig 49408 bp, 28 predicted proteins | sample 1anoAmetaG_FD_203633 | JGI IMG/M metagenome (GOLD analysis project Ga0316217, IMG submission 203633) | Freshwater microbial communities from Trout Bog Lake, Wisconsin, USA - 1anoA | ecosystem: Environmental > Aquatic > Freshwater > Lake > Hypolimnion/Profundal zone | place: USA: Wisconsin...
ATCTTGGGAATAATGATGGAGAGGCAGTTGTCGCCTTCGGCGATGGCGGCCTGATCGCCGGTGTAGGCGGTGCCATGATACGTGAAGCCGCTGGGCAGCGAGCTATGCATTTCGTTGTACTGGTCAGGAGTGATCCAATTGTAGCGACCGACATTGTTGTTGGTCAGGTCGGTGAACAACTGGGACATTTCATAGACATTCTTGTTGGCCGTATCGGTGAAGAACTCCATGGGATTGTGCTTCACGGCGTAGCTATATTGCGTGGTGCCGTTGTAGGGATTGACCGAGCCAGAGCCTGAGGCGCTTACGGAGGGCGAAGAACTGCGGCTGACATCCTCCTGGTAGCTCTTCCAGGAAATGCCGGCCGCCGTCAATTGACCGGAAAGATGTTGCACCCCGGTGTAGAGATTGCCGGAACCGGTGCTGGGATCATTATCCGTCTGCACGCCAAAATCCGTGCCGGCTTCCGACCAGATGTAATTCGGCTCGGACGGATGCTCACCCCGGATATTACAGCTATAGTAATGCGTGGCGTAGGAAACCTGCGCCGCATTCGAGTTGCCAGCGGTGACCAGACTGTTGACGTAGGGCGCGGCCGGATTGCCGAAGACCTGTTCCGGACTGCTTTGCGGGCTGGCCTGGGTCCAATCATGATTTTCCAGCGCAATCACGAAAACGGTCTTGATCTGCGCCAAAGCGGGGCTGACGCTGGAGGTGTTGGTCACCACCACGTTCACCACGCTGGAGGTGCTGGAGGAGTTGCTATTATCCGTGGCCACGGCGGTCAGGGCGTAAGTGCCGACGGCCACATTCGCCCACGTGTAGTTGTAGGGAGCCGAGGTGATTTTGGCCAGGAGGGTGGAACCTTGATAGAAGGCCACGTTGGTCACCGTGCCGCCAGTGGCGGCCGCGGTGGCTGCGAGGTTGATGGTGGCCGGGGCGCCATAGTTGGCATTGTTCGCCGGGGAAGTCAGGCTGACCGTCGGCGGCACATGCACGGTGACGTTGACCACGCCAGAGGTCGTCGTATTGCCCGCCGAATCACTGGCGGTGGCCGTCAGCGCGTAGGCACCAGCGGAAACGTTCGACCAAGTCAGGCTGTACGGCGCGCTGGCCACACCGCCGAGATTTATCGAATTGGCATAGAACTCGACGTTGGTAATGGTGCCGCCGGATTCCGAGGCGCTCGCCGTGATGGCCACGTTGGCGCCGGGAAGGAAATTGGCATTGTTGGCGGGCGAGGTGAGGCTGATCGTCGGCAGACCATAACCATTGGTCACGGTGATCGCGACCACGCTGGAGGTGGCGATCAACCCATGGGAATCCGTCACTTGCGCGGTCAGGTTGTAACTGCCGGCGAAAACACTCGCCCAAGTGTAATTGAACGGAGCGCTGCTGACACTGGCCAGCAAGGTCGCGCCTTGATAGAAGCTCACGCTGGCCACCGTGCCATCGGAGGAAGCAGCCGACGCGGCCAGGGAGAGGTTGGCGGGCGCCGGGAAGGAACTGCCAGTCACCGGACTGGTGAGGCTCACGGTCGGCGGCACGTAGGCCACCGTAATATTCACCACGGCGGAAGTGGCCATGAGGCCGGCGGCGGCGCTGGCCACGGCCGTGATCGCGTAGCTGCCGGGAGCGACATCACCCGGTGCAATTGCCAGGGTATAAGGAGCACTGGTCAGGTTATAGGAGTAGGTGTTGGCACCGGTAAAATTGACCGCGACATTGGTGATGGTGCTGACCGTGTCGGAGGCGTTCAGATTCACCGTAATGGCCCCGGTGTAAGGTGTGTAATTCTCGGTGTTGGTGGGCGAGGCGATGCTGACCGCGATGAAGGAGGCAACTCCGGAAATTTGAAAGACGCCGGCGGCGCTGATGGGAATGTTCCCGCCGTTCACCGTGAAGGTGGAGAAATCAGGCGTGGTCAGCCAGGTCAACGCCTCGCTCGCGGTGTAGGGTCCGACATTGGTTTGGGCAAAGATGTAGTAGGTCGGCGAGGCGGAGGGATTGACGTTGATGCCATAGCGGCTGTAGCCCGAGGTTCCCAGCGGCAACTCGCTCAATTGTCCAAGCGGAGTCCAACTGGTCACCGGAGCAGTCGGGTCGGCCGAGCCCCAGGCATAGAAAGCTCCGCCGCTTAAATTGGTCAGGATCAGGTTTTCGCCGCCACTAAACCCGGCGCCGGCGTCATAGACGGTCAGGAAGGAGTTGTCGAGCGAAGTGACGCTGACGTTATCAATCGCGTACATTTGGTCCGGGCTGGAGGCCACGCAATTGTCGTCCGCCCAACGGAAATACATGACGCCGCCATTGGTCAGCGGCGTGGGGAAGACAATCGCCACCGGACCGCTGGGGGTTTCGGTGCCCTGCACCCAGTTGGTCAATTGGAGCGCGCTCACCGCAATCCAGTTGGTCGGATTGGTGTCCCCGGTCAGGCTGTAAAAGAAGGAATAGCCAGGCAGTTCCAGCCGTTCCGTGCCGTCATCGGTATAGGAGCCGTTGGACGTGGAACCGTTGGTCAGGCACAATTCGTCGTAACTGAACGTGACCCCCGAGAGATTGCCGCCGGTGTTGTTGGCCAGGGCCAGTTGAATGACCGTGCCGGCGGTGCCAGTGGGATCCGTGCCCAGCGCCAGGTCGTTGGCATTGGTCCAAGTCACAATATTGAACAGTTGATATGATGCCTTGCTAACGGGACTGCCAAAACTCCAAGGCACCAAGGTCTGCGTGCCCGTCACCGCTGTGACGATGCCGGTGCTGGTGATCAACTGGCCCGGGGCATTGGTATAGGTGAAGTGGCTGCCGGGCAGGTACATGGCCTGGAAACCGGCCGGCATCACCGTGGTGGCGTTGGACAAGTCCAGATCAAAGTTCTCCGTATAGACACCCGTGAAGGAGGCCACGAACGAATTTGTCACCGTGATGGAAGCCGACGCGGAAGTAGCCGTGGCGCCATTGTTGTCAGTGGCCTGCGCGGTCACGGAATAGGCACCGGCTGGCACATTGGCCCAAGTGTAGTTGTACGGCGCGGTGGTGACATTGGCCAGCAAGGTCGAACCTTGGTAGAAGGCCACATTGGTCACCGTGCCCTGGGTATCGGTCACGGTGGCGGACAGCGGAATACTGGTGAACGAGGCGTAACTGGCGCCGTTAGCCGGACTGGTGAGGGTGACCGCCGGGGGCGTAAAGGCCAGCGTAATGTTCACCACGGTGGAGGTGCTGGAGAGGCCCAAGGCGTCGCTGGCCACGACCGTGAGCGCATAGCTGCCGGCGGGGACCGTCGGCCAAGTCAGGTTGTAGGGGGCGGTGGTGACGTTGCCCAACAGGGTGGATCCGGAATAAAAGGCCACGTTCGTCACCGTGCTGTCCGTGTCCGACGCGCTCGCCATGATGGCCACGCTGGAACCGGGAGCAAATGTTGCGTTGTTAGCCGGCGAAGTGATGCTCACCGTCGGCGGCACGTAAGCCACCGTGATGTTCACCACGGAAGAGGTGGCCATTAGCCCCAAAGCATCTTGGGCCACCGCTGTGAGGGCGTAACTGCCGAGCGCCAGACTGGAGTTGGTCAGGCTGTAAGGAGCGGTGGTGACCCCGCCGAGCGCGGTGCCGTTGGCATAAAATTCCACATTCGTCACCGTGCTGGAGGTATCACTGGCCGTGGCCGTGATCACCACATTGGAGCCGGGAAGGAAGCTGGCCCCGTTCGCGGGCGAAGTGAGGCTCGCCAACGGCCCGGAGGCGGAAACGCTCGTGATGCTGATGTTGTCAATCGCGTACAACTGGTCCGGGCTGGAGGCCACGCAATTGTCATCCGCCCAGCGGAAATACATGATGGCATTGAGGGGCAGCGGCGTGGGGAAGGTGATGGTCACCGGGCCGCTGGGGGTTTCCGAACCCTGGACCCAGTTGGTCATTTGGAGGGCGCTCACCGCGATCCAGTTGGTGGCCACGCCGGTGTTGCCGATGCAGTAAAAGAACGAATAGCCAGGCAGTTCCAGCCGTTCCGTGCCGTCGTCGGTATAGGCGCCGTTCGAAGTGGAACCGTTGGTCAGGCACAATTCGTCGTAGCTGAACACCACGCCCGCCAAGGGGTTGCCGGAATTATTGGTCATGGCCAGTTGAATGACCGTGCCGGCGGTACCGGTGGGATCCGAGCCGAGCGCCCGGTCGTTGGCATTGGTCCAGGTGCCAACGTTGAAAAGTTGCGACCCCGCGGACGCAACGGCGCTGCCAAAATTCCATAACACCAAGGTTGCCGAACCGGTCGCCGCCGTGACGATGCCCGTGCTGGTGATGTACGAGCCAGGGAGATTGGTGTAGGTAAAATGGCTGCCGGGCAGCGTCATGGCCATAAAACCAGCCGGCATGACCGTGGTGCTGTTGGACAGGGCCAAGTCAAAGTTTTGCGTATAGACCCCCGTGAACGAGGTCACGAGCGGATTCGTCACCGTGATGCTGACCACACTCGAGGTGGCAATCAGACCATAGCTGTCCGTGACCCGCGCGGTCAGCGAGTAAGCCCCGGCAGCAGCGACATTCCAAGTGTACGTGTAGGGACTGGCAGTGACGTTGGCGATCAAGGAGGTGCCTTGATAGAAGCCCACATTGGTGACCGTGGCATCCGAACTGGCCGCCGTCGCGGCCAGCGAAATGGCGGCCGGAGAGACGAAAGTGCTGCCGCTGGCCGGACTGGTGAGGCTGACGGTGGGCTGCGCGAAAGATAAGGTGATGTTGACCACGGAAGACGTTTTCGCAAGGCCCACGGCATCGCTGGCCACGGCGGTCAGCGCATAGCTGCCGGCGGGAACCGTCGGCCAGGTAAGGGTGTAAGGCGCGCTGGTGACATTACCCAGATTGTTGGTGCCATTGGCATAGAATTGAACATTGGTGACGGTGCTGTCCACGTCCGAGGCGGTGGCCGTGATGGTAACGCTGGAACCAGGGGCGAAATTCGCACTGTTGGCGGGTGAAGTAATGCTCACCGCCGGCGGCACATAGGCCACGGTGATGTTGACCACGGCGGAAGTTACAGAGAGGCCGGCGGCATCGCTGGCCACCGCCGTCAGGGCATAGCTGCCGATGGCCAAGCTGGAGTTTGTCAGGCTGTAGGGAGCGGTGGTGACCCCGCCGAGATCAATGGTATTGGCAAAAAATTCCACATTGGTGACGGTGCTGGAATAATCACCGGCAGTGGCCGTGATGACGACGTTAGACCCGGGAATGAAATTCGCATTGTTGGCCGGTGAGGTGAGGCTGGCATAAGGGCCGACGGCAGGAATGCCCGTGATGCCGACGTTGTCAATGGCGATCTCCTGATCCGGGCTGCTGGACTGATTGTTGTCGTCCGCCCAGCGGAAATACATCGGGCCGCCGTTGGTCAGCGGCGTGGCAAACAGGATGGTCACCGGGCCGCTGCTCATCGTCGTGCCTTGGGTATAATTGGGCAGACAAAGCCCGTTTTTGGTCGGAATGCCGCCCACCAAGGCCGCATTGCCCGCCACCCCAACTTCGGTCCAGTTGGCGGCGGCGTTGGTACCCGTGGTGCTGTAGAAAAAGCAATATCCCGGCAGCTCGGTCTGTTCGGTGCCGGCACTGCCATTGGTCAGACACTTGCAGTCATAGTAAAATGTCACCCCCGCCAGGGTGCTGCCCGTATTGTTCGTCATGCCGAGTTGAATCACGTTGGCGGCAGTACCAGTCGGGTCGGTGCCCAGCGCCCGATCACTTAGGCTGTCCCAACAACCGATGTTGAAAGTCGTGGTGCCGGAGGATGCGACCGCGCTGCCGGCATTCCAGATGGTCAGCGTTTGCGTATCCAGCGTCGCCGTCGCGATGCCTGCGGCCGTAATTGGACTGGCGGCGGTATAGGTGGTGTTTCCACCCGCGATGACCATCGAAGCGAAACCCGACGGCAAAGTTGTGCCGCTGGTCCCGATGGCATCGAAATTGTTGGTGTAGCTGCCCGTGAACCCGGGAAAGGCCTGGGCGGATATGACCCCCAGCGCCCCCGCAAACAGCGCGGCGCAGCGGGAAATTATTTTTGAACTTAATGGTTTCATGTGATTTTCAGGAGTATTGGTTGGCGGTTTTTGATTTGATTTATTTGGTCTTTATTTTTTTGGTGGATTTTTTTGGTAATTTAGACGGGGGACAAACAGTGACAGCGTCCCTGCTATTCCGTGTCCAGCGCGGACGCGGGAAGCGAATTCCCGCGCGTCGCGCCAAAAGCACTGAATTGGACGCTGCGATAAAAAGCAAAACGGACGAGCTGATAACTCATTACTCCCTATAAGACGATTCCCGCCGACCGGTTGTGAATTTCGGGGCGTAGTTCGGCAATTTGCCACCGAACCGACACACAAATGTCACTTGGGCGCAAAAACGCAAGTGAGGCCGCCGCTGGAGCCGGCGTTGAGAAATCGGGCCGTTTCGTGTGCCTGGCCCGCGCATTCCCAAGGTTTTGCCATTGGCAGTTTCTCGACAACCGGCTCCGCGGACGGGGAGACGGAAAACCGTGTGGGTCCAGCGGATGCAAAGGCGCGAGGACGAGGACGAGGACGAAGAGGATCGAATTCCGCAGCCCGAATCCCTGAAAACCGAAAGCAGCCCGAAATCCAAATACTGAAATGCGAAATCATTCAATTCAACCACAGATGGACACAGATCAGCGACGAAAGATCAGAGGTCGTGTAATGCAGGCCGCGTACCTCCACGCGGCGGGGTGCGCCAGGAACTTGGGGCCGCCGTGCGAGGGCAAACGGCCTACAAGCGAGGAATTCCAATCTGTGTCCATCGGTGTCCATCTGTGGTTAAAGTCGCTTTCGGGATGCGGATTTCTTTCAGATTTCAGATTTCGGATTGCGGGATTAACGGGCGCCATGCGCGCGCAGCAATTCCGCCATCTCCTTGAGGCCCTTGGCCGTGGCCAGACTCAGGGGCGTATAGCCGCCAATGTCCCGGGCATTGACATTGATATTGGGGCTGTTGGTCAGCAACAACTCCACCACCTCCTTGAAATTGTATTCCGCCGCCAGATGCAAAGCGGTCACGCCGTTCTTGCCCGCGGCATTGACATTGGCGTGGTTGGCCAGCAGCAACGCCGCCGCGTCGCGGCGGTTCTCATGCGCCGCCGCGAGCAACGGGGTGGCGCCGGCGTGGTTGCTGGCATTCACATTGGCGTTGCTGGCCAGCAGCAGGGCCGCCACCGCCTTGAAACCTCCCGCCGCCGCGTAGTGCAACGGCACATTGCCCAAGTCATCGGTGGCATTGACATCCGCCTGGCGCGCGAGCAACAATTTGGCCACGTCCTGGCGGCCGCCATTGGCCGCCCAATGCAGGGGAGTCCAACCGTTCGTGTCTTTGCTGGCTGCCAAACGGGGGTTGGCGTTGAGCAACGCCTGGACTTTGGCCAAATCTCCACGCTTGGCGGCGTCAGAAATCACATCGGGAGCGCCGGCGGCGGGATCCGCCGGCTCGCCCCCGAAAGCGCATCCGCAACTCCAAGCCATTGCCACCACCGCAACCAGTAGAACGGCGGGACGACTCGAAACACGAGAACACTTCATCATATTCTCCAGACGATTCTCGAAGGCCGGTTGTGAATTGCGGGGCCGAGTTCGCCAATTTGCCACGGAACCGACACATAATTGTCACTTTCGCGCGAACGTGAAATTCTTACCGGTTGGAGCGCGTGTGCCGGGGACCATGCAGTTGAAACAGACCTTAACCACAGATGAACACAGGTGTTTAACCACAAAGAACGCAGAGCACGCAGAGAGAAAACCAGCCATGCTCTTTTTCTCTGTGCCCCTGGGGTTCTTTGTGGTGAAATGTTTCGCTTATCTGGGTCTAACTATGGTTGAACTGAATCGCTACGGACTGCCGGGAAATAGGGATCGGACGCACATCTGGCAGACGTCATTGGAGAATTTTGCCGCGGCCAATTTGCGGACATCCGGTTCCGCTGGCTGGAGGACGGGCAAACCGCTTGCGCGCAACAGGCGCTCATGGAATTGCCGGTGGTGCGCGCACTGCGGATGCGCGGCGAATAAATCGCGGCTGATCGCCAATGCCTTCCGCAGGTTGCCTTGCGCCAGAAAGAAGGACGCCAGAGTTTCGCGCAGCACCAGCGAATCCACCGACTGCCGCTGCGCGCACCGCAACCATTGCATCGTTTCCCGCCCAGCGGTTCCCTGGGTCAGTCCCAATTGACAGCGGCAGTCAACCAGCCGCCGGAGGGTCAGCAAATCCAGCGGGGCCAGCGTCAAGAGATGCCGCGCCCGGCGGACGGCTTCCTCCAGGTCCCCGGCCGCCAGCAACATTTCATGCCCCAGACTCAAGGCGGCCAGGTCATCTGGATTGAGCCGCAAGGCGTGTTGCAGGGCCGCCAGCGCCGCCGGTGGATTGCCCTGCCGCTGGCAAGCGAGGGCCAGGCCATGCCAGTGGACCGGATTCTCCGGCTCCAGTTCCGCCGCCGCTGCAAATTCCAGCACGGAGCGGGCGGCGTCCTGCTGGCAACAGGCGAGCCAGCCAGCCAGATGCCGGCCGGTCGCCGCCGATTGAAAATCCTGCCGCCGGGCGGCTTGAAATAGCCCGGTCGCGGCTTTAATCCCGCCCAATTTCAAGAGCGTGTCCCCCAATTTCAAGACCGAAGGCAAGGAGCGATGCCGTGCCAGCACTGACTGCCATTCCGCGACCGCCAGCTCCCACTGGCCGGCAAGGTAAAGCGAATCGGCCAGCTCCAAACGCGCTGGCCAATGGTCCGGATGTTGCAACACCTGTCGCTGCAAGTTCTTCATTTTCCGGCCCAGCGCAAACGGCGCTTTCGCGGCGAAAGCATGAAACAACTCCTCCACCCCGCAGGACCGTTTCACCCGCACCGTGCGCAACACCGCGGCGGCGGCAAAAAGCTCCCAGCGTGCCGCTGGCGGCCGGGCTGGCTCGATCCGAGCCGCAGGTTGGCTGGCAAAGGTTGGCCTAACCCGATCCCCATGGCCTTGCCGGCGGCCGCCCAAATCCCGGCGCAACTGGCCGCGCGCCAGTTGCACGCGCTTGCGCACGTTGGCCGGGGTCAGCCCAAGTTTTGCGGCCACCTCCTTGGCGGGGATTTCCAGGACCACGTGGAGTTTGAACGGCTCCCGCAGCGGCGGCGGCAGGGCGGCGATCCATTGGTGAATGTCCGATTCCGCCTCCACCGGTGGCGGCGGCGGCTCGCATTGATCCTCCGCCAGCGGGTCGTTTACCCAACTTTCTGCGGCCGCCACCCGGCGTTGACTTTGCCGCCGCAGATCAAGGCACAGGTTCCGGGCCAACTGGCGGAGCCAGGCTTCCAAATGGATGATGTCACCCGCGCAAGCCGGCAACCGGTCCTGCGCCTTCAACATGACCTGGCTCAGAGCGTCCTCCGCATCCGCCCGGTGACCGTCCATCTCCCGGAGACAGACCTGGCGAAGCGCCGCTTCATGGCGGATCCACAAGCACCAAAAAGCCTCCGCCTTGCCAGCCGTGAGATCGGCCAGCAATTCCTTATCCAATAGATTGGCGCTGATCCCGGCCTGGGCCAGGGAGGCAGCTCCCTGCGCGGTCAGGCCGGAACCAGAAATCTGAACACGTTGACATTCCGATTCTCTCACCAGCGCGCCAAGCTAAGCGCCAGATAAGACAAACCCTGTTCAATCAGGTGACAATTGCGTGAAATCCGAAAGCGAAGCTTCAGTTCAACCACAGATGGACACAGATGGACACAGATAAAAAGCGGACGGAAACAATTCCAAAGCAACGCCGGGATTGGACCACTGACTACAAGACCACTGACTACAAGACTACAAGGCGAAGAGTCCCGTCGTCGGTAGTCCCCTCGCTGCGGCTCTCCGTGTTCTCCGCGCCTCTGCGTTTAACCCGAACCCCGAAGTTGCCTGTGACGCGGCAGATGCAAGCTGCGGTAGCGCAGACATTCCTGTCTGCGGGTTCACGGGACTTTCCAGTCCCGTGTTCCCGTGCGGGAACTGGCGACTGGAAAGTCGCCAGAACCCGTCCACCCTCCGCAGTGCTACGGAGGACGGGCAGGCTGGAAAGCCTGCGCTACGGGCGCAGCGTAATTCGACTCTGGATTTCGGGTTCAATCAGGTTCCGGTTCCCTCGTCTGCCCCCAGGCCAGTCTGTGGCCGTTTGCGGTTACATAGACCCTCCACCCTCCACCCTCCACCCTCTATCCTCTATCCTCTGCCCTTTTCCCCGGCGGCGGCGCCGGCGCGTGATTGGTCAGCCGCGCGCGCACATAATCAATGTGTTCGCGCAGGCTGTAAAAGAGGTTTGCAAACGAAGCGGGCACCTTCATGTGCGTCACCACCGCTTCGATTTCAAGCAGGCGGCGGAGCAGCTCCTCCCGTTTGGCGGGCGTCGGTTCCAAGCTGACTTCCCGTTCCAACACGAGCAACTTGCGGTACCACCGGTAAATGCGCAACTGGCTCCGCCATTTATACGCGGCGGGAAGCAATTTCAGCGCCGGGATGAGCACCAGAACGATGGGCACGAACGCCACCAGAATCTGGCTGGCCAGGCTGGCAATCCAGAAGGGCAGTTCGCGGTAGAGAAAGGTCTTGCCGGATTTATAATAACGGAGCGCGTCGGGACTGAGCGCGAATTCATGCAGCAGCGGGGCGGGAAATTCGCCCTGGTTTTGAAACATGCTGGCCTTGCCATGCACCTGGCGCGCCGCCTCGAGCAATAAATCGGACACGGCGCCGTTCAAATCCGGCCGCGCCACGAGTTCCACGGTGGGCCCGATCAGCCAGACGTCTCGCGCCGGCAGGTTCTTGCTGAAATCTATGGCCCCTTCCGGCAGCCGCAACTTGTTCAAAAAGTTGAAGCGCCGCGTATAAGCGTCGGCTTGTTCAAAGCTCATAAGCTGCACGCCCGGCGCTCGCAGCAACAGCCGCATGGTTGCTGGCCCGGCCGAATCACTCGTCAGGAACACGGCGTCCAGGGTGCCGGCCAGCAGCGCCCGGGCGGCGGCCTCCGCATCCAAAGCTGCCAAGTCGGTGTCGGCGCCGGGGACAATGCCGTTGGTTTGGAGCAGGGTCAGCGCCAGGGCGCGCGTGCCGCTGCCCTCCGACCCGATGGCCAGCCGCCGGCCTTGCAGTTGCGACAACCGCTGGAGGGCATTGGTGCCACGATAGAACACCAGCAACGGTTCGTAGCCAAGGCTGCCCAGGGAAACGAGATTCTGCGTGTTGGTGCCCGCCACCCCGCCTTGGACAAAGCCGGCATCCACCCGGAGCGCCGGACTTTCCAAACGCTCAAGATTCTCGAGCGAACCCTGCGACGGCAGGATCTTCAAGGTCACGCCATTGCTGGCCAGCAGGTCGCGGTAGCTTTCGGCGTACCGTTCAAACGCGCTGCCCGGCGGCCCGCTGGTGATGGTGAGGACCCGGGGCGGGGCCGAGTGGATGAACCAGAAGCCCGCAAAAAAGATGAGCCCGGCAAGGCAGCCAATCGCCGCGCGGGACCACGTCCGGGTCAGCCCGAAATACTCCGAGATGATCGTCGTCACCTGGGACAAACCAAATTTTCGCTCCATTTTCATCAGCCAAATCGCATTGGTGATGCAGCATAACCCGAAACCGCGCGGCGACCAATAGTAATGCGTGAACTGGTTGCGCGGCCGATTGGGGCGCCATGAACCCAAGCCACGGCTGTTGCCGCGCGCTGCAGTTCAAGCCCGAAAACCGAAATTGGCCGCGAAAGAACACAAAGATCACAAAGCCAGACAGGCTGATTCTGAAGGTCGAAAGGGGCGGATATTTTCCCGCTGAAATTCCCGTTCCGCCCTTTCTTTGCGCTCTTTGTGTTCTTTTGTGGCAATTCAATCTCGGCATTCGGGTTAAGACCCCCGGACTCCGTTCCGCCGGAATTATCGCTCCGCAATCCACACCAGCGTGCCGTTGGCCAGCAGCTCAAACAGCGGAATCAAATCGTCGTCGGCCAGATGGATGCAGCCGTGCGAGGCGGGCTGGCCAAGGGTGTGCTGCTCGCCCGTGCCGTGGAGGTAAATATAACGGGCGTGCGAATCCACGTTGCCGCCCTGATTGAGGCCCGGTTCCAAGCCTTCCAGCCACAGGATGCGCGTCGTGATTTTGGCCTGGGCAAAGGCCGGCTCCGACGTGTGGCCGACCGGTTGGCGCGCTTGGAACACGGTTCCGGCCCGCGTGCCGCCGCCGATTTTCTCCGCGATGCGATGCAGCCCCAGCGGCGTGCCATTCGAGCCGGAGATCTGTCCAATGCCGAAGCGCGAGGTGGACGCGGGCATTTCGCGGACGAACCGTCCGTCCGCGAACAGCGCGACGGTTTGCGCGGCGATGTTCACGGTCAAAACATGTTTCGTGGGCGCGAGCCCAAGCCTTTGGCAGGCGGCCAGGCAGTCTGCGGGCAAAGCGGATTGATCGTTCATGGCAACAAAATGCCGATTTAACGCCCAGCCGCCAAGCCGCAAAGGCGCAAAGGTGTATGGCTGTAAAGGTGTATGGCTGCAAAGCAACGCGGCTCAAGGTCCGGGGAGCGCACGCGCCTCGCGTGCCGCGGTTGACGCCCCGTCAACCGCGCCCCCGCGCGCCACCGCGCAAGGTGAATGGAGCGGGCCGGGATGCTCATCCAACCGTCGCGCGATTGTAACGCCAGTCTCCGCCCCGGCGCATTGGAGTTTGGGCGTTCGATGTTGGATGTTCGATGTTGGGTGTTCCCCGGGTTCATGGGGCCGGGGTGGGGACGGCCCGTCCCCACTTTTCAGCTCCGTTCCCCCACTCCCAGTTCCAATCCGTCCCCGCCCCCATCCTCGATTCCACCCCGCTGACGCTGCAAACGGTCAACAAAATGCTGGCGGCGGGCAGCAGATGCGGTAATCTCGCCGTGTCCGTTAAAAATTAAACGACCAGAAACATTATTTAACCAAAAACAATTTCGCGAGCTTCGGCTGCTGTCCATCACGAAACTAGCAATTTCACTCACAGGACGGCGTTTGAAGGCGCGCCACTCGGCGTGCCTGAAAACGTTCCTGTGAAGGCATGCTAGTGCCTGTGATGGGGCGTGAGTAAGACACGCCTTTTTTTACAGGCACAAACAACCTTCACCGGAAGCCATCCCGACAGGGCTGAACGCACTCGCGAGCGATTCAGCCTATGCCACGCACCAAGGGAGCAGAGGGCGCGCGTTCGTCCACGGACGGCGGCGACGCTATTGCCAGTTACAAACATCCCGCCAAGCGGAAAAACATTCCGCCCGCCGGCCTCGAAGCGCAGGGCGTCCTCAAGGACGCGCCCAAAATTCGCTACGAATACAATCCACACCTGCCGCCAGCGTTGCGCTCGGCAACAGAGGCCGGTACCGCGGATAAACTCCCAAAATTACTGGCGATCTCGCGCCAGCGGGCGCTTTCGGCGGATGAGGCCAACCAACTGGCTGACGCGCTGCGCCAGCACGAGCCTTGGCTGGAATGGAGCGGCAAGCGTGAGAAGCCGTGGTTTGAAGTCGAGCCGGTGGCATTGCACATGCACGAGCGCGTTTCCACGCAGGCAATATTGCGCGTGCTGGCCCGGCAGGACGTGCAGCGCGACCTGTTTGCCGACCCGCAACTGGACTACGCCAAAGCAGTACAGTTCTATCAGGTGGACGTGGACTGGGCGAACCGCATGATCCTGGGCGACTCGCTGCAAGTGATGGCCAGCCTCGCCCGGCGCGAAGATCTCGCAGGCAAAGTGCAAATGATTTACCTCGACCCGCCCTACGGCATCAAATTCGCCTCCAACTTCCAGCCCCAACTCGGCCAGCGTGACGTGAAAGACCGCGAGCAGGACCTCACCCGTGAGCCGGAAATGGTCAAGGCTTACCGCGACACTTGGACACTTGGCATTCATTCCTATCTTGCCTATCTGCGCGACCGGTTGGCAATGGCTCGTGAACTCCTCGCCGATACGGGCAGCATCTTCGTGCAAATCAGCGACGAAAATTTGCATCGCGTGCGATGCATATTGGACGAGGTGTTCAAAGCTGAAAACTTCGCAGGGGAAATCGCATTTAAGAAAACAGGTGGATTTGAAACCATCGGTTTACCGGGAATCTGTGACTACCTGCTTTGGTATGCGAAAGACAAAACTAAGGCAAAGTTCATCACTCTTTATGACGATAAAATACACGGCGAAGGCTCTGGAGACCGCTATAATTCTGTGATGCTCGCGGATGGCATGGTGGTTCCGGCGAGCCGCTTTCAGTTTGATGACGGTTTGAAATTGCCCGCAGGCGCTCGGTTGTTTTTGGGTGGCCCACTGACTTCGGATGGGGCGGCGAAAGAAGCCAAGCGTTTTGAATTTGAGGGCGAGAGTTTTCTGCATAAACCGAACCAGCACTGGAAAACTACTATCGAGGGACTTCAACGCTTTGGCAGGGCAGAGCGCATCTTCCGCACGAAAGAATTTTTGAACTCGCGGATCTTTCTAAACGACTTTGCTGCCACGCCGGTAACAAATATGTGGACCGACACGATGGGCACGGCTGAACGCGAGAAAGTCTATGTTGTTCAGACAGCGCAAAAAGTCATCGAACGCTGCCTGCTAATGACGACTGACCCCGGCGATTTGGTTTTAGATCCAACCTGCGGGAGCGGCACGACGGCATACGTGGCTGAGCAGTGGGGGCGCCGTTGGATCACCTGCGACACCAGCCGCGTGGCGTTGGCACTGGCCCGCCAGCGGCTGCTGACCGCGCGCTTTCCATACTACCAATTGCGCGAGTTGAGCGCGGAAGATGTGAACCGCAACAAAGACGGCACTTGGATTGCGGAACTTGACGAGAACGGCAAGCCGACCGGCAAGCGGCTGACGTTTGACTGCAAAACGGTGCCGCACATCACGCTCAAAAGCATAGCCCGCAACACGTCGCTCGATCCCATTTTCGCCAAACACGAACCGATTCTCGCCGCGCGCTTGAAGGAATTGAACGCGGCCTTGAAGCGCGTTACCACGGAGTTGCGCCAGAAACTCTCCGGCAAACTCGCCGAGAAGCAAAAACGTGATGGCAAGAAAGCCATTACCGAGGCGGATCGCCGCCGCTGGGAATTGCCCAAGTCGGAATGGCGCGAATGGGAAGCGCCGTTTGACACCGACCTGGACTGGCCGCAACCGTTGCAGACCGCCCTGACCGCCTATCGCGCCGCGTGGCGAGCAAAGATGGACGAGGTAAATGCCTGCATCGCCGCCAACGCCGAGATGGAAGAACTGGTGGACAAACCGGAGGAAGTCAAAGGCGTGGTGCGCGTGACCGGCCCGTTCACCATGGAAGGCGTCATCGCCGTCGAGGACGGTTTTGACACGCCGATTGCCGGTGCGCCAGACGAGTTGGAAACGTTTTCCGCCGCGGAAGGTCAGAGCCGCGTCACCTCGGCTGTTTCCGACGTTCAGAATGTGGAAGCGCACTTGGACAAGATTCTGCGTCTGCTCAAAGCGAGCGGCGTGGATTTTCCCGGCAACAAGAATATGAAGTTCAGCCGGCTTGATCCGCTCACCGGCGCCTCCCTCATCCATGCCGAGGGCGAGTGGGTGAACGGCGACAAGAAGGAAAGACGAGTCGCTGTCACCATCGGCCCGGAAGTCGGCAACCTGACTTCGATGCAAGTCGAGGACGTGATTCGCGCCGCGAACCGCAAAGGCTATGACGACGTGGTGTTTAGCGCTTTCGGTTTCGACGCCACGGCGCAGGACGTCATCGAAAGCGAGAGCCATCCAAAATTGCGTTTGCACATGGCGCTGATTCGTCCCGACGTGGCGATGGGGGATTTGCTCAAGACGCAGCCGGGCAGCCAGCTTTTCACGGTGTTCAGCGCGCCGCGCGTGAAGGGGCCGGACAAACAGAAAGATGGGCAGTTCACCGTCGAGGTCGAGGGCATGGACGTTTATGACCCGGTGAGCAACACGCTATTCCCAACGGATAAGGAACGCATTGCCACTTGGTTCTTGGACAGCGATTACGACGGGCGGAAATTCTGCATTTGCCAGGCGTTTTTCCCGGACAAGAGCAAATGGGACAAGCTGGCCAAAGCACTCGGCGACAAGGGCGTGGTGAATGAGGATGCGTTCGCCGCCTTGAGCGGCTTCAAGAGTTTGCCGTTTCCCCGTCCCGAGCGCTTGAAGAAAAACGAGCCGTGGCGCGTGGCGGTGAAGGTGATTGACCCGCGCGGCAACGAAGGTTTGCGGGTGCTCACGCTGGAGGGCGGAAAATGAAATTAGGTTTTTACGACCGCCCTCACCCCGGCCCTCTCCCCCAGGAGAGGGAGCATCGCCCGCCAGTCTCGAGTGAATTTCGAGGCTCTGAATTTATCGTGCGTCCATTTGCGAGCTGGCATGCAGCAGCGAAATGCAAATGCATACCCGGACTCAACGTGACGCGCGAAAGTCATTCCCTCTCCCCGGGGGAGAGGGTTAGGGTGAGGGCGAGCGTTCCACTAACTTCATTCGCTCCAAAGGTTCTTCGCCATGCCCACTGAAACCCCAATTCCCATTCAGCCGGTTGAGAATCCGATTCTTTGCCCGCCTTACCAAGAACCGGATCAGCACTGGCTTTACGACACCAAAACCGGCATCCCGACCAAAACGCCGGGCCGCAGAGCGGCCAGTTACTGGTTCAAAACCGAACGAACCGGCAGCGCGCAAATGTCGCTGCTGGCGGAAGAAGAGCGCGATGATTTGCCGCTCGTAAATGCGTTGCGGGATGACGTGCGGAAGTGGCGGGAATCGAAATGGGAGAATGCCAGCGAGACCACCAAGCAACTCCTGCGGCATTGGTGGCGTGAAGACCGGATGCGGCGGTTGTTCTTCTGCCAGCTTGAAGCGGTCGAGACGATCATTTACTTGCGCGAAATTCTGGCGCTCGGCAAGAAGCCGCGTTGGTCGCCAAAACTGTCGCTCGATGAATTTCGGACGCTGGAGCGCGGCCATAACCCGCGCCCGCAGGAATGGATTACCAAAGTCGCGCAGCATCCCAAGCTCGCGGACATCCCGAACGAACTCGCTGCGAAAGTGATCACCCGCTACGCCTGCAAGATGGCGACCGGCAGTGGCAAGACGGTCGTGATGGCGATGCTAATCGCATGGGCCTTTTGCAATCGCGGCACGAAGCCGGGTGACCCGCGTTTCCCGCGCCGCGTCCTGGTGGTTTGCCCGAATCTCACCATCAAAGAGCGTTTGAATGTGTTGCGGCCCGGCGATGCGAACAACTATTACGAGAAGTTTGACATTGTTCCCTCGTCTTTGAGGCCGGAATTGGCCAAGGGCAAGGTCTTGGTGACGAACTGGCATTGGTTCAACCCGGAATCAGAAGTCATCAAAGTTGGCGGCGTGGCGATCGGCAAACTCGGTGCGGAAACGCCAGACGCATTCGCCAAGAACCGGCTGGGTGATTTGTGGGATACTGAACCGCTGATGGTGATGAATGACGAGGGCCACCATGCCTACCGGCCCGCGCCGCTTACCGAGGACGTGAAGTTGTCAGCGGAGGAAAAGGCCGAGCGCGAAGAGGCGACCGTCTGGGTTTCCGGCTTGGACAAAATCAACACCGCATGTGGGATCGCGCTGTGCGTTGATTTGTCGGCGACACCTTTTTACATCCACGGCAGCGGTTACCCGGAAGGTTCACCATTTCCTTGGATTGTCAGCGACTTCTCGCTGGTGGATGCCATCGAGAGCGGCATCACCAAAATTCCGCGCCTGCCGGCCATTGACAATACTGGGATGCCCGACCCGAAGTATTTCAAGTTGTGGGAACACATTACGCGTGGACTGAAGGCCGGCGAACGCCTGACGGGAGGCAAACCCAAGCCGGAAGTGGTTTATCGCAAAGCGGAGGATGCCTTGCTGACGCTGGCGGGTGAGTGGAAGGAACGGTTTGCACAATTACAAGCGGCCACGCCCGGCCAGGATCGCACGCCACCGGTGATGATCATCGTTTGCGACAACACGGACATCGCCGAACATTTCCACAAAATGATTTCCGGGGAGGAAATCATCGAGACGGCGGCGAACGATGAGGATGAGGATGACGATGCGCCAAGGCGCAAGAAGAAGGCGAAGGCGCAAAAGCAATACGGCAGCGGACTCGCCGGATTCGAGGAGTTCTGGAATCGAAAAGGTGCGGAGGTGACCTTGCGGATTGATTCGGAATTGCTTGCAGCGGCGGAAAGCGAAGACCCGAAAGCCACGCGCAAAGAGGCGGCGGAAGAACTGCGAAAAGTGGTTTCCACGGTGGGCCGGCCCGGCGAACCGGGCGAGCGCATCCGTTGCGTCGTGAGCGTGAACATGTTGAGTGAAGGCTGGGACGCGAACAACGTGACGCACATTCTTGGCCTGCGCGCGTTCCACAGCCAGTTGCTCTGTGAGCAGGTCGTCGGGCGCGGCTTGCGCCGCATGGATTACGTCGCCATGCCGGACAAGGATGGCAAACTCATGCTGTCGCCGGAATATGTGGACATCTTCGGCGTGCCATTCTCGCTGATACCGTTCAAAGGCCGCGAGCCAAAGAAAGGGCCGCCCCCGGAGGACCGCCCGAAGAACGAAGTCATGGCGCTGCCGGAACGCCGGCAATTCGAGATTCGGTTTCCGGTGGTCGAAGGCTACGCCGTCGCACTGCAACACAATCTCATTAAGTGCGACGTGGCAAGCGTGGAACAGACCCGCGTGAATCCGTGGGAAATACCAACGGCGGCATTTTTGCGCCCGCAAGTCGGCTACCAAATTGGACATCCCGGCGCGTACGGCGGGTTTGGATTTGCACCGGTGGATCGCGAGGAGTATTACCGCTCGGTCCATCCGCAAACCATTGAATGTGAAATTGCGCGGGAGATTGTTCGGGGTCTGACCGATGCGTCGCACAACGGCCGGGAGAAATTGAAACGGCAATCCCGCGCGGCGTTGTTTCCCCAAGTGCTGCGCGTCGTCAGCAAATATGTGGCAACGCGGGTTGATAATTCCGTCCACCCGTGCGAGATCGGTCTGCAAAGTTACGCGCAACGCATTGCCTCGCTGTTACTGGATGCCATCGAACCGGACGATGTGCGCGGCGAGGCCCCGCTTGTGCCGCGCTTGAATCGCTACAAGCCCATTTGCTCAACGGCAGCGGTTCCCTTCAAAACCGTAAAGCCAGTTCAAGCCACGGTTAAAAGCCATATCAACTTCGTCGCTTGCGACACGCAAAGCTGGGAGCAGGCGGCCATGTTTCAGTTGGAGCGGGCAGCGGAAGTTGTCTGCTACGCCCGCAATGACCGGTTGGAGTTTAACCTTCCTTACGAGTTGTTTGGCCAGCCGCACGTTCATGAACCGGATTTTCTCGTGCGGTTGGTGAATGGTCTCATGCTCATTCTCGAAATCAAAGGCCAACTGCGTGGTGATACCGAATCCAAGCACCAAGCCGCCAAGCGTTGGGTCAGCGCAGTGAATAATTGGGGCAAACTTGGCCGGTGGGATTTTCTCGTCTGCCACGATCCGCAGAAGCTTGAGGCGATGATTGCAAAAATGATGGCAAAATAAGTTTAGCCACCGGCGCACTCCGGATATAATTTACCCCCATGCCCGTCTTTTATCAGCGCGCCGATGGTTCTGGGTTTTACGCCAAAGCCCGCATCCAAGGCACGATTCTGACACTTGAGATCAAAGGCCACCGGCGGTCCGCCTTGGGATTTGATTTCGAGGGTGAATTGAAGCTTGGATGATTGTTGTGCCATGCCCAAAGCCCGAAAGAAATTGAAAACGTCCGCTGGCAAGCCAGCCAAGCGTTCAACCAAACGTCCGAAGCCGCGCGGCACCCGCAAGCCCAGGCGGCTCCTCACGCGCGCCGAGGCGCGGCGGCGGGCGGCGCGGCGGGTACTGAATCGGATGTTCAACGGCGCGATGGTGCGGGACGGCGTGGAGGCCGGTGGCAACTTCTACGGTGTGCGGCGCGAAAACACCTGGGTGGTGTACATAAACCCGCGCGGCGGCGTCCTGCGCTCCGCGGACGTGGTGGTGGTTTGCAAACGCACCGGCCGGGTGCTTTACGAGGGTTCCGCCGGCGACGAAGGTTGAAGCAGCCTGCGTTCGCGTCAATCATGGGGCGGTTGTCTCCGCTCAAATTCTTCAATTTTTTCATTTGCCAAAAAAACAATTCAAGCTTACGGTTAAATCTGTAGAGGAGATCATCACCGAAAAAAGCAAAACTTTTGCGAAAATGAAACGCGAAAATTAAGGAGCACATCATGAAAAATCCGTCGCTGTTTGTTTTTCCTTCCTTGACCAGGGCCGCCGCGGGCCTGCTTGCCGGATTCCTGCTGGCGGCGGGAACCGTTGGTTCAATCCACGCCCAGAGCCAGCTTGGCAGCGGCACGATTGCCAGCGCAGGCTCGGGACCCTATGTTTACTCCCTGTCCTTCATGGATGCTCCGGGGGCGGGTTCGCCGATTGGGAGCGTCTGGTATGCCTGGATTCCCGGGCACTTTTATCTGCCTGGCACGCCCACCGCCGCCTTCGCGCCCGCAGGCTGGGCCGCCACCATCTCTGGCGATTCCATTCAATTTGTGGCGAATAGTTCCGCGTTCGACATTCTCCCGGGGCAATCGCTGTCCGGGTTCAGCTATCAAGCGTCGTTCACGCCGGCGCAACTGGCGGCGGCCCCCAATTCAGGGCAATCCGACGCCTATTCAGCCGGCCTTTTTGCTGACGCTGGAAATATCTTCACCGTCCAGAGCGTGCCGGAGCCGTCCGGACAGATCCTGCTGCTTGCGGCTGCGGCTGCTTTATGGGTGATTCGCGGGCGCCGGCGCCGGACTGCCTGAGCCTGTCCCCAACCTCCCGCAACGGCTCGGGCTCCGCCTTTTTCTTCGACCAGCCCAAACCATCCGCCGTGAGACTGCATCTGGTGCGGGATGAACTTCTGGCGGCGGCATGAAATTGCGCCGCGCGACCTCCGACCTCTGTCCTCTGACTTCCGCCCTCTTCCGCCTCTTCCCATGAATCCTTGGGATAACATTCAACATTCAACGTCCAACATCCAACGAGCCGAGGCGGTGCTCGGCGCTCCAATCGTGCGGTTCAAGGCCGGTGAGCAGGTCAAAACGGAATATGCGGCTTCCCCTGAACCTCCATCTCATCCGTGCGATAGCGGTGGCTTTAGCACCGCGAGTGCCGCTTGGAGTTGCCGTTTTAAGGAGTGGCCCCTTGAAAACCCCGAGCAAAGGCGCAATCCGGGGACACCCACCGGCTGGTTTACAGACCATATCCATCCGTGGTTCCGCGGCATTTTTTCTCCGCGCCCTCTGCGGCTCTGCGCGCACCCCGGTTTCTGCTTTTGAAGGCGGACCAAGGCTCGCGCAGAGCCGCGGAGGACGCAGAGAAGAAGCAATCGAGATAGGCACCGCTTTTGGTGGCCAGTGATTTCCAGCAACGTGAGGTTCTTGGCCGGTGAGCAGGTCTAAAAGGAACAAGGAGCTTCCCATGAACTTTCGTAGATTTTCCATGACCGCGATTGGCGAATGGGTTACGCTCCCGCCCACACCGAAAACATGCGACCTATCCTGACTGCCCTGCTGGTCACGCTGGCCCCCTTGGGCGCCGGCGCTGCGGAACCGCTGCCGCTCTGGCCCCAAACCGCGCCCGGAGAACACGGCGATGTCGGCGTGGAACACGACACCACCAAGCCCGACGGCGGCCTCGTGGGCGGCAAACGGGTGATCCGGCTGGGCGATGTCAGCGTGCCTACCCTCACCGTTTACCCTCCGCCAGCGGCGCGCGACACCGGCGCGGCGGTGCTGGTTTGTCCGGGCGGCGGGTACCAGATTCTGGCGCTGGATCTGGAGGGCACCGAGGTGTGCGAATGGCTCAATTCCATCGGGGTCACCGGCGTGCTGCTCAAGTACCGGGTGCCGGCCCGCAAAGGGGTGGCGCGTTACACCGCGCCGTTGCAGGATGCGCAGCGGGCGCTGAGCCTGGTGCGGTATCACGCCGCCGAATGGAAGCTGGATCCGCGGCGCATTGGCATCCTGGGGTTTTCCGCCGGCGGCCATCTGTCGGCGGCGGCCAGCACGCGTTTCACCCAGCGCGCTTATGAGCCGGTGGACGCGGCGGATCAAGCCAGTTGCCGGCCGGATTTTGCCCTGCTGATTTATCCGGCCTATCTGGTGCGCCAGACCGGCCCGGACCTGTCCCCCGAGCTGACCGTCACCTCCAACACGCCGCCCACGTTCCTCTTCCAGGCCGAAGACGACCGGGCGGTGCCGGTGGAAAGCAGCCTCTTCTATTATCTCGCGCTCAAACAGGCAAAAGTGCCGGCGGAACTGCACCTGTTCGCCACCGGCGGGCATGGATTTGGTTTGCGCGGGCCAGACGCCACCGCGCAAACGTGGCCCAAACTCGCCGAGGTCTGGCTGCGCGGCCGGGGTGTGCTCGAAGGTGAAAAACCGAATTAATGGATCCTCGACGTTCAAAGCGGGTATGCTTGACACCTTTGAAAATGCTGCGGCTGGTGCCCGGTCGCCCCGCACCCAGCCGCGCTCCGGTTCAGGGGTTCAATGCGCGAATGCTTCGGGAAATTCTTTCCGGGCTTTAATTTGCCCTGGGCGGTCATGGTATGGCGCTTTCAGCGCAGCCGCAAATCCGCGGATACCCTTTGCCAACGTTGGGCAACTTATCAACTACACTGCCATTGAATTATGACCACCAAAATCCAACCATGTTTCGTGCTCCTCACCTCTCTGCTGCTGGCGTCAGCCGGAGTTTCCATCACCCAAGCGGAGCCGGCCGCCCCGCCGCCCGCCGCCCGCTATCAGGCCGATTGGCGCTGGGTTCACGGCGCCGTGTTCGTCCCGACCAGCGCCGTCAATGAAGCCCAGCAATGGGATGAATACGATCCCGTCATCAACGATCGCGAACTGCATTACGCGTCCCTTTACGGCATCAATTGCGTCCGGGTCTATCTGCACTATTTCATTTACTTGAAAAAACCGGCCGCGCTGCTGAAAAACCTGGAGGATTTTCTGACCCGGGCCGATAAATATGGCATCAAGGTGGAGTTTGTTTTCTTTGATGACTGCTGGAACGAGCCGTCGCCGGACCTGCTCAAAGCGGGCTACCATTATCCCAACCCCGTCTTTGGCGTACACAACAGCCGTTGGCTCCTCTCGCCCGGCCATGACATCCTCAGCCATTACGCGGAGCATCGCGAGCGTCTGAAGGCTTACGTGCAGGACATCGTCAAGGCCCACCTGAATGATCCCCGCATCGCCTTCTGGGAAACCTATAATGAGCCGCATGACAAAACCCCCGGCCTCCTGTCGCTCATCAAAGACGCCCAGGAATGGGTGCATGAGACCGGGTCCAAAATCCCGGTCACCGCCACCGGTTCGGGCTTTTGCGGAGACCCCTATTCGGATTTCCTAACCTGGCACAATTACAGCCATGATTACAAAACCGCCGCGGATCCCATTCACGCCCTGAACACCGAATGCATGTGCCGCAAGGAGCAAAGCATCCCCGGAATCGTTGCCCACTTCAAAGACCAGACCGGCTTCATGGTCTGGGAATTTGGCATCGGGCGTGACGATTGCCGCTTTTATTGGGGTGAAACCGCCGCCACCCCGGCGGCAGACGAACATGACCGACCCTTCCATGGACTGGTCTATGCCGACGGGCATCCTTGGTCCACCAACGACATCCAGGCCTGGCTGGGCGCGACGGCCTACGCCAAGCTGCCGGTTTTTCACGTCACTTATTTTCGTGATACCGCGTTCGCCTCCCCGGCCAAAGACTCCATCACGCCCTCGATTGATTTCGATCTGCCCGATGAAATCGGCTATGGCTCGCCGGACACTTCCGTCCATCTCGCCAAGAATTATTATGCCATCCGCTGGACCGGAGCAATCGCCGCGCCGGCCTCCGGCCCCGCCACCTTTCTGGTCAGGAGCGACGGCGCGGTGAAAGTAACGGTCGCCGGACAGACGGTGATTGACCACGCGCAGGCGGCGACTGCCGAATCCAGCGGCACGGCGACGCTCACAGCCGGCCAACCCGTCCCCATCACGGTGGAGTACGTCCACGAAACCGGTCCCGCCAGCATCCACCTCGACTGGACGCCTCCCGGGGGCGAGCGGAAAATACTCTTCCCCGTCAGCCATCCCTGATATAAACAACCACATGAAAGCCCGCATTTTTTTCTGGTCCATTACTTCCGCCCTCGCCGGATTCCTCTTTGGCTTTGACACCGTGGTCATCTCCGGTGCGGAACAAAAGATTCAAGCGCTCTGGGGCTTGAGCGTGGGTCTGCACGGACTGGCCATGGGTTCCGCCCTTTACGGCACGGTGCTCGGATCGTTCTTGGGCGGCTGGCCCACCGACAAATTTGGCCGCAAGCCTACGCTGCTCTTCATTGGCATTCTGTATGTGCTCTCAGCGTTCGGCTGCGCGTTTGCCAACGGCGTGGGCATGTTCATCGCGGCCCGTGTCCTCGGCGGCATCGGCATCGGCATTTCGACGGTGGCGGCGCCGCTGTACATTTCGGAGATTGCACCGCCGGCGTATCGCGGGCGGCTGGCGGGCATGTTTCAGTTCAACATCGTCTTCGGCATCGTCATCGCCTACCTTTCCAATGCCATCATCGCCCGCCTCGGCGGCGACAACGCCTGGCGCTGGATGCTGGGCATTGCAGCGGTGCCTTCCGCCATTTACGCGGTGATGTGTTTTGGCCTGCCGGAAAGCCCGCGCTGGTTGATTGGCCGCAAAGGCGACCGCGCGGCCGGTCTGAAAGTGTTGCAACTGATTGAACCTGAATTGTCCCAGTCCAAGCTCGAAGCCCATGCGGATGAATTGATGGCGGCCGCCCATTCCGAGCAGACGGTCGCGTCCGCATTCTGGACCTGGCGCTTGCGCGTGCCGATCTTCCTCGCGTTTTTGGTCGCGTTCTTCAACCAGCTTTCCGGCATCAACGCGGTGCTCTACTTCGCGCCGCGCATTTTTGAGCTGACCGGCCTGGGCGAGAAGGCCGCGCTGTTGCAATCGGTTGGCATTGGCATCACCAATCTGATCTTCACCTTCGTGGGCCTCTGGCTGATTGACCGCTTGGGACGTCGCACGCTCCTCTTCATCGGCTCGTTCGGCTACATCGCGTCGCTGGGGCTCACGGCGTGGGCGTTTTTCACGCAGCACTACGCCATTGTGCCGGAGTGCATCTTTGCGTTCATCGCAGCGCACGCGGTGGGTCAGGGCGCGGTCATTTGGGTGCTCATCTCGGAGATCTTCCCCAACCGGCACCGCGCCCAAGGCCAAACGCTGGGCTGCGCCACGCATTGGGTCTTCGCGGCGTTGCTCACCACGGTTTTCCCGATGATGGTCAAATGGTCCGGCGCCAATGAACAGCCCCAGCGGGCCGGGTTTATTTTCCTGTTCTTCTGCGGCATGATGGTGCTCCAACTCATCTGGGTGAAAACCATGGTGCCCGAGACCAAAGGCATTTCCCTGGAAGACATGCAGCACAAGCTCGGCATTGAACCCGAATAGCACCGAAATCCATGACCTGACATTTATGAAATCTCCCGCCTTTTCTTTCCCGGCACGAAATATGGCCCGGGCACATTCCGAAGTTGCGGAGCGCGGCCGTCCTCGGCCGCAGCAACGGACTGACGAGAGGTGGTTTGCGGCCATGGGTCAGCGGATTGCCGGTTCGCCAGTTGCTGCGCCCGGGACGGGCGCGCTCCGATTGCGCTTTCAGGCCCGCCATTGGACTTTCGCGCTGCTCCTGACCATTGCGCTTGCCGGTTCGTTGGCCGCCAACGCCGTCGCCGGGCAAACCAAAATCGCGGCGGCGTTGCAGCCCTTCGTGGACAGCCACTCCCTGGCCGGCGCGGTCACGCTGGTCGCCTCCTCCAACCGCGTGCTGGACGTGACCTGTGTCGGCTATGCGGACGTGGGCGCGGGCCAGGCGATGCGGCCCGATGCGATGTTCTGGATCGCCTCGCAATCCAAATCCATGACCGCCGCCGCGTTGATGATGCTCGTGGACGAGGGCAAGGTGAACGTGGATGACTCCGTCGAAAAATATCTGCCCGAGTTCAAGGGCCAAATGCTGTTGGCGGAGCAGAACGGCGAAACCACCGTCCTCAAGAAGCCGGCGCATCCCATTCTCATCCGCGAGGTGCTCTCCCACACCAGCGGGCTGCCGTTCAAATCGCGCGTCGAGGAGCCGACGCTTGACGGGCTGCCGCTGCGGCAGGCGGTGATGAGCTACGCGCTTTCCCCGCTGCAATTCGAGCCGGGCACGAAATATCAATATGCGAATGCCGGCCTCAACACCGCGGCGCGGATCATCGAAGTGGTCAGCGGCAGGCCGTACGAAGATTTCATGCGGGAACGGTTATTCAAGCCACTGGGCATGAAAGACACGACCTTCTGGCCCTCGGCCAGTCAGGCGGCGCGGATTGCCAAGTCGTACAAGCCAAACGCGGCGAAAAACGATCTCGAAGCCACCGCCATCGGCCAGCTTCATTATCCGCTCACCGATCGCGCCGTTCGTTATCCGATGCCCGCCGGCGGACTTTTCTCCACCGCGCAGGACGTCGCGAGATTCTGCCAGATGATTCTCCGGGGCGGTGAGCTGGATGGCAAACGCTACCTCTCCGAGCGTGCCGTTAAAATGATGACCAGCAAACAAACGGGCGCGCTCAAGGACAGTTACGGCTTCGGCTGGGCGGTTGGTCCCGACTGGACCGGCCACGGCGGGGCGTATGCCACGAACATGGAGATTAATCGGGAGCATGGTCTCATTTTCATTTACATGGTGCAGCACGCCGGCTTCCCCAACCACGGGGCCGAAAGCCGCAAGGCGTTCCAGCAAGCCGCCCTCGCGCAGTTTGCGCCCTAAGCCGGTTATGTGGAGCTCCACCTAACCGGCTAAGGCCGCAGTCAAATCGTCTTCGTCCGCCTCCACGTCCTCGAAAACCGGAAACTTTGAGAACGAGGACCAAGCAACGAAGACGCGAAGAGGCTGGCAGAACGATTGCGGGCAGAATGACAAGAACCTTCCCATTGTTCTGCCATCAATCATTCTGTCAAAATCCCGGGGTTCTTTGCGGTTGAAGCATTCGTGTGAATGGGTGTCATTCGCGGAGGAGGAATTCCTGCCCCCCCAATTTCCGATCGCGGTGGCTCCGTGGCTCTGTGGTGCAAAAGTCCCGTTGAAGGTTGCAGGTTACCTGGCTCCGCTGGTTCAAATTTCAAATTTCAAATTTCAAATTTCTGATTTCAAATTTCTGATTTCAAATTTCAAATTTCAAATTCACGAAACTGGCAGCGTGATTCTCATGGTGGTCCCGCGGCCGGGGCGGGACAAAATCCGGATCTGCCCGTGGTGGGTTTCGATGATGCGCCCGACGATGGCCAGACCAATGCCGGTGCCTTTGGCTTTCGTGGTCGCGAGCACGGTCTTGAAGGCGCGCTGCTGCTGCTCCGGCGTCATGCCGCCGCCGGTATCCTTGAAGGCCACCGCCACCTGCGCCGATTGCAGCGCCCGGGTCTTGATCGTCAAGGCTCCACCGCCGGGCATGGCCTCGGCCGCGTTGAGGATGAGATTGAGGAAGGCCTGCTCCAATTGCGTGGCGTCGCCCATGACGAGCGGCAAATGGGGCTGCAAATCGCGCACCAGCCGCACCCCCTGGTTCGCCAGTTTGTGGCGCACGAGCAGGCTCAATTCATCCACCAGGCTGTTCAGATTCACCGGCACGAACTGCGGCTCCGTGGTGCGCGCAAACGCCAGAATCTGTTCCACGATCCGGTTCAACTGCTCAATCTTGGCCTCGATGATCTGCGCGTCCTTGGCACGGGGATCCTGCGCCTCGAATTTCAGATCCAGCGAGTGATACAGCAACTTCATCACCGTCAGCGGATTGCGGATTTCGTGGGCGACCTCCGCAGCCAGCAGGCCGAGCGCGGACAATTTTTCGTTCTGCCGCAACTGCTCCTCCACGTCCACGATCCGCTCGTAGAGCCGCGCCTTTTCGATGGCGATGGCCGACAACTCCGCGAGCGCGCCGAGGATCTTGATTTCCTCGTTGGAAAAACTGTAGGGCCGGGCCGTATAAACGCTGAGCGCGCCGATGGCCTCGCCGGAAAAAACCAGCGGCACGCTCAACAGCGACACCAGGTTTTCGCGCCGGGCCAGCTCCACGTTTTGATACCGCGTATCCGCCTGCACGTTGGCCACCTGCAAGGCTTTTTTCCGGCGCACCACCACGCCGATCAGGCTTTCCTCGACGGCCAGGCGCGGCTTCTTGATGTAGGCGTCGCCCGCGCCGTAGCTGGCGCGCAGGTCCAGCCACTGACGGGATTCGTCCAGCAGCATGAGCGAACACATCCGCGCCCGCATCAGTTCGCAGGCCTGCCGGGTAATCGCGCGGAGCGCCTCGTCGAGGTTCAGCGTGGAATTGATGGTGCGGCTCACGCTGGCCAGCGATTCAAAGAGCATCACTTTCAGGCGCAATTGCTCGTACAGCCAGGTGTTATGAATCACCTTGGCGGCCTGGAGCGCCAGTTCCTGCAACAATTCCTGGTCCGCCGCCGTAAACGCGTTGGTCCGCTCGGAATCCACGTTGATGACGCCGCGCACCTCGCCCTGCACCTCCAGCGGCACCGCAAGCTCCGACCGCACCTCGCGCCGCACGCTGACGTAGCGTTTGTCCTGCGTAACGTCCCCGACCAGCGCGGGTTGGCCGTGCCGCGCGACCCAGCCGGTGATGCCTTCGCCCACGCGCAGCCTCAACTTCCGCGCGGTCGAGGAGAGGTTCTGCGCCGCGTGGATTTCCAGGAATTGCGTGGTGGGATTGATCAACACCACCGAACCCGACGAGGCCCGCATCACCCGCACCGCTTCGCTCACGATGAGCTGCAGCGCCTCCTGGGAATCCAGCGTGGAATGGATGACATTGCTCACCTGATACAACAGGCGCAGCCGTTCGTAGCGGGGATCCGGATCCGGGGATGTGATTTCGGCGCTCACCTTGCTGGTTGATTTTGCACGAACGGAGCGCGCCCGTCCCGGGCGCAGCAACGGACTTGCAACCAGGGAAGCCCGGCCATTCGCAGCGGTGTGGCAGTGGCGGCATGGCTGCGCCCGGGACGGGCGCGCTCCGAACCCACGAATGGAGGGTGCCGTTTCATCTTACGCGCGCCGTCAAAATGAGGCCGCTGGCGGCGAACAGCCAGTTCGGCAGCCAGGCGGCGAGCCAGCCGGGCAACTGGCCGTTCATGCCCAGCGCCAGGCTGATTTTTTGCAATACAAAATACGCGAAGACAATGAAGATGCTCCCGGCGACGCCGAAAAACAGGTTCCGCCGGCCCGAAGGCGCCCCGAAGGGAATGGCCACCAGCACCACCACGAGGCACGTCCAAGGCGTGGCGAGGCGGCCATGAAACTTGGTTTGCAGCGCGCTCACGTCTTCCGGGCGCAGATCCGGCTTGTTTTGCAAAAACTCCCACAATTCGGCCAGCGGAATGTCGGCATAACCCGAAGCGTGCAGCGTCTGCGTGTCGGCGAACTTGAGCAGCAGCCGGAGGTGTTCCGGGGTCTCGTCAAATTCCGGCATGGCCAGCACATTGGTCAACCCAAGCTGCACCCAGTCGCGAGCCCCGGGCGGGGCCTGGCACCGTTTCGTCACGACAAAAAATGTCCAGACGCCATTGGTGCGCACCGCTTGATTGGCTTCCAAAAGCTGATGCGAACCGTCCGGCAGCGTCCAGGTCACCGTGGGATTCACCAGCAAGCCGCTGGCGGCTTGGAACTCGGCAAACATCCAGTTCCGGTGCGCCCGGACGTTGTTGACTTGCTGCAAACTGCGCACGCTGTTTTTGGGATGGCGGTCCGCTTTGACATGGCGATTCAGAAGCTGTTCCGACCAGCGCTGGCAGGCCGGCACGGCCACTTCGTTCAGCGCGAAATAGATCCCGGTGGCCAGCAGGCCCACGATGAAATACGGCGCGCTCAAGCGCCACAAGCTGACGCCGGCGGCGCGCAGGGCGGTGAGTTCGTTGTACCGCGCGTGGTGGGTCAGCGCGTAGAGCAGGGACAGCAGCAGCAGGATGGGCAGCACGACCACCAGGAATTCCGGCAGACTGGCCGCGCAATAAGCCACTGTTTCCAGCCCGTCCAGTTTTCGCTCTTGGATCGTGCCCAGCTCCTCCTTGAAGAAAAGCGAAATCCCCAAAACCATGAACGCGCCGAGGCAGAATGCCAGCGGCGTCATCAGTTCGCGGAACAGGTATCGGTCGTGCAACCGCATCGCGCAGCTTAAACCGCGCGCGCCGCTTCGCCAATTCAATTTCGACATCCGATTTCGTGCGCGCGACCCCAGCCGCTTCGCCAAAGTTCCTGCACCTTAACCAAGCTTTGGCCTTCCCCGCCCGCCTGCCGCCTTTCATCCTCATCCTCATCCTCATCCTCATCCTCATCCTCGCTGCCCGTGTGTTCCCGGTGCTATCCAGGGCCACCACCCCGCCGGGGTGCCAGATATGCGCGCAAGCGGGGTGGGGACGGCCCGTCCCCACTTTTTCAGTCGAGGCCCACGCCTCAATTCGACCCGGCGCCAGAGAGCTCTGTCTTGCACCGCCCGAGTTGTGCTTCGCTTCCCAGGACGTGCCGCTTTATGAACGAGCCGCAGGCGGCCAACAGTTCCCTGACCAACTCCTGCCGGTATCCCTCGATTCCAAACCGCTGCTTAAATCCTTGGTAAAAGTTGAAAAACTCGGTGTGGGCGGCTTGGGCATTTTCATAAGCCGGACATTGGCGACGATGCAGGCAATCCGCCTCCAACCCAAAATGCAGTGGCAGGAAATCATCAAGAAACAGAATGAACCGTACAAACAACTCCACCTCCTCTCGGCTCGGATTGGTGGATTGACCCATTTGTTCGAGCCTGTTCACGTATAAAATCAATATCCGGTGCTGGGCGTCAATCAAGGCATCCCCGGTTTCAAGCTCTTCATTCCAATCAATCATGTGCTTTTCCTTTCATCAGAACCATCACCTATTTCTAAAGCTTTGGCCCGGCCCGGTTACAGGGAAAATAAAAGAATTGGGGCTTGGCGTTGGTCAGTCCATACCGTTCTCCTCTAGGCCGGGAAGATCCAAGGCTTCGTAGTCGGATGGGTTCTGAGAGGGGTGGTTTTCTTGGTGTGGGGTGAGGTTGCCGGCCAGACTCACCGCATCACCTGAACCTGCAAATTGACATGGTTGAAGAAATCATTCTGCCCTCAATCGTTCTGCCAAATTCTCCCGGTTCTGCCCCCGGCGGCTTGGGCCGGCCCACCGGCCTGCGCTCAACCGCACCCCATCGCTTTGACCATTTCCTGCCCAGGCGGGACGGAATCGAGATGACCTGGGCCTTGTCGAGCAAATGGCCGTTGTTGAACGAGGCCGGCGAAACGATTGGGATGTTTGGGATCTCGAAAGATGTCACGGCCATCAAGGAGAGCGTTGGCAAACAGGAAACCGGAAACTGACCTTGCCGGCACCAATTCCACGCTCACCTTTCACGATCCCGCAGCGACCCATTCCAAATTCCAGCCGAAAATTTTACCGAACCGTGATTCCGTGAACCTGCCCACAGAAAAAAGGGCAGGAATTTCTCCCTGCCCTTGCGCAAGTGACTGGTGGTCGTCAGCCGCCGTTCAGACCGCGAGTTTTTTCCTCAGCAAGCCCACGCCCGAGAGGGCCATCCCCATCAGCATCATCGTCGCGCCGCCATCGGGCACGGTGCTGAAATGGCTGTCCACGCTGACCTCGGTCCCGGTGATGAGATCTTCAAGCGTCAGGTAGTAGGTGTTAACGCCACTATTGATAGTCCCCGTCCCATTGACAGTGGCGGGATACACGTCCACGCTCGACGCCAAGAGGGTCGTCGTGTCAAAGAACGTGGTGCCCATAAAGGCGCTGGTGGTGATCGGACCGCCACTGGCAGGACCGGTGGTGGCCAGGGTATAACCGGCTGTCGTGGGACCAAACGCGCCGTCCGAATAATAGACTTTGAGCGTGGTCGCGCCGGAGCCAGCAGTGGCGTTGGCCACATCCAGATCCAGACTGGGATGCGTTCCGCCACTGATGGTTGTGCCGGTGGCGCTGATGTTTACCGAATAATCACCGACCGTGCCAACAAAGTTGGCGATGCCGCTGGCGTTGTCTGCCGCAAATGCGGTTTGGCCTGTCGTCGTGTCAATCAGATACAGTCCGGCTGACGATGGAACCGCACTCGCTATTTGTGCGAGGCCAGCCACCGACAGCACGGCACCCAGAACCGTTGTTTTCATTTTCATAGTAGTCCTTTGTTTGTTTGGTTTTGGCTTGGAATTAGTCCGCGCCTCCAAGAAACATTATTAGCAGTTATCACGCCAAAGGCTTTTTGGAGGCCCGGCTTGAAGCGCAAGACCAAGCAAATCAATCACTTGCAACAAGTTCTGAAGTTTCCAAGGAATTTTCACTCCAAGGCCAGAGTGTAAGGCGCTCCGACAAAGCAACGTTACCCTGCCTCCGGATGCCGCCACGCGGCGCGGTAGGGACGGCGCAGCAGCGCGGTGGCTTCCGGATCACCCACCACCACCCGTTGCGCCGGATCGTAGCGCAGGGTCCGACCGACCTTCATGGCGAGGTTGGCGAGGATGCAGCTCGCCGTGGAAATGTGCCCTTGCTCGATGTCGGCGACCGGCCGGGTGCGCTGCTCGATGGCGGCGAGAAAATCCAGCATGTGCCGGCGCGTGGCCGGCGCGGCGTTCAGCTCAATGTCTTTCTCGGTCAAGTCCGCGGGGTATTGCTCTCGCTCATAGACGCAGTCGAAATGAATCGGCTGGGAACTGTCGTCCGCGGGAATGAAATCCCCGCGCATGGTGCTGATTTTGAGCGTGCCCTTTTCCCCGTGAATGAACAGCGCCCATGGATAATCGGGATCGGGCGCGGCGCCCCAGGTGCGATGCTGCCAGACGGCGTTGAAGCCATCGTATTCAAAGAGGGCTGTCTGGGTGTCCGAAATGTCCGATTCGCCGCCCGTTTGCACATAGATGCCGCCGGCGGAACTAACGCCTTTGGGCCAGCCCAGGTTCAGCAGCCAGCGCGCCCCGTCGAACATGTGTACACACATGTCCCCAACAATGCCGTTGCCGTATTCCATGAATCCCCGCCACCAACCCCGGTGCGGGAGACCTGCGTAAGGCCGCAGCGGCGCCGGGCCGGTCCACATTTCGTAGTCCAGAAAATCGGGCACCGGCTGGACCGGCCGGTGCTCCCGCGAGCGCATCGGGTAATAGCAGCACATTTCCACCAGCCCGATTTTGCCGAGCAGCCCGGCGTCCACGACTTGTTTTTTCGCCGCGAGCCAATGCGGCGTGCTCCGGCGTTGCGTGCCCACCTGCACCACGCGCCCGAGTTTGCGGGCCGCCGCCAGCATGGCCTCGCCCTCCAGGACATCCGCGCTGATGGGCTTCTGGCAATACACGTCCGCGCCTGCTTCGATGGCGGCGATGGCCAGCAGCGCATGCCAATGATCCGGCGCGCCGACCAGCACGAGGTCGAGATCCTTCTCCCGGAGCATTGCGCGGAAGTCTGTGTAGCTGCGCGGCTTCCGGCCGGACTTCTGACGCTGGGCGGCCATTGCCACCGCGCCCGCCAGCAGATGCTGGTCCACATCGCAAATCGAAACCACTTCCGCCGGCGCCACCTGGAGCAGCCGCCATAAATCGCTCTTGCCATACCAGCCCGCGCCGATCAACCCCACGCGCTTGGGCTGGCCATGGACCAGATCAAGGGCGTCCGCCCCGAGCGCGGGCAACGCCGCCAAGGCCGTCAGGGAGGCGCCGGACTGGAGAAAGCGGCGGCGGCTGATATTGAAAGGCGCGTTGAAAACCGGAGCGTCAGTCATGGATTTCATGTCCGCAGTATGAACCGCCGGGAGGGAGGATTGCAATCTTGATGCGTTCGCCTCACGGCTTCAACCCAAACTGCAATTCCGCCAGCCGCCGGTACAGGCCGTTTTCCTGCCCCTGCAACTCGGCGTGCGTGCCGGATTCCACCAGCAACCCGTCCCGGATGACCAGGATGCGATCCGCGCGCCGCACGGTGGCCAGACGATGGGCGATCATAAAGGTGGTGCGCTGCTCCATGAGCCGGTCCAAAGCCAGTTGCACCAGGCGCTCGCTCTCGGAATCCAGCGAACTGGTGGCTTCATCCAGAATCAGGATGGCCGGGTTTTTCAAGATGGCCCGCGCGATGGCCACCCGCTGCCGCTGACCGCCCGAGAGCTTCACCCCGCGTTCGCCCACCAGCGTTTGATACCCTTCCGGGAAGGGCGCAATGAATTCGTGTGCATGCGCCTGTCGGGCCGCCTCCATGATTTCAGCCTCGGTGGCGCCAGGCCGGCCGTAGGCGATGTTTTCGTGGATCGTGCCGCCAAACAGCAGGGCTTCCTGCGGCACGATGGACATCTGATTGCGCAGCCAGGCCAGCGGATACTCCGGCGCCGGACGGCCATCCAGCCGGATTTCGCCCGGCTGCGGATCATAGAAGCGCAGGAGCAGGGCAATGATGGTGGATTTGCCGGAGCCGCTTGGGCCGACCAGCGCGATTTTCTCGCCGGGCCGCACCGCAAAGGAAATGCCCTTGAGCACCTCCATTTCAGCCCGCGAGGGATAACGAAAGTGGACGTCGCAGAATTCCACTTCGCCGCGCACCGGCGGGCGGGAGGTGGCGGTTACCAGCGGCTCCTGGAACGGGGGCGAGGATGAGGATGAGGATGAGTCAGCGACTTCTGACCTCCGATCTCCGACCTCCGACCTCCGACCTCTGCCTGACAACGAGGATGAGGATGACGCGCCCACATCAAATTCCGGCGCTTCCCGCAGCAGTTCGCGGACGCGCTGCGAGGCGCCAACGGCCTTTTGCAACTGGCTGTAGAGATCGGCGAACTGGCCCATGGCGCCCGCCACGAACGCGGTGTAGAGCACGAAGCGCGTCATTTCGCCGAGGCTGATGCGTCCGCTTTGCAACAGCGACGCGCCGGACCACAGCACCACCACGATGCAGCCAAACAAGGCGAACACGATGAAGGCGATGAACGCGCCGCGCAACCTGGCTCCGTGCAGCGCCACGCGCAGATAGGCGTCCATGCTCCGGCCATAGCGGGCGATTTCAAAGGCTTCGTTGACGAATGCCTTCACATTAAAGATGCCTTGCAGCGTTTCCTCCACGATGGTTCCGGTTTCGGCGAGCTTGTCTTGGGCCTCGCGGGAATTCCGCCGCAGTTTGCGTCCGAACACCACGGCCAGCGCGATGACCGGCGGCACCGCGCTCAACATGATGAGCGTAAGCCGGGCCGACGTGGCGGCAATGAGCAGGATGCCGCCCAGGAGGATCAGGGATTGCCGCAAGAACTGGGGCACCACCATGATGAGCGTGGCCTCGATCTGGGTGAGGTCGGCGGACAGGCGGCTGTTGAGTTCACCCACGCGGCGCTGGCCGAAGAAGCTCATGGGCAGGCAGATCAGCCGGCCATAAGTGTCGCGGCGCAAATCCGCGAGGGCACTCTGGCCGACCCGGGTCATGGTGGTGGAATGAAAATAGGAGCTGGCGGCCTGCACCGCAAGGATGCCCAGCATAACCAGCGCCACGAAGTTAATCCGGTGCGGCAGCCAGGCTGGTCCGCGAGCCGGCCCGCCCGGCACGGCCGCATCCATCAAGCTGCCGGCGAGGAAGGGAAAACACAGGCTCAACAGGCTGGATAAAATCAGCGCACCGCACGCGGCGGCCAGCAGGCCGCGATACGGTCGCAGGTAAGCCAAAAGGATGGCGGCCTCGCGCAGGCTCTCCCGCGTGAGTTTGACTTTGGGCAAATCCAGATCCAGCCGGCGTGCCATGCGCGGCATCGTCGCAAACGCCGCCGCCGCCCGCAAGGATGTAGCGGCGGGCATCCTTGCCGGCCGTGGAGCCGGGCTTCCCAGCCCGGCGGACCGAGCCTCACGCATACCGGTTGCCTGCGATGGCTCATCCCGGCTCGTACTGGTCAATGCCGCCCGCCACCAGTTATTTCAGCCGGGTGGCCAGCGGAAAGGTGAAACTGGCATCTTCCATGGCCAACGCCAAGCCGAAATCCATCATGGCGCGATGACCGTCCGCCGGCACGCTGAGCGGCGGAATGAGAAAATTGGCCACCACGCCGCGGATTTTACCGACGCAATTCTGCCAGAGCGTGTCCGCGGCGTCTTCGGGTTTCACCGAGGCCAGCGAGATTTCCATTTTGGGGGCGCCGGCCAGTTGCCGGAAGGTCAGCACGTTTACCCGCGCCACCAGTTCATTTTCCAATTGGATGGCGCCATGGCGATAAACGATGTCGTGCAGGGTCACGCATACGGGGCTGGCGTGGCCCAGGCGGTTGAAGCGCAGCCGCACTTCGCTGATGGCTGGCCGGCCGTTGGTCAGCGTGCCTTCCACTTCCACACTGCCGCTGCCTGCACCCGCCACGTTGATGGCATCGAGTTGACACAACAGCGCCTTGCCGGCCTTCAGCTCCCGGTCGTGCTGCCGGACGAAATCCGCGTGATCAAAAACATTCCGCTGCGACCCCTGGCCGGTGATCTCGAATTGACAGACGGCGTGAAACACCGCGCCATTGGTTTGACAACTGGAAGCAAGCACCCGCACCCGCTGGGTGTTGCCCGCATTGGTGGAGACGGCGATTGGGTCCGGCGAGATCAACGGGACGAAATACATGAATTGGGAGAGCGGATTCTCCCGCAGTTTGTCGCCGCCATAACTGAATTGCAGCGTGGGACCGGTCAGCGCGGCCGGCAGCCGGCCGGCCGCGAGGAGCAAAACCAGTGGCAAGATGCCAAGGTAAAATCTGAGCGGCAAAATTCGCAGCCTGAAAGGCGATTTTGATTTACGAGCGGCAACCGGCGCGCAGCCTTCAGGCTCCTTCAAGATACGCCACGCCGAAGATTCACGAACGCTCCAAACCTTGCGAATGCTGAAGCGGCGAGAACACTGCGCGCCGACGCATTCGGCAGCAACTTTGCTTTCGTTCAATTTGGAGTTAGGTCTAATGGCCGGTTTCGGGGGTGAACTCAATGCCGCGAAACGCAAGGTTGGCGCCGGGGGCTTGCGCCACGGTGCTCACCACGGCGGTGGCGTTGGTATCCACAATACGCACCACCCGGTTGGAGTTGACCGTGCCATTGTAACCTTCGGTGGTGGTGGCATAGATCACCGGCGCCGGCCCGCTGAAATCCACCGCCAAGCCAAAGCAACCGGCCGCATGGTTCTCGGCTGCCGGAATGATCTGGGGAATCGCAAAGTTATACGCCAGTTTCCAGCTGGTGCCGGACTTGACATATTTTTGAATCCCCAACGAGGTGTCGGCCGTATAGGCAATGGTCTTGTCGGGGTTCAGGTCAAACCCGGAAATCTTCACATAAGCATCGGCGGCCGGCATCACCAATTGGATTTTGGCGTCGGCCTGCTGCGGCAGCGGCAGGGGGGCGCCGGCGGCATCCGCAAACTGATAGATGCCAGCCGGACTGTCCATGGCGATCCCATCCGGGCCGTTCAGGGTGGCGTAGAGCGCATGATTGATGATTTTCATCGCCCGCGTGTTTTGAACGGAGGCAAACTCCACCGGCGTCTTGCTGGCGGGGCTGAAATACAACGTGGCGCCGGCATTGCCGCAGCCCCAAAAATTGGTGCCGCTGTCCGACGTTCCGCCCCGGGGATTGATCTTCTCCTCGTCCGATTCCGGTTTATAGAGCAGGGTATGGATGGTTCCGCTGGCGTCCACCGTGCAAAAGCCGCGTTGCAGATCCAGCAGCGAAGGCGTGCCCGGCTTAGCCAGCAGGTTCACGCCGCCGTAACCGGCAAAGACCAGCAGCCGGTGATCCGCGGAGCGCGCGAGCACTCCCTCGGTCGCGGCATGGCCGTTGAAGAAAAACGCATTCGCCCCGTTCGTCGGAATTGGCACCGTATAAGACGGGGCGCCGTTGAAATTCTTGGGATCAAACTGGTCAATGAAAATGGGCGCTTGCTTGAGCTGCTGCGGCACCTGGCCGTCGCCGGCGCGCAGCACGGCGAGCTGCCCCGGCTGGAAATGCGCGGTTTGGGCCTGCAGCATGCTGGTGGCCGCGGCGGCGGCAAAAAGGACCGGCAAAATGGTTGGTTTCATGTTTCGTTGGCGTATCAGATATAATGTTTTTCGGCAGCTAAAGAGCTTATTTAAACCGAGGCAGGTTACGAACCGGAGACTTCCAGGTTACGATCGTGTGTCTTTGGATAAACCTCATTCCCTTTGGCTGAACTCGCGAATCATGGCTTTCCACCACGGCGCGAGTTTTTCTTCCGGCCGGAGCCAGGCCTGCCGGTGCAGCCACGCCATGACGGCTTGGTCGGCCAGCACGACCATGCGTTCGGAAGCCTGGAGTTTGTCCGGGCCGGCGGCGAGCAGTTTTTCCCCCAGCTCGCGCGCCGCCTCGGTGCCGGCGCCGAGCCGTTTGAAACCCTCGGCATAGACGGGGTTCAACTCCTTCTCCCGCAACAGCGAAACATGGATGGCATTCACATACGGGTCCAGCACGGCGAGGGCCAGGCCGGCATGCGTGTGAATGCCCGGCAGCTCCTGATTGGTCAGATCATGGATCTTCAGGCGCGACCGCAGCGAAACCAATTCCCTGGGCGGGGCGGTTTCCTCCGGGGTCAGGAACAGGCCCAGGCTCTTGGCCCGCGCGCCGAGCCGGCGCCGGCTGGTCAGCACGCTCAGGGGCACCGATAGCACCATGCCCGCCAGCACGGGCGTAAACCACCAGAACACGCCCGGATCCAGCTTCCAAGTGAACCAGCCCCACACCACGCCAATGAGCGTGTGGCCCCAGTGGCGTTGCACCGCATAGAGCCAGTCGGTGCCCTCGGCGGCGCGCTGCTGCGTGGTCCAGCCGACGCTGATGCCGGCGATGTTGGTGAGCACAAACCGCGTGTGCCAGAGCATGAGCAGCGGCGCGTGCAACGTGGAAAAAAGGGTCTCGCCCAGCACGCCGCCAAAGGCGTTGAGGAGTCCGCCGAATTGTTTGCGCCGCGGCCAGTCGTGCGCGAGGTCGAGCAGCGACAGGAATTTCGGCAGCATGATGACCACCATGCAGATGATGAAAATCAAGAAGGCCTCGGCCGTGCCGCTCCAGTGGGCCACCCAGGATTGCACCGAGATGTCCGTGAGGCCGGTGTATTTTTGGTAGCAATAGATCCAGTTGAACGTGAGCATGAACGCCAGCCAGAGCGGGCTGGCGACGTAGCCGAAAATGCCCAGCAGGAGATGCACCCGGCTCACGCCGCGCAGACCCTTGGCGAACAGCACGAGCGTATGTTGCAAATTGCCCTGGCACCAGCGGCGTTCCCGCTGGGCGTTGTCAATGAGCGACTGCGGCGCCTCCTCGTAGCTGCCCTCCAGATCATAAGCCAGCCACACCTGCCAGTTTTCGCGGAGCATCAGCGCGGCCTCGACGAAATCATGGCTCAAGATCTGGCCGCCGAACGGCTTGTGTCCGGGCAGTTGCGGCAGATCGCAGTACTGCATGAACGGTTCGGTGCGGATGATGGCGTTGTGGCCCCAGTAATTCCCAAAATCCAGCGCCCAGTAATTCAGGCCCGCGATGAACACCGGCGCATACAGGCGGTTGGCAAACTGCTGGATGCGCCCGAAGAGCGACTCGGCGTTGACCAGCGCCGGCACCGTTTGAATGAGGCCCACCGTCGGGTGCGCTTCCATCAACTTCACCAGGTCCACCAACGTTTCGCCGCGCATCACGCTGTCGGCGTCGCAGCAGACGAAGTAGCGGTAGCGCTTGCCCCAGGTGTTCAGAAAATCCCGCACGTTGCCGCTCTTGCGCTCCTCGTTGAACAGCCGGCGGCGGTAATAAATCTTGCCCAGCGCGTCCAGGTCGCACACCAGTTCGGACCATCGCCGCTCCTCCTCGATCCACCGGTCGGGATTCGTGGAGTCGCTCAAGATGAAGAAATCGAAGCGCTCAAGCTGGCCGCTGCGCGCGAGCGATTCATACGTCGCGCGCAAACCTTCCATGACCCGCACGGAATCCTCGTTGAAGATCGGGAAAATGATGGCGGTGCTGATGCCGTCAATGCTCTGGTCCCGATAGGGCTTCAGTCCGGTGATGCGCCGGCGCGTGCCGAGAATGCGGATGAAAAAGCCATACACCCCGTGCATGCAGCCAATGGCGGTGAGCAGGAACAAAATGATGAACAGCACCAGCAACAGCGTGCGGGACGCGCTCCAGCCGGTGCGCGAGAGGAGATCGGCGAACAGCATGGACACCAGCCCGGTCAGCAGCACCGCCGAGGAAAAAAACAAAAACAGCCGCCACCCGCGCCGGAGACGAGGCGGGGAAACGGACTCAATTGTTGGCTGGTTGGCCATTAAATGCGGGGTATTTGTATATTAAAAACGTCCGACAGTGAATCAAAAAGGAATCCCGGACCTAACGATTCACCGGCGCAGTCCCTCGATTTTTATCCTGGTGCATGGGCTGAAAGCCCGGAACCTGAAAGTCCAAGGCAACGCCCTGAGACCCGCGACCCGATGACCAACCCAAGCCCGGAATGGGGAATGGCACTTACATAGGTATAACCTGCTGCTTTGGAGCGTATTGTGAAGAACCTCTATGTCCTACGGAGCTTGAGTTTGTTTCGGTCTGGTAACCACAACGATGCCGCGCCGACGGCGCGGCGGATAACGATTCCATCGCAAGTGCCCGCAATAACACCTTTAACGGAAATAACTCAATGCACGCAAATAACCCCCAAATATGCCTGCCACCGCACCGGCCATCTCACCGGCTCCATGCTTCGCATTGGTCCCCTGCATCCCCCGATCAAACTGGGTCAAATTGAATCCAGAAAATAATTTGTCGCGGCGTTCTCCCGCGTGCTAACCTTTTTTCCACGGCTATGCCCATGAACCTTGAAACATTGCGAAAACACGAAATTCCCGGCCGCGTGGCCGTGGCGGCCGGCCACGGCGGCCTGGCTAAAATCGTGGTCACCACCCCCTTCAGCGCGGCGGAGATTTATCCGCACGGCGCGCACGTCACCCATTTTCAGAAAACGGGCGAACCGCCGCTGCTGTTCCTGAGCCGCCGGAGCTGGTTCGCGCCGGGCCAGCCGATTCGCGGCGGCGTGCCCATTTGCTTTCCCTGGTTTGGCAACCGCGCGGGCCAGCCATCGCACGGCTTCGTGCGCATCACCGAGTGGCAGCTCGTCCACAGCGCCGCCGCGCCGGATGGCGCCGTGGTCCTGCGCTTTGCCCTGCCGCCCGTTCCCGGACGCGAAGCTTGGAAGAACTTGCACACGGAGTTCAGCGTGACGGTAGGCCAGACCCTGACCATGGAATTGGCCGCGGCCAATGCGGTCGGCGGCGACCCGCTGGAAATCGAAAACTGCCTGCACACTTATTTCCACGTCGGCGACATTGAGGCGGTGGGCATCACCGGCCTGCACCAGACGCCGTTTCTGGATTTTGCCGCCGGCGGCAACGGCGAACGGAAGGTGCAAGCCGAACCCGTGCTGCGCCTGCCGTGCGAAACCAACCGCACCTATCTCGATACGGCGGCCACCGTGGAAATTCGCGACGAAAGCCTTCAGCGCGTCATTCGGGTGGAAAAACACCACTCCCGGTCCACCGTGGTTTGGAATCCGTGGACCACGCAAAAGTTGCCGGACGACTTCGACCCGGCGGAACATAAAAACATGGTTTGCGTGGAATCCGGCAACGTGAAACAAAACCAGCTTTTACTGGCCCCGGGAGCGACGGCGGCGTTGAAGGTGGCTTTGAGCAGCCGGCAAATTTGACGGATACTGGCTTGCATCGTGGACCCACAAATTTAAACTCGCAGGCATGGCACGACCGCCAACCACCCCGCCCGCGGTGCGGAAGGAGTCGTTTCTGCATCAGACCGAACAATGAACACGTTAACCGAACTGGAACAATACGGAATTAGCAGCCGTAGTGTGAAGTTGTTTGGCGAGGGCGCGACACCCGAACTGCTGGATTATCTGGATCTCGCCGGGCCGGCGGACGATGAAAGCAAAGGCGAGCTGCATCCCAGTGGAGTGGCGGAGAATCAAGGACGACCACTCTTGTTTTTCGTGAAGGCAAGCAACCTCGCGCAATCAGAGAACGAGCGGCGGTCGGAGTTGAACCGTTTGCGCCGTAATCTTGCGTGTCGAGGCGAGCGGACTTACCTCGCCGTACTTCGGCATGGTTCGTTGGAAGTCGTGCCAGTGAGCCTTCAGGAAGTGTCGTCAACATGGAAGGCGTATCAGCCCGGAACGCCGCAAGCACTCACCTTTTTCTCCCGCCTTGCGCTGGGGCGAATCGAGAACGATGAGCGGCCTGACGACGCGGATTTCATCTTCGGGGAAATGCTCAAATTGCTCAATCACGGCATAGACGGCATCGCCCATCAAATCGGCTGGTCAAACGTCCTCTCGCTCGTTGGACGCGCGTTGTTTTTCCGTTTCCTTTGTGACCGGCACATTGTCAAAGAGCCAGACCGGGCGACAATCGCACCGGCGGCGACGCGGTTGGAGGAGTGTTTTGACAACGCACAGAACGCGCACGACACCTGTCGCTGGCTGGACGACACATTCAACGGAGACTTCCTGCCTTTGTGCGACAAGGGCAGCCGAGATTTCTTCGATCATATAGACGGCCGCTCCAAGACCGTGTTCAGCCATCTCAAAGCCATCCAGCGCAGAGATGAGCCAGTCGGAGCCGGTGATTATCAGGCGCGGCTGCCGATCAAATGGAGTGATTTTAACTTTGCCCACATCCCCATCGGTCTGTTAAGCCAAGTCTATGAGGCGTTTTGCTGGAAGTGGGAGACGGCGGCGGCGACCGAAATGAGCATCCACTACACCCCGCGCCACATCGCGGCCACGTTGGTGGACGAGGTGTTTGACTCGTTGCCCAACGCGCACAAGAGCCGGGTGCTGGATGCCTCATGCGGGGCGGGCGTTTTTTTGGTTTTGGCCTTTCGCCGGCTCTACCGTGAGCGATGGGCTGCGACCGGCAAACGCCCTAAGACCAGGGATATTCGTGACATCCTCTACCGGCAACTCACCGGCTTCGATATCAGCGATTCCGCGCTGAAATTATCGGCATTGAGTCTTTACCTCACCGCGATTGAGCTCGATCCTGACCCGATTCCACCGAGCAAGCTGGGCTTCAAGAAATTGAAAAATCGAGTGCTGTTTGACCATCGCCGCTCCGATGATCCACTGGAAGGTTTGGTTATCGGCAGCCTCGGCCCGCATGTGGATGGGAAGTTTGCCGGGAAGTTTGACGTGGTAATAGGAAATCCGCCATGGACAAACCTAAAGCCCAAGCACAAAAAAATCGCCGAGGCGATTAATGCCGTTGCCCGCGGCATTGTTTCCGCGCGCGATGTCGAGCTCGGCAAGAACTACGAAAACTTCGATAATGTGCCTGACCTTCCGTTTGTCTGGAAAGCCACCGAATGGTGCAAGCCGGATGGGCGGATTGCAATGGCGTTGCCCGCCCGCACCTTATTCAAACAGGGAGACGCCTCACGTCATGTCCGCAAGTCGCTCTTTCTGCTGCTGGAAGTCACCGGGATCATCAACTGCTCCAATTTGCGCAAGACCCGCGTGTGGCCGGAAATGGATCAGCCGTTCATGTTGTTCTTCGCGCGCAACCGCAAGCCGAAGGCCGGACACGCTTTTCCGTTCATCTCGCCTCATGCGGAAACCACTCTTGGTACACTCGGGGAAATGCGGATTGATTCGGCATCAGCCAATCCCGTCCTAAACGAAGCGGTTATTGGTGAGCCGTGGTTGTTGAAGTCCCTCGCGGTCGGAACACCGCTGGACGCGGAAGTATTGCGCAAGCTGCTCCAGGCGGGAGGCGTGCCACTGGAGCGCTATTGGAAGAAAGACCTGAAGCTTGCAAGCATCCAAGGTTATCAAATTGCGGCGAACCTAAGGCCACAAAAAGATGCGACGTCACTGAGAGAACTTCCTGATCTCAATTCGACTTACTTGTTTCGGTTTGTCGTGGATACAAGGCGGCTGGACAAGTTTTCACGAGACACAGTTTTCCGCCACCGACTCCAAGAGCGCGCGAAAGACAAACTGCGGGTTTATCGCGGCCCGTTGACTCTGATTCTGGTGTCTCCCGGAGCGAACCGCTCGGAGGGTCGCGCACTGCTGAGCTTTTCGGACGTGGCTTACAACGAGAGTTTCTATGGCTATTCAGCCAACGGCCATGCGGACGCAAAACGCCTCTGCTGCTATTTACACCTTTTCGTTCATTCAATCGTGCTCTCGCATTACACCCTGATGACCAGCGCGGAGATCGGTGTGGAACGGCCAAAATTCCAAAAGCAGGATTTTGATGATTGTCCAATAATTCCATTCGAGCGCCTCACGGAAAGTCAGCGGGCAGAGGTCGTACAGCTATCAAACCGACTTATTGGATGTGACGACAAGGTATTCACAGACATTGACATCTTCTTCGGCAAGCTCTACGGCCTCGACGAGTACGACCTGCAGGTCATTCGCGACACGCTTGAAGTCCGGGACCCGAATGACGAGCTTGGGAAACGCGGCAGCCAGCCGCCAACCGTGGCCGAAATGGAGAAGTTCCGCCGCCGGCTTGAGTCCGGGTTGCGGCCATTTTTCAACGTGCTCGGCAAGGAAGTGGAAGTCGCAATTTGGAAACCAACCGTCGGCCAGTCGGTCGCCGAGGCGGCATTCGGTGGCTTGTTGGTCGGGGAAAAGGGTAGCGAATTGTCGGGGCAGGACATGGTTTTCAGGTCGAAGGTTTTGCCGCTGGCCAATGAGTCGGGCGCATCCCTCGCTGTCGAAACAGTGCGTGGCGGTTTGGTGGTCGGCATCCTTCGCCAATATCGCTACTGGACTCAGAGCCGCGCGCGTTTGCTGGGGGCTGAAATCGTCCGCGAACACATGGGAATATTTGAGGACTGAATATGCCCCAAGGGTTTTTCAAGCCACAGGCGGGGTTGCCGCACAAGCCAATTCCATTGGCCGTCCATTTGATTGTCGAGGCCGCACTACGCGAAAGCTGGCGGCGGCTGCGCCAGCATCCGCCCGCCAGGTTTAACATCGAAACCGCAGATGAGGACGTAGTGACACATGAATTGCAGAAGGTGCTGCATGGCGAAGTTTTCGACAGCAAGCATGCCGCTGGCTTTACCAGTGAATTTTTCGCAGCGCCGGTGCGCGCGGCCAAATGGGAAAACTTCAACGGCAGAAAACGCGACCTGATGCCCGACTTGTTCTTTGGTATGATTGGAAGACCAAAAGCAAGAATCCCTTGGCAGGACGGGCTGTTTGTCGAGTGCAAGCCGATTGACAAAAGGCGGTCGGCGGGCAGGCATTATTGTGATCGCGGAATCAAACGGTTTGTGCGCGGCGATTACGCCTGGGCGATGACCAGCGCTCTGATGGTTGGCTATGCAAGCCAGGGCTACAACCTTTCCGCGAAATTGGCTGAAGCATTGAATACCCGCGCCAGAAAAATCCCAACCTTGGCCAAACTGAAGCCTTGCCAACACTCCCAAGCCTCGCCGGTAAGCGAAAGAGCTTACTTCAGCCAGCACGGCAGAAGTTTCAAGTACATTCAAACGCGCGAAGCTGCTCCGCCAATAACCATCCGTCACCTTTGGCTCAAGCGGGACACAACACTCTTATGAACCAAGACCACTCCGACGCTAAACCAGTATGGCTGACCACCCCGGAAGAATTTGCGGCGGCGGAAGTCGGCCGTTGGGTGACGGTGCCGGAAAGCACGGCGGCCGCGATGCTTGGCCGGGGAGTTCGGAAACAAGTCACGCACAAGGCCGCCATGGCACAGCACCAAACCCATATTGAAACTGCGCTGCAACTGGGTTTTCCCATTGCCGTGGCATCCATTCGTTTCCACGGGCTGGCTTTGCCGGAAGGATACGAGCAAGACGGCGAATTGTTTGTGAAACGAAAAACCCGGGAAGATAATCATTGAAAATCGCACATTGCCCTTTCGAATTACAAGGATGCATGAAAAAGTCGAGGCCCGGCCGCTCGCGCGGTTGCGTGCGCGGCTCGAACAAATCCAACCCCTATGATCTCCCCCGTCGAAATCCAGCCCTGTGGCGATGACTTGGTCGCCCAAGTCGAAGACATCTTTTCGCCCACCGGCATCCTGTCGCGGTCGAAGAATTTCGAGTACCGCCCGCAGCAGCAGGAGATGGCCGTGGCCGTCGCGCGGGCCTTGCAAAATCGCGAGCATCTCGCGGTCGAGGCGGGCACAGGCGTCGGCAAATCCCTGGCGTATCTGGTCCCTGCGATTTTGTTCGCCATCGCCCGCAAGAAAAAAGCCGTCGTCTCCACGCACACGATCAATCTGCAGGAGCAGCTCACGGAAAAAGACCTGCCCATGCTTGCCGGGGTGTTCGGCGCGCTGCCCGAGCCGGTGCGGTTCAGCTACGCCATGTTGAAGGGCCGCGCCAATTACCTCTGCACCCGCCGGCTGCAAAAGGCCATGCAGCAAAGCGGCAACCTGTTCACCTCCTCCGAGGCCAAGGAATTGCAGCGCATCTACGAATGGTCCAAGGAAACCAAGGACGGCAGCCTGTCGGATTTTGAGTTTGAGCCCGACCCCAAGGTGTGGGCGCAGGTCTGCTCCGAGCGCGGGTTGTGCTCGCCCAAATCGTGCGGCCACCAATCCGACTTCGCGAAGGACCACGATCTTTGTTTCTTCCAGCGCGTGCGCAACCGGATTCTGTCCGCGGACGTGGTGATTCTGAATCACACGCTGTTTTTCACGCTGCTCGGCGGCGTGGAGGAGGAACCGGAGGGCGGCATTCTCTTCAAGAACGACTTTGTGATTTTCGACGAGGCGCACACCATGGAAAGCGTGGCCTCGCGGCATATCGGCCTAAGCGTGTCGAGCGGACAGGTGCGCTGGTCGTTGAACCGGCTGTGGAACCCCAAGACCCAGAAAGGCCTCCTCGCCACGCTGGCCCAGGGCGGCGCCGTGAAACTGGTCGCCGACATTTTGGACGAGGCGGACAAATTTTTTGCCAACGTCGAGCACGCCTGCGAGGCCATCCAGGCGGAAGTCAAAAAAAACACCTTCGGCGGCGGCGACCGGAAACGCGCCTGGACGGAACTGCGCATTCGCCGCGCGGAACTGGTGGCGGACAACGTGGCGCTGCCGCTCCAGCGCCTGCGCGAGGCCGTCAGCGACCTGGTCAAGACCAGCAATGACCAGGAAATCGGGCAGGAACTGATCGAGTGCAACCGACGGCTGGGGGAGTTGCGCGAGGAGGTGGCGGAATTCCTGGGCCAGAGCGTCCCCGACCACGTGTATTGGGTGGAGCGCACGGGCAAGACGCAGCGCCAGCTCACCTTGAACGCCGCGCCGGTGGACGTGGCGGATTTTCTGCGGCGGCGGCTCTTTGCCACGGACACCAGTGTCATCATGACCAGCGCCACTTTGGCTACTAAAGTAAGGCAGGCGTCTCGCCTGCCCAGCGAGCGCGGCAGCGCGAGCGGTCCGGGAGGAAAACCACCAACAGCGCCGACTGCGTCGGCGCGGGCAGGCGGGACGCCTGCCCTACTGTACTTTGCCCGGCGCGTCGGCTGCGAAGCCGCCACGCAGTTGCAAGTGGGCACTCCGTATGATTACGAACGGCAGATGAAACTGTTCACCGTCAAGAAAATGCCCGACCCGCGCGAGCCGGGCTACGCCGACGCGCTGCTGCATTGGATTGAGCATTTCGTGCAGCTCACGCACGGCAAGGCCTTCGTGCTGTTCACCAGCTACAAGCTGATGCAGGAGGCGGCGGAGCGGATGCAGCCGTTCTTCGACCGGCTCAAACTGGAACTCTTCGTGCAGGGCGCCGGCATCCCCCGCTCCACCATGCTCGAAAAATTCAAGGCGGACGTGAACTCCGTGCTCTTTGGCACGGACAGTTTCTGGCAGGGCGTGGATGTGCCCGGCGAAGCGCTCAGCAATGTCATTATCACCCGCCTCCCCTTCGCCGTGCCGGATCATCCGCTCATCGAGGCGCGCCTCGAGGCGATTGAGGCGCGGGGTGGCAATTCCTTCGGCGAGTATTCGCTGCCGGAAGCCATCCTGAAATTCCGCCAGGGCGTCGGCCGGCTGATCCGCACCAAGACGGACACCGGCATCGTCGTGGTTTTGGACAACCGCATTCTCACCAAACAGTATGGCCAGGCCTTTCTCGACGCGCTGCCCAAGTGTCCGGTGGAAATCCTTTGAACCCAAAAGCAATAACCATGCCACACAAGTTGCGTTTGTTGTGTTGTTGTGTTGTAATACGAATTGACAGCGCCCCGACTTTATGGTTATTGTTGATTGATAAAGCCGCTCGGAAAAAATTGATATTTACACAATATGAGAGCTCCCAGACGCTTTGAGACCCCGCTCCGCCGGGCGGGATTCACCCTGATTGAATTACTGGTCGTGATCGCCATCATCGCCATTCTCGCGGCGATGCTGCTGCCGGCCTTAAGCAAGGCCAAGCAAAAAGCCACCTCCGCCGCCTGCCTGAACAATTCCAAACAACTCGCGTTGGCGTGGATCATGTATTCGGACGACGGTGGCGACCGGTTGGTCAATTTGAACACGTACCTTAACGTAACCGGTGATACCACAATTTACCAAGGCCCGCAGGAGGGTGTGCCTTGGCGAACCAAGATAAGCATTGTCGAGGGATTGGTCACGCTCCCTGCTGGTGATGCCGCCGGTAGCGCCGCCGCCCAACAATATCTTACCGAGGCGGGTTTTGAGAAACCATCGCAGGGAGCCAATCCCGTGGATGGGCCCCTTTTCAAATATTGCAAAAATCCCGATTCGGTGCATTGTCCCGGCGACAAACGCTACCAAATGGCAGCCAGCGCGTACGGGACGTATGCGGGCCCTTACAGTTGGGACAGCTATTCTGGCTCCATGTATTTGAATGGTGAGAAAAGGGGGGATGGGAATTGCTTCACCAAGCGCTCGCAAATTCTCCATCCCAGTGAACGATTCATCTTTGCCGAAGGGGCGGATATGCGCGGAGAAAATCTCGGCTCATGGGAAATGACTCCGGGCAGCCCGACCGACGCCGGCGGGCCATTTCATAGCGCGGTGTTCGGGGACAGCCCGGCGGCCTTCCACGTCACCTCGGCAATTTTCAACTTCTGCGATGGTCATGCCGAAAGTCATAAGTGGCAGGATGCCACAACCATCACCTATGCGAATGATACCACCCAGGGAAAAGATGCCAGCGGGTCCAGCAAGACGGCG
>Ga0316217_10000615_pt1 | contig 49401 bp, 34 predicted proteins | sample 1anoAmetaG_FD_203633 | JGI IMG/M metagenome (GOLD analysis project Ga0316217, IMG submission 203633) | Freshwater microbial communities from Trout Bog Lake, Wisconsin, USA - 1anoA | ecosystem: Environmental > Aquatic > Freshwater > Lake > Hypolimnion/Profundal zone | place: USA: Wisconsin...
TAGGTGCTGCCGACGTGGTCGATGGCGACATTGTGGCAACCGACGCAGTCAGCGCTGGCGACAGCCTGGAAGGTGTGCGGAGTGGAACTAACGTGGCAGGTAGCGCAAGAGGAAGTCACGTCAGTCGGCAGCACGCCATTGGTGTGGCAGTTGGTGCAGTTGTCAAGAGTTGCATTTACGTTGCTCGCGTTGAGCGTATGGGCGTCTGCGTAGGTGGCGCCCGTGGTGTAGTGGCAATTCTTGCAAGCCTGAGTCGCGTCGAGACCGGTAGTCGCATGCGGAACCGGATGAGCGCCGTTGTGGCAGTAGGTGCAGAAGAGAGCACCTTTTGCCAGAGTTCCGTTCACATTGGCAACGCTGGTTATGAAAGTAGTGGGGTCTACGGTTGCCGAGTAAACTGTTCCCGGATGTGTGCCAGTGTTGGTGCCAACGTGGCAAGCGGAGCAGATGGCGTGGGTAGAGCGGCTGTGGATCGAGGAAGACCAGTTGGCATAAACATTGTTGGCCTGGGTAAGTGTAACCAGGGTCTGATGGACACCAGTGTAGGTTTGATACGTGGCGCCACTAGCGACATTGTTCTGATTGTGGCAGCTGGCGCACTGGTTCCAGGCGGCGGCTGTCGCGCTGTTCACTACAAAAACCTGAGTGGACGCAACCGACGCCCCACTGTTGATCGACAGATTGAAGGTGTAGGTGCCGATAGCTGTCGGTGTGAAATTCGGCGTAGCAGTGGTAGCTGAGTTCAGCGTTACTGTCGGGCCACTAGTCTGGGTCCACGCATAGGTGGTAGCACCGATGCTGGCGGAGGTAAGGGTGATCTTGGATCCCGGCCCAACGATGGTCTGGGGCGCACCCGCGTTGGCGGCCACACCAACAAAGCTTGCAGTAACTGCGACGGGCTGCGTCATGACGGTACCAGCAGGGATGGTGGCGTAGGCCGCAACGTTGGCTGCAGTCGGGTTAACAACGGTGCAGCCCGGAGCCACGATGCTGGCCGTGAAGCCGGGGTTGGGAGTTGCGGTGAATTTGATCTTTTGGATAAGCGTCTGGCCGTAGTACACATTGTTGACGCTCGCGGGGGTGATCGTCCCGCCGGCGCCTGCAGAGGCCGTCACGGAAATTACGCCCGGCCTGAAGACGACGGAAACGTTCCCGCCAGTGGGGCCTGCAACGGTCGTCGGATAGGTAGTAGGCTGAAGAGTTTGGACTACCCCGTTCACGCTGTAGATGTAGTAGCCGGGGTTGGCGTTCACCGCCACCGAAACTGTGTTATGGGGATTGGCGGTCGAGGTCGTATAGGTCTTGAACTTCAGCCCGCTGACCGAAGTCTGTGTGGACTGGAGGTTCCCCCCGTAGGTCACGGCGATGTTTCCGCCCCCTGATTTTGCCCAGGTGCTGAGTGTCCAGGCGTTTGCCAACGCCGGAACCGCACACACCAAGGTAGCTAGTGCCATTATCTTTTTAAACATTATTGTCTCTCCTTTTGAGATAGCAATCTGATTCTTTTAGCTTCGAGACCGGGACTTCTTTGTCTCCGGCTACGACCAGCAATCAAGTAAAAACCTACTTGATGTGGCAGGAGAGGCAGATAATGGAGCCCTGCTCGGGTGCCCACAGGAAATAGTTCGGGATATGCCCGTCGCTGAGAGCGGCCAAGCTCGCCTTGTTGTTGGTGTTGTGTACGTCGTGGCAGGAAGCGCAGGTGAAGAAGCCGGAGTACAGGGTGTCGCCGATCTTCTTGGAACTGGGGTCGCCACCGCTACGGCTGTGCGTGTTAGCAGGCACCGCGGTCAGGAAGTGGTCGGTCTGGGTGGCGATTTCAGCAGGCTGGCCGGAGAGGTTGCGGTTGTCGATGGCGTCCTGGTACTGGAAGCCGATCGGGTGCGTTACGCTCAGGTCCTTGATGGAACGAAGGGCGGTGTTTCCCAGGCCGTCCGTGTAGCTGGCAGTCATCTTGGTGTTGCCGTTGTGCCCTGAGCCTGCGGAACCATGGGAGTCGACTGCGGTGACGCCGTCATGGCAAGCCATGCAGAGACGGCTCGGCCCGACCAGCGCATCGGAGTTGAAGCCGATAGGGAGGTTGGCAGGTGCGGCCCAGGTGTAGGGGTCGAGCGTGACGGTCGAAGGAGCGTGGTTCCAAAGGGGAGCAGGCACCGAACCGTTGGGAAGCGCGTTATGCGGGGTATGGCAGAACACGCAGACGCGCTGGAAATCGTCGGCCTGGTACGCACCCTGCGACTGTGCCAGGTAGGTAATGTCGTGCATGGAGCCGTTCACACCGGTTCCGGGTGCTGCTCCGGCGCAGGCTAAGGTTGCCGAGGTCGCCACGAGAGTTGCTACTGCCAGTACGCTTGCAAGCTTCTTCATAAGGTTCTCCCTCCTTGATAATTGGGATCGATAGATCCCGCGGTGCTATCCGCACCAATCGTTGCCTCTTGGCGAAATGCCAAGAGGTTGCAACACACCAAGCTGATTCCGCTCTGCCTTTCCCAAAGAACTGCTTTACGATCATGACGAAATATTCAGCCAATACGCCATATGACATTTATATGACCGAACGATTACGTTTTAATGGTAATAGCATTTTTTGTGCCAACAACCCTGGTCCCTCTGCTTACCCGGCCTCGTCTCATGCCGCATGACCGGCTCTTCAATAGTTAATAATTGAAATACAGCATGTTGCACCAATGATGCTCTGGTCCTTTCCAGGATGGATAAACTGCTGGAATCGTTTAACTGTTAGGAGTGTGGCGATTTGGCGTAGCATCCGGTCATTCCGCCGACCTGCCATGGCAAAGCGCGATTTGAGGTGGGAAAGGTGGTGAAGAACAGGGCAACTACAAGGGCTAGGTTGTTGGGGCGGGTGATTTTTAGCGGGGTACTCTTTTGCGAGCGAGCTCACTGTTCATCTTTGCCAGGTAGTCGGAATTGTCGGGATTGATTTTCAGGGCATTGGCGAAGGCCGCGATGGCCTCGTCCGACCTTCCCTCCATACTCAGGACTATTCCCTTGTTGTAATAGCCGTCGGCCAGCATGGGATCGAGGGCCAGCGCTCGATCGAAGTCGCTGAGCGCAGCGGCGGACCTCTTTTCCCTGAACATGGCGACTCCCAGATCAAGATATGCGGTGGCATAGTCTGGTCTGAGATCGATGGCCTTGGAAAGGCAGACAACCGATTTGTCGAGGTCTCCCGTGTTGGCGAAGGTTTCTCCAAGGTTTATCCAGGCATGGGCGAAACCGGGGGAAATTCTGACCGCTTCGTTGAAATGCGCCGTCGCCTCGGAAAGCTTATCCTCTCGCTCCAGGGCGAAGCCCAGGTTGTTGTGCGCCAGATAATTATCATCGGTCACCTCCAGGGCATGGGTGTACAGGGTGTCATTGTCTTGCCAATAGGAGAGCTGCCGCAGGGTGACCAGGGTGCAGCAGACCAGCACCGCCACGCTGGCGAAAGCCAAAACAATGCGGCGGCGGGGCAGTTTTTCCGTGAATTCGCCCGCGCTCCAGACCAGCAGGATAAAGATGCCGATAAGCGGAAGGTAGGTGTACCGGTCAGCCGAGGCCTGGCCGCCGACCTGAACCAGGCCAATGACCGGCAAAAGGGTAACGACGTACCAGAGCCACCCAAAAGTTATGAAGGGCTTGCTGCGGCGCAGGTGTATAGCCAATGCGGTTGCGGCCGCGCAGACGACTGCGGCTGCCAGCAACTGCGTCAGGGGAATCTCTTTGGGAAGCGGATAGAAGATGGCAAGGTTCCGGGGCCAGAACATCTTGAACAGATAACCGCCGTAGGCAATGACGGCATTGGCCACCCGCATGGTGATGGGACTGTTGGCCAGCGTGTCGACCGCACCTCCCTGCTGCTGGGCGAGGAGCGTAAGTACGCAGGAAGCGCCCGAGAGCACGAGGAAGGGGATCTTTTCCAGGACCAGTCTCCCCCAGGCTATCCCCGCTTCCCGGGAGCAGTTTTCCGGGGAGGTTTCCCCGGTGCTCCAGCGGCAAAGCGGCCAATAATCCAGAAGCAGCAGCACGATAGGGAGGGTCACCGCCATCGGCTTGGCCATGAGCGCGCAGGCAAACATCACCAGTGCCAGGAGATAAAAGCGCCGCCCGGATCTTTTGACATATTCGACATAGCATAGCAGAGTCGCCAGCCAGAAAAAGGCGCAGAGCACATCCTTTCGCTCAGCTACCCAGGCGACCGACTCCACGTGCTGCGGATGGAGGGCGAAGAGCGCCGCCACCACCGCACTGCGCCCGAGCAATCCCGTCAGCCGAAAGAACAGCCAGAAAAGCAGCACGACATTCGTGCCGTGCAAAAACACACTGGTGATATGGTGCCCGAAGGGATTCATCCCATAGAACCGCAGGTCCGCCATATGCGACAGCCAGGTAAGGGGATGCCAATTAGATGCGTGGAAAGTCGTGAACGCCCACCTGATTCCGGCGGGAGTGAGCCCCAACTTCAGATACGGGTTCTCGTAGATATACTCGTTGTCGTCGAAGTTGATGAATCCATGGCTGCCGGCCTGCCAAAAGACAAGAATCGTTCCCACCAGGAGAAGGAGGCTGACGAGATATTTTGCACGCATCTGTCCGGTATCCCTTTTTGTTTTGCGGTTTGGCCCGGGTAGCCGCGCCGATATCATTTCGACACTTTACCTTGTCTGGTTTCAAGATCAAGGCCTTTTTTGCAACGGCATCGGGTTAAGGAGGGTGCCATTTCATGTTTGGAAACATGCTGCCGCGGCATAATGTCAAAGTTTCTCCTTGGTTGTCATCGACTGGAAATCACTTGATCGTAAGCAGCTTCGGCCCGGGATTTAACTGATTTAGTATTGACGAATTCGGAATGGAGGTGATATTCTCCAGTCGAAAACGGCCGCTTTTGTTATCCCAGAGCGGAAGAGCTGCTCAAAGAACGCTTCGAACCTTCACCGACCCGGTTCCTCACTTCCGGTCACTGTGATTTACCTCAAAATATTTCAGTTTTTTAGCAATTTAATTTAACTCATCTTCAAGGGGCTTTGCATGAAAAAATTTGCTTTAATGGTTTTTGTTGCTTTAATGATATCTGGCTGCTCTGACAAACCAACAAAGGTGTACAATACATACCTTGAAAATATACAAAAAAACAAGCCCAATGACGCCTTCAACCTGCTCGATAAGAAAACAAAAGAGCAGGATTCGAAAAATAAAGACGCAAGCATCGCTGCAGCTAAAGAGATCAAAGGTTTTATCGACGGTCATAAGGGGCTGAAGAAGGTGTCTTTCAAGGATCTCGCGGAAAAAGGGGACACCGCGAGCGCCCAGGCGATTTTGCTGTTCAATGATGGGTATTCATCCGAACTGAAAACAAAATTTGTGAAAGAAAATGGCGTCTGGAAACTCAGCTTCGCGGAGTAACGGGAAAATCATGGGGAGGGGGCTGAGAAGGTTGTCGATACTTGAGCCAGTATTTGCTGCCGAAGTTGGGAGACCGGGAACATCATCGGTACCTCTTGCAGTCCGGGATGCGTCGCGCCCAACTTGGGCAATGATCCCTACTCTGACGATCAATCCGGCGTGGTTTACGTCCCGGAGGGTTACTTTTGAGAAGTTCCAACGATGCCGGCACGTGTAGCCCTCCCATTGACCCGTATTCCCCTGCGTTGGAGAAAGCAACCTGGCAATTGAGAAAGTAAAATCAACATTTTTATTTTACTTTCTCCACCCCTGATGCTTCAGCTGCCCGGCCAACTGCAAATTGGCCGCGGCATTTTTATCGTCCGGCACCAATTGCAATATCCTGGCAAAATGCGAGATTGCCTCATCGTACTTTCCCTGTTGCGCCAGGGCAGTACCGATATTGTTGAGACACTTCACATTGTCCGGTTCTATGCTCAAAGCCTTTCTGTATTCCCCGATTGCCTCGTTCATTTTCCCCAGTTTTCCCAGCGTCGCCCCCAGGCAGTAGTGCATGTTGGCAAATTGAGGGGTGAGTTGGATCGCCTTTTCGAAATAGCCGATGGACTCCACTAGCCTCCCCGAGTTCGCCAGAGAGAGCCCCAGGTTGAAGGAGGACTGGGAGTCGGCCGGATTGATGCGCAAGGCCTCCTCGAACTGGGCCTGGGCAAGCTCCTTTTTCCCGAGTTTTTCATAGGCAAGCCCCAGGTTGAAGTGGGCGAAATAATTGTCACCGGTCGCTTCGAGTGCATGCTCGGAGAGAGTGACATTGTCCCGCCAGTAGCCGAGTTGGATCCAGGTCGAGACCGACAGCAACAGGATCACCACTCCCGCGACCGGACCGATTATCCTGCCAAGCTCGGGACGCTTCTCCCGGAGTTCGCCTCCCCCCCAACTGAGCATGATGAACAGGCCGATGTGCGGAATGTATGAGTACCGGTCGGCCATGGACTGGTTGCCGACCTGAACCAGACCGATCACCGGCGACAGGGTGACCAGAAACCAGAACCATCCTGTCGCCAGGTACGGGTGTCTCCTGAAGTTTCCCAGCACGACCCAGGTGATGCCACCCACCAGCAGGGCTGCGCAGCCTGCTTTCCAGAGTGGTACCGGCGAAAAGGGATAGAACATTGCCAGATCATAGGGAACAAACGTCTTTCTCAGATACGAGGCGGTCGCCCAGAGCGCATTATTGACGCGCATCGCGACGGACAAATCGGTCACCGTCGTCATGAAGTCGCTGTGTGCCAGCCAGGTGAGGAGCGCCGAGATCCCCGCAAGTACCAGGAAAGGGATCTTTTCCAGGAACAGTCGCGCCGTCCCTGGATCGTTGCCGCCGGTCTCCCGCTGTTCGACACACGGCGAAGGCCAAGCTGACGACGTTGCTTTGCAGCGCCCAAGCGGCCATACATCAAGCAGTAATAAGATTAAAGGAGCCGTAACGAGCATCGGTTTTGCCATCAGTCCGAGCGCAAAGGCTGCCAGAGCAGAAAAGTACCAGCTGCGCTTTGACTGTTGGACATAGCCAGCATAAAGAATGAGAGTGATCAGAAAAAACAGCACACTCAGCACGTCCTTGCGCTCGGCAATCCAGGCGACCGACTCGACATGCAGTGGGTGCAGGGCAAAACAGGCCGCCACGAAAGCGCTCCTCCCAAGCGCACCGGTCATGGATGCCAGCAGGAGGAATAACAGGGAGGCGTTCACCGCATGGAGGAGAACATTGACCAGGTGGTAACCCATGGGACCTGCGCCGAACAGCTGGCTGTCGGTCATGAGAGAAAGCCAGGTAATTGGATGCCAGTTCCCGGCATGAAAGGTTGTGAAGGCCCATTGCAGAGAAGCTAACGAAAGGCCCGAGGTCACGCGATAGTTGTTGGTTACATAATCGGCATCGTCAATGAGGGCGAAGGGGAAAAAAACGGCCCTGGAATAGAGTGCCACGGTAACCAGAAATAAAATGAGGCTAAAGGTTAATTTCGGGTGTTTTTTCAAGGTGCCTTCTCCGGATCATTGACATACAGGGAACGCTTAGCGTCTAACGGGCGCTGCGGTTTTTTTGGCTCAGCGCAAACTGCAGGTTGATGGAGGCCTGCTTGAGAGCCGGATTCAGACGGAGCTCTTCGCCGAAGTGCTGAATCGCCTCGTCAAAATTGCCCTGCTGGAGCAGTGCCAGACCCAGGTTGTCATGGCAGGAGGTGTCGTCGGGCTCAAGGGCAAGTGCCGCTTTGTATTCGGCAATGGCCTCCGGCAGCTGTCCGGTTTTATGCAGGGCAAGGGCGAGGTCGTAATGCCCCTCTTGAAGCTGGGGGCGCACCCTCAACTCCGCCCTGAAGTGGTCAACCGCCTCAGCCATCCTTCCCAGCCGGGCCAGGGCAATCCCGAGACGCAGATGCACGGAGCTCGATTCCGGATCTATCCTCAGGGCCTCCTGGAACTCCGGGACCGCAAGGTCCGGCCTTCCTTCAGCGGCATAGGCCAGCCCCATGCGGGCATGGGCCAGGGAGCTTTCTACCTGAGTTACCGCCAGGGCATGCGAGAACAGAGTCACGTTGTCCTTCCAGTAGCTAAGCTGCAGGCAGGTACCGATGCCATAGGACAGAACCGCTGCGGCCCCCGCGGCGATCACGGCCTGGCGCAATTTCGGGAACCTGGCGGCCAGGTCGCCCCCCCCCCAGCTGGCGATGACAAAGAGACCGATGGAAGGGATATAGCTATACCGGTCGGCCATCGCCTGGGCGCCGACCTGGATCAGCCCGATTACCGGCAGGAGCGTGACCAGATACCAAAGCAATCCCGTCAATAGGTACGGGCAGGCGGTCCTTTTTTCCCAAGCCAACAGCAGCATGCCGCAGAACAGCAGCAAGGCGCCGCCGGCTTTCCAGATGGAGGCCGGGGCCAATTGATAAAATATGGCCAGATCATGCGGTACCAGCAGGTTTTCCAGATAGAGAAGGTATGACTGCAGCGAGTTCCCGGCGCGGTCCAGGGCCGACACCTTCTCCAGAGGAGCAATCGCGTCGCCGAGTTTCTGGGCATAGATCGTCACGACCGAGGACAGAACCGACAAGGCAAGAAAGGGCAATTTCTCGGAGAGAAGTTTACCGGTCCCCACGGGAACCGGGCCTGCTTCCCCGGGAGTTTTAGCGCCGGAAAGCCGAAGGCGCTGCAACGGCCAGAAGTCGAGCAGCAGCAGTACGCCAGGCATGGTCACGAGCATCGGTTTTGCCATGAGACCGAGGGCGAAAGCAGCCAGGGAGGCGCAATACCTGCCGCGCCCTCCCTGTTTCACGTACCCGGTATAAAAGAGCAGGGTGAGCATCCAGAAAAAGGAGCTCAGCACATCTTTTCGCTCCGTGATCCAGGCAACCGACTCGACATGGAGCGGGTGCAGGGCAAAAAGCGCGGCCACCAGGGCGCTGCGCCACAAGGCGCCGGTCATGCGGTTTAATAGAAGAAACAGTAGCGCGGTAGTGAGGATATGGAAAACGACGTTTGTGACGTGAAACCCCATCGGGTTCATGCCGAGCAACTGGCTGTCCGTCAACAGGGAAAGCCAGGTAAGAGGGTGCCAATTGCTCGCATGAAAGGTGGTGAAGGCCCATTTAATGGCATTTAAGGACAAACCTTCCCGGATATAGGCATTGCCGATCACGTAATCAGTGTCGTCTATTACGCAGAAGGGGAAAAAAGCAGCCCGGTAATAGACCGCCGCAGTTACCGCGCAAAGGATCAGTGTCATTACCATCAGTGAACGATTTCTTGCCATCCCTACTCCTTATGCCTGACGCCGGGGCCTTCGGTCGCGGACCTGTGGTGACTACGGGGTTTTTCGCCTGTATACGATCACGGACGAAATCGACTCGGGACGGTACCCCGCAACCTGGCTGTCCCACAAGTACAAGGTATTTGTCATGGTGAGGATATCTATTATGCCCACCGGTTCGTAGTTAACCGGCAGATACGCTTCCGCCCAGCGGAATATGAGGTCCGCTGAGTCATCCGATTGCAGCCACGAGGCAGGCGTATTGACCATGACGAGGTATTTGGGGCGCGCCCCTTCTATCTGCCGGATCATTTCCGTCTGCATGGAAATAGCGTAGGGCTGCTTCTCCATCAGGCCGTACATGTAGATGTGGGAGGTGGCCGCCGGCCTTTGCGCGTAGAAATAAATTTGCGGCTCGGACCCGATGACGGCGATGGTGTCCTGTGCTAAGGTGTGCTCCCGCAGGTAACGGGCGATCCGGGGTGACTCCGGAAACGGATTGGTACCATAGGTGGATCGGCTCACTTCTAGGGGGGAATCGGTGAAAAGGTATTCCTTCTCCTGGTACAAACCGGATCCGACTGCCAGCACGAAGAGGCAAAACGGGAGGAAAAGCACCGCCTTGCCCGGTCGGGCGACGGAGATGGCATGCTCCGAGGCGGCGACAGCGAAGCCCGCCAAGAGGGCGACAGCCGGCAGGAGCATGATGAAATAATGATAGCGGAAGTAAAGCCCCGGGCAGATAGCCAGGAAGGAAAAGAGAGCCAGGCCTCCCAGGAAGCTGCGGTCCGTGCGACGACCCAGGGAGGTACCAAGTAGCACGCAGCCCGCTGCACCCAGGAGCCAGAGTGGCCATTGCGGACCCATCACGATTCGGCAAAATGACTCGTTGAAGGTCAGCATTCCGTTGCGGAAGGTCAACTTCGAGGCGTATTCAGTGGCGTAGGTGACGGTCCAGAACCAGAACTTGCCGAAGGTGCCCGAAGCCGCCATCCAGGAGAGGATCAGGGCATAGGGAAGCAAGGCGCCGAGCAAAAACAGGGCATAGGCCGCGAGAGGTGAGCCTGCCGGCTTGACGCCGCGCTGCCAGGCGTCCCGGGCCAGGTAGAGGCAGGCAAAGACCAAAAGGAGAACGGCGTGCTGTTTCATGAGCACCGCAAGCCCCAGCAGGAATCCGCTGGCGAACAGCAGCGTCACCTTGCCGTTGTCACGCCAGCGCAGGAGCACGATAAAAGATGAAAGGGAAAACAGCACCACGAAATGGGTCGCATGGGCAAAGACCCCCACCACCGACTGGTCGAGGGAGAGGATCGCATAGGTCGCGCAGGAGACCGCAGCGGCATCCCTGCCGATGAGGCGCCGCGCCAGCAGATACACCAGAAGGGTGTTAGCGGCACTGACGAGCAGGAGCCCCAGGTGAATCCCGTGCGCCGTCTCTCCGAAGAGAAGCATTATAAGGGCGTAGGCCATCCCGGTGCCGGGAAGTTTCATGGTGTATGCCTGCAGGAAAGGGGGGACCCCCTTCAGCATGAGCTGACCCAGGTAGGCGTATTCCCCCTCGTCCCTTTCCAGCGGGACGTCGAAAAGCCGGATGCGGACATAGGCCACGATTACCAGCACCAGGGCGAGAAAAAGCAAGCGGGAATTGGCAAGGAGCCGATCCTGAGTGTCAGGTCCCGGAGGTCTGGTTTCTTGTGCGGGAATTGATTGAGGTTCCAAGGTTGCTGCCTTTCAAATGCATCTGGTCATTGATAAGGAAACGGGATGTGATCTCCCCTTTGCTCTCACCTGGCCGCATTTATCCCGGAAAAGCGGATCGCATAAAACGAAACGCCCCCCAGACGGTCGGTGTAGGGTTGAATGGCCGTGCCACGGGGGTCCTGCCGGCGCGCCATCGCGAAAAATTCCACCCCTTGCGGGAACAGGGAATATTCGGGCGGATGGACCAGGTATACGGTATCGGGCAAGGGCTCGATGGGCTGGTCACTCCAGAACGGCTCCGACAGCGGCGCGCCGCAGCCGAGAAAATTCAGCTGCTCGTTGAACCCCCAGTCGAGGCTCACGACCGCCAGGCCGGTCTGACCCTTCAGACTGTTGCAAAAGGTCGCGACAGCGTCGGACCAGGTGCCGCGTCCCCCGGTGGCTTCCATCAGCTCCTCGGTTTGCGAAATAGCCAGCAGATGGCCGGAGAGCGCCAGCAGCGCCATCCCCGTGGCCAGGCCGCGCAAGCACCAGGAGGGGAGCCGGGCTGCGGGACTCCAGCGCCAGAGCACCAGGAGGGCCGACACAACCAGCAAATGGGGGAAGGGATAGACCAGCGTCGCATGATGCAGGCGCACGGCGCCCGGGAGCAGGAATACTCCCGCGCTAATCAGGCACCCCGAGAGCAGCAGGAAGCACGTTTTACGGCTTTGCGCAACGGCGCCTTTTTTAGAAAGGATACCGCAAATAAGGACCAGGACCGAGACCGCTACCACGCATCCGAACGGGCTCCAGACCGGGGTCGGCCGGGTGAACATGGTCTCGAATCTGCCGCCTGCCAGCATCAGGCGATACATGTAGGAGCCGTCATACATGGCGAGGGCCGTGTTGAACTTTTCCAGCGTTTCGTGGGCGCCTCTGGAGATCTGCCCGGTTGACACCGCCTGCAGGATCATCCAGATCTTCAGTGCCATGGGGCTCGCGCCCAGGAAAAAACCGAGGCCAAGCACCAGGTATCTGCCGGGGCACTTCCGGACGGATGCCGCCAGCTCCCCGCCGTACACCGCGGCCGCTGCGGCCCCGCAGCCCAAGAGGAATAGGGCGAAATCGATCTTATTGAAAAAACCGACTCCCAGCAGCAAGGCCGCCAGAAATCCGAAGCGGGCCTTCTTGCCCTGCCACCACAGCAAAAGGAAGTAACAGCCGCAAAACCTGCAGAGAAAACTCGGGACCAAGGACCCCCAGTCCAGGACGGAGATGAGGTAGAACGATGGGTCCAGGCCTAATAGTGGCGCGGCCAAAAGTGCTGCGGGCAGCCCCAGAAACCTGTGGGTCCATAGCATGAAGAACAACAGGCCGATCAAACTCCAGAATAATGCAGTCAGCCGCAATACTGCCACGCTTGGCCCGAAAATGGCAAACCCCGGTATGATCAGCCAGGCTTTGACCGCTCCCAGGTAGCTTTGGACGTAGAGCGGGAAGGGGTGCCCGAAGAGCTGCACCGCCTGGGTTCCGGGCATATGCAGGCTGTGGGCGTTGCAGGTAAGAAAATCACGTGCCAGGCCGGCGAAAACGGCCTCATCGTAGTATAAACCGGGAACCGACAGGTGGCGCAGTGTCAAGGTGGTGAGCACCGCCGAAACGGCCAGCCAGACCAGGACAATGCAGGAATACTCCTGGTCCGGCCTGCCGGATTGAGGGTCGTCTTGCACTGGGGAGAGTATCTTTTTCAGCCTCGGCATAGGGTAAGCTCAGGTCTCGTGCTACCGGAGAATAACATGCTTGATGGACCATGCGATGTGCATGATGTGGACTGAGGTGAACAAAACCAGCAGCATCAAGACAGAAGAAATGAAATATTTCGCCCAGGGCCTCTTCATAAGCTGCTGCACTCCCTGGGCACTGAACACTGCAAAAGCCGGCAAGGCACTCAAAAAATACGATGCTTTCATGGAACTGAATACGGGTGCCTTAATGGCCAACCAGACAACAATCGCTCCGTTGCTCGCCAGAAGAACGAGCAGCGGGAGAAAAGGCCCGTTTTTTGTCCAATGCTCTCTCGGCAGGAGCGCACGCATGCCATCAAATACACCCGCCGCCACCAAGCAAAGCGGAACCAGCCCGAGGATCAAAAGCCCGCCCGCCAGGATCCGCGTCAAGGTGGACAATGGCGCCGGCTGCGCGGGGAACGCCGAGTCCCCCGTTCTCCAGGACCAATACTGCGTCCACCACCCCTTATCCCAGTCCGTGTAATGCAGGAATTTGGGCTCGGTATCGAACCAGGCATTGGAATATACCAGGGTCCAAAAGGAATGCAGCTGTCCCGGGACCTGCAGCGGTTCCCCGAGGTAGTGCCACGGGGCGAAGCTGAGAAAATTCAACGCTTCCCGGTCTCGGGGCTGCACCTTACCCGTGTCGATGAATTTGTCGTTCCAGGGCAGCACATTACCATAATCCTTATAATTTGTAACCATGTAGCTTCCGAGCAGGCACAAGGGGGGGAGCAGCGCCATGCACATCATGGCGACCGGCTTCCAGCGTCTGGCCACGGCCTTGCGTGCCAAAAGGGGAGCAAAGGCGATTGCGACCGTGGGAATCACGACAAATCCGGTGTATTTGACGAAAACAGTTGACGAGACGGCAATTCCCAGGAGCGCTGCCCACCACCACGGCTCTTCACGCTCCTGGATGACCAGCGCCAGATAGGTGCACATGGCAACGCCCAGATACCCGAGGTTGTCGTTGGAGAACATGGCTGCCATGTAGATGTGGCGCGGGAGGAAGCAGACGGTCCCGAAAGCAAAGAGGCGTGCAAACGCCGACAGGCGGGAAAACCTTCCCAGGATCAGGTAGACGAACACGAGGGACAGGATGTTGTAGCAGCAATTCTGGTACTGCAATGCCTTTTGAACCGGGTCGACACTCCACCCGAGACCCCGCAGTCCATTGGCGCTGAGCGCCTCGATGGAATAAAAGACCGGCGGGTTGTAGCACTCGAAACAGGCGTCTTTCCGGGGGATCTCGCCGTTCTTCATGATGAGCGAAACCGGCTCGTAATGGTCGTCGAACGAGTTGTTGGGCGGATTCTGGCTGCAAAGAAGCAGTCTCAACAGGACCGCGAGGCAGAAAAGTGATAACGTCAGACGGGGATACCCTGCGGATACTTTCAAGATGTCTTCCCCTGTCCGGCAGAATTCGCGTTTGGCCGGCGTTTCCGAAACCAGGCGATCACCAGCAGCGACGCGCCCAGCAGGAACAGCAGGCCCCCCAGGCGAAGGCTCGAAGGTTTATAGCTGAAACGCACGACCACCCGTCTTCATTGCAGATGGAAAAAATTGTACTGACTTGCAAACACTCCACGCTGGATGGCAGTGGCGATTTCCTGAAATCCAATACACACGGTTAACGCAGTTATTACTGCAACCGAGTCGATGCGACCGCTTATTTTTGCCGTACTGAACTCTATTCCCTTGACATAAATTATCATAAAGGATGGTAGCGATGCCAGGATAAGACGCCCGGAGGTGAAATAGGGGAACTCTCGCGACGGATACGGGCAGTCTCCAAAATCGTAACGTACGGATAACAGTGCCAGGAACAAAACATAGCTTATCAGGATGCCGATGTGCAGGTAGTTGAACTGGTTGATGTCGGAAGTCTGATTCTTTCTTCCTGAAAAGATTGCTGTAATGCCCGCTATCCCAAAGACCAGCGTGGTCGACAGGTACAGTACGTCGGCACTATTTGAAGCAACCCTTTCCATGTGCCAGACGAATTCTCCCCGCCAGAAAGACCGGATAATTTCACTCAGGAAAAATCCGGCTCCCCGAAGGGTGAAAATGGGGTGATTCACCCAGTCGAGGAACGGTTTCACGGTCCACCCCAAATAGGTTATTTTATTAGACGCGCCCGTCAGGTCTCCCGATGTGGCCAAATTGAAACCCATCCAGAGGGCCAGAGGAGCAATGACGGCCGCAAGCATCGTGAAAACGCGGGGAGCAAGCTGGGCGGGTTCCCCTGTTGCGGCATTTCTTTGTATCATCGCGCATAAAACGAGGCCGAAAATGAACAATAAGGGCAAATTCGATAATTTGACCAGGACCGTGCCGGAGACCAGGGCACCGGCGAGAGGATACCGCCAGAAAGATCGGTTGTTAAGATATATTTTGGCCAAAACGAACATGCTGGCGATAAAAAATAAGGGAGATAGCACGTCGCTGTTGATCGAATAAAAGACGTCCTGGGGTAACATAGCGAGAAGCAGCATGACGCCCATGCGAAGATGGAAATTGTCCGGTTCGGTGCAGCGGCAAAAAAGTAGGGCAATCCACAGAAACGCGGCATAAACCGGCAGGTTCAGGAACCTGGCCCAGTAAAGTAGGTAGCCGCCCTGCATGCCGATCAGCTTTCCGATGTTGTACCACCCCGCGGCAATGACATAGTATGCCGGCGGGGAAAAGGCTTCGTGGTTTATCTGGTTGGTCCAGGCTTCCTTTCTCGCGGCGTATGGTTCGCGGGCCGGATTGGCTTCCCGGTGAAAGTATTCGCTGGTGCCGTAACGGGCAATAAGATCGGCAGTTTCGGGGTCGAAAAGGTCCGATCCCTCGCCTGGCAGATACCCGCGTGCGTATTTTACCACGGTATCGAGGTGGGCCTGCTCATCGACGTTATTGAAAAACGGGAAAGCCGCGCTGAACGTAAATATCCGCAGCAGAGCCAACATGCCAACTGCTGCCATAACCATATTTTCATGTTTTTCCAGAAAAGATGGGAAAAAACCCTCAGGACTCATGTGCCGGTATCCCGTTTGGCAGGTAACTGCTTAAATATATTGACTTGTCGCCGGATGGGCCGCGGTCCAGAATAATAGACGCTTTTTTGCGGAAAACCAACTCAAAAAATGGTATAGGTAGCTGGCAGGTCAACTAATGAAATGAGAGATGCTGAGCACTTTCCGGGCAGGCACGCGCCTGATCGATCGGATTCGGCCAACCCACCCATGAAAAAAACGGCTTTATCGCTCGTAATTCTCGCAGGCTGCACCGCCGCGCTGATCATGCTCAACCAGAGAGGAACCTCAGCCCGGCTGCAGGGGAGGGCCTTTTCCCTGGCCCAGGAGCGTTTCCCCGCCTATCTGGTGCAAAATACCGTCGATGTTTACTCGCTGTGGCAAGAAAAGCGGGTGCACGGCAGGATCGTGGTGCATCTGGGGAGATTTTTCCACTTCATGGAGGCCGGCCAATCCTCCGCCGGCGCCCCCCAGATAGCGAGTGTCGTGGCGGACCATGAGCATTTTGCCCTCGAACCTGCGACCTACCGGAATTTTCTCTGGGAGGCGTTCCAGACCGATATCGCCAGGGGAATCTACACCGTCCTCCCTGCTGCCGACTTCAGCAAGAGATTCGATGCCGCGCCGACGCAAAAGGATATCGTCAGGCACGAATACGGCTCCCCGCGCATCTTCACGACCAGCCTGCCGACCATCGCGGAACCGGTCCTGCTCAACATCGACGCCTCCTTCTTCAGTTCCGCCACCCCCGGTCAGCTCGTGGCTGACCTAATGAAGTCAGGCTTGCGGGCCGACGTGGTGACGGTCTGCCTCGCCAAGGACAACCCCGACGTGACCGACCTCGACCGCCAGAAGGCTCAAGACTTCGCGACTGTGATGTCGGCGCACGCCGACATCGTCAACTACACACCAGCTTCCCCGCAGGCAAAGGGCGCCAAATGAGAGAAGAAAGCATGGCCCCCCGGCTGTTTTTCGCTATATTGCTGTCTCTGACCGTAATCGGGACCGTGCTCAGGATGTACTGGCTGGCGGGGACCCAGCCCACGGGGGACGAGTACTACACCATCGCCGAGGCATTCGATTACATGGTGCGCGGCCATTACGGCCTGGAGATGTGGCACCATCCGAAGCTGCGCAACATGCTGGTTTACGGGGCCATCAAGCTGTTCGGAACCGGCGCAGAGGGGTTCAGGATGGCCAGCATCGTCTGCGGCGCCCTCACCGTCCCCCTGACCGGGCTCGTTGCCAGGCGCCTCACCCGCTGTGACGCCGCGGCGCTGCTCGCCACGCTGTTCATGACTTTCGACGCCATTCACATCGAGCTGTCCCGGCAAGCCATCCAGGAAGTTTACATGCCGTTCTTCCTGCTCCTCGGCATGTACCTTGCCCTGCGCTACCTGGAGCGCAAAAATGCGCTCTGGCTCGTCTTTTCCGGGGTGGTCTTCGGGTTGGGACTGGCGAGCAAATGGAACGTCGCGGTTCCGCTCGCCCTCACCCTGGTGACTCTCGCCTACCTGAGCCTGCAGGAGGGGGGACAGCCCGCCCGGGAAAGGGCGGGGGAGCTTTTGCTGCTGGTGGCGACTTTGGCGGTCCTGCCGCTGACCATCTACGTCCTGACCTATTATCCCTGGCTGCTTAAGCGCGGCTACGACCTCGGAGAGTGGCTCACCACGCAAAAGGTCATGTTCGCCGAAAACCTGGTGCACCAGGGTGCCAACCCCGAGATGCTCCAGATGCAGGACCATACCCCGCTGCTCTGGTTCGTCCGTCCGGTCGGTTTCGCGGACTTCCTGATGAATGGAGACGACCCGGTCGTGGTCCTGGGAGTATCCAACCCGCTGGTGTGGCTCCTGACGCTGCCGGCTGTCGGCTGGCTCATGTGCCGGGTGCGTAGCATCGATTGGCGCAGTCTCCTGTTACTGGCGCTTTTCTGGTGCTCCTATCTCCCGTTCGTGCTGTCGCGCCGGCTTACCGGAGCCAACACCGCCCTGACAGTCACCCCCTTTGCCTTCATGGCGGTGGCGTCCGTCATCATGACACTTGTCAAGGGAAAACCGCGGCGCAACCTCTACCTCGGCGCCTATGTCGGCCTGGTCATACTCGTCGCCCTGCCGCTGTATCTGCTGGCCATCGGGAAGGGATACGGGACCATAATGCAGCCGATTCTCGAGCTGTACCGGCCCATGCACGAAAGATGATCGGCGTTTTTGCGGCGGATGACGTTTGACCGCGAACCTACACTTGGAAGAGATCCATGACCTTCAGATGCGCCGTGATGATTCCCTGCTACAACGAAGAAGTGACTGTCGAAAAGGTCATTCGTGATGTCCGCGCGGCTCTGCCCGAGGCGCAGATCTGCGTATTCGACAACAATTCTACCGACCGGACTGCCCAAATGGCCGAGGCTGCCGGCGCTGTGGTCTTCAGGGAGAAACGCCAGGGGAAGGGGTTCGTGGTTCAGAACATGTTTTCCAGGGTCGAGGCCGAGGTCTACGTCATGGTGGACGGCGACGATACCTACGACCTGGCACGGCTTCCGGAAATGGTGGCCGCCATCGAAAACGACCAGGCGGACATGCTGGTAGGCTCCAGGCTGGAAAACTGCGCGGAAAAGTCGTTTCGCCCGCTGCACAGTTTCGGTAACCGGCTGGTGGCCTGGCTGATCAACAGGTTCTTCGGGGGGGGGCTGAGCGATATCATGTCGGGATTTCGTGTCATGAACAGGGAGTTCGTAAAAAGCATCACCCTGAGCGCCACCGGATTCGAGGTGGAAACCGAACTGACCGTCAAGGCCTTGAAGCTCCACGCAGTCATCGACGAGATGCCCATAGCCTATCGGGCGCGGCCGCTGGGGAGCTTCTCCAAGCTGAGCACCCTGCGCGACGGCAGCCTGGTGATCCGGACCATCTTCATGATCTGCAAGGACTACAAGCCGCTGCTGTTCTTCTCAGGGCTCGCGTGCTGTCTCTGCGTGCTCTCCCTCGCCTCGGGCGCGCCCGTCATCTCGGAATTCCTGGCGACCCGCTACATCCGGCACGTACCGCTGGCGATACTGGCCTCGGGCCTGATGATCCTTGCCATGATTTCCTTCATAACCGGCGTCATCCTCGACTGCATCAACCGGAGACTGGACGAGATCTACAACTTCATCCGCCTGAAGGGGATGCACTAAGGGAAGTCAGGAATGACACCGCCCATGCATGCAGCTCATCTTGTCGGGGGCCAATTCGGACATCTTTCTGGTCGCCTCATACACGTCATGGGTGATCTGCCTGATGACTTTTTCGAGAGACGGCAAATCCTTGCCGTCGGTCATGATGCCGATCAGGAAAGGCTTGTCGCGGTCAAGGACTATGCCTACTTCGTGCAATTGCGTGCTCTCAACCCTGCCGTTTCCGTCAGTCAGTAATTTCTCGCCAAACTTGCTTTCAATCTCAACGCCGGAAGGTACAGCCGCATGCATCCCCTGGGGGAAAACCTCCGCGCCCAGGTAGGAAAGCGCTTTTTGGGACATGGTGCCGTTAAGAAGGGTTTTGTCGTAGAGAGATTCGAAGAACCAGGAATAGGTGCCAAGCGACATCTTGATGCCCTCGGGAGCCTCCTCGTAAGCGATGTTGTGAGTGGCGAAGAATTGAAGCAGAGTGTCAGAGGGGAATTCTTCGAGCAGCATTTGCATGGCGTTGTTGTCGGAATAGGCGATCATCCTGAACATCACGTCGTCGAATGAATAGGGCTTGCCGTGTTCGATTGTCTTGGCGGGTTTGATGTTCTGCTGCGTATTCCAATCCGTATCGCTGGTAAAATACATTTTGGATCTGAGCAGCGCAGGATGCGACTCGGCCGATTCCAGCCCCTCGATCATGAGTGGCACTTTTATCAGGCTCGCCAGGGTAAACTTTTCATCCTTGTTGATGGCAATCCATGACCCGCTTCTCAAATCGCGGTAATACAGGGCAATGTCCTTGACCTCTTTTTTGTCGATCTCCTGTTGGGCATCCTCCCTCATTATATCGAGAATCGGCGCGAGCGGGTTTTTACCGCCGGCGTTCGGGCTGCTTTCGCAATCCAGGCGGGTTTTTTGACTGGGCATTTCCCCGGGTTTCACCAGGAGCGACCAGGCCAGAATCGCCACTCCCAGCGCGAATGCCGCTATCATCGCTGTTCTGATTGTCAATTAACATTACTCCTGGCACCCGGGATGTCGCGAGTCACCCCCGTGCGCAAAAAAAACAGCAGATCCGTGAACGTGGGGCGGCTTAGGCTGGTCCGGCAGAATCAGAGGGCTGCCGGCATAAACTGCCGATTTAAAAGGTTTAAGGCACTGTCAGCGGGAGATTGACATGCAGCAAAAAGTACCGGCAAACTGAGGAAGGTTTGTGGAAGAAATAAGGAAATAATGTGAAAATACGGTAGTTTGCCTTTAATTAAATGTTGGCGGTATCCGGTAATAACCGACCTTGTACGAGGTGTTCTGCGAGATGTACAGCCCGACCATTTGCAATCCCGGCAGATTCAACAGGGTCACATCGTCAAAGGACCCGTCCAGGACAAAGTAATCTACGTCGTTTTGCCGGGCGTAGGTGATCTGTTGCTCGTAACTGGCGACGGGGCGGGCTGTCCAATATCCGTCGAGGTAATAAACCAGGGGGCTCCAGGAGATCATGTAATTATGGCCCGGGCCGAGCAGACGATAGCCGTATTCCGCCGCTTTTTTCGCCTCTGCCCTGGTCATGTCCTTCAGGCTCTGCCTCGGGTTTGGCGGCGTGGGAGCCGACTTTTGATAAAAGGGCGAGGAGAAATGGTATCCCACGGCAAGCACCCCGGCAACCAGCAGCACGACTTCATACGATCTCAGGTTCTTCGCGCCTGCTTTTGCCGCGATAACATGCACTCCCCTGACAAACCCGTGAGCCGCCAGCATGATAACGACCGGAAGATAGGGGACCAGGTACTTCCACCACCCGTTGGTGAACACCGGAAGAATGAAAAAAATGGCCAGGGGGGCCAGCAGAATAGCCTTTTTCTCCCTCCCCAGGGGGCCCCAGGTAAGGCAAACCGACAGCAGCGCCAAAAAAGCCAGGTAGACAGGAATCAGTTGCGGGAAATCCGACATGCCGCTGCCGTTCGGTATGCTCCCCGGCATCTCGTGCGACAGGTCGCTTAGGTAGACGGAAAGGCTCTTCTGGGGATGCGATGCCAGAAATTCAACCAGATCCCCGACCCCTTTGGGCTCCTGCCAGTTCAGTTTCCCGTTGTCGCTCAAGCCCCACAGTTCGTTGTTGCCCTCTTCCCCCTTGTCATTGTCATGGTAGGTGAAGCATTTCATCCAGGTCATGACATAGGAAGCCTTCGGGCTGATTACCCAGGTGCCGTAATGTTTTTTCAGGAAGAAAAGGTACGGGGAACTGACCATGAAAAAAACCAAGGTACAGACCAGCGCTTTGGTGAAGACTCTGGAGCGGAGAAAGTGCTTCCCCTGCAGCAGTACCAGGCTGCTCAGCGTCAGCGCCATGACAAGGAACCCTTCCGACCGCGCCAGGTAGGCGAGGGCGAAGCCCAGGCCGGCCCAGGCCGGATATGCCAGGGAATCGCGTTTGATGGCAACGGCGAGGAGCGTGAGCGCGAGGACCAGGAAAAAAGTGTAGGTTATTTCCGTCTCGTCGGAATAGGCGATTTTGAGCAGATGGGGGGAGAGCGCGGCCACGGTCGCACTGATCAGAGCGGTCTTACGGTCGAATAGCTGGTAGGCGGCGCAATAAACCGCACCGACCAGAAGGAACCCCATCACAACGGAAACCGCGGTTGCGGCCACCAGGAGGTCATCGATACCGGTTAGATAAGAAAAGGCCGCGACCATGATGGAGTGCAGCGGAGAGGCCCAGAGTGCCTGCCATCCCAGTCCCTTGCCGTGCAGGAGGTTTCGGGAGATTTGCAGGTAGGTCACGCCGTCCATGGTGAGGGCGACGGTCTGGAAATGTCTGGCGAGAACGGCGAGTGATAAAAGCATGGGGAGCAGTGCAGGGAGGTGTCGTTTCAGATAGGGTCGTGGGTCCATGGCGGCTTTCCTGCAGTCTCAGGTGGTATCGGGCAAGTTTGCGACGGTCGCGGGCCGGGACCTGTCGTGTCAAAATGCTTCGCATTCTCGCATAAAACCTGTCGTCAGTAAACATAATCTGTCAGCCCATTCATTGGCTCAATCTGACGCCAGGCGGCATCAACTATTGACATAATTCTGTTGACGGCTTCCAAATGGAGGTGCTAGGTTCAATACGGCAAAGGGGAGTTCTTCAGACCTTGGTCCTGAAACTTCTACGGAAAGTCGGACTTGAGAGTAGTGACGCCTATCCCGCTTTTCACTTAGAGCGATGCCGCGTGCTATTCCAGGGAGCGCCACCGTTTGACACGGAGGATGGCCCGGCGCGCTGCCAATCGGTAGTGTGCGGGGCAGGCACGTGAGGTCCTTTTTGCCGGCCGCCGGCGGAATGGCTGGATTTTGCCGTTTCAATGTGCTAATATCCTGAAATGCTTAAATTTGTTCGGCGCAACTGCCGCCGTATGATCAGGCTCGCTTTTGCCTTAGCCGGTGTCCACCGTGCGAGGATCGTGAAAAGCGCAGCAGAGGAGAGGACCCGCGATGTCGTATTGGGAAACAATTTTTTTCTGGATAACCTTGGCGATCTATTCCCTGGCCTGCGGCGGGTTCATCTATTCCATCGTCTTCAAAAACCCCCGCGCGCTGCCGAAACTGACCGGTTTTACCTGCCTGGGGTTTGTCGCCGGTTCCCTGACCATCGCAGCGCGCTACCATTCCCAGGGGCATCTCCCCTGGGCCGGTGACTACGAGAGTTCGCTGATGGGGGGGTGGTTCATCGTTGCCGGTACCCTCCTGGTGGGGTGGCGCAACAAGGCACTGCAGTGGCTGGCAGCCGCCACCCTGCCGCTGGTCATAGTCATGATGGGGTTCGGGGTCATGCGCAACCCGACCCTCGCCCCCATTGCGGCGAGTCTGCAGACCCACTGGCTCTATGTCCATGTCTACTTTGCCTGGCTCTGCTTTTGTGCCTATACGCTGGCGATGGCCGCGGGGGTGCTCTACCTTTTGAAAAAGAAGGACTCGGAAGCTGCGCTGCACAATCCGATCTATGACCGGTTTCCCCCCTTGGACCGCCTGGACGAACTCATCTTCCGTTACATAGTGTACGGGTTCATCACCGATTCCATCATGATCGTCGCCGGCTCCATCTGGGCTGAGGGGTTGTGGGGGAGCTACTGGAGCTGGGACCCGGTGGAAACCTGGTCTTTGATCTCGTATCTGGTCTACGGGCTTGCCATTCACCTGCGCGTCACTATGGGCTGGCGCGGGGCCAAGCTCGCGTGGCTGGTAATTGCCGCTCTCAGCACCGTGATCATCTCGTTTTTCGGGGTGACCCTCGTGGTCAACTCCAGCCTGCACGCCTTTCAGGTGCGTTGAGGGTGGACCCTCCCGGGGTCGGTGTCGATGGAATGGCCGGAGGCCACGGAGCGGGAGGGGGCAGCCTGCCCGTTCCCGGGGTGGTACAAAAAAACCGCCCGCAACCCTCTGGTTTGAAAGGGGTGCGGGCGGTTTTGCTGTATGCGGGCCGCGCGTGCCGGGGGGCGCGGCGCTTGCTTCAGTCACCCTGCAGGTCTGTTACTTGAACAGTTCTGCGCTCTTGAGCGTCGTGCCGGCATTGTCTCCTCCGGTGATCAGCACGGCACCGGAGGTGAGAAGCGTTGCCGTATGCGCCTCGCGGGCTGTGATCATGGCAGCAGAACTGCTGAAAAGCCCGGTGGATGGATCAAACGTCTCGGTGCTGTTGAGGACGCTTGTCCCGGTGGAATCCACTCCTCCTGCGACCAGCACCTTGCCGTTGGCAAGGAGCGTGGTGGTGAAGAAATCCCTGGCAGCGGCCAGGGAGCCCGTGGCGGCCGAGGTCCCCGTGGAGGGGTCAAAAATTTCGGCCGAGCCAACGGTGGTCTCTGTGCTATCAAGTCCCCCGACGATCAGCACCTTGCCGTTTGTCAGCAGGGTTGCGCTCTGCCCTACACGAGCGGTCGTCAGGGAGCCCGTGGCCGTGAAGGTTCCCGTGCCGGGATCGAAGAGTTCGGCTGAAGCAACGGGTGTTCCGGAGTCATCGATGCCTCCAGCGATCAGTACCTTGCCGCTTGACAGCAGGGTCGCACTCTGACCTTCCCGCGCGGAAACCGGATACCCGGTAATCGAGAAGGTGTTCGTGGCTGGGTCGTACAACTCGGCCGAATCGAGGGCTGTCCCGTTGGTACCGGTTCCACCCACAATCAGGACACTGCCATTTGACAATGGCGTAGCGGTATGAGAGGTCCTGGCCGCAGCCATTGCCCCGGTCGCACTGAAATTCCCGGTAGCGGGATCATAGAGTTCGGCCGAGCCGAGGGCGTTGCCGTTACCGTCCACTCCGCCTACCAGCAGAATTTTGCCAGCACTCAGCAGCGTCGCAGTGTGGCTCTGGCGTGCGACCTGCATGGCCCCTGCGGTGACGCTGAACGTCCCGGCGGCGGGATCGTAGAGCTCGGCGCTTCCTAGGGTTCCACTGGCAGTGTCCGATCCGCCTGCGATGAGCACCTTGCCGTTAGTAGCTGCGCTGCCGTTGGCAAGCAGGGTAGCCGTGTGGTTCTCGCGGGCGGTCGTCATGGTCCCCGTGGCAGTAAAGGCTGCAGCCGCGGCGGCTGTCGGCGTCGCGCTCACCTGGGTCGAGGCCGACGACTCTCCTGAGGCATTTACCGCAGTTACCACGTAGTAGTAGGTCGTTGCGTCGGTGAGCCCGGTCTGGGTATATGAGCTGGCCGCCGTGCTTATCTTGGTGCCGCTGGAGGTCGTCACGCCGCTGGTCGGGGACCAGTAGATGTTGTAGGAGGTAGCCCCCGACACCGCGGACCAGGAAATTGCCACCTGGGCATCTCCTGCGACCGCGCTGACCCCGGTTGGCGCAGTCGGAACTGCCTTTGGTGCGGGAAACCAATCGACGCCGCATCCGGCAAGCATGAGGGTGGTGAGGATCGCAACAAACCATTTCATAATAGGACTACCTCGTAACTATCTCATAGTGAAAAAATCCTGCCCCAGCCGCTTTCGACCGGAGAAAAACCGCCATCGCCCCTTGCAGTAAATGGGGTGATGGCGGTTCCGGTATTTTGAACAGGATCGTCGATTCCCGGGCTGCCACTACAGGGGGGGCTCGGCCCCCCCCTGTAGTGGCAGCCCGGGAGGATGATACCTAGTAAAGCTCCGCGGAGTTGACCGCCGTGTCGTTAGCGCCGTTTCCTCCCCCTGCGATCAGTACCGAGCCGTTGGCAAGCAGCGTCGCACTCTGGCCGGTGCGGGCGACCTTCAGGGAACCCGTGGTAAAGAAGCTGCCGGTCACCGTGTTGTAAACCTCGGAAGTGGTGAATGCGGTCAAAGTATTGTCGTATCCCCCGGCAATCAGCACGGTGCCGTCGTTAAGCAGTGTCGCAGTGAAATCGTCGTGCAGAACGTTCAGGGATCCCGTGGCGGTGAAACTGCCCGAGACCGGATCGAACAGTTCGGCGCTGGAAAGCAGGTCCCCGTTTGCGTCCCCCCCGGCCACTATCAGCACCTTGCCGGTGGTGAGGATGGTCGCGGTATGCCCCCAGCGGGGAGAGGTCATGGTCCCCGTTGCGGTGAAGCTGTCCGCAGCAGGATCGTACAGCTCGGCAGAGCCAAGTGTTGCGTCGTTAGCGTCCTGTCCTCCGGCGATCAGCACCTTGCCGTTTTGCAAAAGCGTTGCGGTATGCTCCTGGCGGGCGGAGACCATGGGCATTTGGGTGGCGGTGAAGCTGTCCGCAACGGGGTCGTAGAGTTCGGCCTCGTTGCTGGTGTTGCCATCGCTGTCAATCCCGCCGGTGACCAGCACCTTGCCGTTTTGCAAAAGCGTGGCGGTATGCCCGTAACGCCCGAACGCCATGCTGCCAGCAGAGGCGCTGAAGGTTTTCGCGATGGGGTCGTAGATCTCGGCACTGGCCAGGTAATTCTGGGGGGTGGCGGTGAGATCTACTCCACCCACTATCAGGACTTTTCCGCTGGCAAGCAGCGTCTGGCTGTAGAAAGAGCGTGAGGCAGTCATGGCTCCGGTGGCGGCGAAGGTGCCCGTCGCCGGGCTGTAAAGCTCGGCGGACTTCAGGACCGTGTAAATAGAGTTTTCTCCTCCCACGATCAGCGCAGTGCCATCGTTGAGAAGGGTAGCAGTCTGGTCAATGCGTCCTGTTACGAGGTTTCCCGTCGTGGCGAAGGCTTTTATGAGCGGAATTCCCAGGTACGCGTTGATAGCCTTCTGCACCTCTGCGACGCTTACGCCGCCGGAGTTGTCGACATCGACGCAATTCTTTACGGGTAAAATCCCCAGATACATGTTGATGGCGGATTGCACCTCGGAGACGGAGACAGTGCCATCGTTGTTGCAGTCTCCCGGGATTTGTGCAGCTCCCAAAGAGGGAGTCACATCGGTGGCGAGGCTAAGTATGACGAGCGCCCCCACAGCTAAAGTTGTAACCCGTGTTCTGAAACCCTTCATATGCCTTCTCCCGTTTCTGAGGTAGATGTATTGCCCCATTGTCATCGAACTGGCTGATATATGATAGTGTTGATGCAATCAGGATAGTCCAAACTAAAACCTGCCGGTTAGGGCAGGTTTTAGTGTTTTGGCCCCTACCGCCCGCCATGGGACGGGCGATCAATGGTTATCACTGCAGGGCCAGCGCCGCCCCGGCAACCACAACCCCGTTGATGTCCTTAAGTTCGGTGCTGCTCAGGGTAAAGGCGGCAGCAGTCGGAACCGCAGCCCCTGCAGCAACGTTGAAATTCAGAGTGACGATGTCCCCAGTGCCGATCGCAGCGCTTGGGCTGCTCATGATCAGATGAAGGGTGGCCGGCGACGTGGCAGCGAAGGCGCCTAACTCGGAGGTGATGGTGCTGCCCGAGGGAAGCGTAAAGACGCTGGCCAGCGTGGCCCCGGTGGCATCGGCGGAAACGGTCACCCCGGCCGGGAGTGTTATGGTGGTCTCCACGCTTCTCACCCCGGTTCCCGTCAGGGCGAGGGTCACCTTGAACGTTGTGGTGCCGATACCTCCCAGTAGGGGAGGGGCGGTCGAGACGCCGACGCCGGTCTTGTTGTCGGTAGCGTCGGCTAGGAAGCTGGTCAACGCCGTCGTGAGGGAACTGGCAGCACCGGCAGTCATCGCGCCGGAAGGGCTTATGCTGGTGGCGAGGGTGCTGAGCGCCGCGTCAAGAGACACGTCACCGCTTTTCGAAAGCTGCGAGATGGCCGCGAGTTCGAGGGTGTAATCCTGTTGAGCCGGCGTTCCGGCGCTGATCGAGCCGGAAGCGTCCAGCGGCGCAGTGTTGATGATGTCCACCTTGAACAGGTCGGAAACCTGAGCGTTCGCCGTAGCGATGCTGGCGGCGCCAAGATGCTTGTCCAGAGCCTTCGCCTGTTTCACGGCCAACTCAGTCAGGGGGGTGACCGCAGCGGTGACGGTGCCGCTCACGCTGCTGAGCGCCGCGCGCAGCGGGGCGTTTGCGGGGATCCCGCCCGGTACCGGCGCATTGGTGGCCTCGTCGGTGTAGGTTCCGCCGGTAACCTCCACGATCACCGGCCCGCTGTAGCTGCCGATATTGACCGAGTAGCTCCCGTTGGCGAGGGTTGTGGCAGGGGTGCCGAGTTCCTTCTTGTCGGCACCGGTGAGGCTGCTGTAGGGTTGAAACACCTTTACGGTACCGCCCGAGATGATTCCAGCCGAGGCGATGCCGGAAACGGTGTTGGTGGAACTGCCTCCTCCTCCACCACCGCACGCCGCCAGCAGTAATAACAGACCTGTTGTGAATATCAGCTTGAGACTAGTCATTATTTTATCTCCGTAGTCGTAATGGCGCCTTACCAGGCGACCGTTCCCACAATTTTCTCGAGAATCACCAGGACATCGCCGCCGTCCACCACGCCATCGGGCGCCGGTTTGCCGTTCACCAGGGGAGCCACGTCAACGTTGACGATCTGGTCGGCCGTGGGTGGGGTGCCGAGTCCCAGGGCGAAGTTCAGCACCTGCAGGGCGTCGGCCAAGGTCGGCGCGGAAACGCCGTCGACCACGCTGCCGCTCGGGTAGCTCCTGATCACGTTGCGCTGCACCGTGGAGACGTTGCCCGACTGGTCGGTGGCGGTCACCAGGATGGCGTAGCTCTGCACGGTGGGAAGTGCTATGGTGACGCTGAAATTGCCTTGGGCGTCGAGCACGGGCTGACTGGCCGGGGCGACGCCGTTAACCGTGACGGTGACCGAGACGATCTCCGCATCGGTGGCGATACCGCTCAGGACGACGCTCGACTTAGCGGTGGCGAGCGTGCTCGCCGGAGCGGTCACCGACAGGGTCGGCGCAGTGAGGTCGGAGGTGACGCTCAGGGTCTGGGTGTGGGCGCCGGTAAAGGTGTCGGTTGCGGTGACCACGATCTGGTTGAGGCCGGTAGCCAGCGGGTTCAGCGTCAAGGAGAAATTGTCACCGGTCAGGGGGACAACAACGGCTGCGGCACCGTTTAGTGCGATGGTGACGGTCGTGGTCTGCGGCGCGCCGACACTGCCGGTGACGGTCACCATGCTGGTCTTGATGAAACTCGGGCTGGCCGGGGCGGTGACGTTCAGGTCGGCCAGGTTCGGGTTGAGGGTGATCACGCGCGTGTCGGTGGTCGCACTCCCCGTCTGGTCCGTTGCCACGGTCACCAGGGTGTTAGCGCCGGTTGCCAGCACGATGGGGGTGCTGAAGGCGCCGGTGTTCGGATCGAAAGCTACCGCTGCCGGGGCCGCGCCGTTTTGCGAGAGAGTCAGGCTTGCCACCGGTGAGCCGTTGCCGGTCACGCTGCCGGCCAGGGTGAGGGCCGGGTTCTTGGTGGAGGTGCCGTCGGCGAGTGTCGAGGTGAAGGTCAGGGTCGGCCCGTTGAGCGTGATGACCACGGTTTTGCTGAGGACAGCCGAAACATTGCCCGCCGCATCCTTGGCCCAGGCGTACAGGGTCTTGGAAGTCGCCACCCCCTGGGGGATGCTGCCGGCGACGGTGTAGCTCGAGGGCGCGCTGGCGCTCCAACCGGCGGCTCCCGGCGCAGGGGGGGTCGCGGACTCGGTTACCAGATAGCCGGTAACGGCCACGTTGTCGGTCGCACTGAAGTTCGAAATCGAAACGGTCTGGGTGGAGGAGCTGGCGGGGATGGTGAAGGCCGTTACCACGGGGGCAACGGTGTCGGGAAGCGTGATGGTCACGACCTGGCTGAGGCTGGTCGAAACGTTGCCCGCCGCGTCCTTGGCCCAGGCGTACAGGGTCTTGCCGGTGGGGACTGCCTGCGGGATGGTGCCGGCGACGGTGTAACTGGTCGGCGCGCTGGCGCTCCAGCCGGCTGCGGACGCCAGGGGCGCGGTGGCAGACTCGGTCACCAGGTAGCCGGTGACCCCCACGTTGTCGGTTGCGGTAAGGCTTGAGATGGTGACGGTCTGGCTGGTGGAGGTGGCGGGGACCGTGAATGCGGTCAGCACGGGGGGAAACGCGTCGGCGATGGTGACGACGACGCTTGCCGACTTGGAGAGTGACACGTTACCTGCCGCGTCCTTGGCCCAGGCGTACAGGGTCTTGGAGGTCGCTACCCCCTGGGGGACGGTGCTGGTGATGAGGTAACTCGCCGGTGCGGTAGCGCTCCAGCCGGCGTCGGTCGCCAGGGGCGCGGTTGCGGATTCGGTCACCAGAAACCCGGTGACAGCCAGGTTGTCGGTCGCGGTGAAGGTGGAAACCGGCACGGTCAGGGTGGTGGAGGTACCCGGGATGGTGAAGGCCGTAACGGTCGGTGCGATGGTGTCGGGCAGGGTGATGGTGACCTGTGCCGACTGGGAGAGCGACACGTTGCCAGCGGCGTCCTTGGCCCAGGCGTACAGCGTCTTGAGGGTCGCCACACCCTGGGAGAGGGTGCCGGCTACCGTGTAACTCGCGGGGGGGGTGGCGCTCCACCCGCTGGCGCCCGCCAGGGGGGTGGTTGCCGATTCTGTCACCAGATATCCGGTTACCGCAGCGTTGTCGGTGGCGCTGAAGGCCGAAATCGACACCGTCTGGCTGGCGGCGGTTGCCGGAATGGTGAACGCGGTCACCACCGGAGCCACGGTGTCGGGAAGCGTGATGGTTGCGCCCGACCCGGTGATAACCACAGTATTGCCATTCGGGTCGGCGGCGCTTGGCGTATTGGTGAGGCTGAGCGACGTACCGGTGAAATTAGCCGCAATGGTGAAGGTCACATTAGCGACCACGCCATCACCGATGGCGGTGTTGTTGAGGGCCGCGACTGCTACCCGGTATACCCCCGGAGAAAACAGGGAGGCAGACACCGATTTGGAGGCGGCGGTCGCTGCCGGACCAGGAGTTGCTCCAGTCGGCGTCAGCGCGCTGGAGGCGAAACCGATATCAAAGCCAACGAGGGCGATGCTGGCCCCGTTGTTGGTCAGGGTCACCGGTATCGTCACCGTCTGGCCCGCTACGCCGCTCACGCTCCCGAAATTAAGGGTAGGCCCGACGGCAGCGTAAGCGGACCCTGTCACGAACAACAGCATGACAGCCATCAAAATACCTTTCAACTTCATACAGCCTCCTTGGAGAAGTTTTTCTCTACTGGGATCTTTATAGCCAAAAGTGATAACATGGTGCAGGGGAGAGTCGTACACAAATCAGTTAATCTCCTTTTGATGCGGATACAACTTTGAACGGGTATCGGCAGATCTGTTAGCAGGTTCCGTGCCGAATTAACGCTTTCGGGCATCTCCCCTGCACGCCCCCTTGGGATGCCGGGGCCGGCACACAATTGCGCGCTACGCCTCCGGGGCCGACTGAATTACCTGCCGCTTCCCGAAGCCGACTCAGCGCATGAGCAGATCAGACGGACGGAACCGGCGGAGGTTCCAGCCCCGACCGGAGAAGCTCAAAGTAAAGAAAAGCTTTTATATTTCATGGGGTGCGTTAATTAGGGGCTCTTCCCGTGCCAAAATGGTGCAAGAGGAAAGGTACGGGAAATAGCGGAATGCCGACGCGGTTTGCCGTAGGGGGGTGGCGGAACAGGTCGAGTCGGGGATTTTCCCTCCAATTCCGGCCTCCGGGACCGGATAAAAAAGTTCAGCATAACCAAATGTTACGATGATGTCGAGCTGAAACACGCTCCACGCCTGGCAAGCTTACAGATGCAGGCGAGAACATAGTACGTCACCCTGTCCCCTTTTGTCTAGGTGAAAAAATGCTATGGGAAAGGGCGAAGTTCTCCTGATACCGGGAACCTCCCCGCCAGGCGCTAAGCGAGATGTGAGCAGGACCGGCCGGACCGATCCCGCCAAAGCACCGGGAGAAAAATGAGGAGGAAAAGAAAAACGTATTGAACCGGCCGGCCATCTGTCCCGGGGTCGGAAGGAGGGAAGCACGGAAAGGTGAAAGGGGGGGGCGGGGAGCATTGCTCCCCGCCCCCTGGCGTCTGCTGGTGCCCGGTTATTTTGAAACGGGGCCGCCTGAGAAGATGATCGTGGGAAAGGTGCGGTTAAGGCTCTTGCTGGCGAAATTGGTCATGACGTTGCCCGGGGCGAGAGCCAACTGGTCTCCCACCTTGACCTGCATCGGCGGCACGGCCACCCAGGTTTTGGCCCCCTCGTTTTCTAGGCAGATGTAGGTGTATCCGCCTGCATTCACGGTCTCCACCACCTTGCCGGTTATGGGGCTCAGGGAGGGCCCCGCTGGTGCGGGGGTGGCGGCACCCGGGAGCGCAGGATGCCCGGAGGGGAGTGCGGGTGCCGAGGCAGCTCCCTCGGCGGTGACCGCCGTCGCGCCGGCAGGTTGTTTCAATCCGCTGGAGAAGTAAATGGAATCGAAGTTCCGGTTCAGGGTTTTACTGGCGAATGCTCCCATCGCCGTGCCCGGTTGCAATTCAATTTCATCACCCACGGCAACCTGTGTTATCGGCACAGCGGACCAGGCACTCTTGCCGTTTTTTTCCAGGCGGATGTAGGTGTAGGTTGCAGCGTTCATGGTCTCCACCACTTTCCCCGCAGTAATCGGTTCTTGAGAAAGGTTGCTTCCCGTCCCCCCTGCTGCATTGGTTGCGCTCGGTACTACTCCGCCCGAAAAAATGATCTTATCAAAGGTGCGGTCCAGCGTCTTGCTGGCAAACTGGGTCATCTCCGCCCCGGGGAGCAGCTGAATTTCCTGCCCAACGGTTACTTTCAGGGGGGGGATGGCAACCCAGGTCCTTTTCCCGTCCTTTTCCAGGCAGATATAGGTATATCCGCCGGCATCCATAGTCTCCACGACCTTTCCAGAAAGATTCGTCGCAGCCTGGAGTTGCGGGACGGATTTCGCGCTCTTTGCAGGGCCGGAGCACCCGGCCAGAGCAACAAGTATCAGAGGTAGGGCAATGCTGGCAAGACTTCTGTTTCTGGTCATTTTTAAACTCCTAGTTTGGTTTATCGTCCCGGCAGGAAACCAGGCAATGTTGAACGCTCCCTTTTTTCCCAGCATCGAGCAGCACCTATTTGCAGCTCGGTGCGCCCATCTATCCGCTATGTTTCGCGCTGATTTGAAATGTCATGGTTCAGCAATCACCATGATGGTCGCAACAGCCCTGCGGTTTTTCAACCGTCCCAGCGAGGTCAGGTTGCTGGCAACTGGTAGGGTATACCCAACCCCTTTGGTAGAAATCTGCCCGGGATTCACTCCCAGCGATACGAGCTGGTTTTTGAGATTATTGGCCCTCTTCAGCGAGAGAACCAGGTTGGGTCTGCTTTTCCCGATGTTGTCAGTGTGTCCAACAATGCGTATCGACGATGCCGGCGCCTGCCTGACCATCTCCGCCACGGCTGCCAGGCTTCCGGCGTAGCGGGGGCTGACCGCGGCGCTGCTGAAGTCAAAGTGCACCGTCAGATACCGCACTACCCTGTACCCGCCTTTGCGGGCCGGCTGCTCCCGTCGGGGAGCTGGGGCTGCCTGCTCCGGTGTCACCGGAGCTGCTGCAGGTTCCCGGGCTGGCGGCGCGGCTTCCACGGCAGGCGCCGGGGGGGGCGCGATGATAGCGGGAGGCTCCGTGGCTTGCCCCTTGGGGGGGGCCGCCGGTGGCTGGGGCGGCGGCGCGGGTGCGGTGACCCTTGCCGGGGGGGGCGCCGAAACCTGTGCCGGCGCAGGCGTGGCGACAGCCGGCGCCGGTGCGACGACAGCCGGGGCCTGGGCGGCCTGCGCCTGGGGTGGTGAAGCTGCACCCCAGCCCGTGGTGCCGCCTTCGCGAAGCTCCGATCTGAAGGCCCGGGGGAGCGCACCGGGCGGAAGCTGCGGGGGGGGGGGCGCCGGGAATTCCGCAGGGCCATTCTCTATGCCGAGCACGGCCGGGCCGACGGCCCCCAGTCTTTCCAGCACCGACAGATCCTGAGCGTTTTCCGTGGCGGGCGGGGCCAGTATGGTTTTTTCCTCGATATCCGGAATGGCCTTGAGCTTGGGGAGGGGAGCCGGCGGCGTTTTTTTCTTATGCTCCTTGCCGAAAATATAGGTCAACCCCGTACTCAATTCGAAGTTTGCCCTGGGATTGACACTGCTGTACATCGAAATGTAGCGCGTCTCCACCCTCAATGCCAGGTAGTCTTCCAACATGTATTTAAAACCAACGCCATAATTGAGCAATAGACTTTGCTCATGGGAATTGTCTTTGTTGACCAGGAATTCTCCCAGGCCGATCACCGCAAAAGGGTTCCATTTTTTTTTGGGAAACAGAGAGTAAATGGCATCGGCCCGAAAGAGATAGGCACTAGCGCTGGCCGTGCCGGATTGCGATGGTGTGGCGAAATAGTTGACGGTGCCTTCCACTCCAAGGGAATCCGCAATGTTACTGCCGTTAACGTCATAGCTGATTTTCATGCCGTAAATGAAGGCAGGGTAGGTAAGCCCCGAGGGAGCAAAAAGAATACTGCCGACCGTGGGAGTAATTGAGATCGTCGCCTCTGGCTCGGCTTTCCCGCCTTTGAGTTCGGCACGCACAGATGTTGAAAAAAAAAGTGCCAAGGTTGTGGCGACTATGAGGGCGCGTGCAAAACAGGGCAAAATTTACTCCGAAACGAGTCAGGTTCTTGGCAGTCTATACCAACTGCCGCGTGACTTCAACTCTAAACGTCAATCGCATCTGGCCGGCTCGACCCTCGCCGCTATCGGTTGATGGCAACCCCGTGACTTGAACAAAAGCGCCCTGCCCTTGCTACCTGGTGCGCCCTAAACCCGCAGAACTTTCCCACTACCTCACCCTTTCTCGCTCCCGCCGTCTGACCAATGTGCAATCGACCTGCTGCGGACCGGTTTCCCTATTGTGCAAGGACAATAGCTAACCGTTAATTGTGCAGTATTTGAACAGGGCGGTGATGAATGTGAAAGTCAACATCGTTGAAGTTGTGGCAATAAGCTTAAATATGCTGGCATGTTAGCTGTTTTTATTGAATTTGCGGCAAGCGGTACGCCGTTTGTAATAGGAAGAGTGTCAACAAGCAGGAGGTTTCCATGTCGGCCAGGAATAAAATGAACATTGCGTCTCGCTCCGTGGCAATATTGACCCTTTTGGGACTAGCTGCCAGCGGCTTCACCCAGATTGCCTGTGCCTTTTCCGGCTTTGCTGCCTCCGGGGATTCGGAGCAGAAACATTGCGAATTCTCCCTTGAACTGCAGCAATCGGCCGCCGTCCGTAAACAGTATCTTGCCAAATTGATCGCGGCGACCGGCGAGGTTGCCCAGGGTGTCAGCGCCGTTGATGACATGTACCGCAATGTGAAAAAAGCCTCCTATTCAGTCGGCGATTCGGCAGATGGGGAAGACCAGTCAGTTGAACTGTCCGATCTTTGGGGCGGCCGCACCAAGAAGGCCGCACGGGTGGGAATAGATGCCTTGTCCATGGATTGCCTCGGATGCCACGACGGCTCAAGTGCCTCATCCGTCTCTGCCGATCTGCGAAACAATCCCTATCGGGAGGGAATGATGGTGAACTCGTTTAGCAGCGACCACCCCATCGGCATGGATTACAGGAGGTACGTGAATGCGGGCAAGGGGTACAAACCTGTGATGTTGGGGAGCACGAAAATGATCTTTGTCGACGGCAAGGTCGGGTGTCTTACCTGCCATGATCCGCTGAACCAGGAAAAAGGGCATCTTGTCATGAGTGACAGACACAGTGCGCTGTGCGGAACCTGCCATAACAAGTAGCATACACTCAGACTGAGGCCTCGGCGAGCCGGTGCTGATAATACCCAAAAACCCCCCGTGGCTATATGCCGCGGTCAGGGTTTTTTTTGTTTTGTCCAGGGGAGGTCGTTTTTTACTTTTTCCCTCGATTCTCTACGATTTGTGAGTTGACATTGTAAAGTATTGCTATAAAATTTCTCACTCTACTAACTGGATCATATAGTCTGCGTGGTCTTTGCTCAGCCGCCGAACACCTAACCTGCCACATTTAGAAAAGGAGGGTACCAATGCGTACAGGACTCGTTGCCTTAGCCGCTATGCTGTGCATTACACTGCCAACACTGTCAGACGGAGCGACATCGTGGTCGCTTAACACTTGGGCCAAAACGGCCGGGGGGAACATCGTGGTGCGCGGCGGCACGCCGCAGACTAGCAGCAACGGGTCGGTATTCAAATCCTACACGACCAGCCAGCCTTTCAACGTGACGGTAAACCCCAATACCGGATATGTTATTTCCAGTGTGAACTACAACGGCGTTACCACGACCAACCCCAGCCAGACCACATATCCGGTGCAGGGTCCCAATGCACAAACCGTTTATGCGAGCTTTGCGGCCCAGCTGCTGACTATAACAGCTTCGGCAGGTTCCGGCGGAACGGTTTCCCCCTCGAGTTTCAGTGGCATATACTACGGCCAGAAGCCCTCTTCAGCACTTAAATTCAATTTCACCCCAAGTACGGGTAATAGCGTGATGAGCATCACCGGCGTGCCTGCCGGCACCACGGTAAGCTCAGTCCTTCCCGCAGCGGTCAACACGGCGGTGACCGTCACCTTCCCGACCACTTTTACCTTCACCAGCAACGTGGCCCTGATTGGAACCTTCTCCGGACCGCCGGTCGCAGTCATTGCTCCTCCCAATACGGTGCTGACGAACACCTCGGCCACCCTTGACGGCTCCGGCAGCACCGGCACGATCACCTCCTGGACCTGGAGCGAAACCGGCGGCCCCGGATTCCCTGCCACCAAGGTCATACCCGATAACAGCTCCGGGGCAACGATAAGCTTCACGCCGACCCAGGCCGGCAGCTACAGCTTCCGCCTGACGGTTACCGGGGGCTCGACCGCCTATACCACCCTGACGGTGACCAACTCCGGGGCCGCCGCGGCACGCAGCCAGTGTCAGAACTGCCACCAGAGTAACGGCATCGGCACCAGCCAGAATGTCTTCGGCGACTGGTCCAGTTCGCAGCACGAGGCACACGTGGTCATGTGCTACCTCTGCCACGTCGGCACCAATACCGGAGGCCATCCCGGTCAACTGACCAGCGGGACCGTCAACGAGACCAGCTTCACCTACACGGCCGGGGGCGCCAGCTTCTGCCTGAACGGGAGCTGCCATACCCCGGGCGTGACCCACAAGACGGTCGGCATGGCCTGCGCCACCTGCCATAATTCCGGAGAGATCCATAACCCCAATGCCAGCTTCACCAGTGATCTCAACGTCTGCTTCAACTGCCACGGAGCTGTCAACACCACGCACTACTATACCGAAAGCAGCATCGCCGCCAACCAGTGCGTCTTCTGCCATAGCACCCAGGACGGCCACAACCCCGCACCCCCCGCGACCGTCCCGATGGCGCACTTCAACGGCTACACGTCGTACGTAAACCCCAACTACGCGGCGGCCTACGTCACTCCGGCCACCCAGTGCGGCAACTGCCACAATGGCGGAGATCCGACCACTTCAGGAGACCAGTCGATCCTGCAGTATCGTACCGACTGGGCCGCCTCGGGCCATGGAGACGTCAAAGGAACTCCCTGGATGAACTCGGCCAGCCATAACTGGAAGGCATCCGGCATGTCCGGGGTGAAAGTGAGCCTAGCGGGCTCTCCCACTGACTGCCAGAGATGCCATACCGCAAACGGCTACGTTCAGTTTACCAACGTGAGTTCCATCGCCCCGTTGGCGAGTGCTGCTGCCAGGTATTCCGAACCGCTTACCTGTAACGCCTGCCATAATGCGGATTTCTCGCTGCGCTCCGTCACCCCGCGCACCGGCTACTACAACTACACAAGCGCCTTTACCAAGAAATTGCTGGTCTCCTCCCCGTTGCCTGACAGCCAGACCTCGAACATCTGCCTGGGGTGCCACCTTGGCCGCGAGGCAGGCGTCACCATCAAGGCCATGGCAGCTGCTACGGCTCACGGCAACTATTCCACCTCCTTCTGGAAGAATGTGAATTTCCTCAATTCCCACTACCTGACTGCGGGCGGGCAGGTCTTCGGGGTGACCGGCTACGAGTACCCGGGGCTGAACTACTCCAATGCGGTAAACCACGCCTATGTGGGGGCGGGTGTTGCTGGCCCCTGCGTTACCTGTCACATGCCGAACAACACACACACCCTGGATCCGTCCCTTGCAAGCTACAGCCAGTGCAACAGCTGCCACAGCGGGGCGATGAACTCGACCTTTGTGGCAGGCAAAACTGCCGATTTCAATGCCGCACTGCAGGCGTTGGGGACGGCGCTGACCCTGAACGGATTCGTGCCGAACATGGTGGCAGGTGTGCTGAGCTATCCCTACTTCACCACCACGAATTGGGGCAACAAGGATACCGGTCCTGCAAACATGGGTGCTGCCTTCAACTACAACCTGCTGGTGCACGACCCGGGCGCCTTCGCCCACAACCCGACCTACGCCAAGCGTCTGGTGCGGGATTCCCTGGACTTCCTGACCAACGGATCCATCGACCGCAGCCGCGATCTTACCGCCACCATCAACACCCTTTTGACAAATTCAACCGACCAGGCCAACGCCAACGCATTTCTGGCCAATGCCGCCAACGGTTCGGCCGCCTGCAGTGTATGCCACTCCAACTCGGTCGATCTGGCCGGCAACAACATCCTGGCTGCCTACAACGCGAGCCTGCACGCCAGCGCACCGGGCGGCGCTGCCTGCGGAGACTGCCACTCTCCGTCCGCTCAGATTGCCCATCCCAGCGCAGCCATGCTGACCGATACGGCAGGGGTGAGCGCCAAGTGCGCCGGCTGCCACCCGCTGCATCCCTGGACCAGCGCCGGCATCTGCACCACCTGCCACTACGGGCACAACCCGAAGACGGTCCAGATGCCCTATCCCCATTACGCGAGCTACACTACCGCGCAGTACGTGACGACCAACATCTCCTGCAGCAATTGCCATTATACGGTGGCACAGCCGGGTGCCACGGCCACCTTCAACCTCTACTCGGCCAACCTGCAGTGGGGCAGAAGTGGCAAGGGGAATCAGAACTCCCCCTCCTACGTAAGCTACGACTTCAAGACCCTCGGGACTGCGAGCCCGGCCTCGCCTGCCAACTCTGCAGGCAACGACTGCGTCAGGTGCCACACCACCACGGGCTACCAAAACTACGTGAGTTCGAACTTCACCGACATTCACGCCTGGGGCACCTCGGGGCTTGCCCCCGGCGGAGACCGCACCCGGGAGATGATTGCCTGCCCGGCCTGCCACAACCCGACGCCGTTCAACGCCTTTGACAGTGACAACACCGATCAGTGGGGCAACCCCGTCCAGCCCGCCTTCAGCAGGCGCGCGGTGCCGCAAGTTACCGCGTACTACAACTTTAGTTCCTCTGGCTCGGGTAGAATCCTAAACACCGCAGTGATGCAGGATTTAGGCGAATCGAATAACTGCGTCCTGTGCCACACAGGCACCAGTTCCGGAGCGACACTGAAAATAATCGCGACCAAGGTCGGTGCGGCAGGGAGCTTCTGGAGCGCCACTCCTTTTATCGATTCCCACGGCATGGGGTCCGCCGGGGTGCTGTTTCAGGCAGCCGGATATACCTACCCGACCACTAAAACCCGCAACTATGCGGCTCCCAGCAACTTCGCACATGCCGGCCTGGACGCGGCGTTCTCCGGTGGCCAGGGAGCGTGCATCGAATGCCACCTGAAAACGGATCAGCCGCACCTTTTCTCACCCATCTCCAGCGCAGGTAATGGGGTCGTCAGCAAGATAACCGCATACACACAAGTGTGCATCGACTGCCATGACGGCGGCATTCAGCCGGTCGACCTGAGCAGCCCGGGCAACCTAGATGCCAAGAAACAGGGGTTCATCTCCTCGCTGAAGGCGCTCTCGGCCGAGCTTGCCACCAAGGGAATCTACTTCAACCCGGCCATCGCCCCCTACTTCTTCAACATTGCCGACCCGGCTCAGCAGGGACCCGCAGGCTCGTACTACACCAACTGGAACGCCTTCTATAATTCGACCACGAAGGTGTTCTCCGGGAGTGACCTCATGGGGGCGGCCTTCAACCTGCGGCTCCTTTGGTCCGACACGGGCGCCTACACGCACAACGATTACTACGCTAAGCGCCTCATCTATGACTCCATCGACTTCCTCGATGACGGCTTAATGGGGAACTCGGTCTTCACCATCATCCAGAACCTTCCGGTCAGCGCGTCGCTCACCACGGACGACAAGACGAGGGCGCAGGGTTATCTCATCAACCCGGCCACCGGATCTCGCTGGTAAGCGACCGGCAGCATGGGCGCCCCGTTTCCTTGGAAACGGGGCGCTTTTTTTCTGGGAACACGTCGCTTGGGCGGTAGCGAAGCGCAGACGTGGACCTGAAATGCCGGATCGCGCGTGGTACCCGAAAAAGTTAGAGCGGTCTTCTTTTGCCGTCGCCGGACTTTCCCCGCGGTCGGGGCTCCCTTCCCAAATATCCGCTTCCCAAGTACTCAGGAATGTTGTACCTTGTCTCCGTTACTTGGGGAGGATGTCTACCGATGTTGGCACGAGCTGTCCTGTGGATGAACCTAGCGCTGATTTTCTACACCTGGGCGGTTTTTAGTGGCCGCAGGCAAGGGTTGCACCGCAAGCACCTGATAATTTTTGGAATCGGTCTGTTTTGCGATTATCTGGGAACCCACCAGATGAACCTCTTTGCCCAGAGCTACGGCAAGGCGCCCGAGTGGCACAACATCACCGGCATCGCCTCGCTCTCCGGGATGGCTTTCCATTTCATCCTGGCGCTCCTCGCGGCTTTGGCCCACCGGACCGAGTCGGTCAACCGCCTGTTCCACCGGGTAAGCCTCAGCATTTACAGCTGCTGGCTGGTTGCCTTTTTCAGCGGCGCGATCTCCGGGGTGATGCGGATGAAGCATTGAGCCGCGTGACGATCGTTCGTGACGCCGTCAGCCAAAAAAACCTTCCGGGAAGATAATGAGCGTAGCCGCAGCCACCAAGAAAATCCTGTTCGTAACCCCCCCCTATCACAGTGGCATTCCCGAACTCGCCGGACGCTGGGTCCCGCTGAACTTCGTCTACCTCGCCGGCATCGCCCGCCAGTCGGGCCTCTGCGCCGAGATCTACGACGCCATGGCCAAAGACCACGGGTATGCCGAAATCGAGCAGCGGCTGGTCGCCTCCAGTCCCGACTACCTTGCCAGCAGCGCGATCACAGCAACCATCAACGACGCCCTGAAGACGCTGGAACTCGCCAAGCGACTCAACCCGAAAACGGTGACCATCCTGGGCGGGGTGCACCCAAGTTACATGTATCAGGAAATATTCGCTTCTTGTCCTGCGGTCGACTACATCGTCATCGGCGAGGGGGAACGCACGCTCGGCGAGTTGCTCGGCGTGCTGGAGCAGGGAGGGGACCCGTGCGGCGTCCCGGGACTTGCCTACCGGCAGGGTGCAGGGGTCGCCGTGACGCCGAAGCGCAGCCTCATGGAGAACCTGGACCAGCTCCCCGCCGCTTGGGATCTCTTGGAATGGCAGGACTACAAGTACTTCATCATCCCCGACTCCCGGCTGGGCGCCATCAGCACCTCGCGGGGGTGTGACCAGAACTGCACCTTCTGCTCGCAGCGGGGCTTCTGGGACAAATCCTGGCGCGCCCGGGACCCGCAACTGGTGGCCGACGAGCTGGAAAACCTGTACAGCGCCTACCGGGTGAACGTGTTCCTCATCACCGACGAGTATCCCGCCCGCGACCGGGTGCGTTGGGAGGTTTTCCTCGATGCCCTCATCGCCAAAGATATTCCGATCCACCTTATCATGGAGACCAGGGCTGATGCTGTCATCCGCGACAGCGACATCCTCTGGAAGTACCGTAAGGCCGGGATCGTCCACATCTCCTTCGGAATAGAGGCGACCAACCAGGCAACCCTCGACTACCTCAAAAGGGATATGCAGGTCGACCAGGCGAAGCAGGCGATCGACCTGATCCACGGGGAGGGGATCGTCACCGAGACCTCCTTCATGCTCGGCTTTCCGGATGAGACGGTGGCGAGTGTCAGGGCGACCCTGAAGCTTGCCCAGTATTACAACCCGGACAACGCGAACTTCCTGCTGGTCACACCCTGGCCCTACAGCGAGATGTACGCGGAGCTGAAGCCGTACATCCGGGAATGGGACTATGCGAAATACAATTTCATAGAGTCGATCATCGAGCCCAAGCAGATGAGCAAGCGTCAACTGGATGTCGCGATCGTGGACTGTTTCCGCAAATTCTATATGGGAAAGATTTTGGAAGTGATGACCATGAAGGACACCTTCAAGCGGAGTTACCTGGTACGGGCCACCAAGCTGATCATGGGGAGCAGCTTCATCGTCAAAAAGATGGGGGTGGGGACCCTCAACAAGATTCCGGCGAAGATCGAAGAGCTGGCGAACCGGAAAAAATGATGATTACAGCAGATGCAAGGGGGTTGCCCCCCTCCCCGCAGCAAAGTCGGGGGGGGGGCGGGATTTCCCCCTCCAAGGTTGAGATGCCGGTGCTTTCTACCTGATCAGGCTGGCGTCCAGCACAATGACCTGGTACTTGTAGCCTGACCCGTAGTCGATGTTGTTGAATAGGATCCCCTTGATGGTGACCAGATCACCCTCACGGGCAAGGGCACTCGTGGATACCACGACGATGTCGTCGTTCTTCTTCTTGGATGAGCCGGTGCCGTCCTGGATGTGATACCAGTTCTTCTTCATTATATGCGAGGAGACCTTGACCACCTTCCCCCTGAGTACGACGGCTTTTTTCTCCAGCTGGGCTCTCTTGGCATAGAGTTCCACTACCGTGTGGGCGTTGGGTCCCTTGGCCTTGCTCACCTTTATCTGAGCGGGGGGGCGCCTCAAGTCGATATCGACACGCTGCACAGGTGGCGCAGTCGGGGGAGGGAGGGGCACTACTTTCTCCTTTTCCTTGGCGGGGGGAGTTACCCCCTGATGCAGCATCTTTATGGCCGACGGGCTCAGAGGGATCCTCTCCTTGGCAACGCCAGCCGAGAAGATCACCCTGTCGAACTTCCGGTTCAGCGCCTTTGACGTGAAGTTTTTCATCTCGAAGCCGGGAATCAGAGCTATTTCCTGGCCGACGGCGACCTTCATGGACGGCACGGCGACCCAGACGGCATCGCTACCGTTCTTCAACCGCAGGTAGGTGTAGCCCCCCCCGTCGAAGGTCTCCAGCACCTTGCCCTCGATCGGTATCGCCTTCGGAGTGGCTGCCGTGACAGGGGAGGTTTCCGCAGCGCCGGCAGGCCCGACGGGGAGCAGAAGCATGAGGGAAAGGGAGATTAGAGATAACACGGCTCGATTCATAAAGACGCTCCTTACTGGATAATCATGTCTGCTCTGGTCAAGGAGCAAAGTACCTCCGGTTAAAGATACGTTTTCCCGTCAGGATTCACAAGCCTTAAATGATGGACGCGCATCACCTTGAGGGTCGGCAGCAGTACCGCAGCCGTAAGAGATGGCTCTCGGTCAGCGCCCCGATGATCTCGCCTACGGTGGTCCTTCGGTGCGCCGGTATCGCAGGGGATGGGGTGAAATCTCTTGACTGAGGGGGTCACTCACATCGCTATTGAAGCGTAAGATCTCATTTATTTCGTTCCATTTTTTGTCGTGTTAGTGGTAGTGTTCATGGACAATTATTTTCACAGTAGTTCAGGAGGGGGATATGAGGAAAGGTTTATTGATGCTGTTGACAGTGGGCTTGTTGACCCTTTTGGGGTGTGCCGGCACTCCGGGCAAGGCTGGTAAGAGTGTGAGTGTAAAAGAGTCTCAACTAACTGGTAAGTACGGGAACCCCATGTCAGCCGATATTTATATTGAGTTTAAAGATGACGGAACATTTTGCGACAAATTTGGGAGTAGATCTGCGTGTGGGAAATATGTTAGGGATGGTAATCATGTCACCTTGATTTTGGAATCAGGTACAAGCTTTGACTTTGTAGTTGAAGGAAATGCATTGGTTACCAAGGAAGGAGGCAGATATACAAAGCAGTAACGTTGGTGTTTGCCCCAAGCTGAGGCTGAATAAGTTATAGCCCCGCGGTCACGCCGTCATGGCAAGCCGCGCAGAGGCGGCTCGGCCCGACCCCTGCAGGAGCATTTTAAATGCGATGGCCTGGTTGAGCGGTGCTGCCCGCGTGCAGGGGGCGAGAACCTTGGAGGAAGGAGCGTGGTTCCCAAGCGGTGCCGCCACGGCGCCGTTGGCAGCGTATTATGCGGGTGTGGCAGGAAACGCGGACCCTCTGGAGTCGCCCTTCTGGCAGGCTCAGCGTCGGCTACGTTTACACCCGTGCCGGGGAGCTGCACCAAGCGCTAGGTTGCGGACGTACCTTTGTTGTGGCTTAAGAACCAAGGTCGTTTGCCCGGGCTAGTTCGTGGAGTTGAACATCGGCATCCGGACTAGGCCCCACTTCTGCATCCTGAAAAGAAGTGCCGTCTTCAATACCCCTAACCCATAGATGGAACTGCGCCGGAAGTTGATCGAGGAGGCGTCCGCGAAATACTTGGTCGGGCAGCTCAACTCCCCGATGCGGTAGTTGAACCAGGTGACCTGCGCGAGCATCTGGTTATCGAAGACGAAGTCGTTCGAGTTCTCCCCCAGGGGGAGCCTCTCCAGCAGTTCGCGCGAAAAGGCCCGGTAGCCGGTATGGTACTCCGATAGCTTCTGCCCCAGCAGGATGTTTTCTACCAGGGTAAGGAAACGGTTGGCGAGGTACTTGTAGAGCGGCATCCCTCCCTTCAGCGCGCCGGTCCCAAGGATGCGGGAGGCGAGCACCGCGTCGAACTCGCCGAAGGCGATCATGGAGGCCATGGCGGGAAGGAGTTTCGGCGTGTACTGGTAGTCCGGGTGGAGCATGACGACGATGTCGGCTCCCATCTCCAACGCCGCCTGATAGCAGGTCTTCTGGTTCCCGCCGTATCCCAGGTTCTTCTGATGGATTATCGTTGTTATGCCGAGTCGCTCCGCCACGGCGGCGGTATCGTCCCGGCTTGCGTCGTCAACGAGAATTACCTTATCCACAAAGTCGAAAGGGATCTCAGAATAGGTCATTTCCAGGGTTTTTGCCGCATTGTAGGCGGGAAGTACCACGATGATTTTTTTGCCGTTTATCACGTATTCGTCTCCAGAAGTGGAATGTGTTTTGCCGGCGGTGCTGGCCGGCGCTGTGGTACTAGTCGGGCAAGATGCGGTGCCTGCGGCCGGTAAGCGCTCGGCCCCATCACTTTTCCCCGTTCTGCTCGCCCGATAGTCCGGACGCGCGCGTTCGGCGCTCCCTGAGGATCCGGTCGCTTGCTTGGGCGGCCGCGAGGAGCCGACCTGCCTAGAGATGGCTCTGGATAAGTTCCTCGATGATCTCGCCTATGGTGGTCCTGCGTTGAGCCGACACAATCTTCAGCTTAAGGTGGAGGTCCTGCCGGATGTTGGCGGTGAGTCTTACGTCGCCGTCTGGCACCAGGCCGGATACCTTCTGCGCGGCAGGTGCGCTCGCCGTTACGGGAGGTCTGGCCTTTCTCCGAGCCGGCGTAACCGTGGGTTGGGGCGTCGGTGTCGCAGGGGAGGGGGGCTTCAGCTTCGGCTCCCGGATGCTCTGATCCGCTGCGGCTCCAGCAATTTCAAAGAGTCCCATCTGATTTTCCTCTTCAGGCATTGCTTTGGGCCTCCTCTGATTTAGTTGGGGGAGTATATCAGTATATATTTACCCGGTTCAACCATTTTCTCTGGCAGCAAGTAATGGATAAACTCTAGGCAAAATCTGGATTGTGCTGTAGACTTCGGCTGACAGTATTGGATGATTTTAAGTATCCCCTCCTTCAGCCAGGGAGAGTTTATCGCCGAGGCCATTAAAAGCGTCCTCAGGCAGGAGGGTGATTTTTTCGTGGACTACATCATCGTCGATGGCAGCTCAACCGACTACTCAGCCGACATCAGGCGGCATTACGGCACGCTGCTGTGCAGGGGAGAATGGCCCGTCAGCTGCAGTGGGATAACCTACCACTGCCCGGGCCTTAGGAGTCCTCGTTGCGTTGTAAATCCCGTTGTTTATTGACATTTATTTGATGGTGGGGTATAGAGTACTTTCTTGTTGTTGCTTACACGCGCCCGTAGCTCAGATGGATAGAGAAGCTTTTGAACCCAAACGGGGTACCATGTATATATAAACCCCTGTAATCCACGTAGAAAAAGATGGTACCAGCACCACTTTTAGGAGTCGATTGGCCCCGTAGCTCAGCTGGATAGAGCATCTGCCTTTACGTTAAAGGAGTGCACTTCGGGAAACCGGAGATGTAGAACCCGTCAAATTCGGGGAAGCCTCTGCTGAAACAGGCGTGGTAATCCCGAGCCAAGCCCCACAGGGGAAGGTGTAGAGACTAGACGGCGGGCACCTAACGGTCAACACACCCAGGGTGAAGGGATAGTCCAGACCGCAAACGTGGAATGCGGCAGCGAAAGCTGTAGTGGCAAGCGAAGCAGATGGCCGCACGTTCGAATCGTGCCGGGGTCACCATAAAATACGCAATTACCCCCAGAGGTAATTGCGTATTTTTTTGTTCTGCTGGCTGTGGAATTGGCCAACAAATTACGGCTCTTCAAATTTCGGTGTGGAAATTAGATGGGTGACAAATTTACCTGCTTCGAATTATGGTGTAGAAAGTATGCCTAGCCCACGAAGCAAGAGAAGCACTTGTGAATGAACTCCAAAAAATGAAGATGTCGTTCCCAGGCTTTCCCTTAGGTGTCCAGAGTTTCTTTGATTACCTCACTGAAGGGCGTTCGTGCACAACCGAAACGATGCTTCCCCGTCCGACAAGGTCGAGTTCAAGGGTCACACGCTGTGCTGTAACACGCGGTGTGCGTGTGCGGCCAGGCCCTTCCGAAAAATCAACGATACCGGCTTCATGTAGCTTTTTCAGTGTCCGCGAGAGGTTAGACTCTTTGCGATGGGCCACCACTGCCGGCTCACGCAGTGAGGCAGGGTGCTCCGACACGATCAGCCGCAAGAGGCTCAGATTTTCTTCTGATAGTAGCTTCACCATTGCTTTGGGCGAGGTAGTTGCCCCTAAGACCTGTGATGCCGTGGCATCACTATCAAACCAACGCGGTGGCGTATCATTTGCCGTAACCGGGCTTTTGATGACGCTCTTTGTCCACGTCATGAATTCCCTGATTGATCCAGTTTTATAAGTCATTAAGTATCCCCTTCTCTTTCATGGCTCGCTTCACTTCGCGCCAGAAATCGTCAAGTAACGGTGAGGCTGTCGTAAAAACATAGGGCCGTCCCGCGTCAGCTTCTGATTGGTGCCACTGATCGTAGGTAACCGGTGCTTTCACATATTTACCACCCAGGCTTTCGACCCCGTGCGCATTGCGATCCGTCATTCTCACCAAGGAGATACCCTCTGCCATGGTAGTGTAAAGATAGGTATTCAACCCTTTTGTGACAAGATGGAGCGTTTTCACTTGCCCCGTCATGGTCAGTTTCGCCGGGATTTAACACTTTGATGCCAATATCATATCCTGCCGTAATCACAGATATTTAGCTTAGGCGCAGGCTAGATCCTCTGCCGGCGGGCTCTCGCAGGTTTCCTGACTTACATGTTCTCGCGGTACGCCGAAAACAATTAACAATAAAAGGTGCCTGCGTAGCAGAGGCGCCTGCACCTTTATCTTGCCTTATCACTCTCCTCTTTCCAAACGGCCGATTCCCTTCGGCTCGGTCAGACTCTGAAGAAAAGGTTTGCATCGATGCACTGGGCCGCTTTCGCTTAGATTTGGCCGGCAACCTCCAAATTTGACCAGGGAGCCTCGAATCGTTCCCTGCCCTGACATGAACTATCACCTCGTCAGGGACTCCTCTGAAAACGGCCTTGGTGTTCACTAATAAATGGGGACATGTTTCGAGACAGACATCGCTACGGCAGAAATCCTGAAGCAGCCAGGCGGAAAGATGCGGTCACTTCGTCCCACGGGACGCTGAAAAGGCCGTCGTCATTCTTTTCCACCAATCCGATCTGCTCCAAAAGCTTCACGTCGTCGTAAACGTTCTTGTAATGCCGATGTAGCAGTTTTGCCAGTGCCCGGATGCTCAGGGCGCCGCTGCGGTGCAACTGTTCCAGCAACTCATATCGCCGGGGAGTGATGTATTTGAGGAAGGTCTTTATGTCGTGGAAATAAACTCGCTCGGCAGGCTTTTCCGGCAGGATCCCCTGGTCGGCATTGCGCAGGACCTCTCCCGCTTCGCTGAAAAAGTCATCTACGCTTTTCACGGCAACCTTGAAATCTCTGCTCATGGTCTGTTCTCCTTGATCCAGCGCCTGACTTCTCGCTCGAAATCGCTTCTCAGCTCGTTCAGCGTCGTGAAGGCGTACGCCTCCTCGTTCCCCTCAAGGTGTCTGTGGTCCCCTTTGCCCCTCTCGTTGTCGTAGCGAATCAGGCAAGCGCCACCCAGCAAGCCGGCATAGAAGCGGTACTTGTAAAAGTGGGAGTATCCGGGAACCGGCGCGGGTAGTTGCCAGGCAACCATTTCAACCAGCACGCCGTCAAAGATCTCCCGAAATCGCAGAATAAGCGTTGCGCCCATATTTACCCTCTGGCATTGGATACTATATATCTCAAGGCATCATTATTCAAGCGGTTAATCATCTTTTTCTGATGAAACTGACAACCTTGCCGGCAGCCGCTCCGGTGATGATACTTCGAAGCTTCCTATCCCAGGTCTCCAGCGCCAAGCGTTTCTCCTTGTCGTAGCGGTACTGGTTGTAGACCTTGATAACCCCCTGCTTGGCGTGGTTCATGATGGCGTCTATGACCTCATCCATCTCCCCGGATTCGGCCATGCGCGTTGCAGCTGTGCGGCGTAAATCGTGAGGGGTGAAATGGGCTATGCCTATTCTGTTTTCTGTGGCCGGTTTACCATCGGCAGAATACAACTGCTTTCCTTTGGCATCGGTCAGCGGCCAGGCCAGGTTCCTCGCTATAGCGATAGACAGGGCGTGCCCTGACATGGACCGGTTCTTATTCAGCTGTGGACTGGGAAAAACGAATCCGCTGTATTCCTGCTCTGGCGCAAATTGGCACGCCTGTTTGGCCTCGGCTATGGATTGATCTATGATCTCCATTGCCAGGGAGGCGAGGGGAACCCGGTGGGCCTTTCCGTTCTTTGCCCGCTCTGCGGGGATGTTCCACCAGCCGTCCGCGATCTCGTCTGTGTGCAATCCAACCACTTCCCCTGGCCTCTGTGCAGTGACGAGGATAAGTTTTAAGGCCGACTTCAACTCATTTGAAATCGAGCAATTATCAAGATTCTGCCAGAGCGTCTTGATCTCCTGCTCCGAAAGTGCTCTGTCGCGTGGCAGTTTGGGGGATGGGAGTTTCAGGCCGTTGCAGGGGGAAAAGGGGAGGATGTCGCGCTCGACTGCAAAATTGAACATCTTGCGGATCACTTGGAAGCAGTTGTTTGCCATGGCAGGGGAGCCGCGGTCGATTATCCCCTCCAGGAGGCTAAGTACGTCGCGTTTTACGACTGCCGCCGCCTTGCGGGTACCCCAAGCCGGTATGACGTCACGGCTCAATATCCGCAGATCTTCCTCCCATGACTTTTTGAACCTCTTGGCATGGCGCTCAATGTACTCCTCGCAAAGTTCCTTTACTGTAGGGGCCGCCCGATGCGTTTCGGCCTCCTGTTCTTTCTCGGCTAAAGGGTCGATTCCGTTTTTAACCTTTTTCCTCGCCTCTTCAAAACCGCTCCTGGCCGTTTCCAAGGTAACCTCGGGGTAACTCCCCAGATTCATTTCCCTTCGCTTGCCGTCGCAGGTGAAGACATACAGCCAGGTCTTTACGCCTGAGGGCATGACGCGAATGGTGAAGCCGTTACCCTCGGAGCGGATGAATTTCTTCGCATCAGGCTTCAGTTTTCTGACCATCGTGTCAGTGAAGATCGTTACTTTCAAAGCGTGCTCCTTCTTTTTCTCGCTACGGCTGTGGGCGGTTTCGTGATCGCGTAGCAAACGCGGCGCTTTATAGATGCAGGTGGCGCTCGGCTCCACAGCTTCTTCGTGGTGCCGAGCGCCGGTTCTCGGTTGGTACCTCAGGCTTCGAGTTGATCCTTCATGCGGTAGCTTTTTCC
>Ga0316217_10000616_pt1 | contig 49379 bp, 40 predicted proteins | sample 1anoAmetaG_FD_203633 | JGI IMG/M metagenome (GOLD analysis project Ga0316217, IMG submission 203633) | Freshwater microbial communities from Trout Bog Lake, Wisconsin, USA - 1anoA | ecosystem: Environmental > Aquatic > Freshwater > Lake > Hypolimnion/Profundal zone | place: USA: Wisconsin...
CGTGCAGTCCGGCTCGGTGGAGTACGAGTTGATGATCGGGAGCACGGACGGCGTCCAGCAAGCCATAGCTCCTTTCAACCGCAGTTTCGAGCGGTTGGCCGAAATGGTCGATTGGCAGCTTCCATTTCCATTTCGCAAGAATACGCACTGCTATCACGGAGGAGCCTTCTGGGACGTGCTGGGCGACGACTTCGCGCGCCTTGGCCGCTCGCAGGAAGTTGTTAACGCCGACGTTCTAGATGCTTGGTTCGATCCGGCACCCTCGGTGCTCAGCACCATCCGGGAAAACCTTCCCTTGCTCGCGCGCACCTCTCCTCCGACACATGCCGAAGGGATGCGTCGTGCAATCTCTCATGCGCGGGGAGTGCCAGAGTCCTGTGTCTTGCCTGCGGCGGGGTCCTCGGCGCTCATCTTCGCCGCGTTTCAGTCCTGGTTCACCCCGAGCTCGCGCGTGCTGCTGCTCGATCCGATGTATGGCGAATACCGTCATGTGCTTGAAACGGTGGTGAAGTGCAACGTCGACTCGATTATCGCGAGAGCCGACGAAGGCTTCCGCATCGACCAGAAGGAACTGGCGCAGCGGCTGGAACGAGGGTACGACGCCGTCGCGCTCGTCAATCCCAACTCGCCGACTGGAGTGCTGCTTCCATCCTCTGTGCTTGCCGAGTTGATCCCGCGGTTCCCGAATACTCGTTTTTGGATCGATGAGACCTACATTGAGTATTGCGGTGCGAGTCACTCTCTAGAGAAATTCGCTGCGGCTTCTTATAACGCCTTCATCTGTAAGTCGATGTCGAAGGTGTATGCGCTAAGTGGCCTGAGGTCGGCCTACCTCGTCGGGCCAGCGGAAGGGATTGCTTCACTTTCCTGCCTGTTGCCGCCTTGGGCGGTCTCGCTGCCGGCACAGGTCGCTGCCGTTGCAGCGCTGAAAGACGGGGAGTATTACGCGAAGCAGTACCGCGCGACCGCAGAACTCCGCGAACACCTTGTCGCTGAACTGAAGACGCAGTGCGGGATCATCTCTTTCCCGAGTTCAACGAACTGTTTACTTTGCCGCCTACCCGCTACTGCCCCCCACGCAGACGAAATCGTGCGGCGTGCGCGCGAGCACAACCTCTTCATTCGCAGCGGAGCAGGCATCCACGACTCACTTGGCACGGACACAATTAGGATCGCCGTGAAGAGCCAAGTGCTAAATGAAAAAACCATTTCGGTTTTGCGCCTGATACTCCTTCATCGTGGGTGAGGATACCGGTCCCGCTCTTCAGACCGGCGTTTCAGGTTCGGCAGAACACGGTTTTACTGACGAGTGCAGACTCGACTTGGCGTTCACCGAGACAAAAATACTCCCGGAAAATCGCCCAACATTCATCGAATAGCCAGGGGGTGTTTCAGGCTGTCGGTGCGGGGCCGGGGCAGTCGCCGGAGAGGCAGCAGGGATTGGGCGGCGCGTGGGCCCTCTCTGCGCCGGATGGCAAGTTCGCGAGTTCCAGGACGGCAGGCTGAAGGCCGGATTCAATCCCAAGCGTGGGTGCGGATGCCGAAAGAGATCTGTGGGGCGTGGCAAGTTGGAATCGGCGGCAGACACGTCCGCCCCTCGGCAAGCCGAGAGGCGGGGGTGGTTGGGTGCGGGGTGCAGCTATTCGGTTACGGCAGCTTCCGCGGCGGGCTCGGCGACCACTTCTTCGCTGGCCTCGGCGACGACCGTCACCTTGATGTGGGCGGCGACTTCGCGGTAGAGCTTGATGGCCACGGTGACATCGCCCACGGTCTTGATCGGCTCGTCCAACTGGATCTTGCGGCGATCGATCTCGAAGCCCTTGGCTTCCAGGGCGGTGGCGATGTCGGCCGAGGTGACGGAGCCGAAGAGGTGGCCGGCTTCGCCCGACTTGCGGGTAAAGCTGAGGGACACGGGCGCCAGCTTGGCGGCCAGTTCCTCGGCGAGCGCCTTCTCGGAGGCGGAGCGGCGGGCGGCGGCGGTCTTCATCTGCTCGACGACCGCTTTGTTGGCCAGGGTAGCCTGCAGCGCCAGCTTGCGGGGCAGCAGGAAATTGCGGCCGTAGCCGTCGGCCACCTTGACGAGATCGCCGCGGTGTCCCAGGTTGGCTACGTCTTCCTTCAGAATTACTTCCATGACTAATTCTCCAGTGTGCGGGCGACCGCCGCGGGCGATTCTGTCGGATGAGGACAGAGACTCGATCCAAAGCGGGCCGCACTCGGTTCTATTCGGCATCCACAAAATTGCCTTCTGCTTTGCGTGTTCATTCCCACCCTAGCCGCAGGAACAAGAACGCGGCGAGGGTGGGGCACCCGATCGGCAGAACGGCAGCCGACGGTTAGTGCCGTGTGGCGAACGGCAGCAGGGCGATGTTCCGGGCCTGCTTGATGGCGCGGGTCAGGCGGCGCTGGTGCTTGGTGCACACGCCGGTGAGACGCCGGGGCACGATCTTGCCGCGCTCGGCCACGAAGCCCTGCAAGAGGCGGACATCGCGGTAGGGAATGGCGTCGATCTTTTCGGTACAGAACTTGCAAACCTTTTTGCGGCGGAAGAACTTGCCGCGTCCGCCGGGTCCACCGGAGGGCCGGCCGCCAGGACCGCCGGGGCGGCCTCCGGGGCGGGGTCCGGAGCTATGGGGCGCGCTGGGCGCGGGCACGGGCACGGACTCGGATTGCGGTGCTGCGGATGCGCTCGTCTCGGGCGCCTTACCAGGGGTCTCTTCAGACATGCTGTTTCCTCTTCACTCTCTTCGTTCCCGGGCGGCGCCTTGGGGCGCGGCGGGAGGCTGGATCGGGCCGGGGCCGGCGAGCCGGCGGCGGCAATTCGGGTCAGGCCTTAGACGCTGGCCGGAGCAGGCGCGGCAACTTCCGCCGGGGCGGGCGCGGGGACTGCGGCGACCGGGGCGGCGGCCACCGGAGCAACCGCTACGGGCGCGGCGGCGATCGGCGTCGGGGCGGCAACCATCGAGGAGCGGCGAACGCCACGCAGGGCCTTCACCTTGGCCAGGCGCTTCTCTTCCTCGTCGATGCGCACGGTGATGAACTTGATCACCGGCTCGGTGACGCGCAGGCGGCGCTCCAGTTCCAACACGACGGGACCGGTGGCCTCGATGGTCAGCAGCACGTAGTTGCCGTCGTTGAACTTGCGCACCATGTAGGCCAGCTTGCGCCGGCCCATCTTCTCGACGGTCTTCACCACGCCGCCGCCGTTGGTGACGGTGGTGGAGAAGCCGGCGATCAGCTTGTCGGCATCTTCTTCGGTCACATCGGGCCGAATAATGAACATAACCTCATACACACGGGACATCCGGTTTCCTTTTCTGCCGAGGTCCCTTGACCCCAGCCACTGCCGCCGGTGGAAGCACCTTAGCGGCCATTTCTCAGTGCGCAGAGGACAGATGACAGTGAACAGACGACAGTGAAAAGCAACCGACTGTTTGGGTCCTATTCCCTGTTCCCTGTTCCCTATTCCCTAATTCCTGTTCCCTGCTCTTACTCTTCCGCCGGGCCGGTTCGGTCGCGGCGGTTGAATTCGTTCATGGCGGCTGCCGGTCCCAGTTCGAGGATGCGCCGGGAGGCGGTCGCCACCCGGTCCAACACCTCGTCCAACACCGTCAGATCCGCCTTGCGCATGGGCGAGAGGAGATAATCCTTGCCCGGACGCCTGCCGCCGGCGGCAATTGCTTCCGGCGGAAGGTCGAGTCCCACGCCGATGCGCAGGCGCAGCCACTCCTGGTTCCCCAGGGCGCCGGTAATGCTGCGGGCTCCGTTGTGTCCCGCCGGCGAACCGCGCTCCCTGATCTTGAAGGTCCCCAGCGTCAGGTCCAGCTCGTCGTGGATGACGAGCAGGTCCTTGGTTGGATCGGCTTCAAACTCGCGAACCAAAGCGGCGACAGCCAGGCCGCTCAGGTTCATGAAGGTCTCCGGCTTGGCCAGGATCACCTCGCGGCCTGCCATGCGGCAGGTAGCGGTAGCGGCCCGGCAGCGCCGGTTCTGGACCGCCACGCCCTCTTGCTGGGCGATGCGGTCGATGGCCATGAACCCCGCATTGTGCGGGGTCCACAGGTATTCCAAGCCGGGATTGCCGAGGCCCACGATAAGAAACGGGCCGCGGCGCGCGCCGGATTCACTTGCTTCCGCCAAGGCTTACTTCTTTCCCTCGGGCTTCTTGGCTTCGTCGGTCTTGCCCTTCTTGGCATCGGCGTCGCCGGCGGTCGCGGCCGTAGCAGCGGCAACAGCGGCGGCTTCGGTCTCTGCCGCGGTGGGCGCTTCTTCGCGGATGGAGACGACGTGAGCCACGGTCGCATCTTCGGCGTTGAGGAACTTGATCTTTTCGGAGTGCGGCAGATCGCTGATGCGCAGCGTCTGGTGCATGGCCAGTTCGCTGACATCCACATCGATGTGGCTGGGGATGTCGGCCGGCAAGCACTCGATTTCCACTTCGCGCAACACCTGATCGAGAATGCCGCCGGAGGCCTTGACGCCCACCGGAATGCCCACCAGCTTGACGCGCACCTTGACGTGCAGCACCTTATCCATGGCAATGCGCTTCAGGTCGATATGGATCAGCAGGTCGTTGATCGGCTCGCGTTGCCAGTCGACAATCATGGCCTTGGCCGCGGGCAGGCCGGCGATCTCCACGTCGAAGATGGTGTTGTGGCCGGTCTCGGAGAAAAGGATCCGGGAGATCTGCTTGGGCTCTACTTCGATGGCCACAGGCTCGTGACCGGCGCCGTACAGGACGGCGGGAATCTTGCCCGCAACACGCACACGGCGGGCGGCATTCTTGGTGAACTTGCCCTCGCGGGGCTTGGCTACGACGACTTCAGGCATTCGCTCTCTCGTTTCGTTGGTTCGGGCACGGAAAAGCAGCTTCTAGCTGTTAGCTTCTAGCTTTTAGCTAGAGCTTGCCGCGAGCTGAATTACCCCGCTCCCTTTGTGAAAAGCAGCTTCTAGCTTTTAGCTATTAGCTGCTTGTTGTTGTTTCGAATCGAACCGGTCAACCTCTCCATTCAATTCGCTCTTGCGGCTCCGCTGCATTGCAAAAAGCCTAAAATTCCGATAAACCAGCTAGGAGCTAAAAGCTAATAGCTAAAAGCTGCTTCTAGCTGAACAGCGTACTCACGCTGGTCTCCATGTGGATGTTCTCGATAGCCGCGCCGACCAGGCCGGCGACCGAGAGCACCTTGATCTTTTCCAACTTCTGCGCTGCCTCGCGCAAGGGAATGGTGTTGGTGACCACCAACTGCTCCAGGCGGGAGGCGGCAATGCGATCGATGGCCGGGCCGGAAAGCACGGCGTGGCTGGCGGCGGCATACACCGAGGCCGCACCGGCGGAAAGCAGCGCGTCCACGGTCTTGACCAGCGTGCCGGCGGTGTCGATGATGTCGTCGATGATCAGGCAGCTCTTGCCGGTCACGTCGCCGATCACGTTCATCACTTCGGTGACGTTCATGTCGGTGCGGCGCTTGTCCACGATGGCCATGGGTGCGCCAACCTTCTGGGCAAAGAAGCGGGCGCGCTCCACGCCGCCGGCGTCGGGCGAAACCACGGTCAGGTTGGGCAGCTTGAGTTCGCGGAAATAGCTGACCAGCACCGGGCTGGCGTACAGGTGATCGACGGGAATATTGAAGAAGCCCTGAATCTGCGCGGCGTGCAGGTCGACGAACAGCGCGCGATTGGCGCCGGCGGTGGTCATCAGATCGGCGACCAGGCGGGCGGAGATGGCGACTCTGGAGCGGTCCTTGCGGTCCTGGCGGGCATAGCCATAGTAGGGAACCACCACCGTGATCCGCCCCGCCGAGGCGCGCTTCAGCGCATCGATCATGACCAGCAACTCGACCAGGTTCTGATCCACCGGGTAGCAGGTGGGCTGCACCACGAAGACATCGATGCCGCGCACGTTCTCCAGCAGTTGGAAGTAGACCTCGCCGTCGGCAAAGCGCTGCAACTTGGCCTCGCCCACCTTGACGCCCAGGTAGCGGGCAATCTCTTCGGCCAGGGCCGGGTTGGCGGTGCCGCTGATCAGCTTGAAGCGCTTGTCTTCGCTCAGGTTGCGGGTGCGTTTGCGCTCGGCGGCCGGCTTGGCCTCCTTGGCTTTGGCAGCCGCTTCCGCGGCGGCAAACTGGGCCGCCTCTTTGGCCATTGCCTGCCCGCCGTCCTGATTCTTGTCTTCTGTGGTCAACGTCAAGATTCCTGCTTCCATTCTGAAGAACACCTCCAAGCTGGTTTGCTTTGGCAGTTCCTGCTCAGTGGTCAGTTTTCAGTTGTCAGTGGTCAGTTTCATCCCGGCGGCGCGAACCAAGCCCCAGGTCTCCGACAACCGATCGCTGACAACTGACGACTGACAACTGAAATCTGAAAACTTGGCTGGGCGACTAGGATTCGAACCTAGACAAATGCCTCCAAAGGGCATTGTCCTACCATTAGACGATCGCCCAACTCGTCAGCCGATCCTGAGTCTCTTTGTCTCAGGGGCGGGCTGTCAAATTGCGTCTTGCAAGAGCATCTCGCGCCAGTAGGCCGTGCGCGGCAGGGTGCGGGTCAAAGTGCTCGCCACACCGGCCGATCGCAATCGCTCGCGCGTTGCTTCCGCATCTCCGCGGGTCCCATACAACCCGAAGAGCGCCGAACCGGACCCGGACAGCGAGGCATGGAGGGCTGCCTCCGGAGTTCCGAAGCCCAAAAGAATGCGCTTGATTTCTGCAAGGGAAGGTTGCTGGGGAAAAACGACACGTTCGAAGTCGTTCTCGATCCAGCGAGTGATCCCGGTGCGGACAAGCGCGGACTCTTGAGGTCCGGCAAGGTCCTTTCCAGCGGAAAGGACACCGAAGGAGCCTGCTCCGTGCCGGCCCGAGGGGATTGCTCCCGCAAAGGCGCTGGCGTAGGCGCGGCTCAACTCACCTAGTTTAGCGTGGCTGGCCTCCGCGGTCAAACCCTCGGCCTGGCAGAGGGCGTCCCAGTCGCGAAAGGCCTGCGGCGTGGAGACGCCGATCTCCGGCGTAGCCACCACGCACCAGACCGGCTCGAAGTCGGGCAGCGGGTAGACTTCCTGGCCCCGGTCCAGACCGAGAATGGCGCCGCCAATGAGGAACAGCGGCACATCGGAGCCGACCTGGGCGGCGATCTGGAGGCGGCGGGAGGGCCAGTGGAACGAACTCCGCTTTGGCTGGGAGGGGTTTGTGCTTTCCCACCCTTCGCGCAAAGAACGCTCGAAGGATGGGGCACGGTGCATTTCAGGCTGGCACAGCTCCGCCAGGCTCAGCTCTGCTTCGAGACCGACCAGGGCCGCGACGGCGTTGGCCGAACCGGCGCCCAGGCCGCCTTGTACGGGCAGGCGCTTCTCAATATGGATATGCACGTCGGCGGTCAGGCCCAGGGCTTCCAGGGCAAGGGCAACCATTTTCCAGGCCGTGTTGCGGCCGTCGGTGGGCACGCGGGCGTCGTTCGAGGTCAGGCGCAGCGCGGTTTCCGGCGCGGGCCGGGCGGCGACCGTGACAATGTCGTGCAGTTCAAGCGTCTGGTAAACGGTGGACAGCGCGTGGAAGCCATCGGGGCGCGGCGCGCCAATGTACAGTCCAAGATTGATCTTTGCGTGCGAACGAACGGCGGTGGGCATACCGGTCCATTGTAGAGCGGTAGGCTGCCGAAAAGATCACTGCCGGGTGAGCGTGCAGATGTTACTTGGCGTGCCACCTGTACCGAAAGCCGGCGTGAGCGTAACCTGAAGGGTCGATTCGCTAGAATCTGTAAACCACCCGTCGAGATACATTGTCGAGCCGTCATTCATAAGAAAGTGCAAAACAAAGGAATTTCCACGGATCGAACTAGACCCAGCCGTCAACTGGCTGGAAGTGGTTGTCCCAGAAGTGAGCGTAGATGACCCGTTCACTGTGATCGTGGCGCTGAGAGGCGTGAAGTAAGTGGCAAGCGACGAAGGCGAAGGCTCGGAGGTGAATTCACCTTGGAAGATTTCTGTAGTAACTGTAATCCCCGCGCCGAGTTTCGGGCCGGTGATGGCGCCCGAATAGGTCCCGTTCAGAGGCGGATAAGCGGTTGCGGTGAAATTGCTCGCATTGCTGAACGTGCAACCTGTCGGCGGGGTCGCATTCGCCATGGTGTAACTTCCCGCCCAAGTGGATTCTCCATGGGCTGGGACCTTGCCTTTGATGGTCAGCTGAATGGTGTCGGCAGGGGCCGAGGAATTGGAAAGGACAAAAGTCCCGTCTGGTGCGATCTGCCCTGCTAACGACATTCCACCGCCTATTCCAGAGGAACCGCCCGAACAAGTCACCCCGACATTGCCGTTCGCGTAGACGGTGTTTCCATCTACTCCCATGGCAAAGGTCAGAAGCGGAGATTGCAGCAGCGGTCCTGGCGTGGTTCCCTGTTCTCCAGCGAGGTGCCAGTTGCCATTCAACGTCGAGTAGTCTTTGGGGGCGTTTTGAGTACAGGATACGAAGCATAGACTCGATAACAAGAGCGGTAGAAGATAGAGCGTTCTTGCTTGCATGGAACCCTCGCTAACTGATTGACTGGGAATCTGCTACCTATACTACACCCCCGCGGCCGCCGGGTTCAGACTCTGCCGGTCTTATAGGTGTTGACCAGAAGAGGAGTCAGCGATCCCGCACTCGATGAAGAAGCCAATGCCGAGGCCAAGATTGATCTTTGCGTGCGAACGAACGGCGGTGGGCATACCGAATCATTGTAGAGCGGAACCGCTTCGCCGCCAGTGACTGCGTGCATGCTCCCGGCGCCGGCGGGCCGCGGCGAAGCGGCAGCCTGCCTGATACTCTGGAGCCTGTTCCGCCAGGCGCCATGCCCGATTCGATGCCAAACAAGCCGACATCCCCATTCGCGCCCGCGCTGCCGCCAGGCGGTTGGCGCCTGCGCGAGTTCGCCGCCGCCGCCGTGCTGTTTTTGGCCACCGCCGCCACGGTGCTGTGGCAAGACGCGCATCTGGTCGTTCTCTGGGACCTGAGTTACGTCCTCGACACCGCTGCGCGCATCGCGCTCGGGCAAATGCCCTATCGGGATTTCCCTCTGGCCCACGCGCCGCTGACCTTTCTGATTCAGGCCGCCATCCTGCGGCTTACCGGACACGTCTTCTTTCATCACGTTCTGTATTGCGCCCTGGTGGGCGGGCTGGGAACCGTGCTCGCCTGGCGCATCGCGCTCGGCACGCTGCGCGGAAGGATGGCGTCTGCCTGGGCCGTCGCGCTTCTGCTGGCCGCGCCGCTCACCGTGCTGGGCATCTACTGCATCCTGCCCCATCCCTCCTACGACTGCGATTGCGCCTTTTCTATCCTGGTTGCGGTCTTCCTGCTGCAGCGGGTCGGGCCGGACTCGGCGACCGCAGGGGCTTTTGCGGCCGGCGCGGCGCTGGTCCTTCCGGTCTTCTTCAAGCAGAACATCGGGCTTCCGCTGCTGCTGGTCGCCGGCGCGTCGATCCTGTTGCTGCTGGCGGCCAGGCTCCTGGGCCGGGCAAAAGCAGCGCCCGGCGTGCCCGCGCTGCTGGCGCTCCTGGCCGGGATGTTCACCGCTTTGCTGGCCGCCGGGTTGCTGATTCATTGCACGGCAGGGCTGGGAAACTATCTTCATTGGACCATCCAGTTCGCCGCGCAGCGCCGCCTGCCCGGCCTCGCCTCCATGGTGGGCGTCTATCGCCAGCCCTCCCTGCTGTGGATGCTGCCCTGCGTGGCCGGCGCTCTGACGTTGTTGGGCAGCCGCTTGGGCGTGAAGGTGTGGGCGCGTGTGCTGGCGCTCGGCCTGCTGGCCGCGCCGTTTCTCTGGACCCTGTTCACGCTGTTTCTCTACGACGACGCCGACGAGCGCGGCGACAGCCTGCTGGCCCTGTGGCCGCTGCTGCTGATTCTTTCCGCCGCGTTGACGCTCTTCAACCTGCGCCGCGGCCTGAGCCTGCGCGCCTTGCTGCCCGGCATTTTGCTGGTCACCGTCAACGGAACCCTGCTCTCGCAGCAGCTTTGGGGATCGACCTACGCCATCTGGCCGCTGCTGGTGCTGCTGGTTGCGGAGATGGTTGTTTTTCTGGGCGAGCCGAAGATCCAGCACGAAGCGGAGGCCGCCGCTTTCCCGTTCCTGGCCCCGGCGCTGGCCGCGGTGATCGCGGCCACGCTGCTGGTTTGCGGCGGCTTCTATACGGCCAGCGAGGAGCGGCTCTCCTACGCGCAAATGCCGCCGGGACCGGTGCTGCACTCCGCCATCCCGCAACTGGCCGGGATCTCCGCGCCGGGGCCTTACCTGCCGGAATTGGACGAGTTGCTGCGCTTTGCCGAGGCCAGCATTCCCGCAAGGGACGGCCTGATCCTGATTCCCGGCGAAGACCCGTTCTACTTCGCCACCGGCCGCGTTGCGCGGTTTCCGGTGCTGCTCTTCGACCCCGCCACCGACCCCTTCTCGCCCGCGCAACTGGTGGAGCAGGTGCGCGCGCGCAACATTCGCTGGCTGATCGTGAAGCGCGACTTGCAAATCGCCGAGGACGTGACGCCGCAGCGCCAGGCCACAATGGATGCGCTCCAGGGCGAGTTCGCGCTGTCCAATCGCCTGCGCGGCTACGACATCTACCGGCGGCGCTGAGCCGCGCGTCTTGACAGCGCCCCATTCTTCGCGAGAGACTTCAGGTAAGTACCAGCCCAACGCCGTTCGTGAAGAGTGCCTGAGAGAACGCGAGCGGGTGACTGAATACTGCCGAAGAAGTCAGGGGTCGGACGCCGCAGGGTGTCTGCTCTCGCGATGGTACGCCCGGCAGTCCGGTCCTTGATCGAATCAAGTTCGAATTTCTCTCCTCCAAGGCACTGACTCCTCTCTTCTCCCGCAGCCCCAGTTCATCCGCACGCCCGCGTCCGCGCATCTTGGGGACTCGTTCGCTTCGGCGCGTATTGCGTCGGGCGGCGGGTTCGCATTCTGGGGAAAGAGAAGCAAATGGAATCGACACAAGTGGTCATTATCGGCGGAGGAGCGACCGGCGCCGGCATCCTCTGGGATTTGAGCCTGCGGGGCATCGCGGCCATCCTGCTGGAACAGGGAGACATCGCCAACGGCGCCACGGGCCGCTGTCACGGCCTGCTGCACTCCGGCGGACGCTATGCCGTCAAGGACCCGGAAGCTGCCCGCTCCTGCGCCATCGAGAACCGCATTATCAAGAAGATAGCGCCCCATTGTGTCGAGGAAGTCGGCGGGCTCTTTGTGCAGTGTCCGCAGGACGATCCGGCATTCTTCGAGCAGTGGTGGAAGGCCGCCGCGGTTGCGGGTATCGAAAGCCGCCGCCTGGGCAGCGAAGAGGCGCGGCACCTCGAGCCGGGCCTTGCGCCGGACATTCTGGGCGCATTCACCTGCCCGGATGCCCATGTCGATGTCTTCCGGCTTACACTGGCCAATCTCGAAGCCGCCGCGGCGCGCGGAGGCAAATTTCACACCTACGCGAAGGTCACCGCCATCGACACCGAGGATGGGCGGGTGCGCGCGGTGAAGTACCGCGACCAGCGCACCGGCGAGCAGCACAAGATCTTCTGCGAGATGGCCATCAACGCCGCCGGCGGATGGGCGCAAGCGGTGGCCGCCATGGCCGGCGTGGATGTGCCCGTGCGCTGCGACAAGGGCTCGCTGCTGGTGATCAATCACCGCCTCAGCCGCTCTGTGATCAACCGCTGCCGCAAAGCCTCCGATGCGGATATTCTGGTGCCCGCCGGACCGGTCTGCATCCTGGGCACAAGCTCCATCGAGGTCCCCAACCCGGAAGATCTGAGCGCTTCGGCGGAGGAGATCGACGACCTGCTGCGGCAGGGTTCGGTCATGATTCCCGAAGTTGCCGAAGCGCGCATCTTGCGCGTCTTCTGCGGCGTGCGGCCCTTGTACCTTCCCCGCCAAACGGGCACGTCGGCGGGGCGCGAGATCAGCCGAGGCTTCTTCCTGCTCAATCACGGTGCGCAGGACGGCCTCGGCGGTTTCGTTTCGATCGTCGGCGGAAAGCTGACAACCTATCGCCAGATGGCCGCCGCGGTGAGCGACTGCGTGGCCCAGGAACTCGGTGTGCAAGTGGAATGCACGACCGATACGGTTCCCCTGCAAGGGACCGTGGATGGCAAGACGCACCGCCGTTTGAACCACCTGTTGCCGGCGCCGGTGGCGCACAAGCTGGAGATTCGCCTCGGCCCCGAAATAGCGCGGGTGATGGACGCCATCGAGGAGCGCCCCGAGCTGGCCGAAATCGTCTGCGATTGCGAGATGGTTACCCGCGCGGAGTTGGAGTACGTGCTGGGTAGCAACGCTCCCGTGCCCGTCCAGACCATCGCGGACATCGGCCGGCGCACACGGCTTGGCTTCGGACCCTGTCAGGGCACCTTCTGCGGATACAAAGCCATGCTGACCGCCTATCGGACGCACCGCTGGACCGCTTCGCAGGCGGCCAACGAACTTTCCGCCTATCTTCACGAGCGCAGGAAGGGCCAGTCCTTCGTCCACCACGGCCAGCAGATGGAACAGCTCGACTTGAACTGCGATCTCTACGGCGTCGACCGTCCGGCCGAGGCACTTTCTGGAGCGCGCGATGCAAAGTAAATCCTTCGACGTAGTCGTAGTGGGCAGCGGCATTGCGGGTCTTACCGCGGCCGCCGCCGCCGCGCGCCAGAGCCTGCGGGTTGCGCTGATCTCCACCGGGCCCGGCTCCATCGCCCTGGGCGCGGGATGGCTGAAGGCAGAGCCGATGGGACCAGCCGCCGAGGCCGCCGAACTCAGTGAGGCCTTGGCCTTCTTTTGCGAGACATCGCGCCTTGCCGGCTGCCCGCTGATGGGCGACATCGACCGTCCGCGCCCCATGCCGAACTATCTGGGAAGTTTTGAAAGTGTGGCGTTTGCGCCGCAGCGCCTGTGGAATGCCGGCGGGGATGGGATGGCCTCCACCGTCATCGTCGGCATTCGCGGGCTGTCCATCTTCGATGAGAATTTCATGGCCGAGCGGCTCAACGAGCGGGTGCGGGTAGCCGGTTCCCCTTACGCTTACAAAGCGCGCCAAATCGCGTTGAGCCACGACTTCGGAACTCCCTCGACCGTCTTGCAGATCGGCCTGTGCTTCGATCGCGATCCGGCCTTCCGCGCCGAACTCATGGCGGCCTTGCGGACAGCGGCTTCCGGTTTCGAGCGCATCCTTCTGCCCGGCATCCTGGGATTGCACTCCTCCGAGTGGATGCTGGCCCAGGTGGAAGCGGAGCTGGGCTGCTCGGTATGCGAGATTCCCACGCTGCCTCCCTCCATTCTCGGCCTGCGCCTCTTCCATCGCCTGCAAAGCTATCTGCACAGCAACGGCGTCGAGTTGTTCGCCGGCTTCCCGGCGCAACGGCTTCTTCTCCGCGACGGCATGTGCGCGGGCGTCGAGGTCACCGCCCCCGGCCATCCCATGACGCTGCGCGGCGAAAGCGTGGTGCTGGCCACGGGCCGCCGCTCCGCCCCGCTGCTGAACGAGCCCATCGCCGGTTGCGACGCGCACATGCGGCCCATCTCTTCGGCGGGCGATCTGCTGGCGCAGAACCTCTTCCTCGCGGGAACCCTGGCGCACAGCGGCCTGGGCCACCCTGGGGACACGATGAGAATCCTCTCCGGCTATCGCGCGGGGACCTTTGCCGCCACTACAAGGGGAGCGTATGCGTCCTGACGATTTTTCTCTCGACAACTGTCTGAAGTGTTCGTTGTGCAACGCCGCCTGCCCCATGCTGGGCGCCAACCCCGAGTACCCCGGCCCCAAGCGCCTGGGCCCGGAGCTGGAACGGTTGCGCCGCGAAGGCGTTCCCACCGACACCGACTGGCTGGAATACTGCCTGGGATGCCATCGCTGCGACCTGGCCTGCCCCCACCAGGTAGGCGTCTCCGAGATGATTGCCCACGCCAAGGCCCGGCACCGCAAAACCTTGATCCGCGCCCTGCGCGACTGGTGGTTCGCGCGTCCCGGCCTGATCGGCAAGCTCAGCACCATTCTGCCCGCGCTTTCGAACTTCGGCCTGGCCATGAAGCCAGCGCGCCTGGTCATGTCGATCTTCATGCGCATCACCCCGCTGCGCAGCTTTCCCAAGTACAAGTGGGACAAAGGGCGCAAATCGGCCGCAGCAGCCGGAGACCGGCCGCGCGTGCTGCTCTTTCCCGGCTGCTCGATTCGCTACAACGAGCCGGACTTGGGGCACAAGATCGTGGAACTGCTGGAGCGGAACGGCTTCAGCGCCGAGGTGGCGGCAACCGAGTGCTGCGGCGTCCCGGCCACCGCCAACGGCCAATCCGGCGTGGCGCGGAGCCTGGCGCGAGCCAATGTGAAACTGCTCTCCGCCCAGGTCGAGGCCGGAGTCCGCATCGTCACCGCCTGCTCCAGTTGCGGGCACCGCATCAAGACGGCCTTCGGCGGCGTTCTCGACGAAGACCAGGCGCTTGGCCCCAAGGCGCGCAAGATCGCCGAGAGCACCTTCGACCTGGCCGAGCTGCTCATGGAGCAGTCCGACGCCGGGAAACTCGACACCGGCTTCCAGACAACCAATCTGCGCCTGGCCTATCACGCGCCTTGTCATCAGAAGTCGCAGGGCATCGGCCGCCCGTGGTTCCACTTGCTGCGCCAGATCCCCGGCGTCACGGTCGAGGATCTGGACGCCGGTTGCTGCGGCATCTCCGGCACCTTTGGCTTCAAGCAGGAGAAGTACGGCGCTTCAATGGCCGTCGGCAAGCCGTTGTTCGACGGCATCCGCGCGGCGGCGCCTGAATTCGTGACCACGGAGTGCGCCACCTGCCAGATGCAAATCGAGCACGGGACCGCGCTGAAGACCATCCATCCCGCCGAAGTTCTGTTGCGGGCCTACCGGCCGGCAGGGCAGGAAGCGGGGTCCGATTCGGTCAGGCAGAACGAACCCGCCCCGGTTGGCTGAGTGCAGGCAGGCGGCCCGAGCATCCGTTCAACTTGCTTCGTTCATCGGCCAAGTTGGAAGGCTGTGCCCCATTCCTCGCGGCTTCATTGCCATGAGTGGGCGGCCAAGTCTTGCCGCCCACCGTGTTCTTGGGTTCCGGCACATCAAGAAGCAGGAGATGGTGAAAGCAGCTGAATGGAATGAAGTGGAGAGCTTCCGCTTTTTGGAACCGTTTCAGACCGTACGGCGCGGCCAAATCATAGCTCACGATCCGCCCGCTCATCGCGATGAAGCCGCGATGAACAGGGCACAGCTGCACATGGCTCCATGCGATTCTTCGGGGTTGATGACCGGGCCACCTGCCCCATCCCAGGTTTACCGCGATTTGGCATAGAAAGCTGCTGCGCGGGATTCATCCTTTGCCACTCCCAATCCCTGGGAGTACATGTCGCCGAGCGAGTGACAGGAGGCCCCGTCTCGAAGATCGCAGCCCTTGCTGAATGCCTCAATTGCGCGGGGATAGTCCTTTTCGATTCCAGGGCGTCCCTTCAGGTACAGCTCGCCAACCGTATCACACCACATTCCGGCCCAAAGTTCGGCGCCAGAGGCCTTTGACGGATCGCAGGCCATGGAATAGATCTCTTTAGCACGCAAAGGGTCCATTACGACGCCCCGACCAGTTGCATACATATCGCCAAGGTTGAAGCAACTGGGTTCGTGGCCTCCCTCGCATGCTTTTGAAAAGAAATCCGCTGCGCGCGAAGGGTCTTTCGCGACATCCCAGCCCCTCAAGTACATGTCGCCAAGGACGGAGCATGACTTCAAAAGCCCTGCATCGCAAGCCTTCGAATCGAGGGCCAGCGCGCGATGTGGGTCTGCTGATGCGCCAATCCCACCTCGGCGGTAGATACCGGCCAGTTCCCCGCAGCTCGATGCATCGCCGCCGTCGCAGCCCTTAGTATAGAAACGCACCGCCTGGGCCATGTCCTGTCCGACACTCATAGAACTGTTATCCCCGTACAAATGTCCGACCGTGCCGCAGGAATCGGCGAGACCCGCATCGCAGGCCCTGGAAAAGAGCGACGCCGCGCGGTGCAGGTCTCGTGCGACGCCATGCCCCCATTCATAGGCGTCCCCAAGGAAGGAGCATTCCTGGAGATTGCCCGCATCGCAGGCTCTGGAGAAGACAGCAGCAGTTCGAGAGAGCACTTGTGCGTGTTCCGGCTGGCCGGGATTAAGAAATAGGAAGGTCTTATCGAGACCTAGGCAACCCTCAGCATCTCCGGTGTCGCATGTCCTCAGATAAAGCGTGGCCGCTCGAAACTTATCCTTCGCAGCAACCGATGATTTGGCTAGGCCGTTGCATGAACCAGCATCGCCGCGGGTGCAAGCCAGGTTGCGGAGTATTCCGCTTACGCCGCTAGGCTGCCCTGAGCGCCATCCGCCGGCAAGGTTAGAAATCGTCGATGCGGGAAGCAAGAACGCAAGGAGTGCGAGGACCGCGACTAAGCCAGCCAGCCCCGCCAATGCGGCCCAGACCAAGCGCGGTACCCGTTGAAAGATCCTGCGAGGCAGATTTCTCTTAGGCTTGGCTTCTGCTTCTTCCGTTTGGGGCTCCATCTCCTCGACCTTGGGCTGATCGACCTCAGTCTGTCGGCCTGGGCCCGGCTCAAGACGGTGCACGCTACCTAGCGACGCAACAGTTTCCTGTGGGCTGGGCGGTCGCTGCTCTCGGTCCTTGGCCAGCAGGCGCAGCACCAGTGCATCCAGCCCCTGCCAGTCCTTGAGCTCGGGGCGCAGCGAGCTGGGCGGCTGAGGCTGGGTGTCGAGGTGCTGGCGCATCCAGCCTTCGGTGGTCTGGGCGCGGAAGCAGGTGGTTCCCGTCAGCATCTCGTAGAGCACGCCGCCCAGCGCGTAGAGATCGACGCGGGCGTCCTGCTCCTCGGCATTCATGCCGTTCCACTGTTCGGGAGCGGCGTACTCCGGGGTGAGCATCAGGCCGCGGGTGCGGCTGATAGCGGTGGCGGCCTGCTTGACGGCGGCGATGCCGAAGTCCAGCAGCTTGGGCGTCTCCGGCTGGCCCGGCTCGCGGGCGAGCAGGATGTTGGCCGGCTTCACATCGCGATGAATGACGCCCTTGGCGTGCGCCGCGCCCAGGCCGAGGGCGATGCCGCGGGCCAGCTCCAGCGAGCGCTCCACGGGCAAGGGGCCGCGGGCCAGCAGGTGGCTGAGGTCCTGGCCCTCGACGAACTCCATGACGATGAAGGGCGTGCCGTCCTCGGCCTGGTCCAGATCTTGCACCTGGACGACGTTGGGGTGGTGCAGCTCCGAGGCGGCCAGCGCCTCGCGGCGGAAGCGCTTGAGCAGGGCCGGGTCCTGGCTGAGTTCGCTGGAGATGAATTTGAGCGCGCGCAGCTTGCCCATGAGCAGGTGCTCGGCGAGATAGACCGTGCCCATGCCGCCGCGGCCGAGCAGCCGCTCGATGCGGTATTTGCCGCGGATGACGGTTCCGGGATCGAACTCGCGGGTTTCGATCAGCAATGCGCCGTCGGTGTTGCAGTGGGTGTGGTGGCCAGGAAACGTGGAAGAGCAGACCGGACAGGACTTCACGGGCGCGCCTCGTCTTTCATTGCGCGCAGCCCGTCGGCAGCCTTACGCAAAAATTGGATCGGGGGAACGCAGCAATTGTAATCGAGGACCGGGATGGGTTGGAAAGGCGAGATTCGCGGGGATCCCACCCTTCCGCGATAAAACTGCGGAAGGATGGGGCACAGAGAATGCTGTTGCGACCCGCGTTGCACGGGCCGTTGCTAGTACCGTTGCAGGAACTCCGGATCGACGGGGTTCTCGAAGAGCGAGGCGTCGCGCGTCACAATCGTCAGCCCCGAGGGGGTGACGAAGTAGCGGCGCTTGTCCTCGACCGGGTCGAAGCCGATCACCGTGCCTTCCGGGATATGCACGTCGCGATCGATGATCGCCCGCCGGATGCGGCAATGGCGGCCGATGTTGACGTGCGAGAAAATGATGCTGGCGTCGACGTTCGAATAGGAGTTGACGCGCACATCCTGCGAGACCACCGAGTTGGCCACCGAGGCGCCGGAGATGATGACGCCGGCGGTGATGACCGAGTTGACCGCCATGCCCGAGCGGCCCGGCTCGCCGAAGACGAACTTGGCCGGCGGATACTGGCGCACGCGGGTGCGGATGGGCCAGTTCTTGTCGTACAGGTTGAAGATAGGCGAGACCGAGCACAGGTCCATGTTGGCGTCGTAGTAGGCGTCCAGGGTGCCCACGTCGCGCCAGTAGAGGGCCTGCTGCTTGTTCTCGTCCACGAAGCTGTAGGCCATCATCTTCTTCTTGCCCAGCAGGTTGGGCAGGATGTTGTGGCCGAAGTCGTGCTTGGAGTTGGGGTCCTCGGCGTCTGCGATCAGCGCCTTGAGCAGAACCTCGGTATTGAAGATGTAGATGCCCATGGAGGCATCGACCGCATTGGGATTGGTGAAGGAGCGGAAGGTGGTCGAGGCCGGCTTCTCCTGGAAGCCCATCACCTCGCCGCTGCGGCTCACTTCGACCACGCCGAACTGCTTGACCTCGTCGGGCGGGATGGGCAGGGTGGCCAGCGTGATCTCCGCCCTGGTCTCCCGGTGCTGCTCCAACATGCGGCTGTAGTCCATCTTGTAGATGTGGTCGCCGCCCAGCACGATGATGTACTTGGGCTGCTCGCTGCCGATGGAGTAGATGTTCTGATAGACCGCGTCGGCGGTGCCCATGTACCAGTTCGAACCGGTGCGCTGCATGGGCGGCATCAGCTCGAAAAACTCGCCCAGCTCCTGCGCCACGATGCCCGTCCACCCTTCGCGGATGTGCCGGTTGAGCGAGAGCGCCTTGTACTGGGTGAGAATGAAGACCTTGCGCAGGCCGGAGTTGATGCAGTTGGAGAGGGTGATGTCGATGATGCGGTAATGTCCGCCAAAGGGCACGGCCGGTTTGGCGCGATCGCGGGTAAGCGGAAAGAGCCGTTCTCCGGCCCCGCCCGCAAGCAAAACTCCAAGTGTATCTCTCATGTCCATGGGACCCTGCCTTTGTCGTTCTTCCTGTCCGGATGGGCCTGCCCTTCAAGGCAGTGCCGCTATCCGGTACAGCATGTTCTCCGGTGACACTTTCTAAAAAGTGCTACCGAACGGTGGAGGATAACACACACAGATGAAAGGTGCAGCCCGTCATTTTCGGGGTTATCCCGAATGGCCCCAAACCGCCAGCCGGGAGCGCATCGCGATCGGCCCAAGAGGCCGCCGGACGGCGTCGCCATCCTCCTGGGCTTGCGTTCGAAGGGAGCAAAGACGCGAGGGCGCGCGCCCCCGGAACGGCGCAGCATTCTCCTATCGTGGTCTTTGGGGGAAAGTGTTACAACCTGGCCAGGCTTGACTCCGCGGGCCAGAAGTGGCTCGAAAAGTCCGAGCCACCGGAAAGGAGAAGTTACCCGTGCAGTACCCTACCGCTTCCTTTTGAACTTGTACTCCATCCCAACCGAGATGGCAAAGTTGACATCGAATTGGGATGTCTTGGGCGGGTAGTTGAGGGTGTAATGAGTCATGACGGCGTCGGGCGTGACACGAAAGACCCAGCGCGCCGAGCGGTTCAGATCGATGTGGCCGCCAATGATGGCCGCCGGCGCGATCTGGTTGTTGTAGAAGTCGACCGTCGCGGGAGAAAAGCCGCGCAGCTCCTTCTCGAACTGGCCGTAGACCCCGCCAAACATGAGGTGCGCGCTGAGCGCGCCGTGCTTGTTGTGCGGACCCAGCCATTCCGGACCGGCCACAGCGAAGTACTGGGCCACGAACGGGCCGCGAATGCCCCCGCCGCCGCCGTCGGTGTTGGGCGCCGTGCCGCTGGAGCCCAGGTACGCGCGGCCCGAGCCTTCCACGCCCCAGTGCTTGGCCAGCCAATAGGAGCCTTCCAGATCCAGGCCGCCCAGGTTGGAACCCTGCAGGAGCGTCGGTCCGGCCTTCATGTGGTCGTAGGCCATGCCCAGCGAAATATCGTAGCGGTTGTCGTAGCGGACGTTGGCCAGCGGATCGACAACGATGTAAGTGCCATTGCCCGCGGTGGGGGCGGCGGTGCTCTGAGCCTGGGCGCAGGTCCCGGCAGAGAGAGCCAGCGTGGCAACGGCGATAAGGGCGGCGAAAGAACTTACGTGGAGGCGCATCACCATCCAGCTTACAGGACCACGCCGATGCGGGACAATGCGGTTCCGGCGGGAGAAGGGCCGGCGCTACGGCTGGCAGCGGTCCACCTGGCGGGCCCAGGCCAGATAGCGCACCGTCTTGAGGGTCTCGATCACCGATGCCGCCCCGCCGGAAACGGCCGATTCCGGGGCCAGCGGAGGAGCTGGATGGGTTCTCCACTCGATCGGCGCGCGGCTGAAAATCAGTCCCGCGCGGACCAGATGCCGGGCATCGGAGACCACCTCCGCCGAGCGCCAGGCGTGCGCCTTCATGATGCGCACCGAATAGCAGGCGTTCTGGATGGTGTTGTCGGCCTCCGGCTCCAGGAACAGGGCGCTCTCCGGAACTCCCTGGGCGTGCGCGATCTGGGCCATGACCCGCGCTTCCAGGAAGCGGCTGCCGCGCGGGCCTCCAGTGAGAATCAGACGCGGCGCTACCCCCTGCTCGTATTCGCGAACCGCCTCGGTGACCCTGGCCAACAGCTCGGGGGTCGGGTTGCCGTCGCGGTCGATGGTTGTGCCGAGCACGATAATGGCGTCGAAGCGCGTAAGGGACGTGTTTGACGCGGGCGCAAATTGACGGGCAAGGATGCCCCAGGCCAGCAGAAGCAGAGCCGCCGCAGCCACCGCCAGGGCCAGCTTGGCCTGCCACCCGGCACGCCAGCGCGGAGCAACATGCGGGCGGCGGGACCTCGGACTCGGCGATTTGCGGCGGGACAACTTCGGCGGATCGGGCAAGCGGCCTTCTTTCAGCCTTCACTGTAGCGCGAATGCCGAAGCCGCGGCCAGGGGAGAAATCTGCGCCGCCCGCTGGAGTCAGCCCAGCTTTGCCGGCTCGCCCCAGGCGGACAGAACGAATTGGCTCAAAGGCTTGCGTTCCCTGGGCGCAGTTTCCATCGCAATCAGCCGATCGTGACCCAGCGCGGCGGGCTCGCCCTGGTAGCCGAGCGCGACCACCGAGCCAAGCACGTAATCCTCGGGAATCTCGAACGCCTGGCGGGCGGCCAGATGGTCGAATCCGGCCATCTGGTGGCTGCTCAGGCCGAGCGCGGCGGCTTGCAGGGTCAAGTAGGAGGTGGCTGCACCCAAGTCGTAGAGGGCGTAGCTGTTCTCGCTCCCGTTGCGGGCAAACTTGGCGCTCGCCACGCCCAGCAGCAGCACCGGCGCCGCGCCCGCCCAATCCTTGTTGAAGCCCACCAAAGTGGAGAAGATCTTCTGGTAGGCCGCCGAACCGCGTCTGCCCACGAGGTAGCTCCAGGGCTGCTCGTTGTTCGAGGAGGCGGCCCAGCGGGCAGCTTCGAAAACTCTCTCCAGGTCGGCCGGGCTCACCGCGCGATCGGAAAATGAGCGCGGGCTCCACCGCTGGTGGATGACGGGCAGCACGCCCTCGACGGCGGACGCCTGCTTCAAGTGGTTCACTTCCATGGCGGACAAGGTCACCTTGAATGCTCCTCGACAGAATTCGAATGCAGCTCTTTGATTGCCTGCACGGGAAAAGGATGCGGGATCGGGGAGAAAAAGTTGTTGCAACAAGTACTCCCCCTTCGAGCACCGCCCCGGCAAGGACTCCGCTCGTCATCCTTATTCCCTACTCCCTCAGGGCAAACGCACCATCTCAAAGGAACGGCTTTGAAAGGGCACAGCTTCAGCCGTGCCAATGGAAATGGCTTCAATCGGATGGGCTTCAGCTCCCGAGGGAAGATTGATCACAGAGAGGACCATCCCTCAGGGCCTAAAGGCCGCCATTCGATGCGGCTTTGGGCGGCACGGCTGAAGCCGTGCCCTTTCAAAAACCTGTCCCTACGCTTTCCATTGCATGATGCGTTTGCCCTGCCTATTCCCTACTCCCTGTTCCCCCCCTCCTTCCGCTACACTGACCCCTGGGATGGCGCACGTCTTGGCACAATCCGTGGAAGTTCTCACCTCGGCCCTGGCCGTGGCCGGGATGGGTTATTTTCTCGCTGCCTTGATTGCCGCGCGGGTATTTCTGGCGGCGCGGCGCGCTCCTTTGCCGGCCTTTGCGCCCGGCGTCAGCGTGCTCAAGTCGCTCAAGGGCCTGGACCCCGGCATGATCGACGCCTTCCGCAGCCATTGCCGGCAGAACTACGCCGGCGAGTACGAACTTCTTTTCGGGGTTTCCTCGCTTGACGATCCGGCCGTGGCCGCCGTCGAGCAGCTCCAGCGGGAGTTCCCGGAGAGGACCATCCTGCTGGCCGAGTGCCCGGAGCGGCTGGGAACCAACGGCAAGGTCAGCACGCTGACCCAGCTCGCCGCCCACGCCCGCTACGACTACCTGCTCATCAACGACTCCGACATCACCGTCTCGCCGCGCTACCTGGAGCGGGTGATGGCTCTGTTCGCCCCGCCGGCGGACAAAGCCCAGCCTCAGGTAGGGCTGGTGACCGCGCTCTATCGCGGCAAGGCGCACGGCACGCTGCCGTCCCGGCTCGAAGCGCTGGGCATCGCCACCGACTTCCAGTCCGGCGTCCTGCTCTCGAAGACGATCGAAGGCGGCTTGAGTTACGGCCTGGGCTCCACGTTGGCGGTCAGCCGCGAGGCCCTGCGTACGATCGGCGGCCTGCTGCCGCTGGCCGACCACCTGGCCGACGACTACGAACTGGGCGCGCGCGTGGCCCAAGCGGGGTACCGGGTGGCGCTCAGCCCCGAAGTGGTGGAGACCGGCGTTCCGGCCTACGGCTGGCAGGGCTTCCTCGACCACCAGGTGCGCTGGGCCCGCACCGTCCGCGATGCGCGTCCCGGCGGCTATGTCGGCCTGATCTTCACCCACGGGCTGGGCTGGGCGTTGTTGAACGTGCTGGCCAGCGGAATGAGCCCCTTGAGCCTGTGGCTGCTGGGAATGAGCTTCTTCCTGCGGCTGGGGCTGGCCATGACGGTGGGCGCCGAAGTGCTGGGCGACCACCAGGTGCTGTCCAGCCTGTGGCTGCTGCCACTGCGCGACGTGGTGGGCATGGGTGTATGGGTGGCAGGATTTTCCGGCAACACCATCGTCTGGCGCGGCGAGCGTTTCGCGCTCAAGGACGGCAAGCTGCGGAGAATTGCGAAGTAATTTCCGACGCAGCCGTACGGCGGGGTGCGCGGGCTGCGATTCCCGAGCTGCCGCGCCGGTCTTCCAAGGAACCCTTTTAACATTCCCGGCGTATCATGCAGGGTGTTCTTCCCCGCGGCCGCTCGGGCTGCGCCCGGAACCGGCAAAGGTATCGAGATGCAAGGCCCCCCTCAATCCGGCACGCTCGCGGCGGCAGGCAACCCGCCCAGCCCCGAGCTGGTGTACGATTTGCGCCGGTCGCAGGGCAATTCCGAAGGGTATTTCCACGACATTTCCTGGTTCTCGGACGTGGTTCTCGCGGGCATCGAAGTGCGCGCAGGAGCCATGCTGAAGAGGTACCCGGATTTTGTGCAAGGCGAGTTGCGCGAGCCGCCCCGCAGCCACGGCGAGTACGCCATGGAGGTGCTGACGCTGGGCATGGCGCTGGTCCGCTACCTGGGCGCGGCGGAATCCACTCCGCGCTGGCAGATCGGCCTGGCGCGCGCCCTCTATGCCGCGCGCCGGCGCTGGGCATGGACCAAGCCGGCGATCGATCCGCTCCGCGCTGCGATGGGCCGCTCTTTCCTCGCTCCCCGGATCGGCAGCAAGTCCGCCGCCGGGCCGTACGCGCTCGATCGCCTGGCCCGGTTGATCGCCTGGCTGCACGCGACCGGCGAATTCGAACAAGAGACGCTGCGGCTCAAGAACTGGCAGAGCTTTCTCGATACCCTCTCCGCCGCCGACGCCGCCAAAGCGATGAATTCGGCGAGCGAGATCTTTGCCTGGTTCCAAGCCGAGGCGGCCGAGATTCTCGGCGGGTATACCGAAGGCGTGGACGGCTTTCTCGCCCGGGAGATGCCCCGCCGCGGCTGTCGCGAGGATCTTCTCTTCTGTAGCCGCCCGCCGGTCGAGTACCACCTCAACATGGTGGCCGCCGAAGTCATGAACCGGGGATTGCGCGCTGATTTCGAGCAGACACGCAAGCGCGCGATCCTTGTCCCCGCCTGCATGAGGGGCGCACACGCGGCCTCCTGCCAGGCGCAGGTGGACGGCGTGGACATGACCTGCACGGCCTGCGACCCGGCCTGCGCCGTGAATCGCATCACGCAGGAGATGCACAGCGTGGGCGCGAGGGTCTACCTGGTGCCCCATTCCGCAGGATTCAGCCGCTGGCTGGAGCGCTGGCAGCGGGAGCCGGAGACTGGCGTCACCGCCGTGGCCTGCATGTTGAACATCCTGCCCGGCGGCTACGAGATGCGCGCCCGGCAGATCGCTTCCCAGTGCGTTCCGCTGGACTACCCCGGATGCCGGAAACATTGGCATCGGGAGGGAATCCCCACCGGCGTGAACGGGGAACAACTGGTGCGCATCGCGACCCTGCCGGCGGCGTCATGACAGACAGCGGCTGGGCAGTCGCCTGAATCACTTGCTCGGTTTCGCGACCGCTCCCCAAGAACGGGCCGGTTGAGGGTGTCGGCTTCCCACCCTTCCTGCAAAGGGCGCAGGAAGGATGGGGCACGGAGCTTTTGTGGCGAGCCTGCGAGCGAGTTTACGCCGCGGCCTGCACGGTGCTGTTCCTGGCCATATAGTGCGGGTCGTCCAGGTCCTCCACCCGCTGGGTGAGCAGCGCCGCCAGGATGAAGAAGAAGCCCCCCGCCACCACCGCCGCCAGGCGGTTGTTGTGCAGCAGATGGCCCATCACCCAGCCGAATCCCAGCGATGCGGTGATCTCCGGAATCACGATGAAGAAGTTGAAGATCCCCATGTAGACGCCGTTCTTTCCCTGGGGCAGCGATCCGGCCAGAATCGAGTAGGGCATCGAAAGCGTGCTGGCCCATGCAATGCCCACCCCGGTCATCGACAGCAGCAGCAGCATTTTGCTGTGAATCACGGCCACGGCCAGCAGTCCCAGGCCGCCGCAGATCAGGCAAATGCTGTGCGTCGTCTTGCGCCCGAACCAGCGCGCCAGCACCGGCAGCGCGAAGGAGAAGGCAAAGCACACCAGCGAGTACATGCCAAAGCAGACCCCGGCCCACTCCACTCCGGTGGTGTACAAGGGCGAACTCGTGTCGGAGGCGCCGAAGACATTGTGCGCCACCGCCACCGGGAAGTAGAGCCACATGCAGAACAACCCCAGCCAGGTGGAGAGCTGCACCCAGGCCAGTTGCCGCATGGTGCGCGGCATCTGCCGAACCGACACCGCTATCTCCCGCGCCCCGGCCAGCATTCCCTTGCGCTCGGCCTTCTGCCTGCGGAACTCCTCCATGTTCTCCGGCGGATATTCCTTGGTGGTGAAGATGGTCCACAGCACGGCGCCCAGAAACGCCGCCGCGCCAATGTAGAAGGAGAGCCTTACGGTGAAGGGAATCGTTCCCGCCGCCCGCGTCTCCGTGAAGTGAAAGACATTGGTCAGCAGGTACGGCAACGCGGAGGCAATCACCGCTCCGAAGCCAATGAACAGGCTCTGCATGGCGAAGCCGCGGGTGCGCTGCTGCTCGGGCAGCAGATCGGCGACGAAGGCGCGAAAGGGCTCCATGCTGATGTTGATGCTGGCGTCCAGAATCCACAGCAGGCCGGCGGCCATCCACAGCGCCGAGCAGCGCGGCATGAAGATGAGCGCCAGCGAACTGAGCAGCGCTCCGGTCAGGAAGTACGGCCGCCGCCGTCCCAGCCGTCCCCAGGTGCGGTCGCTGGCCTGGCCGATAATCGGCTGGACAATCAGACCCGTCAGCGGCGCAGCCAGCCAGAGAATGGGAATCTGGTCGGCGCGCGCTCCCAGGTACTCGTAGATGGCGCTCATGTTGGCCATCTGCAAGCCCCAGCCAAATTGGATCCCGAGGAATCCAAAACTCATATTCCAAATCTGCCAATACGATCGTGCCGGTTTGTTCATGGATGCCATTCTCCCGATGGCTGGCAATGCTGTTAAGGGTCCGTCGTGCGAAGTGTTTCCAAAATTCCCAGATAACCGGAACTGTCATTCTGAGCGAACGGGGCCCCGAACGCATCTCAGTTCGGGGGTGGTGAGCGAAGAATCCGCGTCTCCCGGCCCCGATTCCCGATGCGAGCTTCGGAGCCAGGCCATCAGCGATCGAACAAGGTGGCCAGCGTCTTGAGCCGGTCGCTCAAATCCGCCGTCAGCGCGCCGGGACGACAGCGCCACTTCCAGTTCCCGCTCATCGAGCCGGGCAGGTTCATGCGCGCCTCGGCGCCCAGCCCCAGCACATCCTGCAGCGGAACGATGGCCAGATCGGCCACCGAGCCCATCACCGCGCGGATCATGGCCCAGTGGATTTCCCCGTCGTCCTGAAAGTTCAGATAGGCGCGCGCCAGCGCCCGCTCTTCGCGGACCTGCTGCTCGCTGCGAGTGCTGTCTCCGGCGCCGGAACTGGTCCACCAGCCCACCGTGGTGTCGTTGTCGTGCCCCCCGGTGTAGGCTGCCAGGTCGCGGGTGTAGTTATGGGGGCGGAAGGAAGGCCCCTGCGCATCGGCGCCGAAGGCAAACTGCAAGAGGCTCATGCCGGGCAGCCCGAACTTGTGCCGCAGCTCCTCAACCGCAGGAGTAATCACGCCCAGGTTCTCCGCCACAATGGGAAGCTCGCCAAATTCGTTCTGGAGAGCCAAAAGCAAGCTCTCGCCCGGACCCTTGACCCAACGCCCGTTCATCGCCGTCGGCTCCCCGCCGGGAACCTCCCAGTAGGCTTCGAAGCCGCGGAAGTGGTCCAGCCGCACCAGGTCGAACATCGCCAGCGAGGCGCGGAAGCGCTCGATCCACCAGGCGTAGCCGCCGGCCTTCAGCAGCTCCCAGCGGTAGATGGGATTGCCCCAAAGCTGCCCGGTGGCGCTGTAGTAGTCCGGAGGCACGCCCGATACCACGGTGGGATTGCCCTGCTCGTCGAGATGGAAGAGCTCCGGATGCGCCCACACATCGGCGCTGTCGTGGGCGACGTAGATCGGAATGTCGCCCATCACGCGGATTCCGCGCTCCCGGCAATAGGCCTTCAAAGCCTGCCACTGGCGCGAAAACTCGAACTGCCAGAACTTGATGGCCTTGAGCTGGGAGGCCAGCCGCTCGGTCCACGCAGCCAGCGCGCTCGGGTCGCGGCGGCGAATCCCAGCTTCCCAGGTAGTCCAGGCCGCTCCGCCGTGTGCGTCCTTCACGGCCATGAAGAGGGCAAAGTCCTCCAGCCACGGGTTCGCGCGCACGCAAAATTGCTCGTAGTCCGCGCGATCCGCAGCCGGGGCCTCGGCAAAGAAGGCCTTTGCCGCGCGCTCCAGCAGCGGGCGCTTGAACCCGATCATCGCCTGGTAATCGACCGCGTCGATGGGAAAGTCGGGCGCTTGCTCCAGATCCGAATCCTGCAGCAGTCCCCGATCCCGCAGCAACTCCGGGCTGAGCAGCAGCGGGTTGCCGGCAAACGCGGAAAAACATTGATAGGGCGAGTCCCCGTATCCGGTGGGATTCAGCGGCAGAACCTGCCACAGTTTTTGCCCGGCGGCGGAGAGAAAGTCAGCGAATTCGTAAGCGTTCGGTCCGAAATCGCCTACACCATAGCGGCTTGGAAGAGAAGTGCAATGTAACAGGATGCCACTGCATCGAAGGAATTTCACGTGCCCAAAGATACGCTGCCCCGGTAGGCCGGTCAAGCGGAGCGTTTGGCATTCGCAATCTGGAAGCGCAGTGCCGGGCGCAGGCTTCCGGCCCCGGAGGGGCCGCAGAGAATAGCCCAGGGTGGAGCGCAGCGGAACCCTGGGTAACGGTTTCCCCGCGATCTCAAGCCCTGGAGGGGCGACCGAAATCTCCCTAAGATGCCAGAGGGCTAGGCAGCGCTTTCTCGCCATGCCCTGACACAAGGCGCATTCAATCCGGCATCTTGCCGCGCCTCGCATTGGTTGTGCCCAAAGAGATTCAAAAGCGATTGCCCTTCCCCGCCGCCAGGCCCTTTCACCTCTCCGCCGCGACCGCTCTGTATAATTCTCCGTTGCTTCAAGGCGAAGCATTTGGAGGAAACGAATGGATCTGATCTTTCTGGTTCCGGTAGTCATCGCGGCGCTTGTCTTTCTCTCTCTGGTTCTGGGTAGCTTCTTTACCGTCAATACCGCCCAGGTGGCCGTCATCACCCGCTTCGGCAAATTTCTGCGGGTGGCCGAGGCCGGCTTGAACTGGAAGGCTCCCTATCTGGACACCGTGGCCGGGCTGGTGAGCCTGCGCGTCAACCAGATCACCCTGACCATGGAGACCAAGACGAAAGACAATGTTTTCGTCACGATTCCCATCTCGGTGCAGAACCGGGTGCGCCCGGAGAAGGTCTACGACGCGTTCTACAAGCTCAGCGACCCGGTGGCGCAGATCAAGTCCTATGTGGAGCAGGTGATCCTGGGCCACGTGCCTTCGATGACACTGGACGAGGTCTTCGCCTCGCAGGCCTCGATCGCCGCGGCGGTCAAGCTGGAACTGGACGCCGACATGGCGGCCTTTGGCTACGAGATTGTCAACGTGCTGGTTACCGACATCGTGCCCGACGCCAAGGTCAAGTCGGCCATGAACGACATCAACGCCGCCCAGCGCGAGCAGGTGGCCGCCAACGCCCGCGGCGAGGCGGAGAAGATTCTGGTGGTCAAAAAGGCCGAGGCCGAGGCCGAGAGCAAGGCGCTCCAGGGCCAGGGCATCGCCAACCAGCGCAAGGCCATCATCGAGGGGTTGCAAACCTCGGTCGAGCAGTTCCAGAAGGCCGTCGAGGGCGCGTCGTCCAAGGAAGTGATGCAACTGGTGCTGGTGACGCAATACTTCGACACGCTGAAGTCCATCGGCGAGAACGACAAGACCAGCACGCTGTTCTTGTCTCACTCGCCGGGCGCGGTGACAGACGTCTCAGAGCAGATTCTGCAATCCATGCTGGTGGCCGAACGGGCCAAGGGCTGATTGGGGGCATGAATATAGGCTTTGAAAGGGCGCGGCTTCAGCCGTGCCGGTTTCGAAACCCAGAATGTGCCGGCTTTAGCCGCGGAGGGATGTATCGAATGCATCAAAACCATCCCTCAGTGGCTAAAGCCCAGGATTCCTCTAGCCGTTTTCTGACACGGCTGAAGCCGTGCCCTTTCAAAACATTCCTCAAACAGTAGCCCTGGGCTGCTTTGAAAAGCGGAGCCGGGAAAAACAAATCTTGCTATACTCGCCTCATTCCCGGAAGGAGTGGACCCTTCCGGGGTGTTGGTTCCTTGAGCCGTAGCGCCAGGACGAGGATTGCGAGCGCTGTTACGAACCGCCAGTCGATGGCGATGGTGACTGCTACCCGCATCAAACTCGTTCTTCGGGACGATTTCTCATCCAATCGCCCTCACCTCCTTTGCGTTGGCACGGCCCGCAGGTCGTTCTCGGCGACTTGCGGACCGACGGCCCACTCTTCCGGGCCGATCTTCTGCCGCCGCCGCTTCCACTCCCGCAAAGAAGGCGCATCCAGTTTAACGCTAGATTTGAATCGGATTGAGTTTCTTAGTCGCTCACTCGGCGCAAAGATGGTCCGTGCACTCCCACCCTTTTTTGGGCGGATCAAGGGTGGGAACGGCCAACCGTTCGATTTCTTTCGGTAAATCAGGGTAAGAAATTCCATGTTTTGCTTCGGATAGCGCAAGGGCAGGGGGGAGAGTTATTCTTGCCAATGGGGGTGGATATGAAGACTTGTCCGCTTTGTGATACCGGCTATCCGAATCACCAGACAAACTGTGACAAAGACGGCGCGTTGCTTCTCGAATCACGGGAATTAGATCCGGGAACAGTCATCCGGGGCAAATACCGGATCGAGCGACTTCTGGGCCGCGGCGGCATGGGGACGGTGTACCTGGCGGAGCACATTCTGCTGGGGCAGCAGCGGGCGCTCAAGTTCATCTCCAGCGAGTTGGCTCAGGACGCCCATTTTCTGAAGCGTTTCCGGCATGAGGCGCAGGCGTCCATCAAACTTCGCCACACGAACATCGTAGAAGTAGTCGATCTGGACCAAGCAGAGGACGGTTCGCCCTACATTGCGATGGAATATGTGGAGGGCGAGGACCTGCGCCATGCGCTCGCCGACGGAGCCTTCCCTGTCGAGCGCGCCCTGGCCATCGCTCGCGGCATAGCTCAAGGCCTCGGTGCGGCCCACTTGAAAGGCATCGTCCACCGCGACGTGAAACCGGAGAATATTCTGCTGTCGGGCGGCCACGGCACGCCGGAGACGCCCAGGCTCCTCGACTTCGGCATTGCGGCCATGAAGGAGAGCGTAACGGCAATCAGCCGCACGCACGGCTTGATGTTGACGCCGCAATATGCCGCTCCCGAGCAATGGCAGGGCATGGCCTCCGACCAACTCGATGGACGTGCCGACCTTTACGCTTTGGGCGGCGTCCTCTACGAGATGCTCACGGGCCAAACCGTCTTCCGGTCCCAGAACACCGAAGGCTGGATGCACCGGCACCTGCATGAGGAGCCGCAACCGCCCAGCCGTCTATGTCCGGAAGTGGACAGATGGCCGGGCCTAGATGTGCTAGTCTCGCGCCTATTAGCGAAGGACCGGGAGCACCGGCCAAAAAACGCTGCCGAGTTGGTCAGTTTGCTGGACGCGGTTCAACATATTGCTCCTGGAACCTGCCGGGATGCCGAAATGGAAGAGGCAGATTTCAGCGTCAGCGCCAGACAGACCTGGCAAAGCTCCAAACCAACAAATCGCAGGGGTATCTTGTTCGGGTTGCTGGCAGCGGGAGCTATTCTAGGCGCGCTCGCCGTGTGGTTCATCTCGCAACGGCCAAAACAGCCGAATGAATCTGCGCGGAAAGCGCAGCTAGAGGTCCAGCCCCAATCCGCAATCTCCAAGCCTGAACAACCGCAGCCCGTGCAGCCTTCCAGCCCCAAGCCTGCCAACTCGACGCCCAACGCCCCCCAAGGACCGACGCCTGGGCAAGCTCAGGTTCCAAGGCCTTCCGCCCAACAACTGAGCATTACCGAAATCGATAGACAAGCCACAGCACTTTACGACCAGAAGCGCTATGCGGAAGCCGCGCCCCTTTACGATCAAGCCTGCGCGAAAGGATTGGGGGGAGATTGCAGCCGGCTCGGTACGATGTACGAGCATGGTGAAGGCGTAACTCAGGATTATTCTCGCGCAGTGGACCTGTATTCGAAAGGGTGTGTTTCAGGCAGCGCGGCTGGTTGCGATGATCTGATTCTGCTGTATAAGAAGGGAGGCGCCACCGCAAATGACTCTGCTCGGGTTGCTGCCCTCTTCTCTACCGCGTGCGAGGGAGGCAACGCCAATGGTTGCGCTAGTCTCGGCTTCATGTACGAAACAGGGGTCGGTGTCGGGCGGGATACTTCGCGGGCTGCGGCGCTTTATTCGAAATCTTGTGATGCCGGTGACGCACGGGGGTGCCTGAATCTCGGCTCCATGTTCGGGACGGGCAATGGCGTTACGAGGGATTATTCTCGTTCAGCGATGCTATCCTCCAAGGCTTGCGATGGAGGTGAACCCCTCGGTTGCTTCAATGTAGGACTCGAATACGAAAACGGACTTGGCGTCAAACGCGACTATTCAGTGGCAGCCGCACTTTATGCCAAAGCCTGCGAAGCAGGCATCGCGATAGGATGCGCCAGACTTGGGCTTCTGTACGCGAATGGCAATGGTGTAACAAAGGACCCCACCCGAGCAGCAGGATTCTTCTCGAAATCCTGCGATGGAGGCTTAGCCATGGGGTGTCTCAACCTCGGTATTTTCAGCGAAACGGGCAATGGAATTGCAAAGGATTTTCCCCGTGCGGCGACACTCTATTCAAAAGCGTGCAACGCTGGAAGCGCCCGCGGCTGCGCCAACCTCGGCAGCCTGTACGAGTATGGGGAAGGCGTTGCCAAGAACTACCTGGAATCTGCGACGCTATATTCAAAGGCCTGCGATGGCGGCGATGCAGGAGGTTGCAGCAACCTCGGAAACCTCTACCGTAACGGCTGGGGCGTAGGTAAAGACGCGGGGAAGGCTAAAGAATTCCTCAATAAGGGCTGTTCGATGGGTAACCAATTCGGTTGTGACCGGCTCAAGGAGATGTAGCAGCGCTAAGCGGGTGGCCCAGGTGCCAGGGAACCGAGCCCAACTACTGACCTTGGGCCACGCGCACTGAGTGGGACAACTCGGCCCCCCGGCACCGGCCCTACAAACTCGTTGACGCGCCCTAGAACACATTCCCGCGGAACAGGTACACCAGCTCGACCACCAGGATAATCACCACCGTCAGCTCCATGAAGAAGGCGCGGCTCTGGTTGAACTGATCCACCATGAAGCGGTAGAGTTCCTCGGCGGTGTGCACCTTGCGGGTGACCAGCTCCTTGTAGTCGGGCACGCCCACCTTGAGCGCGGCCAGCTTGTAGAGGCGCGCGGCGAACATGTCGCTGAGGAACTTGATGGCGTTGTCGGCGTGTTCGGTCAGCTCGGCCACGTCCAGGAGCACCGTATGCAGCCGGGTGGCCGAGCGCGCCAGCCGCCAGCGCGCCAGGATGCCGGTGCCCTTGTCGAGCAGGGTGTAGACGCGCTCCAACTCCTCGGTCAGCAGGTCGTCGTAGTGGCGGAATTCCAGCAACTGCGAGTTGGCATACTCCAGCAGTTGCACGGCGGTCTCCGCGCCCGAGGTGCTGTCGTAGAGGAAGGCCGCGTTCCAGCCGATCACCGCCAGGTCGTTGGCATAGTACGAGATGCGCGATTGCAGCACCTCGTTGCACTCGCTCTCGGCCAACTGGCCGATGTCGCCGCGGACCACCTGGGCGATGCGCGGGCCGTGCTCCCGAATCAGCTCGGCCACCGTGGGCGAGCCGTCGATCTCGCGCACATGGAAGATCAGGTAGTCTTCGCTGAGCCACTCTTCGTAGGGCTTGATGAGCGCGGCGGCAGCGCGCTCCAGGCTGGCGCGGACGATGGCCGTCGCTTGCTCGGCAAAGTCCACATCCCACACCCAGCGGCTGGCCAGCGCGGTCAGCTTCTCCCAACTGCCGGCGAAGGGCAGCTCGAAGACCACGCTCAGCACACCGTAGTCGTAGTACTTGATCTCGCCGTGGAGCTGTTCGCCGCTTTCGAGCACCAGCGATTCGACAGGCACGACCACCGGCGGCCTCTGGTAGCGCACGTATCCCGGCGCGGGATGCTTCATGCTGGGCTTGGCGACTTTGCGGGCGCTGACCTGCTCCTGGAGCAGGTCGAGGCGAATGGCCTCGGCCACGTCGTACTGCAAAAGCACCATCACCGAGCCGCGCAGCGTTGCTTCCGAAGATTGCATTTGAGGGTCGGGCATGACAGTTCGATCTTACCCTTGGGCCTGGCTTGCATGTCTCGCTTCCTGGCAGGTTGCCGCGGCGGCCCGCCTTGCCCATCGTTGCCCCAACATGATTGACTGGTTCCCGAAGGTGGATCGATCACATGTCGTACGTTCTTGCATTGGACCAGGGGACAACCAGTTCCCGCGCAATTCTCTTTAACGAGGGCGGCGGCATCGTCGCCTCCTCGCAGCATGAATTCGAGCAGTTTTACCCGCAGCAGGGCTGGGTCGAGCACGACCCCATGGAGATCCTCACCAGCCAGTTGTCCTGCGCCATCGAGGCCCTGGGCAAGGCCAGTGTGCGGCCCCGCGACGTGGCCGCCATCGGCATCACCAACCAGCGCGAGACGGTGATCGTCTGGGAGCGGGCCACCGGCAAGCCGATCCATCCGGCCATTGTCTGGCAGGACCGCCGCACCGCCTCGGTCTGCGAAGCGCTCAAGGAGAGCGGCGTCGAGGACGACGTCTCCAACCGCACCGGCCTGGTGCTGGACCCCTACTTCTCCGCCACCAAGGTGGGCTGGATTCTGGACAACGTGGAAGGCGCGCGGCCCAGGGCCGAGCGCGGCGAGCTGGCCTTCGGCACCGTGGATAGCTGGCTGATCTGGCACCTGACCAGCGGCTCGCGCCACGTGACCGACGTGACCAACGCCTCGCGCACGCTGCTGTTCAACATCGTCACCGGCCAGTGGGACCCGGAGCTGCTGCGCATCTTCCGCATTCCCGAAAGCATGTTGCCGGAGGTTGTCTGGTCCAGCCAGAAGGTGGGCGAAGTGACCACCACCCTGGGCCTGAGCGGCGTGGAAATCGCGGGCATCGCCGGCGACCAGCAGGCGGCGCTCTTCGGCCAGTTGTGCTGGGGCGAGGGCGAGGCCAAGAACACCTACGGGACCGGCTGCTTCCTGTTGCAGAACATCGGCACCAAATTTGCCCGCTCCCGTCACCGGCTCATCACCACCGTCGCGGCCAGCCCGCTGCGCCGCCTGGAATACGCCTTCGAAGGCAGCGTCTTCATCGGCGGCGCGGTCGTCCAGTGGCTGCGCGACAACCTCAAGCTGATCGAGTCCTCCTCCGAGGTGGAGAAGCTGGCCGCCACGGTTCCCGATTCGGGCGGCGTGGTGCTGGTGCCGGCTTTTGTCGGCCTGGGCGCGCCTCACTGGGACCCGCACGCCAGCGGCCTGCTGATCGGCCTGGGCCGCGGCACCAAGCCGGGGCACATCGCCCGCGCCGCGCTCGAAAGCATCGCCTTCCAGGTAGCCGACGTGCTCGAAGCCGTGCAAGGCGAGACCAGCGCTCCGCTGGGCGCGCTGCGCGTGGACGGCGGCGCGGCGGTCAACAACCTGCTCATGCAGTTCCAGGCCGACATCCTGGGCGTGCCGGTTGTCCGTCCGCAAGTAACCGAAACCACCGCGCTGGGCGCTGCCTATCTGGCCGGACTGGCCACCGGTTTCTGGGCCGGGCCGGACGAGCTGCGCGCCAAGCGCCAGAACGACATGCGCTTTGAGCCGAAGATGGACCCGGCCCAGCGTGCGGAACGCCGCGCGCTCTGGCATCGCGCCGTCGAGCGGTCCAAGAGCTGGACAGAATAAGAAACTGTCCAGCGCCGTTGCGCATCGAAACAAGAGGGCTTTTCAGGCTGAAGAACAACTCCTGGAAGGCCCTTTTGCTGTTACCGGATGCGAAAGGGTAAGAACCATGCGCCGAGAAGAGATGTTGCGCAACGTGCGCGAGCGGGCTGAGAAGCAAACTCCGTGGGACATCGCCGTGATTGGCGGCGGCGCTACCGGCATGGGCGTAGCGGTCGACGCGGCCTCCCGCGGCCTGAGCGTGGTTTTGCTGGAGGCGCACGACTTCGGCAAGGGCACCAGCAGCCGCAGCACCAAGCTGGCCCACGGCGGCGTGCGCTATCTCGAACAAGGCAACATTCCCCTGGTCATGTCGGCCCTGAGAGAGCGCGGCCTGATGCGCCGCAATGCACCCCACCTGGCGCACCCGCTGGCCTTCGTGGTGCCCAACTACCGCTGGTGGGAGGCGCCCTTCTACGGCATCGGCCTCAAGCTCTACGACCTGCTGGCCGGCAAATTCAGCTTCGGCGCCTCCCGGCTGCTGTCGAAGAAGCAGACCCTGGAGCGCCTGCCGGGCCTCGATCCCCAGGGCCTGCGCGGCGGCGTGCTCTACTACGACGGCCAGTTCGACGACGCCCGGATGCTCCTCCATCTGGCCATGACCGCGGCGGACCACGGCGCGACCCTGCTCAACTACTGCCCCGCCACCGGCCTCACCCTCGACGCCAACGGCCAGGTGAACGGCGTCGCCGCGCGCGACAGCGAGACCGGCGAGGAGCTTGCGATTTCTGCAAAAATGGTCGTGAACGCCACCGGCATCTTCACCGACTCGATCCGCAGAATGGCCGACGCCGAAGCCCGCCAGCTGATGGTCACCAGCCAGGGCATCCACCTGGTCTTCGACGGCTCGTTCCTCCAGAGCGATACCGCGCTGATGGTTCCCAAAACCAGCGACGGCCGCGTGCTCTTCGTGATTCCCTGGCACGGACACGCCGTGGCCGGCACCACCGACACGCCCGTCGATGCCGCCACGCTGGAGCCCCGTCCTCTCGAAGCCGAGATCGACTTCGTGCTGGAGACCGCCGGGCGCTTCTTCGTCCGCCGTCCCACGCGCCAGGACGTGCTGGCGGTCTTCGTCGGGCTGCGTCCGCTGGTCAAGGGCGAGGGCAAGACCTCGGCCCTCTCGCGCGACCACCTGACCCACATCGACGCCAGCGGCCTGCTGACCATTACCGGCGGCAAGTGGACCACCTATCGCCACATGGCGGAGGACGCCGTCAACCAGGCCATCGTGCGCGGCAAGCTGTCGCAGGCCAAGTGCGCCACTGCAGGCCTGCGCCTTCACGGCTATCTGGAGAACGCCGCCGCGCTGGGCGAGCTGGCGGTCTACGGCGCCGATGCGGAGTCCGTCCGCGCGCTGGCTGAGGACCCGGCTCTGGCCGCGCGGCTCCATCCGGCGTTGCCCTACATTGCCGCCGAGGTGGTGTGGGCCGCCCGCGCGGAGATGGCCCGCACGGTCGAAGACGTGCTCGCCCGGCATACCCGCGCGCTCTTCCTCAATGCCGATGCGGCTATCGCCATGGCCGAGCCGGTGGCCCGGCTGCTGGCCGCCGAGCTGGGCCGCGACCAAGCCTGGATCGAGGCCCAACTCGCCGAGTTCCGCGCCCTGGCCCAGCAGTACCGGGTGGCGTAGCCGCGCAACCCGGTACAGGCAAGAGAACTAGCGCTCCCCCCGCGATTGGAATGGTTAGCTAACCAGGGCAGGTGTAGGCGGATTTTCCCGGTGCCGGTTGATCCTGCGGCGTTTGCTTTGCGCATTGCGTGCGGCTCGGAAGGTATTTTTCAACCCACTCGCCCCAGGCGAACCATGTCCCGCGTTTCCAGTAACTTGGCGGCTGTGGAATGCTAGAAACCGACTGGAATTAGTCTGGCGAACGGAAGCGCCATCGCAAGCTCTTCCTCGATCTCGTGCTGCTTGCGCTTTCTTGAACCGCTCTTCCTATCGCGCTTGCCAATCGTGACGGGAACATCGAAATAATCCGCGGCTTCCGACATTCCCACGCGCAACAGCCTCGGATCTCCGAGCGGGATACTCGACGCAGGCCGGCTTGGCCCGTAACCAAGAGCTCGAATGACCTGTGCTGCTACCGCCCTGCCCAGCGGCGGCGGCACCGAATTGCCAATCTGCCTCGCCCCGTGCCACTTCGTTTGGTGAAAGCGGAACCAATCCGGAAAGCCGTGCAACCTCGCCATCTCGCGGACGGTGATGCAGCGCGGATAGGCGTAGTGGATCGGCCTGGGGCTGGTGAAGGCTCCGCGCGAGGAATCGGTTCCTGCCCTCAAGGTGTTGCTCAAGCCCTCGGCGGACAGCTTGAAAAAACGGGAGATCGGTTCCACCTGTCCGGGCGGTGTTGCTTCGAAGCGACGCCTTGAAATCGCCGTGTGCTCGGTTCGCAGACTCGATGTGAGCAAGCGCCGGTCCCACTGCCGCACATAGCCAAAGCGCCAGGAATCGTCTCCAATACCGCGCAACTCGCGCGCATATCGGCTGGGATGGCCCCATGCGGCCGTCGCGACTTCGTCTGTGCGCGCAAGTTCTTCGAACTGCTCGGCATCCGGAAGGTCTCCCAACGCATCGCCGCAAGACGGTCCCACAGGGAGCAGTCCCCCGGCTTCGGCATCGGCCGGACGGAAGAGCGCGGCGGGATACTCTGGCAAGCTAAGCCCTTTTCTTGCGCCCATCAGGATCAGACGCTCGCGGTGCTGGGGGACACCGTACTCTGCCGTGTCCAGAACCTTCCAGGGCAACCGCGTTCGATAACCCAGGCGCGCGAACTCCTCGATCAGCTCTTCCAAAAGGACCTTGTGGTCGCCGATCGTCAGTCCCTTCACGTTTTCAAAGACAAAATAGGAGGCCTTCAGTTCGGTCACAATGCGCACGAATTCCCGGACGAGGCTGTTGCGCGGGTCGTCCAGCACCCGGTGACCGATCATGGAGAACCCCTGACAGGGTGCGCCTCCAAATACCACGTCCACGTGCCTGCGTCCGATCCCAGCCCGCCGTCTGATCTCGTCTCCGCTCAACCCGGCGACCGATTGCGGCAGCATGACGCATTGAGGAAAGTTATAGGCGTGGACAGCGCAGTGAATTGGGTCGATCTCGACCGCCGCAACTACATCGAAACCGGCCTGCTCGAAGCCCAATCCAAGGCCCCCAGCACCCGCAAACAAGTCGATTCCGATTGGCCTTGGCACCTGTAGACTCCTGCGTTCAACTATCAGCTTACCGGTTTCCGGGAGCCTTGTCGATCGGATTTCTTCCCGGCGCTCCCAGAAAGGAAACGAGCCGCTTCTCCAGCCCACTCGGAAGCCTGGTCTGGCATTGCCACACGGTCAAGACTCCCCACCCCAGGTTGCGCAACGCCCGTCTGTTGCGGGCGTCCTTCGCGCGGTTCCTCTCGAGCTTCGGTAGCCAGAACTCAGGGCGGGATTTCGGGGGTCGGCCCATGCGGCAGCCGTGAGCGTGCCAGAAGCAGCCGTTCACAAAGATGGCTTTTTGCCGCGACGGAAATACGATGTCCGGAGTGCCGGGCAAGTCTCGACGGTACAGCCGGAACCTGTACCCAAGCGCATGGAGCAGCCGGCGGACAACCAACTCCGGGGCAGTGTCTTTTCCGCCGATGCGGGACATCAGCGCGCTTCGGCTCTCGGGAGATCGGTTGTCTGCCATGGTGCGCCTCCCTGTTCCCGGGGTCCGGGAACGTCCATAACGCATTATGATCCTTACAGCAAATGCCACCCGAATATCGCGCGCTAATATTCATTGGACGAAGCAATCGTAGGGAGCATCAGAGGGGTGAAGCGCCTACGCTTCAAAAGGAGAATGTCTTTGCCTGAAGAGAAAGAAAATCGATACAAACGGCTCTTGGAGCATATCTTTTTCGACAAGGAGTTCGGGGCGTACAAAGAAGGCGTGACAAGAATCGAGTTCGAGCGCGACGACCTCGAACGTGCGGCAAGTGCATTGAAGCTCAAGCTGCCAAAGAATCCCGGCGATGTCATTTACTCGCAGCGATACCGGACTTCGTTGCCCAAGGCAATTGTCGACACCCAGCCCAAGGGAATGGAATGGATTATCGATGGCGCCGGTCGGGCACGCTATCGGTTTTTCCTGGTTCCATCGAACAGAATCCTGCCCAATCCATCGCTGCGAGCGATCAAGATACCGGACGCCACGCCGGAGATCGTCGCAGCCTATGCACTCAACGACGAGCAAGCCCTGTTGGCAAAGGTCCGGTATAACCGCCTGATCGATGTATTCCTTGGGGTTACGGCCTATTCGTTGCAGAGCCACATGCGCACGACGGTCAAAGGCATCGGGCAGATCGAGATCGACGAAGTGTATGTCGCGGTCGATCGGAACGGCGTTCAATACGCGATTCCGGTGCAGGCCAAGGGCGGAAAGGACCAGCTTGCGGTGGTGCAAACGAAGCAGGACTTGGCCTGTTGCGCCGAGAAACTCCCTGCGCTGGTATGCCGGTCTGTTTCCGCACAGTTCATCGACATGGAAGACAACAGCAAGATGATCGCCATGTTTGAGCTAGCGGTCGAAGACGAACGCGTCGTCATCGTCGAAGAAAAACACTACCGGTTGGTACCCTCGGCGGAAATCGGCCCGGAAGAACTCAGGGCATACGGCAAAAGGTAATTGCCGACGATACCCTTCGTTTCTATTCCCAAGTATTTCTTTTCGTTGGAAGATCACTCCGCTAATACGCCGCAGTCTCATCTGCCCAGGCGCTCTTCTCCCGTCCTCCTGACCCTCCTCAACCCCGGCCCCAGCCCAATCTGCTAGAGTGAGAAACCACGGAGGGGTGTGCACGATGGCGGCGGGTATCGGGCTTCCCGGCAACGGCGAGACAATCGACTTACAGCAGCAGGTGGCGCGCTTGCAGGCGCTCTTGGAGGCTTCGCGGCACGTCCACTCCACCATACGCGAAGAAGAGGTGCTGGAGTCCGTGCTGCGCATCGTGGTGCGCGAGCTGGAGATGGTCGGCGCGGCCTTTCCCGATGCCGGGCTCACCTACGGCGACGAGGCGGCCGAGGGCGACGGCGCGCCCAGCTATCCCCTCGAAGATCGCGACGGGCGGCGCATGACCCAGCTGGTGGTGGCCACTCCCGACGGCCGCGAGCTGACCCTCTACGAGGCCGACTTCATCGAGGGCCTTGCCTTGCAGGCCGCCGTGGCCCTGGAAAACGCCCGCAATCACAAGCGGAACATTGAGTTTGCCCGCGTACAGCAGGATTTGGACGCGGCCCGGGCCATTCAGCGCTCCCTGTTGCCCCACAAGCTGCCCGCCATTCCCGGCTATTCGGTGGCTTTCAAGTCGGTCACCTGTTACGAGGTGGGCGGCGACTATCTGGACATTGTCGATCAGCCCGACGGCAGCATTCTCATGGTGGTGGCCGACGTGGCCGGCAAGGGCATGGCTTCGGCCATCTGGTCCACCAGCTTCCGCTCGGCCTTCCGGGCGATGGCGGCAGGCGGGCCTCCGCTGGACGAGCTGGTCACGCGCATGAACCAGCATCACTGGGCGGAGGGCGAGGAAGCCCGGCGGCGCTATCTGACGGCCATCTTTCTGCGGCTTTATCCGGAGACCGGCGAGCTGGTGGTGGTGAACGCCGGGCACAATCCGGGGTTCCTGGTGCAGCCGGGCGTCGCGCCGCACCAATTCGAGGCTTCGGGCACGCCGCTGGGGCTTTTGCCGGGCATGCGCTACTCCAGCGAGAGATGCGTGTTTACACCGGGGGCGCGGCTGTTGTTTTATACCGACGGGCTCACGGAAGTCTTCCAAGGCGATGAGGAGTTTGGTCCCGAACGGCTGCTGGAGGAGTTTCTCAAATGCCCGGAGCAGAAGGCCGATGGTATTCTCGATGCATTGTGGGCGGCGATCGAGAAGTTTTCCGCAGGCGGCCCGCAGGGGGACGACATGACCGCACTGGCGCTGTGCCGCTCGGCGGCTCCCTCCGAGGTGGAGGCATGAGCCAAGTCAAATCCACCAGCGTGGAGGTGCGTTTGCCCTCGCGGCTGGGCTACGAAAAGGTAGCCATGAGCACGGCGGCGGCGGTGGCCAAGCTGATGGGCTTCCGCGAGGACCGCGTCGAGGACCTGAAGACCGCCGTGGCCGAGGCTTGCATTAACGCCATCGAGCACGGCAACCGTCTCAATGAAGGCCTCTCGGTGGGGGTGGTGCTTTCCGCCGGCGAGGACGCGCTGGAAGTCAAAGTGATCGACGACGGCAAGGGCATGCGATGCCTGCCGCCCAAGCCGGACATGGACAAGAAGATGCACGGCGAGGAAGATCCCCGCGGCATGGGCATGTTTCTCATCCAGGCGCTGGTGGACGAGGCCGAGTGGGTAGCCGGAACCCACGGCAAAAGCAGTTATGTGCGCCTGGTCATCCGGCTGGATAAAGTTGCGGAGTAGAAGAAAAGCTAGTTGTCAGTTGTCAGTTTTCAGCGGTCAGCAGGTTTCCTGACAACTGACAACTGATAACTGATAACTGAATGGAGACTATCGATCGTGCAGAGCGAAACCAAGTCGCGCGTTGACCAGCTCACTTCCCCAGCCGGACATCCGGTGACCGTCCTGCGGTTCGAGGGCGATATTGCCAGCACCTCCAAGGAGGCGGTGCTGGGAAGCTACCAGGCGCTGTCCAAAGAGACCGTCCGCCTCGTCCTGCTGGACTTCACCAAGGTGGATTACATCAATTCCAGCGGCATCGCGCTGGTGATTCAGATGCTGATCGAGGCCTCGAACTCCGACCAGAAGGTCTACGCCTTCGGGCTTTCGCCGCACTTCACCAAGGTCTTCACCATGGTGGGGATTACCAAGTACGCCGGGCTATTTCCCAGTCAGGCTGAGGCGCTGGCGGCCTTGTAAGGCGAGGATTGCGGCTTTCTCGAAAGGTGAGGGTTCCGCCGTGGCGCGACGCTTCCTCCTGCTGTTCTGTCTTTCTGCTGGTGCCGGGTGTTTCGGTTGGGCGCAGACTGCTCCTGTGCCCGCCTCTCCGGCGGCCGCTCCGTCCGGCAACACCACCGACATCACTCTGGGCCAGTCCGCCGCTCGGCTCTACGGGCCGTGGAAGTTCACCATCGGCGACTCGCCCATCGATCCCTCTACCCATCGGCCGCTCTGGGCCGAGCCGGGCTTCGACGACTCCAAATGGGAGGATGTCGATCTGACGCCGAAGGAGGGCGCCGTGGACCCCATTGGCGGAGTCTCCGGCTATGTGCCGGGCTGGACGGCAAAACACCATCCCGGCTATTGGGGCTATGCCTGGTATCGCATCCGGGTGCGGCTGAACGCGCAGCCCAACGAGAGGCTGGCCCTGGCCGGACCCTCCGACGTGGACGATGGCTACCAGATCTTCGCCAACGGCTCGCTTCTGGGCAGCTTCGGCGATTTCTCCCACAGCCACCCGGTCGTCTACCCCACGCAGCCCATGATGTTCCTGTTGCCGGATCGGGCGAAGAACCGGGACGAATCATTGGTCCTGGCTTTTCGGTTCTTCATGGAACCCTATACTCTGACCCAATCCTTTGGAGCGGGTGGCCTGCATAACGCCCCGATTGTTGGCGACGCGGCCGTCGTGACCAGCGACTATAAGGCGAATTGGCTGGAGTTGATCCGCTCTTACGCCGTGGATCCGGTCGAAGCCGCCGTGTTCTTGTTGCTGGCCCTCGGGTCTTTCAGCCTGATCTTCTTCGATCGCTCGGATCGCGTCTACCTGTGGATCGGAACCGCCTTCCTGGTCGCTTCGGGAATGGCCGCGGCGCTCACTTTCGAGGTTTGGACAACGGCGGTCAGCTTTGCCGCCGGCACGATCTTCAACGATGCCGTCCTGACTCCTCTGCTCCTCGCCTGTTGGGTGATGATCTGGCGGGTGTGGTTCGGGTTGCGCCGGCCGGTGTGGCTTCCCCGCGCAGCGGCGGGGATGGCCGTGCTGCTGGGCATCTCGAACGCGCTGGGCGAGGACGTCTGGTATACCGTTGTTCCCCATCCGGTCAGCGCTGCCTTTCATCTTGTCTCGCTGGCGGTCCGGCTCGGCTTTGTAGCGCTGCTGTTGTGGATTGTCTATCAAGGAATCCGGCTGCACGGGCTGGAAGGCTGGCTGGCGCTGTTCCCCGTTGTGTTGTTTGGCGCCGGACGCTTCACGCTGGATTTTGCCTCGATCGGAATCAATCTCATCTGGTTTCCCTTCGGCATGCAGATTTCATTGTGGAATCTCGCCAACCTGCTCCTTCCTCTGGTGCTGGGGCTGCTGCTGCTGCGGCGTCTGCATTTTTCGTTGCAGCGGCAAAGGCGATTGGCCCTGGACGTGAAACAGGCCCAGGAGGTGCAGCAGGTGATCCTGCCCACGGCGCGGATGGCCCTGCCGGGGCTGGAGATCGAGAGCGAGTACCGGCCTGCCATGGAGGTGGGCGGCGACTTCTTTCAGATCGTTGCCCATCCCACGGATGGCAGCCTGCTCATCGTCGCCGGCGACGTGGCCGGCAAGGGGCTCAAGGCGGGCATGCTGGTGGCGCTGCTGGTGGGTGCGATTCGCACCGCGGTCGAAGCCAATACGGAGCCGGCCTATGTGCTGGGCGTGCTGAATCGCCGCCTGCTTGGCCGCGACGACTCCCAGGCCACCTGCCTGGCGCTGCGCATCGATGCCAATGGGCAAGCCAAACTGGTCAACGCCGGTCACCTGCCGCCCTACCTGAACGGCGCGCCGCTGGCCATGGAGGGAGCGCTGCCGTTGGGAATGCTGCCGGGAGCAGCTTTCTCCGAAATGACCTTCAAACTGGAGATCGGGGATCGCCTAGTGGTGGTTTCCGACGGCCTCGCCGAAGCCAGAAACGCCGACGGGCAGCTCTTCGGCTTCGACGCGGTCGAGAAACTCCTGTGCACCCGGCCCTCGGCTGCGAATCTGGCGACCGCGGCCCAGCGCTTCGGCCAGCAGGACGACATCAGCGTCATCGCCGTGACCCGAACCGGAGTCAGCGATCCGGATCCGGCATAGGCCGGCGGGATGGTCGCGCAGCGTAAAATGGCCGGGATGAATCTCGAAGCGATGCTGGCGGCACGGTGCGTGGCCGAGGGGGCGGCATAAGCAACCAACCGGTCATCGAGTCGCCGTTCGTGCGATGCCCCTGAGACAGCGAGTCGATGCGGACTCTCCCTCGTCCTTCGAGGGTTAAAATCGTACACTGAGCGCCTGGCCTGTGAACTTCTCTCGATCCGAATCCGTGCGATTGGTTGGGGCCCGCTTCTTGCGGACCTTTGCCTGTCTTGCGCTGGTCGCAGTCATCACCTGGATCGCCTTCTCCGTTCTCAACGTCCACGCCCTGATTGTTGGCTTTGCCTATGTTCTTACGGTGCTGGTGGTGGCGGCCCGCTGGGGCATGGTCGAATCGATCGTCACTTCTGTAGCGGCGACGCTTTGCCTCAACTACTTTTTCTTTCCGCCGGTCCTCTCCTTCACGATTGCCGATCCGCAAAACTGGGTGGCTCTGTTTGCCTTTTTGGTGACGGCAATTACCGCCAGCAAACTCTCCGCGAGCGTTCGCAATGGAGCCGCCGAAGCCCAGGCGCGCCGCATCGAAGTCGAACGCCTCTATCAGCTCAGCTTGTCGCTGATGGTGGTCGATTCGACAAAAGAACTCGGGCCGCAGATCGCCGTCGGCGTCAAGAACACGTTTAACTGCGTCGCTGTGGCCTTCTGCGATGGATCGACCGGTGAGATCCATGGGGACCGGGACCACGACCCGCGGCTGGAAGATGAAACTCTGCGCGCCATTGCCAATGGGAAGGAGCCGTGGGCTGTCTTGCGAAAGGAGCCGGACCCCGAGGGAGTCGAGGCCGTTGTTGCCCCGGTCGCGCTGGGCGGGAAGATTCTCGGCAGCCTGGGAATGATCGGCCCGTCGCTGTCGGAGCCGGCCATTCAGGCGATCGCCAGCCTGGCTGGAGTGGCCATCGAGCATACCCGCCAGCAGATCGCTCTGAGCAGAATCGAGATGGTGCGCCAGAACGAACGCCTGCGCAGCCTCCTGCTCGATGCGCTGGCCCACGACTTCCTCACCCCCCTCACCTCCATCAAGAGCGCCGTCACCGCGGTGCGCTCCGAATACCCGCACGAGGCAGAGGAAGACGATTTTCTTGCGGTCGTCGAGGAGGAGGCCGACAAACTGGGGGAGATGATCAACGAGGCCACGGATATGGCGCGGATCGAGCCCGGCAAGCCGCGCATACGGCTTCGCCGAATCGCCGTCCCCGCGCTGATTCGCACCTCCCTCGAGCGCATGAAGACCCTGTTGGAGGGCCGTCCGCTGAGGATTGCGATTGAAGAGGGCATCGCGCCGGTAAACGCCGATCCGGACATGATGGGCCTGGCCCTCCGCCAAGTGGTGGGCAACGCCGTCCGTTACACCCCCGCCGAGACCGCCATCGACATCTCGGCGAGTCAGACCGGCAACGAAGTCGTCATCCAGGTTCGCGACCATGGCCCCGGCATTCCGCGCGACGAGATCGAGGCCATCTTCGAGCGCTTCTATCGCGGCAAGCGGACGCAGGAATCGGTGGCAGGAACGGGCATGGGGCTGAGCATCGCGCGCGACATTGTCGGCGCGCACAGAGGAAGGCTCTGGGTGGAAAATGTACCCCAGGGCGGAGCTCAATTCTCCTTTACGCTTCCCGTCTTCCATGAGGCAGAGAAGTCATGAGGACGGCCAAGATCCTGGTGGTGGACGACGAACCGCAACTGCGGCGCGTGATGCGGGCGGCGCTCACCAAGCAGGGATACGTCGTGGGAGATGTCCGCAGCGGCGAAGCGGCCCTGGAGAAACTGCGAGAAGAACGCTTTGACCTGGTGATCCTGGACCGCAACATGCCGGGCATGGGAGGGCTCGAGGCCTGCCGGTCGATTCGCGAGAGCTCCGACGTCGGCATCATCATGCTCACCGTGCGAAAGCTGGAGGAGGATCGCATCGAAGCTCTGGATGCAGGCGCGGACGACTACGTCACCAAGCCGTTCAGCATGCCCGAACTGTTCGCGCGCATTCGCGCCAACCTGCGCCGTGTTCCTCTCTCGCCGCGCCAGGGATCGAACCTGTTCGCGTTCGACGAGATCGAGGTGGACCTCGGCACCCATCACGTCTCAATTCAGGGACGAGACGTGCGCCTCACCCCCAAGCAATTCGAGGTCCTCAACTATTTGCTTGCCAACCCCAACGCCTCGATTCCGCACGCACGAATCCTGCAGGCGGTTTGGGGGCCGGACTACGGGGACGAAGTGGAATACCTGCACGTGGTGGTGAACCAGTTGCGCAAGAAGATCGAGCCGGACCCTTCCAAGCCGCGCTACCTCCTCACCGAGCCGTGGTTTGGCTACCGGTTTCAGTTGCCCTCCGGCAAGCCGTAGAGCCGAGCTCTTCCTCGGTGATCGTTGCCGCAGAACCGTCTCCGCCCGCGCCTGCGCAGACCCTCCGCTTTAGGAATCTTTTAGGCAGCTCTCAGGACTTCGTTAGAGAGAAAGCCCTACGCTCTGAGTGTGCGGGCCGGTACGGACAGCCCGCCCAGGAGATGCGTCGTGGCTGAATTGATCGTATTGGGTTTGCTCTGCGCCATCGGCGTGCCGTTCATGGTCTATGTGTTGATTGGCACCCAGCTCGATTTGAACCGTCAAAAGAGAGCCGGGGAGATCGATCAAAAGCTCCATTTGACTCAGTGGCGCGCCTGAATCGCTGCTTGCACCGCCGCCCATTCAGAGTCGATTCGCCGGGAGCCTCAGCTCCCGCGGGCAACTACAAGATGAGCTTTGGCCCTTACTGAGCCACGACGCCCAGCGTAAAATTGCCGGTATGAATCTCGAAGCGATGCAGGCGGCACTGTGCGAGGCCGGCGTGGACGGCTGGCTGTTTTACGACCATCACCACCGCGATCCCATTGCCGGGCGCATCCTCGGCTTGGACGAGAAGACCCACATCACCCGCCGCTGGTACTACTTTGTGCCCGCCGCGGGCGAGCCGCGCAAGCTGGTGCACCGCATCGAGCAGGGGCGGCTGGACGAGCTGCCGGGCACGAAGGCGCAATACTCCAGTTGGCAGGAGCTGGCCGCCGGCCTGGTGGCCATGCTGGCCGATGCGCGCATCCTGGCCATGCAATACTCGCCCAACAACGCCATCATGTACGTCTCCATGGTGGATGCCGGAACGATCGAGTTCCTGCGCGGCATCGGCAAGCAGATTGTCAGTTCGGCCGACCTGGTGAGCCAGTTCGAAGCCGTTCTCTCCGCCGAGCAGGTTGCCAGCCACGGCGTGGCGCAGCGGGCCATCGACGCCATCCTCGCCGAGGGATGGCAGGAGATCGCCCGACGCTTGCGCCCCGGCGTGGGCCGCACAGGCACTCTGACCGAGTTCGACCACGTGGCCTGGCTGAGCGAGGCCATGCGCCGCGAGGGGCTGATCTGGGAGAACGGCCCCAACGTCAGCGTCAACCGCAACAGCTCCGACTCGCACTACGAGCCCACCGCCGCCTGGTCCACGCCTATCCGGGAAGGCGACTTCCTGCTCATCGACATCTGGGCCAAGCTGGACAAGCCGGGCAGCGTCTTCTACGACATCACTTGGACCGGGGTGATCGGGCGCGAGCCCACGGCGCGCGAGCAACTGGTCTTCGAGACGGTGCGCAACGCTCGCGACGCCGCCATCGCTGCCATCGAAACGGCCTTCGCCGAGGGGCGTCCCATTCGCGGCTTCGAGGCCGACGATGCCGCCCGCGACGTGATTCGCGCCGCCGGCTTCGGCGAGTACTTCACCCATCGCACCGGACACAACATCGAAGAGGAGCTGCACGGCTCCGGCGCGCATCTAGACAATCTGGAGACCCACGACGAGCGCCGCCTGCTGCCCAACACCTGCTTCTCCGTCGAGCCGGGCATTTACCTGCCGGAGTTTGGCGTGCGCAGCGAGATCGACATGCTGACCGCGCCCGGCAAGGCCTGGGTGACGGGGAAGATCCAGCGGGAGCTGGTGAGGATCTGAACAGGGACCAGAGATCAGGGGTCAGGGATCAGGGATCGCCTGCTGCGATGTTGGGCTCCTCGCATTGGATTTTGCCGGTTTGATTGAGGCGCAAAGGCGAGGTCGTCCGTTTCTTCGCCAACAGCATGGAACGAGGTATCAGGGGTGGAGGTGTCCTGGCCTGGCGCCAGCCCTCCCGGCTTGCGGCCCCCTGACCCCTGATCTCTGTTCTCTGACCCCTGACCCCCTGTCCCAATGCGGTATAGTCAGAAAGAATGGCAACTCCAGTGAACAAGATCGCTGCAAACGGAAAAGGGACGGCGCAGGGGTTCGTCTACCTGCCCTTGATCGCCGGATGGCTCGTGCCCGGCGCGGGACATTTCCTGTTGCGCAAGTGGGGCCGCGGGACGCTGATTGCGGTCTCCATCGTGGGCATGTTTGTGCTGGGAATCGCCATGCAGGGCAAGCTCTACTCGAACGTGCACGACGTTCTCGACCTGCTCGGCCTGGCCGGCGACCTGGGCAATGGGCTGCTGTTTGTCCTCAGCCGGGTTCTGGGCCTGGGCGCGGACCAGGTGCAGGTGACCACCGCCGACTACGGCACGCGCTTCATCGTGGTGGCCGGCCTGCTCAACGTGATCTCCGCCGTCGACGCACACAATCTGCACACCGGGAGGAAGAGCTAATGTTCCGTCCCTCTCACTTTGCCGCGGTAGTGCTCTTTGCCCTCTTCGCTTCGATCGTCTTCGGCATCACCCAGCGCGAGACGCCCCGGCGCATGATCCGCTACGGGGCGTATTGCTTCGTGCTCTTCGTCGGCTCGGCGATTGTGCTCAGTTGGCTGATGTTTCTGATCGCACGCTAAGTTTTCTTCTGGGATTTCCTGCTTCTCTCAGCCCTTCCGCTGCCGATTCCACACGGCGGCGTCGAAGGTGTGTTCGCAGGTGTATCCCTCGGCCAGGTAGAGGTCCACGGCGCCGCTGTTGCCCTCCGTCACGGTGAGAGAGATCTCGCTGACGCTCATTTGCATGTAGGCGGAGGAAACCGCGTGGAGCAGCAGCCGGGCCAGTCCGCGACGCCGGTAATTGGGGTGCACGCAGACCTGGGTGATGTGGCCGCTCTGCGGGCTGACCCGCGAGCCCAGCACCATGGCGGCCAGCTCCCGGCTCTGGCGATCGACCAGCACCTGCGAGGCCTGCGGGCAAAACACCCCGCAGCCGGAGTAGCGGACGATGTTGTGCAGAAATCGCTGGCTGCCG
>Ga0316217_10000617_pt1 | contig 49365 bp, 40 predicted proteins | sample 1anoAmetaG_FD_203633 | JGI IMG/M metagenome (GOLD analysis project Ga0316217, IMG submission 203633) | Freshwater microbial communities from Trout Bog Lake, Wisconsin, USA - 1anoA | ecosystem: Environmental > Aquatic > Freshwater > Lake > Hypolimnion/Profundal zone | place: USA: Wisconsin...
ACTCCAACATCTCGGCATGGAGGTGTCAGTCACTCCAGCAGAAGCATGAATTTTCAGGGCAGATCCTTCGACTCCCTGCGCTGCGCTACGGTCGCTCAGGATGACAGTCATATTATTTATCAAGCACCTACAACATACCTATCTGTCGATACAGCCTAGTCCCTTAGTCCCTAGTCCCTTAGTCCCTAGTCCCTTGGTCCCTAGTCCCTAGTCCCTTAGTCCCTTAGTCCCTGGTCCCTAAGTCCCTGCCTTCATCATCCGGCGACGGTGAGCTCTTCTTCCAGTTGCTGCTTCTGGTAAAGGCCGGCGTAGTAGCCGTCAAGGGCCAGCAGTTCGTCGTGCCTTCCCACTTCGACAATCCTGCCGTGATGGAGCACGGCGATCTGGTCGGCGTGGCGGACGGTGGATACACGGTGGGAGATGAGGATGGTGGTGGCCGAAGAGGTGTAGCTGCGCAGGCCGCCCAGGATGCGCTCTTCAGTGAAGGTGTCCACGCTGGCCAATGCGTCGTCGAGGATGAGGATGGCGGGGCGGCGCAGCAGGGCGCGGGCAATGGCGGCGCGCTGTTTTTGCCCGCCGGACAAAGTGACGCCGCGCTCGCCCACCATGGTTTCAAAGCCTTGTGGAAACTCTTCAAACTCCTGGCGAATGTGTGCGGCCTCGGCAGCCTGCAACATGTCTTCCGGGCCGGCATGGGGTGCGCCAAAGGTGAGGTTTTCGCGGATGGTTTCGCTGAACAGGAAGGTTTCCTGGGGCACCATGCCGATGTTGCGGCGCAGCATGGCCAGCGGATAGTCGCGCACCGGCCGGCCGTCAATGAGGAGCGAACCCGCGGGCGCTTCCAGGATGCGCGTGATGAGGTTGACGAGAGTGGATTTTCCGGAGCCGGTGGGCCCGACGATGGCCAGGCTGGAACCGGCGGGAATGTGCAGAGAGATGTCGCGCAGGACCTCCGTATCGCCGTGGCTGAAATGCAGATGACGGAACTCGATGTCGCCCTGGAGCACGGCGTTCAAGGGAATGGCGGGGTCGGCGGCGCTGTCGTCGATGGCCGGTTCGGCCTTGAGCAGTTCATCGATGCGTTTGACCGAAGCTGTGCCGCGCTGAAAGATGTTGATGACCCAGCCCACGGCGATGATGGGCCAGATGAGCATGATCATGTAGGTGTTGAAGGCCACGAACTGGCCTACCGAGATGCGATGCGCGAGCACCAGGTGGCCGCCAGCCAGCAGGGTGATCACCATCGAAATTCCCAAGATGAACTCGAGCGTGGGCCAGAGCATGCCCATCAGCTGGACCAGGCGCAGGGCGCGGGCAATGTAGCGGCGGTTGAGCTGCTCGAAGAGGCCGATCTGCGATTCCTCGCGGGCGAAGGCGCGGATGAGGCGCACGCCGGAGTAGTTCTCCTGGGCTTGCGAGGAGATCTCAGAGAAGCTGGCCTGGATGCGCTCGAAGCGGTCGTGAATTCTGCTGCCGAAATACTGCACCAGGATGCTGGCGATGGGCATGGGCGCCAGCGCCACCAGGGTCAGCCAGGGGCTGATGCGCAACAGGAAGAACACGGCGAAGACGGTGAGGAAGATGGTGTTGGCGCTGTACATGAGAGCCGGACCGAGCAACATGCGGACGGCGTTCAGGTCGTTGGTCATGCGCGCCATGATGTCGCCGGTGCGGTAGCGCCGATAAAAGCCGGAGTCCTGCCGTTCCAGCGTGCGGAAGAGGTCGTTGCGCAGGTCGAACTCGATCTCCCGCGAGATGCCGATCATGATCCAGCGCTGGCTGTAGAGAAAGATGCCCTTGACCAGGGAGATGGCGACCAGCAGTCCGGCGAAGAGCAGGATGATGCCGCGCGTAGCGCCGCCTTTTTGCAGCGCGTCCACCGCCATTCCCAGGACCCGGGGAAACTGGACCGCGACGATATTCGTGGCCACGCAGGAGAGCGTGCCCCACAGGTATCCCCAGCGGTAGCGGCGCATGTACGCAAAGAGCGGTGCCATATCGCGAAGCATGTTTTTATTGTATCGGGGATGGGCAATCGCGGCAGCCTGAGGGCCGTGACCGCATCTTTGCAGTGCTGGCGTGCGCGGACGAGGACGTCCGCACGACAGCCGGCCGGGAGGCCGGCGCTACATGCCATTTTCATGCGGTCAGAGATCTACGTGGGCGTTCTGAGCAGCAGGTAGCCGCCCACCAGGCCGAACAGAACATCGGAAGACCATGCGGCCATTGCGGCGGGAAGGTAGTTGACATTGCCCAGCGCGCCAAACAGGCCGTCCACGACGAAGTAGGCGAGCGCCACGGCGATGGCCACGGCGATGCCGGTGAGCGAGCCGCGGCGTCCCATGGAGAGCGCAAAGGGAATGGCCAGCACGGCCATGATGACGGCGATGAACGGGTAAGCGAGCTTGCGCCAGAGCTGGACGCGCAGGCGCATGGTGTCAAAGCCGCTCTGGCTCAGGTCGCCGATGTAGCGGTCGAGCTGGCCGAAGTTCATCTCCTGCGCTTGCTGGCTTTCTTTTTTGAAGTAGCCGGGGTCTTCGTGAAACTCGGAATAACTGGTCTGTTTGAACTCGCGGTATTCGGTGACGTTGGCTCCCTGGATATCGCGCTGCCAGCCGTTCTGGAAGCGCCAGGAGCCGGTTCCGGAGTCCCAGAAGACGCGGGTGGCCGATATGCGCCGGGTGAGCGCAAAAGTAGAGGGATCGAACTCGAAGACCGAGAGGTTGGCAAACTCGTTGCGGTCGGGATCGAAAAATTGGTAGTAGAAGATGCGGCCGGGCTCGCCGGCGCGCGGCTGGCCGAAGATCCAGTTGTGCTCGGGATGCAGGACGGTCTGCGGCGGGCGGCCCTTGATGAGGTTGCGCAGGGCTTCCTGTTTGCGGTTGGCCTGGGGCAGATAGAACTGGTCAAACAGGAACAGGCTCACGGCCAGAATGGCGGCGATGGAAACGATGGGAACGACCAGCCGGTAAAGGCTGATGCCGGTGGCCTTCATGGCGATGATTTCGCTGTTGCGGTTGAGCACGCCGAAGGTGACCAGCACGGCGATCAGCACGGCCAGGGGCGAAATCAGGTAGAGCATGCTGGGCGTCAGGTTGATCAGGTAAGCGCCCACCGTGGACATGGCAATGCGGTTGCGCAGGATGTCGCCCACCAGGTCAAAGAAGGTGAAGACCAGCATCAGCATGACAAAGCCGGACAGCACCATGAAGAAGGTGCCGAGGAACTCGCGGATCACGTACTCGTCCAGAATGCGCGGAAAGGCGTTGCGCGCCGAAGTGCGCTTGGGGTGCGGCTGCAGCTTGTCAAAAAGGCCGTTGAGTTTGTAGCCGTTCGGCTTTTGCTCGTCCGCGGCTTTGGGTTTGGGGGCGCGCGCGGCCCAACTGGTAATGGCGTTCAGAACGCGGCCGCCGCTGGCCATTTGCCACAACAGAAAGATGCCGACTCCGGCAAAGAGCATGTTGGCCGACCACACCGCGAAGAAGGCGGAGAGCTTGTTCTGGCGGCCCAGCGCGATGCCGGTTGAAGAGAGGAAGTAGTAAAAGAAGACCAGCAGAATGGTGAAGACAAAGCCGGAGCTTTTGCCTCCGCGCCGCGAGGCAACGCCCAGCGGGACGCCCACCAGCATCAGCACCAGGCAGGCGGCAGGGTAGGCGAAGCGGTTGTGCAGCTCGATGAGGAAACGCTTGGCGTCAGGGCCGTGGGTGCGCTCCAGCAGCGTGTCCAGAGGCATGGCGTAGATGGCCGTGTCCATGCGCCCCAGGTGGATGTCGCTCTGCGGGCTCAGGGCCAGGGGCAAATCGGTGGTGGCAAAGGTGGAGATGTTGTACTGTTGCGGCTGTCCGGCCACGGTCTCGTGCCGCGATCCGTCGCGCAGCCGCATGAGCAGTTCCTGCGTGCTGTCGTTGGCCACGGTGGCGGAGGTCGCGGTGGTGATGAGCGGATTGGCGGGGTCGCTGACGTCGGCCATGAAGACCTGACGCCAGTTGGCCGCGCCGGTGCCGGCGCGCACATCCTGTACGTAAAGCACAAAGTTGCGGAAGTCCTCGTAGAAGACGCGCGGCTGAATCTCGTAAGAGGCCTGCGAGGTTTCCAGCTCCTGCTGCATGGCGAGGATGGCCTGATTGGCGCGGGGCGCCACATAGAGGGAGTTGGCCAGGCCCAGCACTGTGCCGGCTACGGCCACGATGGCGGACACGCGCACAAAGTAGCCGATGCCCAGGCCGGAGGCGCGCATGGCGATGATCTCGCTGTCAGAGGCCAGGCGGCTGAGTCCCAGCAGAACACCCACCAGCACCGCCATGGGAATGGTGACCTTGAAGGTGTTGGGCAGCGTGAAGAGGAAGATCTCCAGAACATTGGTGAAGGTGGAGCTGTTGCGGACCACCATCTCCAGAATGTGGGGAAGGTCGCGCATGAAAAGAATGAATGTGAACAGCGCGCATCCGATGAGCGTGTGAGAAAGAATCTCGCCGAGAATGTACCGGGTCAGGATGCGCACAGACAAGCTCCAGAGTTAGTCTATCTTGCCGGCGCGCCCTGCTTGACCCGGTCCAATGTGCGTGGTTGCCAGCCACGCAGGCGCAGGCTGTTGCCCAGCACGCATACCGAGCTGAGCGCCATGGCGGCGGCGGCCAGCCAGGGAGTGAGCAGGATGTGGAATGCCGGATACAGCAGCCCGGCGGCCAGGGGAATGCCCAGCAGGTTGTAGCCGACCGCCCAGGCCAGGTTCTGGCGCATGATGCGCAGGGTTTGGCGGGCCAGGCCGAGCGCCGCGGGAATGGCGGAGGGACGGGCGCGCAACAGCAGCACGTCGCCGGCCTCCTGCGCCAGGTCGGCGCCTGAGCCCATGGCGATGCCGGCGTCGGCCTGGGCGAGCGCGGCGGCGTCGTTGATGCCGTCGCCCACCATGGCCACGCGCAGGCCTTCCTTCTGCAATGCGCGAATGCGGGCCAGCTTGCCGGCCGGGTCCAGACCGGCTTCGACTTCGGTGATTCCGGCCTGCCGGGCGATGGGCGCTGCCGCGACGGCGGAATCGCCGGTCAGCATCAGGACGCGGAGGCCGGCGTCTCGCAGCCCGGCAATGGCTTCGGATGCATCGGGACGCAGCGCATCGCGGGCATCGAAATAACCGGCCGGCTTGCTGTCGAGGGCCATCCATAGCCGCGTGACTCCTGGCTCCGGCGGGGCAACGCCGATGGGCAGCGGGATGAAAAACTCCTGGAACAGAATTTCATTGCCAAGCAGGCAGTCGCGGCCTTCGACCCTGGCGGAAAGGCCGCGGCCGGGCAGAATCTGTACGTCTTCCGCGGGCTTCCAGTCAAGGCCAAGGGTGCGCGCATGGTCCACAACGGCGTGCGCCAGCGGATGGTTCGACCGCTCCTCGGCGGCGGCGGCCATGCGCACCAGATCGCTCTCCGCGTGCCCGGCGAGCGGATGAACGGCGGCCAGCACGGGGCGTCCCACGGTGAGGGTTCCAGTCTTGTCCAGGACGATCGCGTCCAGATGGGCCAGGCGCTCCAATGCTTCGCCGCCTTTGAACAGGACGCCCATTTGAGCGCCACGGCCCACGGCCACGGTGAGCGCGGCGGGAACGGCCAGCCCCATGGCGCAGGGGCAGGCAATGACCAGCACGGCAACGGTGTTGGCCAGAGCCAGCGGAAGCGAATGCGCGGCGATGAGCCAGGCCGCAAACGTGATGAGAGCCAGGCCCAGCACCACGGGGACAAAAATGGCGCTGGCGCGGTCGGCCAGCCGCTCCATGGGCGCGCGCGAACTCTGCGCCTGCGTGACCATGCGCGTAATCTGCGCCAGCACCGTGGCCTCGCCCAGGGACTCAGCCCGGCAGGTAACGGCTCCGTCGTAGTTGAGCGAGCCGGCAAGAACGCGGCCGCCGGGCTCGCGCGGCAGGGGCGTGGGTTCGCCGGTGAGCATCGATTCGTCCACGGTGGTGCGGCCTTCAAGAATCGTGGCGTCCACCGGGAACCGTTCGCCGGGCAGAACCAGCACGCTGTCGCCAATCTGAATCTCATCCAGGGGGACTACGGCTTGCACGCCATCGCGAATGCGGCGGGCGGTGACGGGGCGGAGGCGGGAGAGCGAGTCGAGCGCGGCCAGGGCGCGGCGTTTGGCGCGGCTTTCCAGGCTTTTGCCCAGCAGCAGAAAGCCCACAATAAGGAGAACCGCGTCGAAGTAGACCTGGCGGTCCGTGGCGGGCCAGACGGTGGCATAGGCCGAGTACAGGAACGCGACGCTGGTTCCCAGGCCCACCAGCGTGTTCATGTTGGTGGCGCCGTGGCGCAGGGCGCGGAGGGCGCTGAGATAAATGCCGCGGCCGGCCCAGGAGACGATCGCCGCCGTCAGCGCCAATAGAAACCAGCGCAGCCCATCCGGCGGCAACGCATAAAGCCAGGGCAAAAGGCGCATCAGGCCGTGGTCCAGCGCGCCCATCGGGCTGCCCAGCGGCATGGCCAGCAGCATGGCCACGGCGCCGGCGGCCAGCGTGATGCCGGCTTTTGTTTCAGACCCGTCCGCGCGGTCCGGCGCGGCTGCCGATTCGCCGGCGCGAGGCAGTACGGCGTCGTAACCCGCGCCGCGAATGGCCTCAACCATCTGCGCTGGCGCCGTGAGCGCCGGATCGAAGAGCACGGTGGCGCGATGGGCCATCAGGTCCACATGCGCGGACTCCACCCCGGCGGTCGAGCGCAGAGCTTCCTCCACATGGTGCTGGCAGGAGGCGCAGGTCATGCCCAGTACCGGCAGGGTGAGCGTTTCTGTTGCAGGCGCGGGCACTTATCGATCCAAATGCGCGGTGTAACCGGCCTTGGCCAGAGCGGCCACTGCAAGTTCGACCGGCGGTGGGTTCTGGTCGGAACTGAGCCGCGCCGCTCCCACACGGACCTCGTTCACTTGAATCCCTGCTGTGGAGGCCAGGGCCTGGCTGACGCGGCGCACACAGGAGCCGCAGTGCATTCCATCGATTCGAAGCGTGAATTCCGCCATGTTGTTCTCCTGTTGTTTTTGATGTTACGCGGGCATTGGCGATTCATGCACGATTCCCGGAGTTTGCGTTCCATGCCGGTGCGGGCACTATCGTAGAGTGGGATTCGGATGGAAGCGGAGGACGATGCGGAGAGAGTTTCCTTTGGCGCCGCTGGTGGGCGTGGGCGCGGTGGTGGTGGATGAGGGCCGGGTGCTGCTGGTGCGGCGCGGGAATGAGCCGCTGAAGGGGCACTGGTCTTTGCCCGGCGGGCTGCTTGAGCTGGGCGAACCGCTTACCGACGGGGTAATTCGCGAGGTGCGGGAAGAGACCGGCCTGACGGTGGAACCGCTCGAACTGGTTGAGTTGCTTGACCGCATTCATCGCGAGGAGGAGCGCGTCCGCTACCACTACGTGATTGCGGATTATCTGTGCCGCGTGGTGAGCGGCGATTTGAAGGCCGCTTCGGACGCGGAGGCGGTGCGCTGGGTGGAGCGGGCGGAGTGGAACAGCCACAGCGCGCTTCAGCTTGATCCGGTGACGGTGCGGGTGATGGAAGCGGGCTGGCAGAGGGCGCGGGAGTTGCAGGCGGAAACGCGGAGGAACGGATGAAAGTGGCGAAAAAGCTGCTGGCTTTCTTGGGCATTCTGGCCGTGGTTGCCGGGGTTGGGTTCTGGCTGCGCCCGGTCAGCTACTTCAATGAATTCATGTTCGTGCACGCATTTCTTACGGGCGTTGAGAGCCGTTCCGCGCTGGTGGACGGCCATCAGGTCCACTACAACGTGGAGGGTCCGGCGGGCGGGCAGGCGGTGGTGCTGGTGCACGGGCTGGGCGGCCGCTGCGAGGACTGGCGCAACCTGGCGCCCTGGTTTGCCAGGGCGGGCTATCGCGTCTATATGCCTGATCTGGTTGGGTATGGACGCAGCCAGAAGCCGGCGGATTTTTCCTATTCGGTGACGGATGAGGCCGCGGCCGTGGTTGGATTCATGGATGCGCTGGGCCTGAAACAGGTGGACCTGGGCGGCTGGTCGATGGGCGGCTGGATTGTGCAGATCGTCGCAAATACACATCCTGAACGGGTTAAGAAGCTGATCCTGTTTGACTCGGCGGGCCTTTACGAGAAGCCGGCCTGGGACACGCGGCTGTTTACGCCTGCCAATGCCGCCGAACTGGAGCAACTGGACGCGCTGCTGATGCCGCATCCGCCCGTGGTTCCGGGGTTCATTGCGCGGGACATTCTGCGCAACTCCAAGCGCAACGCCTGGGTGGTGCAGCGGGCGTTGGGGACCATGCTCGCCGGCCGGGACACCACCGATAACTTGCTGCCGCAGTTGAAGATGCCGGTGCTGATTGCGTGGGGCTCGGAGGACCTGATTACGCCGCTCGGCCAGGGCGAGAAGATGCACCGGCTGGTTCCCCAGTCGGAGCTCGAAGTGGCGGCCGGCTGCGGGCACCTGGCTCCGGTGCAATGCGCCGGCCAGATGGGGCCGAAGCTGGTGGAGTTTGTGAATAAGCAGTAGCGAGCCGGTCAGGCTTACCGGGTAGGAACGGCCCGTTCGGGGGCGTCGAGCCAGAGCCGCTGGAAATCGCCCAGGGGGAGCGGGCGGCTGTAGAGGTAGCCCTGGAAGGAATAGCAGCCGTGGCCGGTGAGCAGGTCGCGCTGCTCGGTGGTTTCCACGCCCTCGGCGATCACCGCCAGACCCAGCGCCCGCCCCAGGGAGATGACCGATTGAGCAATGGCGCGGCTGCCGATGTCTTCCAGGATGTCCTGGACAAAGGAGCGGTCGATCTTCAATTGGTCCAGGGGCAGGCGCTTGAGGTAAGAGAGAGACGAATAGCCGGTGCCGAAGTCGTCCAGGGAGAAGTGCAGCCCGTGGGACTCGAGCAGGGTCATCTTGGCGATGACGTCCTCAACATTTTCCAGCAACATGCTCTCCGTGAGTTCCAGGTCCAGATGTTGGGGATTGGCGCCGGTGCGTTTGAGAACGGCCAGGACCTGTTCGACAAAGTCGGGCTGGCGGAACTGGCGGGCGCTGATATTGACCGCGATGGAGATGGGTGCGGCAGAGTGCAGCGCCCATGCGGCAATCTGAATGCAGGCGTTCTCCAGAACCCACTCGCCCAAAGGCAGAATGAGCCCGGTTTCCTCGGCCAGGGAAATGAACTCGCCGGGGGGCAAGAGGCCGCGCCGGGGATGATTCCAGCGGATAAGCGCCTCAGCGCCGATCAGGCCGCCGGCATCCACCTGCGGCTGATAGTAGAGGACGAACTGATTGCCTTCAATGGCCTGGCGCAGGTCTTCTTCCAGGGCGGCGCGGGCATGGACGGCGGCCTGCAGGGCGGGTGCAAAAAAGCGCGACGTATTGCGGCCGGCGGTCTTGGCCTGGTACATGGCAATATCGGCCTGCTGCATCAGGTCGTTTGCGTTCTCCCGGTGGTCGCCGAAGACGGTGATGCCGATGCTGGCCGTGCTGCGGTATTCGCGGTCCCCGAGCAGGTAAGGCTGGTTGATGGCAGCCAGAATGGATTCGCCGGCGGCCTCGGCCTGGGCGGCTGCTTCTTCGGGAGTCTCGCTGAGGTTTTCAAGCATGACCACAAACTCATCGCCGCCCTGGCGCGCCACGGTGTCGGCATCGTGGATGCAGGTGGTCAGGCGCAGGGCGGTTTCCTGCAGCATAAGGTCGCCGGTTTCATGGCCGAGGGTATCGTTCAAAATTTTGAAATGATCCAGATCGATGATCAGCAAGGCGCACTTGCGGTTGCTGCGTGCGCCGGCGGCCAGGGTCTGGCGCACGCGCTCCATCAGCAGGCGGCGGTTGGGCAGATGCGTCAATGGGTCATAGAAAGCCAGGTCGCGGATCTTGTCTGCCGCCGCCTTGAGGCCGGAGATATCGCGCAAAAAGGAAACGATGCAGGGAACTCCGTCAAGCTCGATCATGGCTGCCGATACCAGGCCCGAGAATATTTCGCCGTTCTTCTTGCGGAAGCGTGTCTCCAGGTTCTGGCAGTGCAACTGCTGGCGCAGCAGTTCGGCAAAGTTTTTGCGGTCGCGCGGATCAGCCCATAAGTTGATCTCCAGCGCCGTGTGGTCAATCACCTCGTCGCGATTGAAGCCCGTGGTATCGAGGAATGCCTGATTCACATCGACATATTGCCCGCTATCCAGATGGGTGATGGTGACGGAATCGGCGCTGGTTTGGAAAACGGTGCGGTAGCGGGCTTCGCTTGCCAGCAGCGCATCCTGGGCCCTGGCGAGGAGTTCATCCGCGGCCTTGGCGGCGGTGATGTCGCGTGTGACAGAGAGGATGCAGGGCTCGCCATCCACTTCAAGAAGCGAGCCGGACATCTGTCCCCAGGCGATTTCCCCGTTCTTCTTTCTGAAGCGTGCCTCCAGATCGCGAACGATGGAGTCCCTGCGCAAAGTATCGAGCATTTTCTGCCGGTCGGCTGCGTCGGCCCAGAAACCAAGTTCCAGCGAGGTGCGGCCGATGACCTCTTCGCGGCCGAATCCAACATAGCGCAGAAAGGCTTCGTTGGCATCGACGAAGACTCCGTCGCTGAGTCTGTTGATATTGATGGCGTCGATGCTGGCCTGGAATGTGGCGCGATAGCGCTCTTCGCTGGCGCGCAAGGCTTCTGCGGCATCGGCCAGGCGCTGGTCGGCGGCCTTGATCTCGGAGATATCGCGGGTCACGGAGAGAACGCAGGGAACCCCGTCGAAATCGATGAGCGATGCGGACATCAAGCCCCAGAGAAGGGTTCCGTCCTTCTTGCGAAACTGGGCCTCGAGGTTGCGGCAGACCGAGTGCGCGCGCAGCGCTTCAGTCAGTTTCAGCCGATCGTTGGGGTCTGCCCAGATATTGAGCTGCAGCGATGACTCGCCAATGACTTCCTGGCGATCGTATCCCGTGATGTCGAGGAACGACTTGTTGCAATCGACGTAGACGCCGTCGCAGAGGCGATTGATATTGACCGCATCGACGCTCATCTCGAAGGTGGTGCGGTAGCGTTCTTCGCTGGCGCGGAGCAGGATTTCCGACCGCTTGCGCTCGGTAATGTCTTTGATTACGCCGTGCATTCTGAGGGGCCGGCCCTGGTCATCGAACACCAGCTTGCCCATGCCGTGAACCCAGCGCTCGGCGCCGTCCGATTGCCGCTGGATGCGGTATTCCTGGTTGAATTCTTTTCCCTTGCCAAGAACTTCTTCTGCCAAATATGCGTCCATCATGGCTCGGTCATCGGGATGGATCAGAGCGGCCCATGAGGCCACATTGCGCTCAAACTGCTTGTCAATTCCGAATATTTCATCCAGGACCGGCGAAGAAGCCCACACTCCGGCGGGAATATCGAGGTGATAACTGCCCAGGCCGCCAAGCATCTGCGCTTCTGCAAGTGAGTCGGCGATCTGGCGCGATGCCTGCTCAGCCATCTTTCGTTCGGTGATGTCTTTGCCAAACACGGAGACGCCGGTTGCATGCCCATCGACAACGATGGGATTGAACGACAGTTCCAGGGTCCTGCCATCGCGCAGAATGTATTCGGTTCGAAACGGGCCTTGCGACAGGGCCCGCGCATACAGAGGAGGGAAGTGCTTTCCCATCTCAGGCGGAAGCACACCCTCCCGGTTCATTCCCGGCTCCACCCGGATGCCAAATCCGGTCTCAATTGTCCGTTGCATCGCACGATTGAAATTGATCAGGCGGTAGTCCAGGTCAACAGACCAGATGAGGTCTTCCGTGCTTTCGATCAAGGCCGAGAGATTGGCTTCAGCTTGATTCGGCATTTCGACCCTTCCTGGCCCGGCACAGCTTTAACCGGCAAAGCAGATGCGCGCCTTGAGTATGGCAGGAGCAAGCACGCCATGGCGGCAGTTTATCTGGTCGAGCTTCATAAGACGCAAGTCCGCCGACAAGCCGGTATGTTAGTTGTATCGGAAAATGCAGGGTTCTCTTTATCGCACGGTCAACAATTCGCCGGGCAATGCCCCGCTGAATCCTGAGATGGAAATTGAATCCATTTCCGGCAGTAGTGCAAGGGATGAAGCGGAGCCGTTTGGAATCAGCGGTTTGTTGCAGGAATCCCGGGAGTGACCAGAGCGGGCACGTCCGCGGGAGTGGCCGCTACGGCGTCGGCCAGCGCCAGCTCCCCGGGCGAACCGTAACCCCAGCCGGCGGCCAGGCAGCGGATGCGGTTGGCGCGGGCCGCCTGAAAATCGTACATCCGGTCGCCAATCATCCAGGCGCCATCGCCCTCGAGCCGCGACGCGCGCAGCAGCGTGGCCAGCAGGTCGATCTTGCTGTGGCTGGCGTATTCGGCCTTGTCGCCATAGATGGCGGTGAACAGGCTTGCCAATCCGAACAGTTCCAGAATCCGCACGGCAAAGTGCTGCTGCTTTGAGGTGCAGACGTAGAGCGGAAATCCCCGGTGGCGCAACTCGGCAAGCAGTTCGCGCACGCCGGCATAAACGGAATTGTTTTTCCAGCCTTCGCGGTCGTAACAGCGGCGGTAGTCGTTGGCCAGGGCGGCGCGTTCTTCCTCGCTCGCATGGGGCATCAGTTGGGAGGCCCACTCTTCAACCGGAGGCCCGATGAAGCGCTCCAGCGAACCCTGATCGCCCAGGTTGCGGGCGTCGATTACGGCGCGCAGGCAGCCGAGAATGCCGGGTTTGGAGTCCGTGAGCGTTCCGTCGAGGTCGAAGATGAGGGCGGGAAGGACTTGAGGCATATATCCAGTTTCGCAGAGAGAATCGCTGCAGTTTTGAAACAGGACCGCGCCGGCGCAACCGGCAAGGTGCGTTTTCGCCGAGTCTGCGCGGTTTGCGGGAATGGCAGCGCGCGTGCGCCTGGGACCACGCAGGCTAACTGCGCACGTGAGCGAGTTAGTGAGTTACAACGTGCGAATGGCTCCGCTCCGCATACGAGTTGCTCTGCGATTAATATCTCCTCATATACTTATCCGGCTCTTCATTGACACTTATCGAGAGTCTGTGTTAGCTTTCTCGCCGAATTTCACGTCACGTTTCAAGTCGCAGTCTGCTACGCGAGTGGAGCGCAGTCTTGTGTCTCACGCGTATAGATCGGAGAATTCATGAATTTCCAGGCAGGGTGTTCACGCACGCCGGAACGGCATTTTCTGTTGTCTTTCCTATCGATTAACGCTCTCATAAGCAGTGCAATTTCTTTCTTGCTGATTTTTCTGCTTGCCGTTTCGCCGGCGGCAGCGACGCAGGCGAAGACCGCGACCACAACCGGGTTGACCGTGACGGCGAGCGGGAGCGCGACGACAAGCGTGCCGTACGGCACTAAAGTAACGTTGACCGCGACGGTAACACCGGCTTCGGGCACGATTGCCGCGGGCCAGGTGAACTTCTGCGACGGCGGGGTCAAGTATTGCACGGACATCCATATCATCGGGACGGCGCAGATTACCAGCGCGGGAACCGCGGCGATCAATCTGCACCCTGCGCCGGGCAGCTACAGCTATGAAGCGGTGTTCGTGGGGACCACCGGGTTCGCAACGAGCACGTCGTCCGTCTCCCCGCTGACGGTGACCGGGAAGTTCCCGACCATAACGCAGACTACGCTGGCCGGGCAAACAGACACCTTCTCGCTGACCGCGACGGTGCATGGCTCGGCAAAAGCCAGCGCCGCGCCGACGGGAACGATCTCGTTTGTGGACGCGAGCGCGAGCAATGCGCAACTGGGAACCGCGACCCTGGGGAATGCTTCAACGGCGTTGCTGGGGAATGTGGCCAATTTATCGGTGGTCAGTGCAAAGTTCGAGACGCCAGGAACAGTTGCGGTCGGCGATTTTAACGGAGATGGCATTCAGGATATGGCCATCGGCGGCTGGGATACATCCGCGAATAACGGGATAGGCGGGGATGCCATCAGTGTCCTGCTCGGGGATGGGGCCGGAAATTTCACGCCGGTACAGGGCAGTCCGTTCGACATTGCCGGAACCTGGACTGGCGAGTACCCACTAGCAATCCAGGACTTCAATGGAGACGGTATTCCGGACATTCTGGCAGCGCCCTATGGCAAGATAACAGTCCTTCTCGGCAACGGCGATGGAACATTCCGGACAGCTCCGGGCAGCCCATTTACTGAGAATTACTCAGTCAGTCCTGTGGTTGCGGCGGATTTCAATGGGGACGGGATTCCCGATTTTGTTCTTGTCGAGGGGTATACCAAGATCGCTTACCTGGGTAATGGCGACGGTAGTTTTGCGACACCAATCGTATCTTATACAGGAGAAGCCGGCACAATCGCATCCGCGGTGGTAGGCGACTTCAATGGAGACGGGATTCCCGATCTGGTTGCCTCGGTAAATTATGGGCCCGTGTACTTGTTTTTGAGCAACGGTGACGGAACCTTCCAACCAGCCACAGCCATTTCAAGCACTACGAACGCAGTCGCTTCCTCTTCCATCGCGGTCGGCGACTTCAATGGAGATGGCAATCTGGATTTGGCTGTTCCTGTATATGGCGGCATCAGCCAGGTGGTAATTCTGCTCGGGAATGGCGATGGGACCTTCCACCAGCCAACCGGGAGTCCAATCTCCGGCCCTGCATCGCTCACTCGCGTTACGGCGGGCGACTTCAACGGCGACGGAATTTCAGATCTTCTCCTGCAGACTAATCCCAATGGCACAGGCGGCGGGGCAGTGAGTGTGCTGCTGGGCAACGGGGACGGAACGTTCACCGCGGCGATGGCGACGATTCCGAATGTGCCATGCTGCTACAACTCAGCTCTGGGCGATTTCAACGGCGATCGGCTCACCGACGTCGTGACATCATCTGAGATATACGATACGGCGCAGGTGCTTTTTGCGCAGGACGCCATGGCGACCGCGACGGCCAACGGCATCACTGCGGCCGGGCCGGCGAGCGACCAGGTGGTGGCACAATACCCGGGCGATGGGAACTTTACGCCGAGCACATCGGCGCCCGTCGAGCTAATCGATGCGCCGGTGTTTACTCCGCCAGGCGGCAGTTACAGTTCGGCGCAGCAGGTGTCGATTACCTCCAATACACCGAACACAACGATTTCTTACACCACCAACGGAGTGACTCCCAAATTGGGATTCAACTCGTACGCGGGCGCGATCAACGTCATTTCTCCCGAAACCATCAATGCGATTGCCTTTAGCCAGGATGGCTCAGCCAGCGCAATGACCAGCGCTTCGTATGTGATTCCCGCGCCCGTTCCATCGATCAGCAGTCTTTCGCCGGCGTCCAGGACTGCGGAGAGCGCGTCGTTCACGCTAACGGTGAACGGGGCGAACTTTACCAGCGCGTCAAAGATCATGTGGGGCACCATAGCCCTATCCACACAGTACGTGAACGCCACTGAACTGCAGGCAGGTATCCCTACATCGTTGCAGGTAACGGAAGGGACCATTTCCGTGACTGTACAGACGCCCGCGCCCGGCGGCGGAACTTCCAACGCCAACACATTCACGATCAACGCGCAGGTTCCGTATCTAGGCAGCATCTCGCCGGCGTCCATCGCAGCGGGGAGCGCTGCGTTCACGCTGACGGTGAGTGGCAACTACTTTACTGGTGCGTCCACGGTGATGTGGGGATCTACGGCGTTGACGACGACGTATGTAAACACGTACGAGCTGACGGCTCAGGTTCCGGCAGCGCTGGTGGCAACCGAAGGGACCGCTTCGGTGACCGTGCAGTCGCCTGCACCCGGCGGCGGCACTTCCAGCGTGGGCAGCTTTCAGATTGGCCCGGCCGTTCCGTCGATCGGCAGCATCTTGCCGACGTCCACTGCAGCGGGTAGCGCGGCGTTCCCATTGACGGTGAACGGGGCGAACTTTACCAACGCATCTACCGTGATGTGGGGGAGCACAGCGCTGACGACGACGTACGTGAGCGATACGCAACTGACGGCGCAGGTTCCGGCGTTGCTGGTGGCAGCAGCGGGGACCGCCTCCGTGACGGTACAGACACCCGCGCCCGGCGGCGGAACTTCCAACGCCAGCAGTTTCGAGATTGACGCGCCCGTTCCGTCGATCGGCGGCATTGCGCCGGCGACGGCCACAGCGGGGAGCGTGGCGTTCCCACTGACGGTGAATGGTGCGAACTTTACCAGCGCATCTACCGTGATGTGGGGATCGACAGCTCTGACGACGCAGTACGTGAGCGCGACACAGCTGACGGCGCAGGTCACCGCATCGCTGCTGGCCACGGAAGGAACTGTTTCCGTGACCGTGCAGACGCCCGCGCCGGGCGGCGGAACTTCCAACGCCAATACATTCACGATCAACGCGCTGGTTCCATCGATCGGCAGCATTGCGCCGGCATCCACCGCAGTGGGGAGTGCGGCGTTCCCGCTGACAGTGACCGGGACGAACTTCACCAGCGCATCCACGGTGCTGTGGGGAACCACATCGCTGACCACGCAGTTTGTAAGTGCCACTGCGCTGACGGCGCAGGTTCCGGCATCGCTGGTGGCAACGGAAGGAACTGTTTCCGTGACCGTGCAGACGCCCGCGCCCGGCGGCGGAACTTCCAACGCCAACACGTTCACGGTCAACGCGCTGGTTCCGTCGATCAGCAGCATTGCGCCGGCGTCCGCCGCAGTGGGGAGCGCGGCGTTCCCGCTGACGGTGAATGGTGCGAACTTCACCAGCGCATCCACGGTGCTGTGGGGAGGCGCAGCGCTGACCACAACGTACGTGAGCGCAATTCAACTGACGGCCCAGGTTCCCGCATCGATGGTGGCAACGGCCGGGAACGCTTCCGTGACGGTGCAGACGCCTGCGCCGGGCGGCGGCACTTCCAACGCGTCGAGCTTCTCGGTCTATGTTCCCGCGCTGGTTCCGTCGATCGGCGGCATCTCGCCGGCGACGGCCACAGCGGGGAGCGCGGCGTTCCCGCTGACGGTGACCGGGGCGAACTTTACCAGTGCGTCTACCGTCTTGTGGGGCGCCACATCGCTGACCACGCAATATGTGAGCGCCACTGTGCTGACGGCGTCGGTTCCGGCGTCGCTGGTTGCAACGGCAGGGACCTATTCCGTGACGGTGCAGACGCCCGCTCCCGGCGGCGGAACTTCCAACGCCTACACATTCGAGATCGATACGGCCGGCTCAACCACGCCTCCCACCTTCAGCACGGTTACGGTTACCGTCACCGCGGGCACACCAGCCAGCTACCCTGTGACACTGCCGTCCACGGCAACCAGCGTATCGGTGACGTGCCTGAACCTGCCTGCCTATGCAACATGCAGCTATACGGCGAGCACCGGCACGCTCACCGTGAACACCACCGCATCCACTCCAGCGGGGACGTATGTTGTTACCGCGGTTTTCTCTGAGACGCTGCCCGGGGCTGCAAGTTCCATCATCCTGCTGCCGCTGTTCCTGGTTCCCTTTGCCGGAAAGAGGAAGCGCAGGAAAGCCGGCATCCTGCTGTTGGCGCTGGCGGGATTGGCGATTGCTGTGACCGCGGCTGGCGGTTGCGGAGGAGGCGGTGGATCGTCTTCGGGCTACACACAGCCGACGACACACAGCGTGACCAGCTCAGGCACCGTAACCCTGGTTGTCCACTAGAGCGGATCGGGCGCGGCAACAGCAATTTCGGAATTGGTGTAGACCGAAGCTGCACACTCAAGTGGCCTTTTCCTCAAGAAAAGGCCACCTACTGTAGCTCTCAAAATCTACGTGAATTCCGAAAATGCTCGATGCGGCACCGCCGAGCCGCGCCGTTACACAGAAATTGAAGATGGGGGAGATGTGCGGCATCCCTGCTGGATGAATGCAGGAATGCCGCACAGAGGCTAGATGGAAAGCTCTACGCCTTGACCAGCGGATGGGCCGCGTAGTGGAGCAGCACGGCCACGGCGCAACTGGTCAGGCGGGTTTCCGCCGAGTCGGCGCGGCTGGTGAGGATGGCGGGGACGCGCGCGCCGAGCACGATGCCGGCCAACTGCGCGCCGCCCAGGTACTCGAGCTGCTTGGCGAGCATGTTGCCGCTTTCGAGATCGGGAACCACCAGGATGTCGGCGTTGCCGGCGACCGACGAGACCAGGCCCTTGATGTCGGCGGCTTTTTCGCTGACGGCGGTGTCGAAGGCCAGGGGGCCGTCGAGGATGCCGCCGGTGATCTGGCCGCGGTCGGCCATCTTGCACAGGGCGGCTGCGTCCAGGGTGGACTTGATCTTGGGGTTGACGGTCTCGACGGCAGACAGCAGCGCTACCTTGGGCTCGGGAATGCCCAGGGCGTGGGCCAGGTCGATGGCGTTCTGCACAATGTGGATTTTGTCTTCGAGCTCGGGAACGATGTTGATGGCCGCGTCGGTGATGAGCAAGGTGCGGGCGTAGGCTGGCGTGTCCATGATGAAGACGTGGGAGATGCGCTTGGAGGTGCGCAAGCCGGTGTCGGCCTTCATGGCGGCCTTCATCAGCTCGTCGGTGTGCAGGCTGCCCTTCATCATGGCCTGGGATTCGCCGTTGCGGCACATGGCGCAGCCGGCTTCCGCGGCCTTGCGCTCGGTGTCGGCCTGGGCGATGGGATAGGCGCTGATGTCCACGCCAATTTGGGCGGCCAGGGCCTTCATCTCGGCTGCGTCGCCGATCAGGGTAGGCTTGATGAGCCCGGCTTCGGCGGCTTCGACGGTGCCCTTCATGGCTACGTCAGAGAGCGGCCAGACCACGGCCGTGGTGATGGCCGGCAGGGTCTTGCAGCGCTCAATGAACTTGTGAAAGACATGGAAATCGGCGGGATGGCCGACCAGGGGGTCAACGGCTACGGATTCAGCCAGCGGTGCTAGATCGCTCATTCAATACTCCCGGCCGGCCCAGCGGATGGCTGGCGGCCTTACCCCTTTATTCTCGCCCCGCGGCGGGCGTGCGCCTGTGTTTGGGGTCACAATCCGGCCCAGCGTCTTGCATTGTGGCAAATGATGGTTCTTTACATCCCGCCCATGGCCCTGCCAAACTAATACGTGGCCACCCAGACAATTGTTATCCTCGATTTCGGTTCGCAGTACACCCAGCTGATTGCCCGGCGCATTCGCGAACAGAACGTTTTCTCCGTCGTGCTGCCCTGCACGGCTCCGCTCAGCGAAATTCAGGCTTTGAAACCGCTGGGCCTGATTCTCTCCGGCGGGCCGTCGTCCGTCTATGACGCCGATGCGCCGGCGGCCGACCCTGAAATTCTCGCGCTGGGCGTGCCCATCCTGGGCATCTGCTACGGCCTGCACTTCATCGTCCACCACCTGGGCGGCAAGGTGCTGTCTGCGCCCAGGCGCGAGTACGGCCACGCGGAAGTGACGATTGAAGACACGGCGACGCCGCTGTTTGCCGGTTTGCCGCCTACGCTTGCCGTGTGGATGAGCCACGGCGACGAGGCGCAGCAACTGCCCCCCGGCTTTCACCGGACGGCGGTCACCTCAAACGCGCTGGCCGGGCTGGCCAACGAGGAGCGCCGCATCTGGGCTGTGCAGTTTCATCCTGAAGTGCACCACACGCCGCTGGGCGCGCAGGTGATTAAAAACTTTGTCTTCGCCATCTGCGGCGCGGCCGGCGACTGGACCCCGGCACACTTCATTGAATCCACCGTCGCGTCGATCCGCGAGAAGGTGGGCAAGGGACAGGTCATCTGCGGGCTCTCCGGCGGCGTGGACTCGTCGGTGGCGGCGGTGCTGGTGCACCGGGCCATCGGCGCGCAGTTGACGTGCATTTTTGTCAACAACGGCGTGCTGCGCAAGAACGAGTATGCCGCCGTGCAGAAGAACCTGCGCGGCAAGCTGGGGTTGAAGATTGTGGCCGTGGACGCGAGCGAGCGGTTCCTGGCCAAGCTGGCCGGCGTGACCGACCCGGAGACCAAGCGCAAGCGCATCGGCGCGGAGTTCATTGCCGTTTTCGACGACGAGGCCACGCGCATTGCCAAGGAAACCGGCGGCGTGGATTGGCTGGTGCAGGGCACGCTTTACCCCGACGTGATCGAGTCCTCCAGCGTGAAGGGGCCGAGCCAGACCATCAAGAGCCACCACAACGTGGGCGGACTGCCGCTGGGCATGAAGCTCAAGCTCATTGAGCCGTTGCGCGACCTGTTCAAGGACGAAGTGCGGCGGATTGGCCGCGACCTGCAGATGCCGGAAGATGTTCTGGGGCGGCAGCCGTTTCCGGGGCCGGGACTGGCAGTGCGCATTCTGGGCGAGGTGACGCCGGAGCGCGTGGCCCTGCTGCAGGACGCCGATGAGATTGTGGTTGCCGAGATCAAGGCGGCGGGGCTGTACTCGCAAATCTGGCAGAGCTTTGCCGTGCTGTTGCCGGTGATGAGCGTGGGCGTGATGGGCGACCAGCGCACCTACGCGTACACGGCAGCGGTGCGGGCCGTGCATTCTGAAGACGGCATGACCGCCGACTGGACGCCGCTGCCCTACGAGGTGCTGAAACGCATCAGCAGCCGCATTGTGAACGAGGTGCGCGGCATCAACCGCGTGGTCTACGACATTACGTCGAAGCCGCCTGGCACGATCGAGTGGGAGTGATTTGCCATCAAGGCAGGTGCTTGCCGCACGGGCAGGCGCGACTGCGGCGCCTTGCCTGGATGGTTGTAAGGACGACGTTTGCTTTTATTGAACAAGGGATCCCCCCCGTGGTTTGGATTTTCCATCCCTTTCGTAAACGCGAAAAAAGAAGGGTGCGCTCCAGAAGCGTCGTCCCTACGGGACTTCTCATACCTTGTTTGGTTACGCCGACCCCACCCCACGCTGAAGCGCAGGGCTAACCAACTCTGCGCCTACGGCGCGGGGCTAGGCAACTCTGCTACTTAAGCAACTCTGCTACTACGGCGCGGGCTAAGTAACTCAGCTGCTACGGCGCGGTCTAAGTAACTCAGCTACTACGGCGCGGGCTAGGCCGTATCGACATATAGGGACGGCGGAACGGCCCAAAAGAACAGCCCAAAAGGAATTGAAGGCAATTGCAGGAGAAAACAACCGCAGTCATACATGGCCCTACAGGCCACCCAAGACCATAAAGATTCGACGGTTCTTGCTGATCCAAATCTAAAGGACTTAGCCGAATCCTTAGGGCAGATCCTTCGACTGTGTTTGCCGCAAAGTGCGCGACAAACTCCGCCCAGGATGACAGCTCTTATTTTTATCAAGCGCCGGTTTACTCGGCCGCCGGTTGCGGGCGCAGCGCCGCCACCTCCTGCGACAAGGCATCGAGCCGGGCCAGCAGTTCCGCGTGATGCCTGTCGGCGGCGGAGGGGTCGAATGCCTCCACGTAGAACGTGCCGTTGGGCTCCAGTTCGCAGCGGTGCACCTGGCGGAAATCCTGAAAGCCCTGGCGGTGAATCACGTCGAGCAGTTCCTCGCGGCTGAGCGACTCGCGGCTCAGGGCGCGCTCGTCGATCTGGCCGTTGCGGATCAGGATGGCGGTTCTGCCTTCCAAAACGCGGGTGAGCCGTTTGGAGCGGAAAAGCACGCGGACTACCAGCCAGTTGATGGCCAGCAGGCCGAAGGCTCCGATGATGCCGCCGGTGACCGAGTTGTCGTCGCCGATGATGGCGTTCTGCACGGTGTTTGAGAGCGACAGCAGCACCACCAGGTCAAAGGGGTTGAGCTGCGCCAGTTCGCGCTTGCCGAAGATGCGCAGCAGCACCACCAGCACCAGGTAAACGATGACCGGGCGAGCCAGCTTCTCCAGGATGGGAAGCGGCATTTGAAACATGTGGCTGAAAACGAGTGAATGCAGCATGGAGACGAGCATAACGTGCATCAATGCTTGTTTTCCAGGATCAGCTCCACGCCTACGGTTTTTGTTGCGTCGTCCAGGTGCAGGATGTAGCGGACGTTGACGGTGGCGAAGGTGCGCTTGAGATCGGAACTCAACTTGCGGTCCGCAAAATACTCCATGATGGCGCTCTCGTTGAAGACCGCGCCTTCGGGCATCTTCCACGAGGCGAGGATGGCTCCGCGCAGGTCGCCGGCCACGTGCTCAATGGCCAGCCGGCCCATGGTGTAGACCGGCCCCGGGTTGACGCTGACCGTGTAGCTGACCGTAGCGTGGGCGCGGTCATAGGCGGGCGTGAGATGGGGAGCGGCGCGCATGAATCCCTGGTTGCGGTATTGGCGGAGGATGATATCGAGGCTGCTGCGAATGCGGACTCCGTCGGCGATGTCGCCGGGATGCAGGCCGGACTGGCGGTCGAAGCCGGCCTGCGAGATGGCGAGGCCGGGAGCAAGCTGGATGCCCGCGAGCCGGTACTGCGCGCCGGGAACGACGGAGACCTGGAAGGGAATCAGAATGGCGTGCTCTGAGGCGGCAATGGCGGCCTGCGGCGTGGCGTGCACCGCGCAATCCAGAAAGCCGCGGTCATGGTAGTAGTTCAGCAGGCCGGTTTCAATCTGGTTGGGGCTCCCCTGGCGGTCGTAGGGCGCGCCCGAGAGCTTCGACAGAATGTCCTGGACCTCAATCGGAGGGGCGGGCGAGGCGGCATCGAGGCGGACTGCGCCGAGCACAACTTGAGGGATGAGGATGGAGAACTCCATCGCCGTGATCTTCTGCTGCACCGGATCGGTGAAGGGCACGGCCTTCACGGTGGTTTCCAGGCCCTGCGCGGCAAGCATCTGTTCCAGGGCCTTGCGCACCCCGTCCAGCAGCGGGCCATCGGCGGGAATCTTGCCATGATAGAGCGGAAATTGCTCATGCAGCTTGTCGTCCAGATTCTTGCCCGGATCGAGCGGCAGATTGACCAGGTGGATGGGAAAGAGCTGAGTGGCGGGCGTGAGCTGAAAGACCAGATTCTGTCCGTCGAATTTATACGTCAGATTGTCAAAGAGGCCGGAGTCGATGAGCCGCTGGGCGCGATCGTGCATCTCGGCCGCCGTCAGCGCTTCGCCCGGCTTGAGTCCCGCGGCGGCAAGCAGGTCCTCAGTGGGATACTCCGGCGCGCCCACAAACTGAATGGATTTGGGAAGAAGTTTTTGCGCGGCGAGGGGCAGAGAAACCAGGGGCAGGGCAATGAAGAGAGCCGCAAGGCCGGCAACGAGCAGAATAAAAGTGCGCCGCATGATGAAAGAAGATTAGCATTTGCGGCCTGGTTGAGCTGTGTCTCCCGTGGGTTGCAAAGCGGCGTGAAACGCTGCCGGAGTGGGCCGAATGGGCGGCGGAGACAATCTGCCTGTCTGATAAAGTGAAGAGGGAGCCGCTCGACTTCCGACGCCGATTTGAACCGGGTCAGGCGGCTAATTTTTTTGAAGGACAGAGGCAACGCACATGGCTATTACAGGGCAAACTTCGCAGTTGGCGCCGTTTCGCATCGCGCCGCATTTCGATCCCAGGGTCTGGGGTTACAAGGATCTTCGTCCCTGGTTTGACTGCGTGGTGAAAGAGGGAGAGCCGCTGATTGGCGAAGTCTGGCTCACCGGCGATATGTGCCTGGCCGCAACCGGCCCGTTTGCCGGCAAGACGCTGGCCGCCATCTTCAGCGAAGCGCATGCAGCGCTGCTGGGCGCGGGCGCTCCTTCGCCGGATTCGCCCCTGCTGATCAAAGTGCTGTTTGCCCAGCAAAAGCTCAGCGTGCAGGTGCACCCCGACGACGCCATGGCGCAGAAGTACGGCGATCCCCGCGGCAAAACCGAGTGCTGGTACGCGCTGGCGGCTGAGCCGGAAGCGAATGTGGCCCTGGGACTGAAGCCGAGCGTCACCATCGGCCAGGTGAAGAACGGAATTCAAGACGGCACGCTGGAAGAGAGCCTGAACGTGGTGCATGTGGACGCGGGCGACATGATTTTTGTGGATGCGGGCACGGTGCACGCCATCTGGCCGGGGCCGATTCTGATGGAGACGCAGCAGAATTGCGATCTGACCTACCGCATGTTCGACTACGGGCGTCCGCGCGAGCTGCACGTTGAAAAATCCCTTGAGGCCACCAAGCTGAAGACCCGCGCGGGCAAGGTGCAGCCCAAGGTTCTGGGCGACCGCACGGTTCTGATCGATGTGGAGTACTTCCGCGTGGAGCGGCTGAAGATGGACGGCATGCGGGCCAGCGCCAGCCTGCTGAGCGCGGACCAGACTGCTCCGGGGCTGGCTTTTCTGTTTGCCGCCGCCGGAGCGGGACGGATTGCCGGCGAGGGATTTGAGCCGGTCGATCTGCCGCAGCGGGGAATCGTGGCGGTGCCGGCTTCTTCGCCGGCTTTTACAGTCGAAGACCTGGGCGGCCTGGACCTGATTCGCATTACCCCCAACTGGCCGGGAACAACCCGGTGACGGCGTCCGCGTGGCGGGAGTCGGTGACGGCGTACATTCGCGCCGAGGCCCAGCCCGTGGACAAGTTCGGCCACCAGCCGCGCCTGTATGCGCTGGCGGTTCGCCTGGGCCAGGGGATGGAGTACGACGACGACATTCTCTTTGCCGCGGCCTGGATGCACGACCTGGGAGTCTTCCTCGGGCATCGCCCCGGCGACGCGGCGGAACTGGCGCGGTGGGACCACATTCCCTATACCATTGCCCGGACCCGGGAACTGCTCACGGGCTGGGGATTTCCCGCCGATAAACTGGATGCAGTGGCCGAGGCCATCCGGACGCATCAGCCCCAGGACGAGCCGCAGGGGGTGGAGGCGGTTTTGCTGCGGGATGCCGATATTCTGGAGCAGTTGGGCGCAGTAGGCGCTCTGCGCGCCCTGGTCAAAGTGGGCCGGGACACGCGCTATGCAACGTTTTCGTCTGTCCTGCCGGTTTTGGAGCGGGCGGTTGACGAATTGCCGGGTCAGCTGCGTCTAACAAGTTCCCGGTGTCTGGCAGAATCGCGGATTGAGTTTCTTCGCTCGCTGATTGCCGCCGTCCGAAATGAGGCGGGCGAGTTGCTGTTTTAGGGTACGAGGCGGATGCGGTGCGCTTTCAGGTATTGAACGATGAGCAAATCAGCCCGTATGATCGACAGGACAGCTCGCGCAATCGGCTGATCGTTATCTTGAAGTTTTGAAGGGCCCCTGTAAACTTACCCGCAAGGGATATTGCCTCGGGGAACGGTATCCGGCAACTTTGAAGGAGATTCCATGCGTTTGAAGTTGATCCTCAGGGTTATCCTTGCTGCTCTTATTATGACTGCGGCTTTTCCCGTTTTTTCCCAAACGGCGCCGGCAGCCACGCAGGACAAGCTGCCATTGTCCGTGGGCGGGGGCATTGCCAGCTTCGACCCCGATTTTGAACACGGCCGCATGTTGGGCGAGGCGGCGTGGGTCAACTATACCCCGCACTGGGTGCCGAGGATTCTCGACGGAATCGGCCTGGAAGCGGAGGTTCGGGACCTCGGCTTCCATCGTTCCCCGTCGCAGCCGCCGAATCTGCGTCAAGACGTTGCCGAGGGTGGGTTGACCTATACCTGGATTCACTTCCACAACATCCGTCCTTATGGAAAGTTCTTTGCCGGTTTTGGCAATACAGTGTACAAGTCTTCTACAACCGGAATGAGCCGTAATGACAGCCGCACCATCACCAGCATGGGCGGCGGGGCGGAATTCCGGGCCTATCGGAATCTCTGGGTGCGGGGCGACTTTGAATACCAGCGCTGGCCCTCATTCTTCATGATCTCGAAGCCCGCCGGCTCGATGGATCCCCAGGGCTTTACCGTGGGCGCGTCCTATCACCTCGGCTCCCCGCACTTCCGTTTATTCAGGAGATAGGGAGCTGCCGATCCGGCTTGCAAGCGTGAGCTCAGGCAGGGCGCTGGCTGGCAGAGCGGTTCGCCGCCTGCGCTGCGATCGGGAATGACCGCAACAGCAGAAAACAGAAGGGGCAGCCCGATGTGCGGGCTGTCCCTTCTGTTTGCGCCGGACCCGAAGGTATGCGGGTTACGGCAGGTAGAAGCGGAACGAGGTAAAGAGCATATTGTCGACGCCGTTCGCGCGGCCGCCGGGATTTAAAGTGCCGCCGTTGCCGCTCCAGAGGTCGCGCTCCATGCGGCTGTACTGAATGCCCTGGCGGAGACGTCCCTTGGGTCCGTTGTAGAAGTTGAACCAGTAGCCGACGGTGGCCTCCTGCACGTCCTTGTTGCTGCCGGCGCAGGCGTTGGTCGCGTTGCCGGGAGTGGTGGGGTCGGCGGAGGGGTTGGAGGCGGTGGAGGCAGGTTCGATGCCGCAGCCCGACATGTCCGCGGTATAGGTTCCGTAGCCCACCTCTTTGTTTGAGGAGTTCAGCGCCCAGTCGCGGCCGATGTAATCGCCGCCGTAGTTGAAGTAGATGTTCAGGCGCGGCGTGGGATTGAGTTCCACGGTGCTCAGAGCGGAGAAGCCATGCAGCGGCGAGAGTGTTCCGTTGGGACGGATGGTGACGTCGGCAATGGTCGAGGAGCCGTAGCGGCCCACGCCCTCGCCGTAGAGGCCCTTCAGCCCGACGGTGACTTTCTTGTCGAAGAGCGGGCCGCGGAAGCCGCCGCCCACGCCGCCGCCGACCACTGTGTTGTTATAGGGCGTGACGCCGGAGGGATAGATGCGGTCGCGGAAGAAGCGGCTGACGCCGAACAATTCCCAGTGTCCCCAGCCGGGCTCGACGGCGATCTTGGCGATCATGTCGGGCGCCAGGTTGAAGGTGTAGTTGGCGCCGGTGTTGTAAAGGCCGCCGCCGGTGCCGCCGGAGCCGATCAGCAGGTTGGTGGGCAGGCTCTGGCCGGAGGGGTTGAGTGTCTCGGCGCTCTCGGCTGAGGCGCCTATGAAAATCTTGTCGCCGATGTTCTTGCTGACGCGGAAGCTGTACTGGCGGGCCCAGGCAAAGCCGGCTTCGTACTGTGCGTCGATGGTGGACGGCAGAATTTCAGTGCCGCGGGTGAGGCCCGCTGTGGTTTCCGTGGCCAGCGACCATCCCTGTCCGCCGGAGATGTCCCAGCCGCTGCTCAGCTTGGCGTCGGCCCACAGTTGGCGCTGGCGCATGGTGTAGCTGTTGGACTGGTTGTTGTTCGAGGTGGTGCCGGAGCTGAGCCAGTCAGCCTCGTAGTAGCCGGTGAGGGTCATGCTGTCGAGCTTGCCGATGGCCTTGAGGGCGAGGCGGGACTGACGGCCGGAACCCTGGAACTCGCTGAGGTTGTAGGCATCGGAGTTCTGCAGGGGAATGCCGGTGAAGGGAGTGTTGATGTCGCCTGCGGTGGCTCCGCTGCGCCACACGGTTTCCGCCGCCAGGAAGCTGCCTGCGGGCGAGAGCGTGATGCCCTTGTAGTGGAGAACGTCGGGGCTGGAGATGGCCTTCTTGATGCCGGCGGTTTCGTCAGAAACCGTGGTGGCCAGCGAGACGCTGTTGGCCTTGAGGTCGGTCACGTTGGACTGCAGCGTGGTGACCGCGGCCGTGTTCTCGGTAACCGCCTGCTGCTGGGTAGCCGCCGCAGCTTCCGCATTGGCTGCAGCGGCCTTGGCATCGGCTGCCGCCTGCTGTGCCTGCCGCAACTGCGCATCCTTGTCGGCAAGGCTGGTCTTCAGGCTGTCGATCTGGCTCTGCAACTCCTGGCGCAGCGCCTGGATCTGTTCCTGCACGTCAGGTTTCGGAGGCGTTGCGGCTTTCCTGGTTGTACCATGCTTCTTCGCTCCCGCCGCGGGATCGCTGGCGTAGGTGTAAGAAGTAATTAGACTGACTGCCAGCAGTGCAGCGGCAGATGCTTTGAGTCTGAAGTTCATTGGGCCTCTCATATTTTTCTTGAATCAGGTTGAGTCTTGGTTGCTCGCGCTGGTGTTCCGAACGCACTGGACTTCCTCATGCCTGCCATCATGAATAGAAAGCCGAATTGAGTACAGGCAGACATGCAGGAAGAACCGTGAATGCCAGGGACAAATTCAATTTGTGCTGCATTCCCTGGTGGTTTTCATCTCTGAGACTCGCAGAGTTTTATGAATACATGACGAATTCACGCATTTTTAACGGAGCTACTTATCATGCCTTATCGGCGCGCGTGGTCATTCATTTACATATCATTCACATAAGCGCCAGGGCATTGCCGAATAACAAATGCGCCGCCCTGGCGCTGAGAATTGCGGTACTTCAGATCAATGGCCTCCGGCCGCTGCGCCGCTGCCCGCGCTCAGTAAATTGGCCAGAATGCGATAAGAACCGGGGACTAACTCGGGAAGCTGGCGATAGAGCGCATAAGCAACATAGATATAAGTGCCCTTGCCGGGATGGGTTACCAGCCAGCCGCCGCGCTGCGGGTCCTGGCCGGCATCGGCGGTCTCAGTGAGCGCCGTGTAGCCGGGGTCCCACGTATCCAGGAAAGAGTGGCCGCGCTCCTCGACCCAGCCGTCGAAGTCTGCGCTGGTGAGGGTGTTCGGCCACGCAAGCTGTGGGTTGGCCGCGTCCAGCAGCTTGACCGGCGCCTGCTCGTCCACGACGCGTTCCGGAGTGCGCGCCATCCCCAGCGGCAGCGGGGCAGGGAAGTTGGCGCTCTGGTACTGCACAATCAACGTGCCGCCACGCTCGACGAACTGCTGAAGCCGGGGCTGGGCCAGCGTCAGCTCGGGGCGCGAGGAGTAAGCGCGGATGCCGATCACCAGGACGTTCCACGCCGATAAATCGCCCGTAGCCAGCTCCGCGCCGGTCAGCAGGTGCGGTGTAATGCCCAGCGCCTCGATGGCCTGCGGAACCAGGTCGCCGGTGCCCATGATGTAGCCCACGCGCAGCCCCGGCGCCAGCTTTACATCCACCTTGCGGGTGCGCAACTCGGCGGGCTGGTACAGGTTGTAGGGGCGCAGGCCGGGGTAGCCGATGCTCTGCCAGCCGGCCTGGTACGCGCGCCCGCCGGAGTGCGCCGTGGCCTGGATGCTATAGGCGCCGGCCTTTGTCGCGGCTGGAGTTACCGAGAATAGAATCGGCTCGGAGTCGCCAGCGCTCTTCAGATGGAACGGCGCTTCTGCGGGATTGGAACGCCATCCTGCAGGCAGTTTCAGGTCCACCGTGCCTTCGGCCGCCGCCTGCGCATGAACCGTAACGCGCACCGGCAGAGCCGAGCCGTCGAGCGGCAGAATCTGCGCCTCCGGCTCCATGCGTACGCCGATGGCCGGCGTGACCAGCAGCGGCTGGTAAATACCGCCCGGCCCCAGGATGCGTTGCAGGGTCTGAACCACCTGGCCCACGCGGATGGGAAGGCCGTCAAAGGTGAACTCCGCCCATGCGGCCAGCGGATACGGCGCGAAGGAGTGCAGGCGCAGCGCGGGGTTCGATATGTCGTAGTAGGGCTGCTCGGTGGAGGGCCGCGTGAAGAAGGGCTGCGTGGGCTCTGCGTCCTCTGCCGCCTGCACACGGAACAAGCGGTCGGTCAAAACAGCGGCGGTTGTGCCACCGTCCGCGCTTTCCATCTTCCATGCAGAGCCGCTGTGGCTCTCCAGCCAAATCCTGCTGAGTTGTGTATCTCCCGTGGCCTGCGCGGTGTGCACGCGCACGCGGAAGCTCTCGCCGGGACTCACGCTGCTTGGGGTCTCGTCCGCAGAGCCGCCGCGCGACAAGCCGCCGCCCTGATCGTTGCTTCTGGTGGTGAAGGCCGCCATATCCAGGCCCAGCAGATCCTTCAGCGCTGACTGAAACTGCTCAATCTTTGCTGCCAGCTCCAGCTTGAGACCGGCCTTGGCTTGCGCGTCCAGATGGCTGTCTTCGATCTTTGCGTAGAGAGCAAGGGTCTGCCGGTAGACCGGTGCCAGCTTGTGCGCAGCGGCGACGCCGTTCTGATTCTGGCAATTGGCTTCGTACTGCTTGAGACCCGCATCGATCTGACGCAGGTCTTCGGAGAGCCACGCCGGAGGAGTGCCTTGCACCAGATGAGTCAGCCCTTCAAGGCTGGTGTTGATGTTGACCTTGCGGTTGTGGTAAAGGCTGACGTCATCGGCACCGCCGGCCGCTGCTGCGGGCGCGACGGCCCACAGGTGATAGCTTGACTCGGCTGGCCCGCTCAGCGCCGGGCTGGCCCCGCCGTATTGCGATTTCTGCTCGCCCCAGCCTTCGCGCGCAATCTGCACGTAGCTGCGGCCCAGCACCGCGTCCCATGTTCCCACCGGAATGGTCACGTCCGGCGTGGGAACGCCCGTTGTCCACTCGCCGGTGACGTAATTGTGAAATCGGGCCGGAGCCCATTTGCCGGTTGCGTAGTCGAAGATTCCCTTGCTGGTGACCTGCGCAAAGGGAGCGCGGGAGTAGACGGCCAGCGGCTGCCAGGGTTGCAATCCGTCCTTGAGCTGATCGGGAAACATCTTGGGATCGCCGGCTGCCTTGAAGACTTCCTGGGCAATTTCGCCGGAGACCTGATGCTGACCGTGGCCGTCTGAAACCCCGCCCATAAATGTGGCGACAATCACCTGAGGCCGTTCGCGGCGCACGGCCAGCACGGCGTCGTACAGCACGCGCTCGTGGCCCCAGCGGGCGAAGGATTCCTCCTGGGTTTTTGAGAAGCCGAAGTCCACCTCAGTGCCCCATAGTTGTTTGGCTCCGTAATACTCGCCGGCCTTGAGCAGTTCGTTGGTGCGCATTACGCCCAGCGCGCCGTTGCTGACGGCAGACATGGCGTTCTGGCCGCCCTCGCCGCGGGTAAGGGTCAGCAGCGTGGCGCGCACACCCAGGCCGCGCGACAGGTAGGTCAGCAGCGCACCGTCTTCGTCGTCGGGGTGAGCCACGATCATCATCACGCTGGCCGTGGTCCTGAGCTGCCGCAGCGATTGCACGAGCGCAGCCTGACCGCGGTCTTCGGGCAAGGGAAGGGCAATCGCACTGGCCTCGGCCGCGGGAAGCGGCGCAGGCTCAACCGCGGGAACAGGTTGCTGCGCAAGCAGGCAGGCGGAAGGCGCACACGCCAGAAGCAGGGCGGCCAGGAGCGCGCCCGCTGCGGAAGATAGAGGTTTCCCGGTGAGAACCATAGATGTCGTCAGTGTACAATCCGGGGAGCGCAATAGCTCCATGACTTTGACCCCTTCCATTTCCGCAAACACCGGTTCTCTCGAGCGCCGCATCGGCCTTCGCTCCGCCGTCCTCTTCAACATGCTGGAGATGATCGGGGTCGGTCCGTTCATTACTTTGCCGCTGGTGATTGCCGCCGCGGGCTACAAACTCTCCGTGTGGGCGTGGGTTCTGGGCGCGGTGATTGCCGTGGCCGATGGGCTGGTGTGGGCCGAGCTGGGCGCGGCGTTTCCCCGTGCCGGCGGCTCGTACGCGTTTTTGCGCGAGATCTACGGGCCCGACCGCGCCGGTAACTGGCTGAGCTTTCTCTACGTGTGGCAGTTGAGCTTTTCCGCGCCGCTCTCCATCGCCTCCGGCTGCATCGGGCTGTCGAGTTTTCTGGGCGTCTTCTGGCCCGGCCTGGATGGCGCGCCTTTCGCCGCGTGGCCGGCGCTGCACTACGCAAACTTTGCCGCCGCTGCCGCCTGCCTGCTGGTGACGGCGCTGCTTTACCGCAACCTGAGCTCGGTGACGCGGCTGGCCTGGGTGCTGTTTGCCGGGGTGTTGACGGCCATTGCCGGGGTGATTGTTTCCGGCTTTACTCATGCTGCGGCCACCGGCGGCTGGCACATGCCGGTTTCGCCCGCGCTGCCGCTGGCCGTGGCCATGGGCGGACTGGCGCAGGCCACGCTCATCACCACGTACGACTACTGGGGCTACTACAACATCTGCTTCCTGGGCAGCGAGGTGCGGCGGCCGGAGAAAACCATTCCGCGCGCCATTCTGCTCTCCGTGCTGTTTGTTTCCTCTTTTTATATCGCGATGAATCTGGCGGCGCTGCCCTCGTTGCGCGATGCCGCGGCCCACACCGCCGAGAGCGCCATGGTCCGGCTGCGGCTGGTGGCCGACATTGCGCATTCAGCCTTTGGCCAGTGGGCCGGATACACCATGGCCGCGCTGATTATCTGGACCGCCTTTGCCTCGGTGTTTTCGCTGCTGCTGGGCTACTCCCGCGTGCCGTACGCCGCTGCCCGCGACGGCAACTACTTCCACTACCTGGCCGCTGTGCATCCCAAGCACGGGATTCCCCACCGGTCGCTGGTGGCGCTGGGCGTGGTGGCCACGGGGTTCTGTTTCTTCACGCTGGCGCAGGTGATTACCATGCTCGTGGTTACCCGCATCCTGCTGCAGTTTTTCCTGCAACATGTGGGGGTGATTCTGCTCAGAATCCAAAGGCCCGAGCTGGCACGGCCCTTCAAAATGCCGCTCTACCCGCTGCCGCCGCTGGTTGCCGTTGCCGGATTCATCTTCCTGCTGGTGTACCGCGTGCACGCGCTGGGCGGGCTGATGGTGGCCGTGGGGATTGCGGTGTCAGGCACGCTGATCTACCTGTTCCGCGCCCGGCGGCTGGCGCAATGGCCCTTCGCCGGGAACGCCTGAAAGCCCGATGAACTGCGGCGGCCTTGTCCGCCCCGCCCTCGATTTCAAGCCATTCTGACGAATCCGGTTAACGCATGGGCTCCCTGTCGTGTCTAATAAGAATTGATCGACACTTCCCCGTGCGAGGTCACCTGATGCTCATCGGCAAGCCGTCCGATATTCCCTCTTCCGCCATCACGCCCAAAGACCAGTACCTGAACCGCCGCCGCTTTCTGCGCGGAGCCGTCTCCGGCGTGGTGACCGCGGGCGCTGCCGCACTGGGAGCGGAACGGCTGGCCGATCTACTCGCGCCGCGCAGCCGAGTGCAGGCCGGAACCAGGCTGCAGACGGTGCAGAGCCCGCTGACCACCACCGGCGAGCAACTCACCAGCTACCAGGACGTCACCACCTTCAACAACTTCTACGAGTTTGGCGTGCCCAAGGACGAGCCCGCGAAGCACGCCGGGGACCTGCCCACGCGGCCCTGGACGGTCGCCGTGACGGGCAAGGTGAAGCAGCCGAAGACCTTCGACATCGACGCCCTGCTCCGGCTGCGCCCGCTTGAGGACCGCGTCTACCGCCATCGCTGCGTCGAGGGTTGGAGCATGGTCATTCCCTGGGTCGGCTACTCGCTGTCGGAGTTCATCAACCAGTGCGACCCGCTGCCCTCAGCCAAATACGTGCAGTTTATCTCCTACTACGACCGGAAAGTGGAGAAGTGGTCCAACCAGACGTCCATCTACTGGCCCTACAACGAGGGCCTGCGCATGGACGAAGCCATGAACCCGCTGACGCTGCTCACGTTTGGCTTGTATGGCGAGGTGCTGCCCAACCAGAACGGCGCGCCGGTGCGGATTGTGGTGCCGTGGAAGTACGGCTACAAGTCCGCCAAGTCGGTTGTCGAGGTGCGCTTTGTGAGCGACATGCCGCGCACCACATGGAACACGATGGCGCCGCAAATGTATGGCTTCTACTCCAACGTGAACCCCAACGTGGACAATCCGCAATGGAGCCAGAGGACCGAACGGCGGCTGGGCCTGCCTTTCTACCAGCAACGGCGGACCACGCTGCTGTTCAACGGCTACGGCGATCAGGTAGCCTCGCTCTACAAGGGCATGGACCTGCGATGGAACCACTAAGACAGTTTTCAGTTTTCAGTTGTCAGTTTTCAGTTTTGATTGCCGGCGGGAACTGCGGTCTTGCTATTAGATAGAATGGCTCGCTGAGGTTTGTTGACGGACTGCTATTGACTGACCACTAACCACTGAAAACTGACAACTGACCACTGACAACTGACAACTGACAACTGACAACTGATTTATGAAACGATCGATCCTCATTCCGCTCAAGACGCTTGTCTGGCTGGCGTGCCTGTGGCCGCTGGGCGTGATCCTGTGGGGCACGGCAACCAACCATATGGGTGCGGACCCCACGGGCGCCATCGCCTCGGACACCGGGCTCTGCGCGCTGTGGCTGCTCCTGATTTCGCTGGCCATTACGCCGCTGCGGCGGCTCTCGCCGCGGCTCAGTTGGCTCATCAAATTCCGCCGGCTGCTGGGGCTGTTCGTCTTTTTTTATGCCACGCTGCATCTGCTGACGTATGTCGCGCTGTACTCGGGATTCGATGTGCACGCGATGCTTGCGGACATCGCCAAGCGGCGCTTCATCACCATCGGCGTGGCCACGTGGCTGCTGCTGTTGCCGCTGGCCGCCACATCGACCAACTGGGCCATCCGCAAGCTGGGCGGCAGGCGCTGGAACCTGCTGCACAAGCTGGTGTACCTGGCGGCCGTCGGCGCCATCGTTCACTACTGGTGGAAGGTCAAGCCGGGTGTGCTCTCGCCGGTGCCCTTCACGGTTGTATTGGTGGTGCTGCTCGCGGCTCGGCCCGTGCTGGCGTGGAGTCAGCGGCGGAAATTGCGCCCTGTCGCGGCCTGAAATTATTAACAAGGGAAAACCCCCGGCTCTGCCGGGGAGACAGCCGGAGTTTGACGTTTACGGGAGTCGCCCCTGGTTTGGATTTTCCATTCCTTTCGCAAGCGCGCGAAAAGGACGGGTGCGTTCCAGAAGCGCCGTCCCTACGGGACTCCTCATACCTTGTTTGGTTACGCCAACCCCACCCCACGCTGAAGCGCGGGGCTAACAAACGCTGCGCCTACGGCGCGGGGCGATGGGATTCGTTTGGCGCGGGGCGACTGGTTTCTATTGGCCTGGAGCGCTCAGGCACAGACCCCTTTGAGGGGTCACCAACCCTAAAGCCTCCGGCTCTGCCGGAGGATATTTACTCGAATTCCAGCAGCGCCTGCGCCACCGGATGAAAACTCTTGCGGTGCAGCGGCGTGGGGCCCAGCAGGTGCAGAGCCTCAAGATGCGCGGGGCAGGGATAGCCCTTGTGCTGGGCGAGTCCGTAGCCGGGGAACGCGCGGTCCAGCTCCACCAGCAGCCGGTCGCGATGGACCTTGGCCAGCACCGAGGCGGCGGCGATGGAGAGGCTGGTGGCGTCGCCGTGAATCACGGCCTGCTGCGGGCCATCCCAGTCGATGGTGTCGCGGCCGTCGACGAGCAGGAAGTCGGGGCTGAGCGCAAGCTGCTCGACGGCGCGGCGCATGGCCAGCAGCGAGGCCTGGCGGATGTTGATGCGGTCGATCGTCTCCGCATCCACCGCCGCAATGGCCCAGGCCACGGCATTCGAGCGAATCTCCGGGACCAGTTCGTTGCGCTTCTTTTCCGAGAGTTTTTTTGAGTCGGTCAGCCCGTCGATCCGGCATCCCTGCGCCAGGATCACCGCCGCGGCCACCACCGGACCGAACAGCGGCCCGCGGCCCACCTCGTCCAGCCCGGCAATGCGCAGAGCGCCGCGCTTGCGCGCGGCCTCTTCCAGCGTCCATCCGCAGACGAGCGATCGAGCCATATGTTGAGTATAGAAAGCAAAACCCCCAACCGTGTGGGCTGGGGGCTTGGTTGAAGCTGGTTTTGGCCGGGCGCTTACGCCCTGACCTTGCCGGTTACGCGGTCCACTTCCTTCAGACGGGCGGCCTTGCCGCGCAGTCCGCGAATGTAGAACAGCTTGGCGCGGCGCACCTTGTAGCTGCGGATCTTCTCGATCTTGTCGATAACCTTCGAGTTGAAGGGGAAAATACGCTCGACACCCTGGCCAAAGCTCATCTTGCGCACGGTAAACGTGCCCTGGGGGCCGCGGTTAATAGCGATAACCAGACCTTCAAACGCCTGCAAGCGTTCCTTATCGCCTTCCTTGATCTTGACTTGGACGCGAATCTGGTCGCCGGGCACGAACGCGGGTAGATCGGTGCGCTTGAGCTTGTCAGCCAAACGCTGCATTACGGGATGAATGGACATAGTCTCTTCCTGCAGTTGAACTCAGAACTTCAAGTTTACCAGACAATCGCCCCCTGCGCCTAATCCCGTGCTTCCCGGCGGTTGACGCACGCCGGGCGCACCGGATAACCGGACCTGCCGTTACCGCCAGGAGGCTCAGCATTTCACGTTCCGAGATGGGCGGGCCCGGCCTTCAACGTGTCCCGGCATGGGCCGGGCCCGTCCATCTTTCAGCAGTCCCAGGGCCGTCTCAGCGGGGGCCAGGCCCACCCATCTGTTGCGACATGGCGCGTTCGTAGCCACGCCTGAAGGCTTCCCGGTACTCGTCCTGCAGCTCGCGCGGAACTCTCGGATGACGGTATTCATCGCGGTTGTTCACGTCCGGGCGGCGGTGATTGTCCATGTCCCTGCGCGCGCCTTCCATGCCATCCTGAAAGCCGCGGCGCTGGATTTCGCTGCCCATCCCGGGACCCATATCCTGGCCGCCGCGCTCGGGCTCGCGCATCTGTTCAGGCCGGCCCTGCTGCATGGGAGGTCCGCCCATCAGGTGAGACACACCCTGCTCATAGCCGCGGCGAAAGCCTTCGCGGTACGCTTCCCGCTGGTCGCGCGGAACACGCGGATGACGGTATTCATCGCGGTTGTTCACGTCAGGCCGGCGGTGGCTTTCGATATCCCCGCGCGCGCTTTCAATCCCGTCGTGGAAGCCGCGGCGCTGAATCTCCTGCCATTCCTGCGGAGGCGCATCCCAGCCGCCGCGATCCTGTCCGTATCCGTTAGGTGGTCCCTGGGGCGCGCCGGATGCCCGGGCCGTGCCCAGACCCGTGGCTCCGAGGATGAGAGCAAGTGCAGGTACTGCAATTCGATTGAGAATCATTGTCTTCTTTCTCCTGTGCTGCATAGGATATCCCAGCGCTGCGCGACTGAGACAGGACAACGCTACCGGACAGTCCGCCGCGGGAATGTTCTCTTTTGCACAGGATTGATCCCTTCCGGCTCTGAAAGGGTCTCAAACTCAGGGAGCAGGGCCTGCGGCTTGCACTATATTTCCCGTATGGACGAGAAACGTGAACTGCTGCGCCACACCCTGGCCGCGCTGGCTTACCGCGCGGCCCGGGCCTTGGAAAACGCGCCGGAAAATTTTGCGGCTTTTGACGCCGCCGGCCGCCAACCTGTACAAATTCTGGCCCATATGGGCGACCTGTTCGATTGGTCGCTCAGCATGGCCGCCGGAGATCCGCGCTGGCAGAACTCCCAGCCGCTGCCCTGGCCTGAGGAGGAGAAGCGCTTTTTCGCGTCACTGGGGGCTTTTGACGCATTTTTGGCTTCAGAGCAGCCGCTGCACGCCCCGATTGAGAGGTTGATGCAAGGGCCGGTAGCCGATGCGCTGACGCATGTGGGCCAGCTAGCCATGTTGCGCCGCCTGGCCGGCAGCCCCACGCGCGGCGAGAACTTTTATGTGGCCGCCATCGCCGCGGGCCAGGTAAGCGCGAATCAGCCTGCGGCGGTGAAGCCGTTTTAAAAGTGCTGCCCAGATGTTTTCGTTCATTCCGCAAAAGACGCGAAAAGGGCAGGGGAGCACAATTCCCCAGTCCCTAGGCCCTAGTCCCTTAGTCCCTTAGTCCCTAGTCCCTGGTCCCTGTTTTTCCGTTTCCAGCCTGATCGCGTCCAGCAGCTTGCGGTCCTCTTTGCTCAGGGCCGCGTGTTCCAGCAGGTCCGGGCGGTTGGCCAGGGTCTTGCGCAACTGCTGCTCGCGGCGCCAGAGGCGAATCCCGTGGTGGTCGCCGTTGAGCAGAGTCTCGGGAACGCGCAGTCCGGCAAACTCCGCGGGCCGCGTGTAGTGCGGGTAGTCCAGCAGCCCTCCCGCGCCGTACTGCGAGCGCGGAACGCCCACCACATCGGTGTCGATCTCGGCATCGGCCACGCCAAAGCTCTCAAACTCGCTGGACGCCTCGTTGCCCAGCGCGCCGGGAAGCAGGCGCATGACGGCATCCACTACCACGGCGGCGGCCAGTTCGCCTCCGCTGAGCACGTAGTCGCCGATGGACAGTTCCATGTCGCAGTAGATCTCGTTGATGCGTTCGTCCACGCCCTCATAGCGGCCGCAGAGCAGCACCACGCGGTCCAGGGCCGCCAGCTCCCGCGCCATGGCCTGGGTAAACGGCCTTCCCTGCGCGGAGAGAAGTATGACGCGGTCCCGGGGCGAAGGCGCAGGATCGCCAGCGAGCATTCCCTCAGGGGCTGAAGCCCCGCCTTCTTTTTGAAGCTCTTGCGGCACGACTGAAGTCGTGCCCTGACACAGACGCTCGGCCTTGGGCGCAATGCCCAGCGAGGCCAAAGCCTCGGCCAGGGGCGCGGGTTTCAGCACCATGCCTTCGCCGCCGCCAAACGGGCGGTCGTCCACGGTGCGGTGGCGGTCGTGGGTAAAGGCGCGCAGGTCGTGCACGTCCACGGTCACCAGTCCCTCGGCCAGAGCCCGGCGCAGGATGCCGTTCTCAAAGAAGCTGGTAAAGAAGCCGGGAAAGATGGTGACAATGTCGAAGCGCATACACACTGATGATAACGGCACAGGTTTCCGCATGAGGCGCCGCGGGATGTGCTTTAATGTCAGCCAATAGCAGTTCTCCAGTTGCATCAGTGTGAAACCATGCCGCGTAGTGGCTTTTTCCTTAAGAAAAAGCCACCTTCTACCAGGCTGGTCATGCTACAGAAACTGGAGAACTGCTCTACTGCCATGGCTGACTTTGAACCCCTTCTAAACCGCTGGCAATCGGCCGGCGTCCTGGATGCGGCCGCTGCCGAACGCATCCGCGCCTACGAGTCGCAACAGGCCGGCACAGCCGGTCCGGCCGGGGAACGCATGGGCTGGCAGGGCAAAGTCGCGCTCATTCTGGGGGCCATTTTGCTGGCCTGCGGCGTGGTGCTGTTTGTCTCAGCCCATTGGGAGCGGCTCGGCCCCGGCTGGCGCTTTGCTCTGGTTCTTGCCATGGTGGCGGTGTTTCACCTGGCGGGAGCCTGCGCGCGGCCGCGCTTCCACGGGTTCTCCACCGCGCTGCACGCCGTGGGAACCATCTCCACCGGCGCGGCCATCGGGCTGGTGGGCCAGATCTTCAACATTCAGGAGCACTGGCCGGCAGCCATTTTGCTGTGGGCCGTCGCCGCGCTGGCCGGATGGATTCTGCTGCGCGACGAGGCGCAGGAGGTCCTGACGCTGTTGCTGTTCCCGGCCTGGATCCTCTGCGAGTTTTCTTTTTCCGCGCAGGGCCACATCGGCGCCGGCGTCTACCTGGGCCGGTTCCTGATGGCATGGGCGGTACTTTACCTGACGATTTTTCTCGGCTCCAAGCACCGGATTGCGCAGGGAATCCTCTTCGTCGTGGCGGCCATTGGCGCAGTCGTTGGGGCTGTTATTCTGCAGATAGGCTGGCAATCGTGGGGCAACCAGACCTATTTACCCCTCGGACTTAGGACATGGGGCTGGGTGAACATTGCCGTGTTGCCGCTGCTTTTCGCTGTCTTCAAATTCCGCAAGAGCGTGGTGCCCGTGGCCGCCGCGATTGCCTTTTCGATTGCGCTGCCCTGGTGCGTCAGCATCCGCACGCAGCACGTCGACTACGGCGCCGTCCACAATTCTTATACCTACGTCGTGCCTAATCTGCTGGCCCACGCGCTGGTTGCCGCCTTCGCCATCTTCATCGTCTGGTGGGGATTTTCGCGGACTTCGCGGGCGCTGGCTTGTCTTGGCATAGTCTGGTTTGCGGCTGCTGTGGGCTGGTTCTATTCCAGCGCCATCTTCGGCGACTTGAGCCGTTCCCTGATCTCCCAAGTCCTGGAAGCCGCCACTGCCCTCTTCGTCATCTGGTGGGGCGTGCGGCTCGTCTCGAAGGTGCAAGTCAACCTGGGCATTCTCGGCTTTGCCTTTGTAGTGGGCTGGTTTTACTTCAGCGACATCATGGACAAGCTGGGCCGCTCCCTGGGCCTGATCGTGCTGGGCGTTCTCTTCCTGGCCGGCGGATGGGCTCTGGAGAAGGCCCGACGCCGCTTGATGGCCCGCATGGATTCCGCGGCCCTTGCCCCCAAGGAGGCCCAATGAAGCTGGCCAGAATCTCGCTCTCCGGAGCCTCGATTGCGCTGCTGGCGATTCAGTTGGCGCTGGTCTCGTCCATCGCGGCCAAGTATCTATATCAGCGCCTGGCCTGCCCGCGGGTTTGGACCCGGGCCGCGGCGTACGACCCGGAAATGCTCATGCTCGGCCGCTACCTGAGACTGCAATTGACCGTGGACGGCTGCCAGAGCACGCTTCCCTCGGCAAAGGAAGCCGCCATGCCGAGGAACCTGGACGGCGTGCCGGTGGGACCGGTGTATTCCATCCATGCGCCGCAGAATGTCCAGTTCCCCGCGCAGCTCAAGGTGGAGAACAACAAGCTGGAGGCGATCCGGATTCCCGATTCAGACAACCGGCCTTTGGGCGTGATGGTTGAGGGCGCGCCGGGCGCGTCCTGCCAGGACCTGCGCCTGGCTGCCCCGGTCGATTTCTACATCGCCGAACATGCCGCCGATCCCTCGCGCCTGCAGCCGGGCCAGGAGCTGTGGATCGAGGTGACGATTCCGCCGCAGGGCCCGCCGCGGCCGCTGCAACTGGCGCTGAAACAGGACGGCGCTTGGAAGCCGCTGGCCTTTCAATAAGGGGTTTTGGGGTCTACGGCTTTCCCGGCGCGTTCAGGTCGACGAGGCCTTCAGGCAGGGCCATTTCCACCCGCCTGGCGGCCAGGTCAATGCGGCGCAAATAGCTCTTGGCAAAGGGGATCAGAATCTCTCCTGCCGCGCCCTTCACCACCAGCAGGGCGACCGGGCCGGCCGCGCGGTCCACTTCTTCAATCTCGCCGATGGGCGTGGGTTTGGTGCCGGCCACATCCACCAGCGTGCAGCCGATCAGGTCGGCGATGTACACCTCGTCCGCAGCCAGCGCGGCCCGCTGGGCGCTGGGAATGGCCACAATCAGGCCGGCGAGCGTTTCGGCGGCGGTAATGGAGTCGATTCCGGAAAAATGCAGGACGATGCCGCCCTTGTGCAGCCAGTGGGCCAGGAGTTCGACTTCGCGCGGAGCGGCGGCAGGAGTTTTCTCGGCCAGCAGCCAAAGCTGCCTGCGGTCGGCAAATTTTTCAGGGAAATCGGTGAGAATGTCGGCGAAGACTTCGCCTTTGCGGCCCTGGGAACGGCGAATGCGGGCCAGCCAGGCCCATGATTCCGGCTGCGCTGCTTGTTGAGATGGCGCGGTTTGGCCCGTTTGCGCGGCTTGCCCAGCCTGTTCCGGCGTGGTCATACGTGCCTCCGGGGTTGGCCGGACGTATGGGCGGCAGGCATCCTAGAGTTCGTCGTCTTCTTCCAGGATGTCGAGCGTGTAGCGGTGGTGCAGCTTCATGCTGACGGCGCCCAGAATGGTGCGCACGGAGCGGGCGGTGCGTCCCTGCTTGCCGATCACCTTGCCCACGTCCTGCGGCGCAACCTTGAGCTTGAGAACCGTGTTGTCGTCGTGGCTCACGGATTGCACATCGACGGCCGTTGGTTCATCCACCAGGGCCTGGGCAATCTCGCGGACCAGCTCTGCTACGGAGATTGATGTGACCATTTCGTTTTGGGTCATACACGTCCTCTGACCGGGTGTGTTCTGGAATTACCGAATGGAATCCGTGCGCGAATAGTATCAGCACACACCCATCGCCGTCAGCAAATGTGTGCGCGCCGGCGGTGAAGCCCGCGCACACTGCTTCCGGGAGAGGGAAATGGACTAGGCGGCGGCGGGGTCCGCAACGGGAACCGGCGCCGGATGCGCGGCCACCAGCTTTTCAACCCTGGAGGAGAACTGCGCGCCCACGCTGCGCCAGTAGGCGATGCGCTCGTGCTTCAGGTCCACGGTGGCGGGGTTGGTGCGGGGGTTGTAGGTGCCGACGACCTCGATGGAGCGGCCATTGCGGGCGCGGTCCTTTTCGATGGCCACGATACGGTAGTAGGGCTGCTTGCGGGCGCCAAAGCGCGCCAAACGAATCATCACCACGGTTATACGGTTCCTTTCAAAATCCAGTGCTCTGTTGCGGTCTTATCACCCCACGGACGAAGAATCTGTCCGCGGGAACCCCGGTCTCAGGGGTTTTTCCCGGCCGGCGGCCTTCGGTTCAAGCTCGCCTTGCCAATAAATGGGCCGGACAAGAGTGCCCAGCCGCGCAAGACACAACAATTAAGTATCGCTGAAAAGGGGGTTCGGGGCAAGTTTGCAGGATTTATCTACATTAATCCCTGCACCGTCAGACCTTGAATTTCTCGCGAAGCCATTTTAGGACGGATTGTTGCTCATCTTGACCAACTCGTCGGACCTCAGACAGTAGCCAAAGCCCTATCGGCTTCTCGGTTGTAATGCCTTTCGCACCTTCATAGCATGTCGAGCACAGCGTCCTGAGGTTGGATATTTCCTCATCGCCGTCGAGAATATCGTCAACGATGAGTCCGATATGGAATCGGACCTTTTCTCCTGTAAGGTCGTCAATATCTCCAGGGGCGACACCGCACATTCGGCAAAAAAGGTCTTCTTGGGCGAGAACATAACCACGTAGTCTCGGAGAAATCTCTGGCTCGAAACTTACCTCGCACACCTCGGGAAGAGGAATTGGCTCGCACGATTCGCCAAATGTTCGCGTGTATGTCCGCTCTCTGACGCAGCATACGTAGCGACACCTCCGAACACGTCTAGGTAAATTGAATCGGCGCATGCGGATATCCCTTGAATTTCTTCTTCGACGGTTCACGACTGTTAGAAAGATGCCCGCCATGTTTCCGTCGATAGGTTGACCCTGTTTTCCAAGGGGGGCTCGATTGTGAAAATCCGGGGCCTTGTCGCGAACAAGTGAACGCGATAAATCTGCCATTGTTCAGGTATTTGTCTTGCAACTTCAAACTCGTTGCGCGTCAGAAAGAACGGAGTGCGAGCAGATCCGTTTGTAGTCTTGACCTCGATCAAGCGAGGCTTCCCTTCTAGGTTAAAAGAAGAGATATCGTAGCCTGCGCCATCCCCATCTTCTGCTGCAGTCCATCGCACTTTTCGCGCAAGGTCCGCACGGTTCCCCTCTTTCAGTCGACACTTCTCAATATCTACGACGAATTCTTCTCCCGCTCTGCCTAGCGAACGATTGATGTGGTCCCGCTCTACCGGATCGAATTTCACAACAAGCCGCCGAAGTCTTTCTGGAATCTTGTCGCCGGATACCTTTGGGATGGGTGGAGCAACGAATATGTCAGTAGGGGTAGGTAAAGAGGGTTGTGGAACTCGCTTGGGTTCGAGAATCCCTGGGTGCTTCGTAATGTAACGGTCTATCGCGTCGAAAATTGCATTCTGAAAATTCAGCTTTGGCTTGTAGCCGGGAATCCATGGCATTCCCAACTCGTCTAATACTGCAGAAATGTTTTGGTGCTTGAACTCAACAGAGCGATGTGTCCGACCAATCTTGGACATAAGAACTGAGCTATGCCTAGATTTGACATAGGGCTGTCCCGATAGCTCGGCAAAAAGCATAGAAAAATAGTCATCGACGATCATGTCTAGTTCGTCGTCATGCCAGATAGTGCCGCGTTTGGTTTCTTGCGCCATTTAGCTAATCGAGCAGCCTGGGTTTCCGCCCTAAAGCAACGAAAACATCGAAATCTATGCTTTTTCTTGAGACAGATTTAGTCCCCCGGTTTGAAATCACCCTCAAGGATTTGGCATCGGCACACATGGCTTCAATTCCCTTCTGTTCCCTTTATATTCGCTTATGGCCATAGGAAAACTTGTTTATTTTTTTGAGATCCCGTTAGAACCGAAAAAGGAACTGTACCACTACCGGGATCTGAAGGGCACTATTAGAAAAATTCCCAAGCTCAGATGCCAGCCTGCTGCCGGTCAAAAGTGGTAATCAGGTAGCGTGAATGATCGGCTCAAAGTACACCGAAGCATCACCATATGGTGATAATATTGGTGACGTGGAGGCTTCCATTATGAGAGCAACTGTAGCGCTCGACGACGAATTGGTGCGCAAGGCCCAGGAGTTTTCCGGTGTAACGGAGAGAACGGCCTTGCTCCGGGATGCGTTGAAGGCATTGATTCACCTTGAGGCTTCGCGCCGGCTTGCGGCGGTTGGGGGCACGGAGCCGGATCTGGAAGACATCAAGCGCACCAGAGCCGGCAATCTGTGATTTTGTCCGACACATCCGTCTGGATTGACCATCTTCGGAACCGCAACCCGGAGATGGAGAAATACCTTGGCAGTGGACAGATTCTGATGCACCCCTTTATCGTCGCGGAGATTTCTCTTGGTTCCCTCCACAACCGGCAAAAGACGCTTGACGATATGGGAGCACTACTCGAAGTGAAGGTGGCCACGCTCAACGAAGTGCGGCACATGATTGAGGCTCACGCACTCTACTCAAAGGGCATTGGCCTCACAGATGCGCACCTGATCGCGTCCTGCCTGATAACGCCAGGGACGCAGTTGTGGACCCGTGACAGCGCTTTGAAAAAGGTAGCTGCGGCTTTGGGCATCCTCGCCAATCTGCCCTGAGATTCCACGTAGACCGGATGGAACAGAAGTAATAGGTATAAGTCTCAGAATCTCGGGTAGCGCCTACCCCGCCGGGAACAGAAACCGCAGCATCGGCCTCACCCGCCGCGCCCAACTGGCTTCGTCGTGGGTTCCCCCATGCACCCGCTCGAAGTGCAGCGTTACTCCGGGGCGCCAGCCGTTGGCCTGCAGCCGCCGGTTCAGTTGCTCGGCATCGCGCAGGGCCTGGCGGCCTTCCTTGTCGCCCACGTCCAGCCACACGCGCGGCCGCTCCCAGATCTCCGGGGCGCGCTCGTTCAGGTAGCCCAGAATGCTCTTGTGGTTCCACCAGACGCTGGGGGAGAGCACGGCCAGCCTGCCGAATTGCTCGGCGTGGCGCAGGCCCAGGTAAAGCGTCACCAGTCCGCCCAGCGAGGAGCCGCCCAGCCCGGTCTGCTCGCGCTCTGCGCGGACCCGGTAGCGGGCGGCGATCCAGGGCATCATCTCCCCGGTCAGCATCCGTCCGTATTGGGCTGCCTCGCCGCCGCCCATCTGCCCGTCGCGCTCATGGGAATACTCGGCCAGACGCCGGTCGCCGGTGTTGTAGATGCCGACAATGACGAGCGGTTCCACCTCGCCGGCCTCGATGGCGGCGTCGGCCTGCTCGCGCACCTGCCAGGTGCGACCGGGAACGAAGGAGGTGCTTCCGTCAAAGAGATTCTGGCCGTCCTGGAGGTAGAGTACGGGGTAGGCGCGTTGGGGATTCTCGTCGTACCCAGGCGGCACGTAAACCACCAGGTCCCGGCTCTCCGGCAGGTGCGTGCTCGTAAAACCGCGATGGAGATGGAGCCGCGGATGCGCGGGCTCCTGGCCGGCGGCCAGCAGCCCTTCGGGCGGGTGGGGCACTGGTTGGGGGTCCAGGTTCAAGCGCCGGGGTCCTTTGCGGTCAATCTTGCTACGGCAATGTTGCTACTGGGGGAAAGCGCAGGGAAAACAGCCGCCCAGGCTGTTAAAGTATCAGGAAATTGGCGGTTCTCCAACATCCGCACCCGGTGAGAGCATTTTCGGAATACACATAGACTTTTTAGAACCGTGGAAGGTGGCTTTTTCTTAAGGAAAAAGCCACTTGAGCGCATGGATTCGGTCTACACCAATTCCGAAAATGCTATAGCCTCCCCGGCGGACTATGCTTTGAGAGAACCGGTCACGGAGCGCCGCACGCATGGTTCGCACGTATCACAAGGATCGTTCCAGCCGCCTGGGCCGCGAGATGGAGCTGCTGGTCTTTGGCCATGCGGGCCTGCCCGTGGTGGTTTTCCCCACCTCCGGCGGACGCTTTTTCGAGTTTGAAGACCGGGGCATGGTTGCCGCTCTCTCCGGCAAAATCGACGCCGGCCAGTTGCAGCTTTTCTGCGTGGACTCGGTGGACATGGAGAGCTGGTACAACAGGAACGTGCCGCCGCGCTGGCGGATTGCGCGCCAAATCCAGTTTGAGGAGTACGTGCTGGCCGAGGTTGTGCCGCTGATCCGAGCCAGCAACAGCGATCCTCGCCTGGTTGCGCTGGGATGCAGCTTCGGCGGCTACCACGCGGCCAACATCGCGCTGCGCCATCCCGATGTTTTTACCGGAATGCTGTCCATGTCGGGCGCCTTCGACCTCACGAATTTTCTCCACGGCTACTACGATCAGGACTGCTACTTCAACCTGCCCACGCACTACCTGCCCAGCCTGAGCGACCCGTGGTTTCTTGACCGCTACCGCCGCAACACCTACGTGCTGGCCACCGGATGGGACGATCAGTGCCTGGGCCAGAATCAGGCGCTGGACCGCATCATGAGCGAGCGGGGCATTCCGCACCAGATGTACGTGTGGGACGCGCAGAACTCGCACGACTGGCCCACGTGGGAACGGATGGCAAGGGAATATCTGTAAGAGTTGTCAGGGGCCAGTTTTCAGTTGTCAGTTCCAGTTTGCCGGTGGTCAGATGAAGCAGATCTGCATGCCGGGGAGGATGCCGCAATGAGCGTACTCAACCCTTATGAACGCTTTTTGACCGGGCGGCCAGTGCCGGAGATTCTGTCGTCCACCGCGGCGCAGATGGGCTTGCTGATCACTGCCATCGGCCCAGACAGGGCCACGATTCCGGCGGCTCCCGGAAAATGGAGCGCGGCCGAGATTGTGTGCCACCTGGCCGACTGCGAGCTGGTCTTCGCGTTCCGCCTGCGGCAGACGCTGGCGGAGAATGTGCCGGTCATCCAGCCCTTCGACCAGGAAAAGTGGGCCATGAACTATAGCGGCATCTCCATTGACCAGGCGATGGAAGTGTTTTCCGCGCTGCGGGCATGGAACCTGCTGCTGATTCACGGCACCCTGCCGGAGGCTTTCAACCGGCGGGTCACGCACCCGGAGCGCGGCGCCATGACTTTCAGCACTATTTTGGAAACCATGGCCGGCCACGACCTGAACCACCTGGCGCAGTTGCAAAAGCTGGCGGCCGCAGCGGCGGGTTGAGCGGCCATGCGCACGCCGCACGCGGGCAGTGCTCTCCCAGGCCTTCCGCCGTGGCGAAACAGACCTGGGGCACCGCTTCTATAACTTCCGGGTTGCCGCTTCGGCAGGCTGCTCTATTTTGATTTCTTGTTCTTCTTGCCGGCTCCGGCGTTGGCCGCTGCTGCTTGCGGTGCGTTTCCACCGTGGTGCCGGTTGTGATGCGCGAGCGCCTTGGCGATTTCTTCCGGGGAAAGCTTGCTCTGGCTTCCCAGATGCAAAACATCGTTTGTTATGGCAGGGTCGGTTTTGGCGGTTTCCATAGATATCTCCCGATCGAAGGCGGGACGCTGCATCTGCAAGCTGCCGTACAAGGTCACAGACGCGTCCCTTCCGGCTTGGCGGAATTTCTTCAGCAGCGCGCGATCGGCGCTCTGAAGCGGTCAGGGCAGGCCGCATGTGTCCGCCTCAACTGCCCTGGTTGGAAACAGCGCCGGAGCCGGATCACTTCTGCTCACAGCGCCTGTTCCTGTATACAGGATAGTCTCATTCGGCGCGGACGGACAGTATGCCTTGTATTGCTCACCGGTCTGAAACGATCGCTTAAACCGTTTGCTTCCGCTCCCGATTCTTTTGTTTTGCGGCAGAAATGGAACAGGCGGGTGAGCCCTTGCGGCTCACCCGCCTGTTTTCCGGTTGACGTGATGGTTAGCCGAGCATGGCCGCCAGATCGGCCTCCGGCGTGGTGATCGGCATCAGGTTGTAGTTCTCGTTGAGCAGCTTGAGCACCGCGGGCGACAGGAACGCGGGCAGCGTGGGTCCGATGCGGATGTTGCGCACGCCCATCCAGAGCAGCGTGAGCAGAATGGCCACCGCCTTCTGCTCGTACCAGCTCAGCACCAGAGACAGCGGCAGATCGTTGACGCCGCACTCGAAGGCCGCGGCCAGCGCCTGGGCAATCTTCAACGCGGAGTAAGCGTCGTTGCACTGGCCCAGGTCCAGCAAACGCGGCAGGCCGCCCAGCGTGCCGAAGTCCTGCTTGTTGAAGCGGTACTTGCCGCAGGCCAGGGTAAGAATGATGCAATCCTGCGGAACCTGTTCGGCCAGCTCGGTGTAGTAGCTGCGGCCGGAGCGCGCGCCGTCGCAACCGCCGATGAGGAAGAAGCGCCGCAGCGCGCCGGCCTTCACCGCGTCGATCACGGTTCCTGCCACGCCCAGAACCGCCTCATGTCCAAAGCCGGTGGTGATGGAGCCGGCCGGGCCGTCTTCGGCAAAGCCGGGCGCTGCCAGCGCCGCCGCAATCACCGGAGCAAAGTCCGTGCCGGCAATGTGCTCCACGCCGGGCCAGGCAACTGCGCCCGCCGTAAACAGTCGGTTGGTGTAACTCGGCTTCGGCTGCTGAATGCAATTGGACGTCATCAGAATTGAGCCGGGGAAGGCGTCGAAGTCTTGGGCTTGGTCAATCCATGCGCCGCCGTAGTTGCCGGCAAGATGCTTGAAGGCCTTGAGCTTGGGATAGCCGTGCGCGGGCAGCATCTCGCCATGGGTGTAGATGTTGATGCCCAGGCCCTCGGTCTGCAGCAGCAGTTGATAGAGGTCGTGCAGGTCGTGGCCGGAGACCAGAATGGCCTTGCCCGCGAGCGGGTGAAGGCGCACGGCAGCCGGAGTGGGCGCGCCGAAAGTCTCCGTGTGCGCGTGGTCAAGCTGTTCCAGCACGGAGTAATTCAGTTCGCCCACCTTGAGCGCCAGGCCCAGCAGTTCTTCGGCGGTGTGCGGCTCGGTGAGAGCGGAAAGAATCTCGTACACGGTTGCGTACGCGGCCGGAGCGCTCGAGCCCAGCATCAGCGCGTGATACGCATACGCGGCAACGCCTTTCAGGCCGTAGATCACCAGCTCTTCGAGATTCTTGATCTCCTTGTTGTCGCTGTTCACCAGGCTGCCGGTCAGGTACGAGGCGGGAATCAGTTGCTCGCGCCCCTGCGCCAGCAGAGCTTCGCGCTCGGCGGCGGGCTGCCATGCGGCGGGGCCGGAGAGCGGCAGCGCTGCAACGCCCGCCTTGACTGCGGCGGCGGTGTAGAGAGCGCGCGCACGGTCGCGGATATGCGCGGCCTCGTACACCAGCGCGGCCACGCTGTCCGCATCGAAGTTGACGTTGGTGAGCGTGGCAAAAATGGATGCGATGACAAAGGCGTCGATCTCCGGATCGGAGGCGCCCAGTTTGCCGGCGCGATGCGCGTACTGACTCACGCCCTTGAGCGCGTGGATGAGCAGGTCCTGCAGCGTTGCGGTGTTTTCGTCCTTGCCGCAGACGCCGATGACCTGGCATCCCTGGCCTTGCGAGGTTTGTTCACACTGATAACAAAACATGACGGGTTCCCCTCCGGGATGAATATGACTGGAATGAGCAAAGAGTAATCCGCGGTCCGGCACGCGCACTGCGACTTAAGTCACTGGGAAGGTTGTTTGTGGACGGCGAACCCGCGAATCGTAGGTAAATATCCTCCGGCAGAGCCTGAGGTTCTGGATTGATACCCATCAAAGGGGCTTGTGCCCGGGCGTTTCATGCCGATAGAAACCAACCACCCCGCGCCGTAGGCGCAGAGTTTGTTCACTGCTGTCCAAAATAACCAGACATTTGATAGGGCGCCGTAGCGGATAAAGGCTTTGGGACAGTGTTGAGCATGGATTGGGGATGAGGTCTTTGCTTTT
>Ga0316217_10000618_pt1 | contig 49365 bp, 11 predicted proteins | sample 1anoAmetaG_FD_203633 | JGI IMG/M metagenome (GOLD analysis project Ga0316217, IMG submission 203633) | Freshwater microbial communities from Trout Bog Lake, Wisconsin, USA - 1anoA | ecosystem: Environmental > Aquatic > Freshwater > Lake > Hypolimnion/Profundal zone | place: USA: Wisconsin...
GTATACAGCTCAACTACTCGGAAAAAGCACCCGGCTACCTGGAAAGAAAGAACCTCCCCTATCTGTGCTCGCCCAATGGACCACTTTATCTGTCCGGTGACGGATCAATTTATCTGGCCGCCATAGGTTATACGCTAAGCGATGGCTGCGGCGCCGCGCCAGGAACTATTAACGTGCTCGTTTCCTCTGCCACCCCGCCCTCGATGAATCAAATCTCGCTTTCTGTCAATTCCGGCATCCCCACGGTTGTATTTTCCGGAGTCCCTGGCGCCACCTATGTTGTGCAGGCGTCGTCCACTCTCTCCTCGGGCCCCTGGTCAGACGCGAGCCCGCCCATCGTGGCAAAAAGCAACGGCCTCGTCGAATATAGCGATCAGGCTGACCCCGCGCCGCCTTTGCGTTTCTATAGAACCCGGTGGGTCTCCGGCCCGTAAACTGGGAACCGTTACCATTACCATGTGTAAAGAAGTTGCAATTTCCCTGGTCGCGGCCGGATGTTTGAGGTTGGCGGCTTTCGCCGCCACCGTATCGGTAACGTCACCTACAGGTCCGGTCATGATCCCCGATTATGCCAATAATGGGATCAGCGGGCTGGCAGAGAGCCTCACCCCTCGGCAATGGCGCCATCCCGAGCCGGAGCCTCCCAATGGTTCGGGCGATGGATCGGGGCAGTAAGGCGCATTCCTGGTAAAGCCCGACGCATCACGCAGGTTAGCAAGGACGTCCGCATGGTCCCGTTGGCGCGAGAGTCGGGGGTTCAGGCCAGCAACCCCTCGACGACTTCCCCGTGAACATCCGTCAAGCGGAAGTCGCGGCCGGCAAACCGGTACGTCAGCTTGGTGTGCTCGATGCCCAGCAAGCGCAGGATGGTCGCGTTATAATCGTGGATATGCACGGGATCGCGGACGATGTTGTAGCAAAAATCATCGGTCTCGCCGTAGGTGAGCCCCGATTTGACGCCGCCGCCGGCCATGCACATCGTGAAACAGCGGCCGTGGTGGTCGCGGCCGTGATTGTCCTTGGTCAGGGCGCCCTGGCTATAGACCGTGCGGCCGAATTCCCCGCCCCAGATCACCAGCGTGTCGTCCAGCAACCCGCGTTGCTTGAGGTCCTGGATCAGGGCGGCCGAGGGCTTATCTACGTCGCGGCATTGGCCGCGAATCTGCCGGGGCAAATCGTTGTGCTGGTCCCAGCCGCGATGCATAAGCTGGACGAAGCGCACCCCGCGCTCGACCATGCGGCGCGCCAGGAGACAATTACGCGCGAACCCGCCGTCCGTTCCCCCGTCCTCAATGCCGTACAAGTCCAGGATGGACTTGGGCTCCTTCGATAAGTCGGTCAACTCGGGCACCGAGGTTTGCATCTTGAAGGCCATCTCGTACTGGGCGATGCGCGTGTTGATTTCGGGATCGCCGAAGGCCTCGGCGGCCATCTGATTCAATTGGCCCACCCCGTCCACCATGCGGCGGCGCGTCTCGGGATCAATGCCCGGCGGATTGGATAGATAGAGGACGGGGTCTTTGCCGGTGCGAAAGCGCACGCCCTGATGCTGGCTGGGCAGGAAGCCGCTGCCCCAGAGCCGCGAGAACAGGGGCTGGTCGGTCTTGTTGCCGCTGCCTTGCGAGATCATGACCACGAACGCCGGCAACTGCCGATTCTCGCTGCCGATGCCATAACTAAGCCAGGCGCCGAGGCTTGGACGCCCGGGCTGCTGATGGCCGGTTTGGATGTAGGTGATGGCCGGGTCGTGGTTGATGGCTTCGGTGTTGAGGGTCTTGACGATGGCCAGGTCATCGGCCCGCGCGCCGAGGTGCGGCAGCAACTCGCTCACCCAGGCCCCGCATTGGCCTTGTTGCTTAAACGAGAACATCGGCGCCACGCAGGGAAAGGACTTCTGGCCCGAGGTCATGCCCGTGATCCGCTGGCCCATGCGGATGGTGGCGGGCAGTTCCGTGCCGTGGTACTCGCGGAGTTTCGGCTTGTAGTCGAACAGGTCGATATGGGACGGCCCGCCGGACATGAAGAGGTAAATCACCCGTTTGGCTTTCGGGGGGAATTGCAGCGACTTCAAGGCGCCCAGCGCCTCGGGGCCGGCGCCGGGTTCGCCCCCGAAGAGGTTGGGGTTGAGCACGGACGCCAGGGCGGCGGAGCCGATCCCCGTCGCCAGCCGGCCGAAAAAATGCCGTCGCGTAAGCAACGAGGAGTATGCGGGATCAAGGCTCATGACTTATCCTTTGGTAATCGTCTCATCGAGGTTGAGGATCACGTTGGCGACAATGGTCCAGGCCGCGAGTTCGGCGGGGTCGAGTCCCTGGTTGTGGTCGGATTCGCCCACCGCCACGAGTTGCGCGGCGGCGCCGTGGTCCCGTTTATAGACTTCCACCTGCTCGCGCGCGATGCGCAGCAGCAGGGCCAGCTCCCGTCCGGCGGGCGGGCGCGCCAGGGCGAGCTGGAACGCGAGTTCAACCCGCTTTTCGCTGGACGCGGCTTCGGTCAGCAACCGTTCCGCCAGCTTGCGCGAGGCTTCCACGTAGGTCGGGTCGTTCATCAGGATCAGGGCCTGGAGCGGGGTATTAGTCCGCAAACGCCTGACGGTGCAGGTTTCCCGATCCGGAGCGTCGAATGTGGACAGGGTGGGCGGGGGCGAAGTGCGTTTCCAGAAGGTGTACATCGTGCGCCGGTAGAGATCCGGGCCGTGGCTCTGGGTATAGGTTTGGGCGGTCCAGTTCTTGCCGTCCTCGCGCGAGGCCAGTTCCTCCCACAGGCCGGCGGGCTGATAGGGCGAAACGCTCGCCCCCCCGATGGCATCATTCAACAGGCCGCTGATGGCCAAGGCTTGGTCTCGGATGAATTCGGCCTGGAGCCGCTGCCGCGGGCCGTGCGCCAAGAGGCGGTTTTCCGGGTCTCGGGCCGCCCATTCCGGAGTCGTCGCCGAGGCCTGCCGGTAAGTGGCGCTGGTGAGGATCAGCTTCTGCATGGCTTTTACGTCCCAACCGCGGCTGAGGAACTCGCTGGCCAGCCAATCGAGCAATTCGGGATGACTGGGCCATTCACCCTGGGTGCCGAAGTCCTCCGCCGTCTTGACAATCCCGACGCCAAAATACATCTGCCAGAACCGATTCACCATCACCCGGGCGGTGAGCGGGTTGGTCGGCGCCACCAGCCATCGGGCCAATCCCAGACGATTGGTGGGAACTCCCGTCGGCAACACGCCAAACACCGCGGGGATCGCGGCGCTAACCTTCTCCCCGGGTTTGTCGTATTGGCCCCGCTCGAGTACGAAGGTGTCGCGCGGGGCGTCCATCTCCTGCATGACCATGCTGGTGGGGACGGTTCGTTCCAACTCCTCCCGGGTTTGGCGCAGGACCGTCACTTCTTTCTCGGCGGCGACGAGCGCCGGAGCGCGGTGCTCGCGGACGTAGCGCTTGAGTTCCGCCTGTTGCTCCGGGCTGCGTTCGGACGCCGGGACTGCCGCGATTAACCTCACGGGCTCCGCCGCCAGCTCCGCCGCTTCGTCCCCGCTCAGGGCCCACTCCGCTTCCAAGGCCGCCTGCGCCGCGGGCAGGTCCGCCTCCAGCGTTTTCACCGCGCCCTCGGCGGCGGCGATCCGCGTTTTCAGTTTCGCCCGTTCGCGCTCCATTTCCGGGGTGGGCAACTCCAGCAGCGGCGCGGCATTGCCTTTGGAACCGTCGAGGCCATTCTCCGGCACATTATTGAAAAAGGCGAACAGCCGGTAATAATCCTTCTGCGTGATGGGATCGTACTTATGATCGTGGCACTGTGCGCAGGCGACGGTCAGGCCCAGCCAAACGCGGGTCGTGGTATTGACGCGATCCATCAGGTAGGCGGCGTGGTACTCCTCGGGAATGGCGCCGCCCTCGAAATTGATCATGTGGTTGCGGTTGAAGCCGCTGGCCAGCTTCTGCTCCCGGGTCGCATTGGGGAGCAGGTCCCCGGCGATTTGTTCGACCGTAAACTGGTCGAACGGCTGATTGCGGTTGTAAGAATCGATGACCCAATCCCGCCAATGAGTCATGTCCCGGCCCGCATCAATGTGGTAGCCATGAGTGTCGGCGAACCGCGCCGCATCCAACCAATCCACCGCCATGCGCTCTCCATAGTGCGGCGAAGCCAGGAAACGATCCACCCAGCATTCGTAGGCGTTCGGGGCGGCGTCGGCCAGAAACTCCTCCACCTCGGCGGGGGTGGGGGGCAAGCCCAGGAGGTCCAATTTGAGCCGGCGAATGAGGCTCCGCCGGTCCGCTTCCGGCGCCGGCTTAACCCCGTCCCGCTCCAACCGCGCCAGGACGAAATGGTCGATGGGGTTGCGCGGCCAACGCTGATCGCTGACCGTGGGCAACTCCGGCCGTTGGGGTGGAAGGAAGAACCGGTGGATCTGGTACTCCGCGCCTTGGTCAATCCAGCGCCTGAGGACGCCCAACTGTTCGGTCGTCAAGGTCTTGCCAGTCTGAGGCGGCGGCATCCGCTCCTGCTCATCCTGGCTGTTGACGCGGATCATCAGCTCGCTCTTATCCGCGGCGCCCGGCACGATGGCGATGGTGCCGGACTTGGCCGGCTGCACGGCGACGTCGCGCTGATCCAACCGCAGCCGCGCCTTGCGTTTCGCCTCATCCGGGCCATGACAGGCGAGGCAATTCTCCGCGAGAATGGGCCGGACATCATGGTTGAAATCCACCTTCGCCGGCCCCTGGGGGACCGCCGCCGCGATCAGAGGGGACGGGCTCGACCATCCCCAGGCCAGCAGGCCCAGGAATCCAAGCAACCGGCGGTTGCGACAAAGCCAATTCATAACTATATAATGCTCGCGGATAGGCAAGATCGCCACTCCAAAGCGCGCCAACGCGAACCATTGGCGCCTAATTCCGGTGTTCTCGGCCGGCGCCTACTCCAATTTCGGCCACCATCCCCGTAAGAATTCCTTCTCGCCGCCATCATAAACCGCCTCGGCCAGATGCTCGACGCCCTGTTGGTTGCCCCAGGAATAATTGATGACCAACCGCCCTTGCCACTCGCAGAAATCGATGTCGGAATTGTTGAGGTTCACCGCGTTCGCGATCCGGGCGCGCTGGTCGCCGTTCAACTTGGGGTTGGCGATCAGCTTGTCCTCCGGCGATGCCCTCAGGACCGGGTTCAGCGGACTCGCTTGCCACGCGATCAGGTCGCGGGAACGGACGACGCGCATCTCGTAGCCGTCGCGGGCCTCCAAGTAAAAGTCGTAGAACCAGCCATCGAGCCAACGCAGGCAATGCGGGGCCGTGTAACGGTCTTTGGCGTAATTGCACTCCGGCGGGGTCAAGGTCCAGGCCTTAAGATCCGGCGATTTGGCGAAACGGGCGGTGAACGGAACGCCGGCTTCCTCGACGGGACGGTCAATTTCGAACATCAGGACGAATTCTCCGCCCGCCCGGCACAGGGAGGTGTTGAAAATCCCGTAACGGTCGTTTGCGATGGCCGGCCATGATTCCCAGCGCTCCAAATCACGGGAGGCGAATACGTTCACCGTGTCGCGACCTTTGGTTCCGGTCACGTACATCGTGCCGTTATACGCGAACGCGCTGCCAAATTGATGGCCCTCGGCGAAAGCCCCCAGCGCGGCGCCGGTGTCGTGATCGACGAGCCGAAAGTAATCGGTTTTTCCTGGATTATTCCAATAACCCGCGCGCACCCACTCGAAGCGAAAGAGGCGGTTGCTGAATACCACCGGGGTCGTCTCCACCAAATCGAGGTCGATGACGCCCAACTTACGGATGAGCGGTCTTCCGTCGGCGTCGAGCGGGCCGCCGCCGTGGCGGGCCAGCCAGGCTTTCGCCTCCGCGGAGGCGGCGTGGTCCCATATGAACTCCACGATGGGAGTCGAATCGTCCAACCCCTGCGGGTGGTGCTTTCCTCCCGGCTTGGAAATCAGGGTGATCTGGCCGCCGAGCTTCCGATACCGTTCAGCCAGCAGGCCCGTGTTTTCCTGCCAGGGCACGACCTCGTCCGCATCCCCATAAACGTGCAGTAAAGGGACCTTCGCCTCGGCCAGGGGCGCGAGGCGATCCACCGGATTCTTGTCGCAAGCCTTCGCTTCCGCATCTGTGCTGAAGCCGTACTCCTTGAGCACCAGACCCCAATCGTTGTCGCTGCGCTTGCCGCCTCCAAAACCGCCCGGCCAGCTCTTGAAATCGCACACGGGGGCGTCCCCATAAACGCACGCCACCCGGGCGGGGTTGGCGGACGCCCAGTTATAGACGTACAACCCGCCGCGGCTCAGGCCGACCAGGGCGGGCTTGGGAGCGAAACCGTACATCCCGGTCAGCCGTTGATACAATTGGTTCCAGTGAGCCACAGCCTTGGGGGAGCCCAGCAGGTCTGGAACACTCATGTAAACGATGTGGAAGCCGCGTCCGAGGAGCGCGAGGTCGGGGTTGGGCTTGTGCCCGAAAAACTCGCCATGCCACGCCCACGGACGACCCGGCGCTTCCGCCTTGGGCGCGACCACCAGCACCGGCTGGCCATCCACCTCGAAGTCGAACCGCTCGAAGCCGAACCAGAGCGACCGTTTGCCCGGCAGCGGGCGCGCGGCCGAAACCGGTTCGGCGACCGGCAGCAATCGCACCTGGCGAAGGTCCATAATCGCGCTGGCCTGCTTCCGCTGCGGTTTGACCGCCAGAGAGTAATGGCCCGGGCGCGCCAGGTGAACGCGGCCCAACCGGCGCGGCAGGAAAATCTGGAAATGGCCGGTTTCCTCCACGATGAAATCAAACCGTTCCCCGCCGACCTCGAGGGCCGCGTCGCTGCCTCCCTGGCCTCCGCCACAACCTTGCCACAGTTCAACCTCGAACCATCCCGGTTGGGTCACATTGAATTCCCAGTCCGCCCAGTCCTCGGCCTGGGTCCAATACCCCAAACAGTTCTTCACCGCCGATGGTTCGTAGCGCAACATCGAACCATGCGTCACGGCGTTGCTCGCGCTCAAAGTAATGAGACCGGCGGCATCCTGAGGGATCCATGGCCGCCTTCCATCGGCGGCGAATAGGTTCAGGCCGCCCCACAACACGGATCCGGAAATCCAAGTCCACAGTGATGACTGAAGCGATCGCGATTGGCTCATGCGTTGCTTCAGTTAATCTGAACGCGCCTCGTCATGCAACAGGATCTTAATTCCCGGACCCCGCGGCTTGCAGGCGGTAAAAGCCGGCGCGACTGGCGGGGGCGGCGAGGTCCACGGCCCACTGGTCGCCGAGCAGGGCTGGGGCGTTGGTCACCGGGCTCCAGAGGCCCGACGCGCCCAATCCGGGGGAAAAGTACAGGGCGAAGCTGCCCGAACCGGCCGGCCACATCAGTTGGAGCCGGCTGTCGGATGCCGAGGCGGCCGTAAGGACCGCCGAAGGCGGAGGCGGATCGCCCCTCCCGGGCGAGCCCCCCAATTGGCTGGAAGGCCGCCAATTCCCCGCCAAGTCCCAGCCTGTTGTCGGCACATGAATCGGGTCGACGACAACCAGGGAAAAGCCGCTGCCGTCCGTCGCGGGATACCAACTCGGATCGTAACTGAAGTCGAGAATCGGCTCGTCCAAGGGTCCGGTCAAGGTCAGACGCTCGACCGCGTTACTGAGCGTCCCGGAGAACTCGCCCGCCACGCGGACGCCCGCGCCGTAAATCGAGGCAAACGCGGAAGCGTTAGCGACGACGACCGTGGTTTCGCCCGGATTCAAAAGGATCGGGGCCAGGGCCTGAAATGTCGCCTGGACGTTGCCCAGTTCAAGCTGGGTCTGAAGCCCGCCGTTGCGGCCCGCGAATTCCAAGCGGCTGTTGCCGAGCGAAGCGCCCGCCAGGAACAAATTGGAGAAAACCGTGACCGGCGGGCCGGGCAGGCCTAGGCTGTTCGGCGTGAGCGTGACAGTGGCATAAGCCCCCCCGGCGGCTGCGTTGAGCGCCCAACGCGCATGATGAAACACGCCCGCGTCGAGATTCAAGGCCGCCGCCGGCAGCGTCACGCTCTGGGCCAGGGCCACGTTCCAATAAAGCGAGACGTCATTGACCAGATCGGAGGGGCTGATGGCCAGGTCGAGCGCCAGCGTGTTGGCGACCGAGGGGGCATCGGTGAAGTTGGCCAAAGTGCTGCCAGGACCAGTGGCGCCGAACTGGGCGACGGGCAGGAAGAGCAAAGACAAACCGCCGGCCGCCGTGAGATTCTGCGCGAAGAGCACATTGATGTTATCGAGATCCTGGTCGGCCCACAACCCGCCGGTGCGGGCGCCGAACGCCACCCGGGCCGCATAGGGCGCCGCGCCCGGGATCAGCGCGTTCTGCAACACCGCTTCCGTCGGCCCCGGCGCGCCGTTGATGTTGGGCGTCAAGCGGACGGTAACGTAGGCGTTGTTCCCGGCGAACCAGACCAGGATTTGCGCGCGATGAAACTGGCCGCTGGCCAGGCGGAACGAGGGGATGACCGCGTTGCCAATTTGGACGCCGTTCCAATGGAGCGAAATGTGGTTGTCGTTCGGCTCTTGGGGAGTGGGGCCATTGTTGTAAACGTCGAAACCGACGCCAAGGGAGCCGGTCAGATTGGGCTCTTCCCCGAACGCCTGCCCGGCCCCGCTCGCGCCATAAACGGCGGTGTTCAGCAGGGCAAAGCCCATGCCATCGGCGGGACTGGCCCCCGCTGGCGGCGTGATGCGGAAGTCGAAAGTGGCGACCAACGAGTTGAACGCCCCCGCCGCGCTCTGGTTGAAGGCAACCATGCCAAGCTCGCCGCCATCCTCCGGCGTCAAGCGGAGGAAACTGCCAGTGGAACCGGAGTCGGCGGGGAGGACCGCCGGGGCGGTGGGGCCGGCGCGAGACAGGGTGTACGCCGTGCCGGCGGAGTCGAAACTCTGTTGCGTTGGCGCCCCGCTGACGACATTGGTCGCGACGGTCGCGGCCCGAAAGTCGAACTCAGCGATGACTTGGTCGCAACTACCCGTCGCCGTCTGGCTGAAGGCAAGGCGATTGCGCGCGGCGTTCGTGCCGGTGTTCAGGAGGCAGAGTACGTTCCCGGCGGCGCTATCCTTCGTTATGAAAGGGCTGGGCGGGGCGCCCAGAGTGGAAGCCGTGAACCGCGTCTCGCCGGCAGTTCCCTGAAAATCGTTTGTCGTCACCGTCCCAACCGGCGTCAATTGGTTTGGAGTAAAAGTGAAATTGACGCCGCCGCCCAGGGAAACGCCGTCCAGATTGAGGACGTTATCGCCCGTGTTTTGCAGTTCGATGAAGTCAAAATCGCGGGCTGAGAAAGGGCTGTTGGGAGGCGGCGGCGCGGGCTCGTACATAATCTCGGTGACGCGCAACGCCGGCAAAGCGACGATATAGAGCGCCCGGGCGGGAGCGCTCCAGGTGTTGGTGTAGAAAGCGCGAGCGAAGATCCCGGCGTTATTGCTCAACGCCACCGTGCCGCTGTAGCGAAGCGCCGATGGGCGCAGCCCGCCCCCGCCCGCGCGAGGGTCGGTATTGTCCAGGGTGTAATAAATCGCGCCCAGCGGCGCGCTCAACGCGAGCCGCGCGCCATTGGTCGCCACAGTGGGCGCGGGGACGAACTGTTGGTCAATCCAGAGGTAGCGGCCGAGAATCCAGCGCTTGAACTGCGAGATAATGCCATTGTAAGTCGTCGGGGTGACGTAATCGATATCCCACCCGTCGACCGCGCCGTCGCAATTGGGCCAGACATAAGCGCCCAGGCGCGGCCAGCGGTTGAAATCGCGGGCTTGGGCCTCCCAGAGGTAATTGGTGACCTGGTCAATGCGCGCGAATATGTTCGTGGCATTGAGCGCGCCCAAGCGCAGCGCGCCCCAACGATCGATAATCTGCTGATAGAAATCCGGGTCCGTGCGCAGCTTACGCAGCCAGATGTCGTCGTTATCGCTCAGTTGGGGGTAGTACCAGTTATTGGTCAAGCCGCCTTCGAGATAATTCGCGTTTCCCAAGGCCAGGTCCCAGTCCCAGATCGGCCCCTCGGCCACTTTGCCATTGCGATCCTTGTGGAAGTAGTTGCTCAGCCGGATGCCGTCAATGTTCTTGGCGAATTCGGCCATCCAATGCATATCCACAAACGAACCCACATCGATGTAACTTGCGTACCCGGCCACCGGGTCGCGCCAATTCGGGCCGTAAAGGACTGATTCGAAATCGTCCAGGTAACTTGTCAGGTACGCGAATTGGGCGGGCGTTATATCCGTGGCGTCGGGGCGATAGGCGATCAACTGCTCGCCGCTGGTGGTGGTCAGGGTGAGGTCGGTCGATGCCATTTTGTCCTTGGAGAAAATATAGCCGCCCGTCACGGCGGGCGGGTCATTGTCCGAGGGCGTCAATTTCGCGATGTCCACGCGGTTGGCATCGACGCGGATCTTCTCGAGTAGAAGGTAAACGCCCTGGTAGTCCCCATAGGTGAGGCGTCCGGACGCGCTGCGCAGGAACAGCTCGACATATCGCCGCCGCACGCTGTAGTGACCCATCTTTTCGAATAGCTCGTACGCCAGGAAATCGTTCATCAAGGTCTTGTCGCTGTAGGGCGCGTACAAAGCCCAGTCATTGCCCGAAGGGAGCCCCAGGATCGCGCGACTGACCTGTTGGCCGCTTTCATCCTCGAGTTGAAGTTTATAGGGCACCTTAGGGAAGCTGAGGGAGGAGGAGCCGCGCAAGCCGAGGCTCAACCGCCCGACATAATTGCCCGGGCTGAAGAGGGTGGCCCGGCCGGCGGTCGAGTTGGTCTCGATGAACAGGGCGTAGGCATCAATCTCCGAACCGTCCGGCACGGCCTGGCCGAGGGTGTCAATCACCACCAACGGCAGGTTGCTGCTGAAGTTCGTGAGGGTGTTGTCCAGGAAGATATAGTGGGCTCCGAAGATGGCTCCCGGAAATCCGTCCACCCGGGCTTGGGCGCGCACGGTGGCGTCGGCGGTGAGGGCAAGTGGGTGAGTGAAGAGGAGGGAATTGGTGGTGGGAACCGACCCATCCAGCGTGTAATAAATCTTGGCCGCCGGCGTGGAGGCGGCGAGCGAAAGCGTCAGCGCGTTGCCGGCATAGACCCCGGCGGGAGACGAGAACGCAACGGCGGGCGGCGGAACCAGAGAGCCGAGACTGTTATTCCAGGCGCCCGGCGTGGGCGGGTAAAGATACACGGCGGGTTCCGTAACCACTGGATTGGTGGCGCCGGCCATGACGTAGCCGTACGAAAAGTCAGCGTACTGCGGTGGATAAGGGGCAAACTCGCTGACTTTGGTAACGTGGTCGGGCATCACGAGCGCAAGGTACTCGCCGTCGCCGTTCAACTTGAAATTCGTATGCAGCGGCGCCCCCGGCGTCTTGCGGTTTTTGTTCGAGGCAAAGACCACCAGGAAACCGTGCGGCGGGAGGTTCGTGGCCGGAAACTTCCATTGCGTCAAATTCGTTGCGTCGTTCGACAGATACCAGCCTTTCAAGCTCACGGTATTGACATTGGAGTTATAGATCTCAATCCAATCCGAGGGGTCTCCGTCCTCGTCAAGGAGGGTCGTATGGTTGTTCGCCATGAATTCCGAGATGAGGACTTGGCTGGAAGCGGGTCGGGCGATTAACACCGCCAGAGCGGCCAGGAGCGAGAGCAACCAAGGCGCGGGCGCGCCGCGCGCGTCGAGCCGGCGGGCCGACCTGCCGCTCTGGCCCGGGACGCATCGCGCCCCTTTTCGATGTGGAGTCTTATAAGGCATACATTCTAAAGCGGATCCAAGCGGTTTTCTCGGGCCAAAAGCGGCGCTACCCTTTTGTAAGCCATCGGGGTCACGGCTTCGCCCAAAGGCGGTAGAAGCGCGAGACGCCGGGAACCACGGCGTTGGTAAATAGCAGGGAGCGCTCCACTGGGGAACTGCCGAAGTCGTTCAAAAGCGACCAGGTGCCGCCGCTCAGAACCGACCCGTTCCGGTATTGGAGGGCGTAATCGAGGTTGGGCAGGGCCCCGAAACCCAACGCCACCGAACTCGTGTTCACTCGATTGATGGAGTTCACGCTCACGGCGGGCGGGCGGAAGATCGCATTGACGATCCAACCCAGGGTATCGGCCATGAGGGCCTGTGCTTGCGGACCGGAGAGCAGGCTGGACCACAGGTAGATGATCTTCCCGCCCTTGGCCGCGCCGGTCCCGAACTCGATGAAGCAGGCCGCGTCGCCGTAACCCTGGCCGGCGGAATTGGTGACCGTAAGCCAGGGCACGTACCGATTCGCCGGAGCGACCAGGCTGCGGTTAACCGAGCGCAAGCGCGGATCGCCCGGGGGAAACGCGAACACCGAAGGCATCGAACGCAGGACGCTCTGATTGGTGGAAACGACCACGCTCAGGTCGGGCGGCGCTTGCTCGAAGGCATTGTAAATGGGCAGGCCCAACTGGGGCAGCAACGGATCCGACGGCCCGGACTGGTCGTTGGGGCCATAGCCATAGTAAAACGGAAACGGCCCGGAGGCCAACAGCACCAGGATGCCGCCACCGGCCAGGTAGCGCGTGATCGCGGTCTTGCCGTCCCCGCTGGTGATGACGGTCTTCACGTAATTCTCGCCGCCGAGGTAAAAGGCCAGCGGATAATGGGCCGGCGTAAAAGTCACGCCATCCACCAATTGGGTCTCGGTCAATGCCGTCCATTTGAGGTTCAACCCCGTGAGGGCGGCGAAATTAGCCGGAGCTCCGGAAGTGTCCATCGGCAGCAGGGCGATTTTGCCGGCGGGCAATTGGGCAAAGTTGCTGCGCAAACCCACCACCATCTGGCGCTGTTGTTCCTCCACCAGGAAAGCAGCCGCAGCGTTGGCGAGGACGGACTGGACGGGCGCCCACGCGCCCGGGTCCCCCATGAAGGCGGTGACACTCATGGCCAAAGTGCCGAGGGGGTCCACTTGCTGTAACGACCGTCCCGCGGGGAGCAGGGCGTAGTCGAGCAACACCATGCGGTTAAACAGCATCGGCCAGCCGCGCCAGGCCATGAGAGGCTGGCCGCTCAAGGGCAGCGAGGCCCCGTTATCCAACACCAACCGTGGCGCGGCGGTCAGCGTTTGGTCTTCCGGCGGCGCATACGCCACCACGACCGCGTATGCCCCGGGCGCGCTGGCGTCGGCAAGGTCCGTGGCCGCGCGCAATCCTTGCCGATACGGCACTCCGCAAGTCCAGTGCTGCCCAGCCACCAACCCGGCGAAGGAGTGCGGATCCGTCCAGTCCTGCGGTAATGGATAATCACCCGGCAGCGGCGTGGAGATGAAGAACCCATTGGTCCGGGGCCGCGCGTCCGCATCATCATAGGCGAGCGGCATAGTGAAGTTGTTCGTCGCCGCATTCGACGGCAGCGTCCCGACGGTAATGAGGTCGCCGTCCATGAGCTGCACGAAATAAAGCGAACTCGGCGACTGGGCGGGATGCCGGAGGAGGTTGGCGCCCAGCGTGATGAACTGGGTGCCGCGCTTGCGCGCGACCGGCAGCCGCGAAATATCCACGTTCGGATAGCAGAAGGTCGCGTCAAACGCCGAGGAGGCAGGGGCGACAATGCGAAAGGAGCAATTGCCATTGCCGTCGGTGCGGTAATCGGCCACGTCCCGGTTGGTAGTGGTGTTGCCAAAAGCGATGCAAGCGCTGGCCCCGGCGACGATGCGCAGGCGCGAGCTGCCAATGGGTTCATTGAGCGGCAACGGCTCGGTGAAACCATAGTCATAACGCCCGCCGCGGCCCGGCCCGGCGCCATCGAAGAGTCCATAACCCTCGGTCAAGGCATCGCTGCCGTACTGGGCGATGGCCGGAGCGTACACATTACGGTAGAGAGCGGGCCAGCGCTGCAGCATGCCGCGCAAATAGTAACGCATCCGCGCGTCGCCGGTGTGGACATAAACCTGGGTCAAGGAGTCAATGCACCAATTCACTTCATTGGCGCAGCCCAAGGCGGCCCAGTCTCGGCCGCTGTTCGGTTCGACCAGAAAAGCGCTGTCGATCCCCGCATCCGAGCGATCGGAGTCCATCGCCCAGCAGGGCAGGTAACGCCAGGTGACATTGCCCGCCAGGCGCAGGGCCAAGGCGGCGTTGGCCGCCCGCGCCGGGTCGCTCTTAAACGTGAAATAATAGTCCAGTAGAAACGCCGAGCAGAGCGTGGAGCCTATGGCAAAGGGCGACGACGGCACGTCGTCGAATTCGTTGCGGCTCCAGACAAAGTGCTTGGCCCAGTTGAACAGTCGATCGATGGCCTGGAGGTAGTTCGTATCTGGTTTGCCCTGTTTAAGGTCGTAGCGGTAGAGCTCAGTGAGGGCGCGCGCCGCAAACCAGCCTTCGGAATTATGCAGGCTCGTCACCTGGGCGCCGCCCCAATTAGTATTCCACGCGCCTTCGAGCGGCTTGGTCCAGTAGAGGCAAGTGTCACCGCCGGCCGTGAACACCTGGGCGTAGTTGGTGAGCAGTGAGTCTATTTGCGCGCGCGCGCGCGTGATCGCGCTCGTATTTCCATTGTCCACCGCCGTGTCCACCGGCAACTCACGATGGCCCGCCCACCCGCGCAACACGACGCTATTGGTCGGGCGATAGGGCGGCCCATCGCCGCTGCTAAACAAGGTGAGGCCCGGGGCGGCCGGGAAATCTCCTAGGTGGGCATAGCCGGGAATCCAGCCAAGGTCGTTCATAGCCGGCGCCGCCGGCAGCGCATTGGTGTAGCGCGCGAACAAACGTTCCTGGAACCGTTCATTGGGATCCTCGGTATCGGGCAATTGATCGTCAATCTCCAGGTTGAACCACGAGGACAACACTTCTCCCCCCCGCGGATAGGCCTGCTGGCCAAAACGAACTCCGCCATACGGGTAGGCCAGGGTGACAAAATTGGAACTGGCGTCCTGCTGCCAGCAGTAGGCCGTGGCCAGAAACCGCTCTGACCCGTCGGCCACCCGGGCGCCCTGAAAGTCGTAGCCAACATATAGGCTGGCGGCGGGGTCCCACAAACCAATCATCGGTATCGGATGGCCGCCCAGCGGACAGAGGTACCCCCAATTCCGGTTCCACAGGCAGGAAAGCTCCGGCGAACCGTCATGCGGATCTTGCAGGAGCGGAAAAGGGTCCGCCAGCGGCGTGGCGTTGAGCCAGCCGATCTGGTGCCATACTTTGGCCGTCGGCAGCGAGCAGACCAGGAAGTGAAAAGGCGCCGGCCCGCTGGGAAACAGCGCCAGCCATTTGTTGGTGTCGAAGGCCTGGACGGTCAGCCGGAATTGCACCAGCGGTTCCCAAACCGCGGCCGGGTTGGTTAGGTTGGCCGCGGGCACGGTGATGCTGACAAAATCCGTGGGGGAAAAGGTGACGGCCTGGGAGGAGTCTTTGGCCCGCAACCCGGACAGCCGCAGGCCCACCGGATTCGTCTGGACCGTATCGGCGACAAGGGCCCCATTGGCCGCCAAGCGCACCGGGGCCACCAGCACTCCATTGGCATACACGTCGAAACCGGCATGGCCGGCCGGTTGGACCGTCACCATCGGCGCGGCGTGGGCGTAGGCCACCCCGAAGGCGAGCGCCGCGCCAGCCAGGAGCGCTTTCGTCCTCGAGCTTTCCATCCACCGCTCCGCGGCCTTGAAGCGCCGAACCGCCGCCCCTTGGACTTCTCCGGGTTGTTCTCGGTTCCTTAGCCACCTTCCCAATTTACGATTCCCAGTTTTCAATCTTCAATTCTCACTTCAGAACTCCCCTCCTGACGAACAGTCCGAACGCGTTGTCGCGGTAACTATTCCGGCGCCTTTCTTCAAATGCGGCAGCGCGCCGCTAAAGTCAATGCCTATCGGACTTTCCAAGCGCCGCCCGTTGGATCGCTTCGCGGATCGCCGGCTTTCAGCCGGCTTTGGCCGCGCAAACAGAGAGGGTTCACGAGACTCGACGCCCCGTGAACCCTGATCACAACTTGGTTCGGGTGAAGTGTTGGCCAGCGGCTTACGGCTCGGGAGCCAGGCGATAATACTGGGCTGGGCCAGTCAGGGGCGCATAGTAAGGAGGCGATGCCCCCACGTCGTTCCAGGTAATGGGCGTCTTCAAGCTGCCGGTAGATTGCAGTTTGAACCCATCGCCGTTCCAAGAGAGCTCCAGGTTGGCGCCAACGATGCTAAAGGCGAGCGGCACGGGCACCAGGCCCGTGGTGGTGGAGATTTGGATATTGTCGATCCACTGATTCTCGTTCAGCCCGCCCGTGCGGCCGCCGAAGACAAACTCATGGCCAGTCACCGCCGCGTAACCCGGGAGGGGCACCTGATAGAAAATAACGTTGCCCTTGAATTGCACGTCCACCGTGCCGTTGGCATTGAGGCGGATAAACGTGTCGGCATAGCTCCCGCCCGTCTCCATCGCGCTGTAGGGCGCGTAAGCGCTGGCGATCGCGGTCCCGTTATAAGCGATGCCGAAATACGGATTGCCGCCATTGTACAGGTCAAAGATGACGATTAAGCCCGTGCCAATACCGCCCTCGCCGACCACGGAACCGGCGGGCACTTGATTCGAACTGACAAAGGAGAGGCTGATGCCGTCGGCGGGCGGCGCCGTGCCCCCGCCAATATTGGCGGCGAAGTAAACCGTGAAGGCTTTGACCGGGGCATTGGAGTTCAGATCGGGGACGATAAAGGTGCCGCCCTCGCCGTTGGCGCTATCCGTCAAATGCAGGCAGCCGGAATTGCCGATGCCACCGGTGGTCGCGATGTAGCCGCCGCCGCCGCTCCCATTGAGAGTGGCGCCGTCGGGCACCAATCCGTCGTCGAAATTGTAAGAGACGATCGGATTAGCAATAGTGATCGGAGCCACCACGGTGAGCAGGGCGTTGCTGCTGGTAGCCGTGCCGTTCGCGCTGGTGGCGGTCACGTAGAACCGCGCGCCATTGTCCGCCATCGTGGTCGCCGGCGTCGTGTAGGTGGCGCTATTCGCCCCGTTGATGATGGTGTTGTTCTTGTACCACGCGTACGTTGCGCCCGTCGGGTCGCTCAGGGCGACGCTGAAGGTGGCCGTCTGGCCTTGCAGGACCTCGGCGTTAACCGGTTGGGTGGCAATGGTCAATGGCCCGCTGCTCTTGGTCGCCTGGATGCGGATATTGTCAACCCATTGGTTTTCGTTCAGGCCGCCCGTGCGCGCATAGAAACCAAACTTGCCGGCCATGAAGGTGTAATTGGTGAGTTGGAGCCCGTTGTAGAGGACCCGTTCGCCGTAAGCCAGGTAGAGTTTCCCGTTCGAATCCACCCGCAGGAGCATGGTGCGGTAGGTCCCGGCGGTTTCGAGTTGGGCGGCGGGGATTTGGGCGCTGGCCACCCAAGCCCCGTTGTACTTAATGCCAATATAGGGCGAGGGCGGGGTATCCGCGTTGCCGTTCCCGACGTAAATGCGGAAGCAAAGGGAAAGCCCGTTGCCCGTCCCGGTTTCGGCCCCACCGACCACGCCGTCGGCGAGGGTGGGCGCCCAGTTGAAACTGAAGCCGTCGGCCGGAGTGCCGCTGCCGCCGAACTCATACACGTCAAAGGCCACCCCGATGCTGGAGAGTTGCGCGCCGCCAAGCACCGGCTGCATCACGAACGCGCTGTTCTCGCTGTTCTGCGCGTCCGTGAGGTGCAGGCAGCCCGAATTGTTGACTCCATTCGCGCTGTCCACCGCGGCATTGCCGTAAATCGCTGTATTCGCTGGGACCAGGCCATCGTCAAACGCGTAGGATAATGTGGGATTGGTCGGGGCCGCCAAATTAACGACGGTCAAGGTGGCCGGGGCGCTGGTAAGGCTGCTGGCGCCTTTGGTAACCTGGACGGTGAACACGGCCTGGTCGTCCGCCAAGGCCACGGCCGGAATAGTGTATGCGCTGCCATTGGCCCCGGTGATCGGCGCGCCGCCGCGCGCCCATTGATAAGTCATGCCGGTTGAATCGGCCACGCCCACCTGGAACGTGACCGGATGATTGACCAGGATCATCTGACTGGCCGGCTGGCTGGTAATGCGCGTCGCCCCGGAGATCGTCACGGTAGTCAGTTCGATCTTATCGAACCAGATATTCTCGTAGGAGCCACCAGTGCGCCCGGCCCAGGCGTATTGGGCCCCGGCCATGGAGCCGAACCCGGGGAGCACCAGGTTGCTGAACACCAGGTCGCCGCGAAAAACCACATTGAGCGTGCCGTCGCTATTCAATTGGATGATCGTGTCGTCCCACGCGGGCGTGCCGTCCAGATTCGTCCCGGTTTCCATGAAGGAAATCGGCATCCGCGCCGTGGCCAAAATCTGGCTGCCGTAGCGCACATCGATCGAAGGCGCGGGCGTCGGCTCATTGACCGTCCACCCGAGAATCGCGTCGTTATTGTAAATGTCGAAGGAAACCCGCAGGCCCGTGCCCAAGCCGGCCCCTTCGTCAAACATCGGCGAGCCGGCAGTCGGGTCCGCCGGAATGTCGTTGCCGAAGGCAAACGCCCAACCGTCCGCCGGGGGAACCGTGCCGCCGCCGACCAGGGTCTTGAAGCGCGCGGTAAAACCAAAGACCGGGGTGCCCGCATCCGGGTCGGAAACGAGGAAAGCGCCATATTGGCCGTTCTGAGCCTGGGTGAGCTTGAGGGCGCCCGAATTGTTGAGGCCGCCGCTAGCGTCCACCAGGGCGGTCCCCAAGAGGGTCGTATTGGCCGGGACCAAGCCGTCGTCGAAGTTGAACGCGAGCTGGGGCGACGAGGGGAGGGTGAGATTCACGATGGTCAGGGGCACCTCGGCGCTGGTGGCGACGTTGTTGGACCCGGTGGCCACAAGCTTGTAACTGGCGGCATCCGCACTGGTAACGCTCGGCAGCACCAGGGTCAGCCCGTTGGCGCCTGGGATGGCTTTGCCGTTCTTGTACCATTGCGCGGTGACCCCATCGGGGTTGCTGAGCCCGACGACAAAGGTCGCCTGGTCGCCTTGCTGGACCGCCTGGGCGAACGGTTGCTGGCTGATGCCGACCAGCGGCTGAAGGAACGTCGTGATCTGGAGATTATCAATCCAGCAGTTCTCGTTCAAACCGCCCGTCCGGCCTCCGATGCCAAACTGGCCTTGCAGCGGCTGGTAGCCTGGAAAGAAGTAGTTGGTGAAGAGCGTCAGGCCCTTATAGTCCATCTCGAGGCTGCCATCGGCATTCAAGCGGATGTGGACGCGCTGATAATTGGGCCAAGTCAACATGTCGGCAAAATTGTACTTATGGGTGGCAATCTTCGTGCCGCCCGAACCGACGGCTATGTCTATGTCAGGCGCCGGGGGCGTTTCGCTGCCGTTGTCGTAAACATCGAAGCAGAAGCGCAAACCGCTGCCAATGCCTTCCTCGCCCCACGTGCCGGCGGGCAGGTCCGGCGCGAAGCAGACGCTGAACCCGTCAGCGGGCGTTGAGGTGCCGCCACCGAGGAGCAAATCGAAGGCGACATCAAAACCGTAAATCGTGGCGCCATTGTCCAGGTCGTTCAGGACCATGCTGCCCGCCTGGCCGTTCGATGCGGAGACCACCTTGAGGCAACCGGATCCACCCGCGCCGCCGCTGGCCGCTATGGCGGTATTGCCATAGACCGTGGCGCCCGCGGGGAGGCCGCTGTTAAAGTCCGTGCTGAAAACCCCCGCTTGGGCCGACAGCGTTGCTGCCGCCACAAACAGGCCGGTAGAGAACCATTGCGTTAGTTTCATAATAGGGAGGTTTGTTTTGGTTTTGAGGGTCTAGGGTTCATTGGAAAGAGTCGGCTGGTCGCGAAGGGGCTCCCACAGGGAACTGGCTCGAGGCCATCGGACCAACCAAGGATGGGCAACTGGCCGCGAACTCGGCGAGCGTGGCTATGGCCACGACCGTTTCGCGCTGAAAATGTCGTTCCATTTTCATTTGCGTCGCACCGCTCGAAGAACCCAGCGCCCCCCGTACCGGCCGACAGGCGCCGCAGCTCCAAGCTAAGGGGAATCCAAGTGAAAACTTCGCAATAATTCAAGTAAACATTTAAGCAAACATTTAAGCTCACCGCCGGCCCCTCGCGGGCGAATGACCCGCCCAGTTCGCAAGCGGCCCGGTACCCGCCGCGTCCCTTGGCGCGGGCGTGATTCGCTTACAAACAATTCGCTTGTTTAGGGCTGAAATCGCGACGACCCTCGGCTCATGTTTCTCCGCTACGCCAGAGCATGAAATTTAGCCAACGTTTCCTTTTGTCGGCGTTGCTCATCGGCTGCTGGTGGGGACCGGCGGCGCTGATAGCGGAGTCTTCAACGGACCTGGAAGCCGGTTTCCATGCGCCGCCGCGGGAAGCGCGGCCCTGGGTGTATTGGTTCTGGTTGGACGGGAATATCACCCAGGAAGGGGTCACCGCCGATCTGGAGGCGATGGGGCGCGCGGGCTTGGGCGGAGCCTTGTGGATGTGGGGAGGCGGAGTGGGGCAAGGCGTCAAGGGACCGGTGAAGTTCCTCAACCCGCAATGGTGGGAACTGATGCGGCATACGGTCCGGGAGGCGGACCGACTGGGCCTGAAGATCAATCTGACCGCGGGAAGCGGTTGGTCGCATACCGGCGGGCCGTGGATCCAGCCGGCGCATGGCATGCGGCGTCTGGAACTTAGCCAGGAGTTGCGGCTCACGGGACCGGGACTAAAGGAAGTCATGATTCCCGACGCGGACAACCTGGTTGCCGTGTTGGCTTACCCGGCCAAGGAGAACAAGGACACCATGCGCGCCTCCGGAGTAAAGGTCACGCCCAGTTCCACCGCCGCAGGGTTTCCCGTGACCAACGCGCTCGACGAGGACCTGTCCACGCGCTGGATTTCCGAGGGCGCCAAAGCCGGCGATGGTCCCATGGAGGCGCATCCGCAATGGCTGGCCTTTGAGTTTCCCACCCCCTACGCGGCAGCGGCGCTTTACATCGCGCCGTTCCACGACTGCGGTCCCCGGCAATGCCAATGGCAGGTCTCGCGGGAGGGGAAGGATTACCAGACCATCAGTCGTTTTGAATTGGCCCCTAACACTCCGCGCACGATCCCGTTTGAGGTCCCTGCGGCGCGGTTCTTTCGTCTCCTGGTAACTTCCGCCCATCCGTTCCAGGACCAGGAAAGCTGGAATGTCCAGATCGCTGAGATCCAATTGCTGCAACAGGGCGAGCAACCGCTCGAGAAAGCGCCGCTGGCGAGTTCCGCCGTTGTTGACCTCACGGCCAAGCTCGCCCCCTCCGGACGCTTGTCGTGGGAAGCGCCGCGCGGGACGTGGACCTTGCAGGTCTTGCATCACCGTCCCACGGGAGATCAGCCCCACCCGATCCTCCCCGATGAGGGCGGGCTGGAGTGCGACAAACTCAACCCAGAAGCCGTCGACGCCCATTGGAACGGGTATATCCGCCGGGTGCTCGAGGAGTGCGGCCCTGCGGCGCGCCGGGTGATCCGCTGGGTCCATGCCGACAGCTATGAATTCGGACCCCAGACCTGGACCCCCAAATTCCGGGAAGAGTTCACCAGGCGCAGCGGCTATGATCCCCTGCCCTACTTGCCCGCCATCCTGGGAAAAGTGGTCGATAACACCAACATTTCCGCGCGTTTCCTGTGGGATTTCCGGCGCGCGCGCGCGGATCTCTTCGCCGAGGGGATCGGCGGCCATTTGCGCGACCTCTGCCAACGCGAAGGGATGGCCCTAACCACCGAGCCGCATTTAGTCCCGGACGTATTCGACCAAATCCAGTATGGCGGCTCGGTCTCGGAGCCGGTAGGCAATTTTCTGGGCGAGCGGCACACCGCCTGGTATGCGCCCAATCCTCCGGTGGGCCCGGAAGTGCATCTGGCCAAGGGCGAGGCCTCCGCCGCCAGCACCTATGGCTTAGACGGCGTAGTCTGGGCCGAGGCGTTTACGGGGGTGGACCACGCCCACGCCTGGAAGGAAACGCCCGAGTATCTCAAGACCTGGGGCGATCTCTGGCTCACCGAGGGGATCAACCGGTTCTGTTTCCATTGCTGGGCTCACAGTCCCTCCCTCACCCAGAAGCCGGGCATCACGCTCGGGCCGTGGGGCATCCATTTCGATCGCCGCAATACCTGGTTCGACCTGGCCGCCGGCTATGTCACCTACTTGAGCCGATGCCAGTTTCTGTTGCAACGGGGCTTGCCGGTGGTGGACGTTGCCATGCTGACCGGTGACGGCGTGGTGGCCGAGTTCCCGCGGCACCCGGAATTGCGCGCGGCGGGTTACGATTATCACGGACTCACCACGGACCTGCTGCGGAGAGCCACCGTTGAACATGGCCGGATCGTTTTGCCTTCGGGCATGAGCTATCGGCTCCTGGTCACTTACGCGCGTGAACTCCGCCCCGAAACTATCCGCAAACTGCGCGACCTGGCGCAAGGCGGCGCCACGATCCTGGGAGTGAAACCGGAAGATGCCCCGGGCCTGGCGGGCTATCCCGCAAGCCGCGAGGAAGTTCGCGCCGTGGCGGAAGCCATGTGGGGTTCGGAAGCGGAAGCGGGGCGGAAGGGGCGCCCCTATGGCCGCGGCAAAGTGTTCTGGGGCCTCCCCGAGGAGCCGGTCCAAGGCACCAGCGGATGCGGCGTGGCCGCTTACCTGCGGTGCGCTCGCGAGATCCAGGCGCTTGGAGAGATGGATGTGACGCCGGATTTCCAATACCCGCAGTCCGGCAAGGAAAACAGCGATAATATGCTGGCGTACACCCACCGTCGCCAACCGGGCGCGGACTGGTTTTTCGTGTCCAACCAGGCGGGGCGGTCTCGCCAAGAGAACTGCGCCTTTCGACTTGCGGGCCGCCAACCGGAGCTCTGGGATCCCGTGACCGGCGAGCTGCGAAAGCTGCCCGCCTTTCAGGAGCTGGGCGGGCGCGTGATCGTGCCGCTGGAGTTTGCGGCGGGGGCGTCGTGCTTCATCGTATTCAGAACACCGGCCACGGAACCGCCGGGGGCGGAGCCGAGGACGAACTTCGAGACGCCCAGGACGATCGGCGACCTGACCGGGCCCTGGGAGGTTTCCTTCGATCCGCAACGGGGCGGCCCCTCAGGGCCGGTCAGGTTCGACTCGTTGACCGACTGGACCGCCCGGCCAGAGGAAGGGATTAAGTATTACTCTGGAAAGGCGGCCTACCGAAAACCCTTTGAACTACCCTCGCCGCTTCCCGCTGGGCGCCTCTTTCTCCAATTGGGCAAGGTTAAGGACCTGGCCGAAGTTCGTTTGAACGGCAAGAGCCTGGGCGTGGCTTGGTGCGAGCCGTGGCGGATCGACCTTACCCCGGCGGCCCGGCCCGGCGTGAACCAACTGGAGATTGTGGTCGTCAACGAATGGGTGAATCGCTTGATCGGCGATGCGGCGCAACCACCGGAAAAACGGTTTACCTCGACCACCTGGAATCCCTACAAGCCCGGTTCAACCCTCCTCGAATCCGGCCTCTTCGGCCCGGTAACCTTAAGCGTCGCGTCGGGATCGCCCGTGAAATGAAAACGGCCGAATCGTTAGGAAAGATATGCTGCGGCGATTGAATTTTTTCATAATCCTCGCCTGGCTGGCCCGCGCGGCGGACACGGCGGCGAGCGGGGCCGTCCCTGATCCAGGGAGCCGCTTGGCCCTCGGCAATCAATATCTCGAACTTCGTCTGGAGCGAAAGGGCGACGAGATGGGGGCGGCGGTGCTGGTCAACCGTATCAGTGGTCGGACCATCCAACTATCCGCTGACGATTTCAATTTGCAGTTCGAGAATCAACCCAGCCTGCATGCGGCGAATTTCGCTCTGCGGCATGTCACCCAAGAGACCATTCCGGCCGGCCGGCGGCTGAGCCTGGAATTGGCCGAGCGCGGTGGATGGTCGCAAGTCGAGGTGGTTTACGAACTACTCGACGAAGATTTCTTCCTGCGCCGCCATCTGGAGTTTTCTTCCCCTGCGCCCGCGCGGTTGCGACAAGTCGTGGTCTGGAGCCTTCGGCTTAAAGGCCGGTGCTCCTCTCAGGAAGTCGGACCTCCGGAATATATGCGGGATAACGTTTGGGGGGTCGAGGGAAAGAGAGGTTTCGGCCAACCGGTCTTTCTCGAGGACACGTTTTGGGGGTTGGAATTCCCGGCGGGATACAATCAGTATGCTGAAGGCGTGATCACGCTCAGCCATTCCCCCGGGCGCCTCGTCACCCATCGGTTCGTCAGCAAAATCGCAGTCCTCGGAGTCGCGCCCGCCGGACAAGCAGCGGCGCGCTTTCGCTCCTACATTCAACAAAGCCGTCCACGCCCCAGACAACCCGAGATCCAGGTGGACTACAACACCTGGACGACGGTGACGCCGGCTACGGAAAACAATAGCCTCGACCTCATCCGCCAATTCCGGACGAACCTCTTCGAGCCCTATGGAGTGAGTTTTGATAGCTTTACCCTGGACGATGGCTGGGATGAGAAGAACAGCCTCTGGGGGCTGCGCGCCAGCGGGTTCCCACACGGCTTCAAACCGTTGCTTGAGGCGCTCCAGCCCCTGGGAACAAAGCTGGGGCTTTGGCTCTCGCCCTCCAGCGGCTACGAGCATGCCGGTTGGGGCGGCAAACATGGCTACTCTCAGAATGCTACTTTCAATTGGTTCCTCTGCCAGAGCGATCCCGGCTACCGCCGCGATCTCTGCCGGGTCGTGCCGGAGTTGATCCGGGAAAACGACCTGGGATTTTTCAAGATGGACGGTTTCTGCGCCAGTTGCGATACCAACCAGCACCCGCACCATGGAGAGGGCGACAGCGCGCGCGAGGCCAACGTCGACGCCTTCATCGAGCTCATCGCCGCGATGCGGCAGGCCAAACCCGATGTCTTCCTGGATCCGACCAGCGGGATGTGGCTCAGCCCCTGGTGGTTGTGGCACGTGGATTCCCTGTGGTGCGACACGTACGATGGCACCGCCCCCGCCCTGGTTCCATCTCCCAATGGCTTGGACGGCGCCACCACCACTCGCGACGCCCTGCTGCGACGAAGGCTGGCCCAGAACCCCGGGTTTGATCCTGGCGCCATCGAGACGCTCGGGGTGTATTTGGACCCCACGCTGGCTGTGGATCCCCATACCTTCTTCGATAATTGGCACGACAACGCGATGATGGTCGCCGGTCGCGGTAATCGACTCCTGACCTTTTACATGAACCCGGCGCTGCTTCCCCATCCGCCAAAGGACTGGGCCTTCCTGGCGGGCATGATCCAGTGGGCCCGGCACAATGCCCGCACCCTGGCCCGCACCGAGATGATCCTGGGCGACCCTTACGGCGGAGAGCCTTACGGTTATGCCCACTTTTCCGGTCGGCGGGGCATCCTGGCGATCCGCAATCCCTTCATCCAAGCGCAATCGGTGAAGATCAAATTGGACGCTTCGGGCGGTTGGGCAGCGAACGAAGCTGGATCCGGACCCTTTGTTGCCACGATCGTTTACCCCTATCGCGAGACCCTTCAGCAAACCCTGCGATTTGGCGATACGCTCGACCTGAAGTTGCAGGCCTACCAGATGCTCCTGCTCCACGTCGAGCCCGCCGATCCCGCGGCGCTCGCCCTTCCCGGCGTGCGCTCCCGCGAGATCAGCCGCGCCTCCCGCGCGGCACGGTGGGAAATCTTCGCTCCTGCTGGGGCGAAGCTCCGGACGCCGCTCTCGGGCTGGCCGACGCCGACCAGGATTCTCATGAACGGCCAAGCCATCACCCCCATCCGCAGGGGGCGCGGTCGAGAACTGCCCCTGACCTTCGACGGAGCCAAAGAGTCCTGTGCCGCAAGCGGCGGATTATTCGAAGCCGACGGTCCGGCCCCCGTGAACCGGTTGTCGGGTCAATGCTCAGCCACCATCCCGCAAGGGGCGAGCGCCTTCATGTATGTGCTCTGTCTTAACCCGTCCCCGACGGAGGTTCAATTCCAATGCCGCGCCTTGGTCAACGGGAGCGTTGTCCCCATTACGGCCATTCGGTCTCCGGCCGGATCGAGAATCCCGGCTCGAACGCTCCGAGAGCTGCCCTTGAAACCGTGGGTCTTTTTCCGGTTCGAAGTTCCCCCCGGTAAGAGCCAGGTCGCGGTTTTGCTGCAGAGAGACGGTCCGCATCCGGGACCGTTTTCCGTCCAAGCTGGCTGGTGGCTCTGGACGGAAGAACCCTTGCGGAAGGCCACTTTGACGATGGAGTTCGGCGCCCCCCTGCCCGCCGCCCCAGCCAACCCTCTGCCCTTCTCTTCGTCCCCGGAGTCCGAGCGGCAGGTGTTGGTTTTGCAGCCATTGAAGGCATTCTAGGCAAACCACTATGGCGCTCCTCTCTGATTCCACCACGCTTTACGCGGCGCCGGCCAAAACCGCAGTCGCGATGCCGCCCGGCCGCGTGGGGTCCATAGACGCCTACCGCGGGTTTGTGATGCTCTTGATGGAGGTTTGAAAACGCCGCGCGCGGGCATTCCCGATGACGGTCGTCGGCATGGACTCGGTCGCCGCCTACCCGATCGCCCATTTTGAGTATTTGGAAAGCGCGGGAGTTTGCTTTTTTTACACTTTTAAAAAGTTGCAAATTACTTCTATTCCATGTAAAAGACGATTATGTTTGGTCGTCTGTTGTTCTCCCGATGGAGGCCCCACTGCGGCCCGGTCTCCAAACACGCGCCCGGCCTTCTGGTTCTCCCCCTGGCGGTCCTCGCGGGAACCTGGCTGGGTAAACGCTTCCCGCCGGACGCGGCGGGCGAAGAGCCAGGGGCTAAGGGGGGGGCAGATACGACTCAAACACCGATTTCCTCCGCGGCGGCCTTTGACAATTGGGCTTTACTAATCAATGAACCTAAACCTGAGACACGGATGGATCCGTCAACGCATCGTCGCCCTCGCGGTGGCCCTGGCGGTAGTGGCCAACATCGCCCTGGGGGAGAATGGCGCCTTTGTTCTGGACGGCGTTACCCTGACTTTAAGCGCGGTCACCAACGAGGTGGACGTTTATTTTCAATCGCTGCGGTTCAACCGCGCGATCAATGCCTGGAACGTGGAGGTGTGGGCGACCAACAAATCGTCCCGGACTGTGCAGGCGCCCTTGGTGTTGCGCGTGGAGAGCTTCACCGGCACCTCCGGTCCCTTGCAACCGGACGGCCAGGACACTAACCACCGCCCGTTCTACGACCTGACCCGCAACCTGGCGGGCGGTTCACTGGCCCCCGGACAACGGTCGTCCTCCCGCACACTGACTCTCGGCTTGGGTGCCGGTTCGCCCCAGTTGAGCACCCGTTTTTTCGAGAAAAAGGCCATCGCCGCCACGCCCGCGGCGCTGGTGCGTTCCCTCAATGAGGTAGGCCAACCGCTTCCGGGCGTCACGGTGCAGGACGTGCTGGCGGGCGTCACCAATACCACCGATCCCACCTTTGGCGTCGCGACCCTGGCCGGTTCGGAAGGCGAGCACCTCTGGAAGTTCACCGCCCCGGGTTATTGGCCGGCCTGGCGCCGCCAGACTTTGAATACGGGCGAGGTCGCGGTGATTGCGAGCCCCCGGCTCACGCCGCAGGTGACTAATGAGATTACGCTCACCCCAATTGCGGGCGGGACCGTGGCCGGTTCCGGCGGCTCCGTGCAGGTCACCTTCCCTCCGGGCGCCTTTGCCCAGGATACTACCGCCCGCCTGACGCCGTTGACCGGCCAGACGCTGCCCGCGTTCCCACCCCAAGGCTGGAGTCCGTTACAAGCCTTTTGGCTCGATTTGACCAATCCGCCCGCCCTGCCAGGCACGGCGAGCCTGCTCCCGTGGGGCCCGATCGGCGCCGGCGAGACGGCGGCGCTGGCGCGTTGGGACCTCACGGCCTGCCAATGGCAGACCCTCCAACTCCTGCCGGGAAACGGGATGAATCGACTGACCGGGGTAATACCGGCTGCCGGATGTTATGTGCTGGTGGTTGCCGACCCAGCGTCTTTGGCGCCGCCGCCGCCACAGCCGGGCCAGGCGCTCCAGCCGAGCGCGGTACCTTGGCCAGACGCCTCGGCGCTCTCTGCTTCCGGTAGCGTTAACCCAGTCTTGAGCACCGCCAGCCGTGTGGCGCAGATGGTCACGGCAACCGCAGCCGTGACGATCAGCAATCAGGCAGGGGTCCTGCCCAGCGGCTTGATCCTGCGGGGCGAAACCACGGAGACCTGCGTCCTGCGCGACGGGACTCATCGGACGCCCCCGCAATATGAGAATTTCATGGTGGGGTATCAACGACCAGGGGATAGCCTGCTTTCCACCCTCTCGGCGACTTTCCCGATGCGACCGCTGCTGCTCTTCGGCGCGGAGGACTTGGCGAACGCGGTGGTACGGGTGGACATCATGGGACCCGGCGCCTTCAGTGGCGGGTTGTTGGACGAGACCGGCGGCGTGGTCGCCGGTGAGGGTGTGCGTGTGCTCGCCGGACAGGGAGACCTCGGCAGTCTCCAGGCCCTCCAGTTGCGATCCGTGTCCCCCACCAATTTCAGTGACTTCACCCAGGCGGGCGTCTCCATCCTGCGGGCCTTTGAGTTTATCGGCAGCGGCGTTGCTCCCGGTCGGAAGTTGACCATCCAGTTCGACGCTCTGCCAACTAATGGTTGGTTTGTGCTGGCCAAAGTGCTCTCCAGTGACGGCTATTATGGTTTGGAGCCCCGTGAACGACTCGGCATCGACAGCCAGGGACAACTCACGACCTTGGAGCCCGCCATGGCGCCGCGCCTGCCGGGTATCGACGGCGCGGGCCAATACGTGCTCGCCCAAGTGGGCGGGCCGCAAGCCCTGGTCACCGGCATCGCGCACAATTCCGCAGGCCAACCCGCCGGTGGCCTGGCGGTGCGCCTGAGTCCCTCGCCCTGGCTGACTTTTTCCGACCCGGACGGCCAATACCGCCTGGTGGCTCCGACCGGCGCCGTTCAGGTGGCCGTCCTCGACCCGCGGACCGGCGACACGGGCCAAACGGACCTGGCCGTGACCAATGGGCAGGGGGTTGTGGTCGCCGCGGTGGCTCCTTCGGTTTCCGGCCCGGTGGCGACACTCGTGAGCCCGACCAACGGCGCGGTCGCGGTGCCGCGCGTCATTCCGGTGGTGGTCTCGTTCAGCCACGCGATAAACCCCGGCAGCCTGGGCACGAATGGGATCCAACTGTTGGATGGCAGCAACCAGCCGGTCAATGCCAGCCTCACGTTGAACCTGCGGAACACCTCGGCGACCCTGCTGCCGGAAGTGCAACTGGCCCCCACCACCTTGTATACGGTCGTGGTCTCTCCCGGGATTGCCGACCTCAACGGTCGGGCCCTGGCGGGAACCAACCAGTTCTTTTTCACCACCACGACGGATAATCTGGACCACAGTAGGGCGCAACTGATCAGCTATGAGCCGACTAACGGCCTGGCCCCGTTGTTCGGCACGGCAGGTACCGCCGAACCCAACGCGCCGGTCATCCTGGTCAACGAGACCTCCGGGCGGACGGCTACAGTGCTGGCCCGGGCGGACGGCAGTTTTACCAACGTCATTGAGGCTGGGGTGGACGACTTCCTCAGCGCGGTGCTGGTGAATCAAAACGGCACCCGTAATGTTATCCCCGTGAGCCGCCAAGTCTTCCGCGACGGGAGTGTGGGGTTGTTCAACGCCGGGGGCATCCTCGAGGCTCAAAGTGACGGCGGCCCGGTGCAGGTGTTGGTCCAACCGGGGACGATCCCCCAGAAAGCCAAGTTCAAGATTGATCTGGTAAGTCCGACACAACTGGCGGCGTTGATGGGCAATTCCCCTCCCCAAACCGGCCAGGTGCTGGGGGGGATGGTCCTCTCCCAGGAAGGCGACGAGTTGAGCGCGGGCGCGGACCTTTCCTTCGCCGTCAATCCCGCTTCCCTTAATCTTCCGGCGGGCGTGCAACCGGAGGATGCCAGTTTCGCCTTGGTGGTGCCGCATGAGTTCGAAGATGGCAATGTGAATTACGAGATCATCGACCGGATGGTCTATCAAAACGGCAGCCTGGTCACCCATTCGCCGCCCTTCCTTGGCCTGCTACTCAAGAAGATCCAGTTTGGAGACGCCCTGGCCAGGAAGGTGGACAAGATGAGCGGCAAGATCCTCGGCTTGCTCGGCTTGCCGGACCTTCAGACGGCCACTACCCACATGCTGGCGCTGCCGATTATGCTGGCGCAAGGCAACAGCATCACCCTTTTCGGGCACGTTTCTTCCTTGCAGGCGGACCCTAACGGCGACCCCATCACGGGGACGGATCACCCGGTCCCGGGGGCGTTCGTTACGGGTGCTAACGATTCGAACGGAGGCAACAACCCGGCCACCCTCGGCAAGCTCAACCCCGGTCAGTTCTTCTGCACCGCCGGGTCGGATGGCCGTTACTCCTTTTACGTTCCCCTCAACTCGCTGGAAGCGCAAGGATTCTTGCTGACCGCTATCCACCCTCGGTTTCCCCACCAGCGGGCCATCGGCGGCGCAGTCGCGCAGAACCTGGCGTCACGCCTTCAAAATGGGAATGTCCTCTCCGTTCCGCTTTACTTTGTCGAGGTGACCGGGGCGTCCACCAACCTGGGCCCCGATACCGATGCGCCGTTGATCTCGGTGGCGCAGACGCCCTGGGACCCGAGGCCGGGAACCAACGCCGCTGCCGGCGTCCTGTTGAGCGTGGTCGCGACCGATGATCGCGCCATGGCCAGCCTAGACCTCGCCACGAACTCCGTGGCGCTCTTGAATCCGCTGGAAAGCAGCAACCGCGTGGCCATCACCACCCTCAGCAACGTGACCGTGGGGGCCCGGGAGGTGGCGGGTTTCTGGATCACCAGCGAGAAAAAGGCCCAAGTGAGCCTCAGCATCATCGCCACCGATGGTGCCGGCAATACGAACACCGCGACCTATAACGTGGTCTTTGACGGCGATAAGGTCCAGCCCGCCCCCGTCAACACGAACGACCATGTTGGACCGCGGGTGGTGGCTTGCTGGCCCCGCAATGGGGCGGCTGGGGTTCCGGCCTTCGACCCGATCCACATTCGCTTTTCGGAGCCGATCCTGGCCGACGTGACTACCAACATCGCCTCCTGGCTTCAGTTCTCGAGCCCCCAAAATTACGCAGCGGTTGACTTTTCTCCAGATTACCGGGAGATGACGATCCATTACAGCGGCGCCGCCAGCGGCTTGGTGAGCTTGTCCCTCGGCCAGGGTTTGACCGACGTAAATGGGAACCCGCTGGACAATGACCCCTCCACGACCAACCTGGACAATTTCAATCTCTCGTTCAATTTGGCGGGCGAGCCAGCCGCCGACCTATCCGGCATTACGACGGGTGGTGGAGTAGTCACCAAAGGTGGCTATGCGTACGCCTTGGAACGGACCGGCGACCTGGATGGGGCGGTGGTGGTTTACGACCTCACCAACCCCTCCAACGCCGTTAAAGTCGCGGCCTTGAAAGTGCCGGGCTACCCCCGGGATCTGGCCTTGATCCCGCAGTACGTCTACACGCCGACCACCAGCAAGTCGGATGCTGTCACTAACGATTTGCTGGCGGTGGTCGGGGGCAAGGTGGGGGACCAGGATTTCCAGTATCTCTGGGTGCTCGACATCGGCAACCCGTTGAACCCTACCCGGCTGGCATCAGCCGTAGTGACCTTCGCGCAGGCGGCGGTAGTGAAGATCAAATGGTCCCCGCCTTTCCTGGCTTATTTGGAGACTGGCGCGGACAGCACCTCCATCAGCCTGGTCAACCTGCAAACCTTCATTATTGGTAGTTTGGCCTCACAGGATCTCCGGCTGACCTTTACCAACCGGGTGGCCGGGCTGGACGCGGACGGGGACGGGAATTTCTGCGGGCCGAACGATGAGCTGCCCCTCCCGTTCAACAGCACGTCGGACTACTATGGCCGTGTCACCTCGTATGCCATCGGCGACACGACGCAGCCGATTATTGATTTTGACCTGGACTCCAATCTGGGTCTCCTGGGAGTGACCCTCGGCGCGGGTAAGGTCTTGGGCAGCACTGGCCAACCCACGGCGGTAGACGCCCCGCCCGCTTACCGTACTCTGGTCAGCGGTCTGGCGGACCTGGACCCAACTCTGGCCACCTTCAGTTTTGACCAAACAGATTACCCGCGGCGACTGACGTTGCTGTCGCAGGTCCCGCTCCAGACCACGAATGCCGGCCCCACGTTCCGGAACATCGCGCTCGTTTCGCTGGACCCGAACGCCAGCCAGCCGGGCCGGCTGATGGTCGTTGATATCACCGATCCGCTGTCGCCGACTAATTTGGCCCAACTTACTGTGCCGTCCGCCTCGGGGAATCTTCAATCGATTCTTCGGCGGGACGACGGGTTGCTGGCCTTGGCCACCATGCAGGACGTCTTCCTGCTCGACCCCACCAAACTGCTGCTTCCCAACGCCCCGGGCAGTCCGTTGCCCGCTGCGATCGTGGGCATCATTGAGGGCGCGGGTGGTGGAACTCGCAGCTTTGCGTCCGGCGCCAACGGGGTGAACGTGGTGAATTTCGGTGGCAAACACCAAGTCATCCGGACGACTCCGAAATTGGATATCGTGTCGTTCCCTACGCTGACGCCGGGGCCGGCTCAGGCGTTCCGCCAGTGGCCGGAGGCGGCAGCCTGGCAGCGGCTCCGCGCGGGTCAAAGCCAAGCCCTGCTGATCAAGAACCGATTTGCCTTTAGTGCCACGACCAACGCCGTGCTAACCAATCCGCCGCTCGCGGCGACCCATTACTACGTGCGCGTGGATGCGCCCGGGGCGGCGGGAACCAACCTCGACCTGTATGTGGAGGCGTGGGGTGCCAACGGCACGCCGCTGCCGAATGGCTCGTCCAACGCGCTCCCGGTCCACTTGGGCTCCCCAGGCACCCGCCTGGCGATCGGCGACACCAACCAGTCCGTGTTTCCCGCCACGCTCAAGGCCTGGCGGATGTCCGATGACCCGCGCAGCGCCTGCTATAATGTGTACCTCTCGGATCCGTTTGTGGTCAGCGACCAGACCCTCAACGCTCCGCAGCGGGGCGCGGTGTCCAACCAACTGGCCCGGGCGATCCTGCGCGCGGGCAAGTCGCTCTGGGCCGGGTTCGATCCCGGACTGAGCAGCAACACCTTTGTGGGCCCCTTCGCTTCCGGTGTTTCCAATCAGCGGGTGAAACCCGGAGACGCCTGCTGGGCCGAAGTTGAAAACACCGAACGACCGTTGGTCTTGATCCCGGGGATCGCGGGTTCTTACCTGGAAAACACTAATTCGGGCCTTTCCCTGTCCTCGGAGCGCTGGCTGGGCTGGCTGGAGAGCTACCAGCGGGAACTCAACCTTAATCCGACCGGCACCGTGGTGACATCGATCATGCCGGGCGATATCGTTCGTTCGATCCTCAACACTCCTGGTTTTGATCTGGTTAAGATCTATGGACCGCTGATCGACTTCCTTACCACGCAGGCGGGCTATGTTGAATACCATTACGACAGGGCGCAGGGGGCGGCGGTGCCGGACAAGGAAATGTACCGCTACCGCACCGTCGGGGGCGCGGACTACTCCCAGCTCACCAACAACCCTAACCTGTTCATCTTCCCCTATGACTGGCGGCTCAACAACGCGGTGACCGCAGACAAATTGAAGGAGTATATCCAGGTCATCCGCCGATTTCATCCGGAGGCCGACAAAGTGGATATCCTGGCGCACAGCATGGGCGGATTGGTCGCGCGACGGTTCATCATCGAGAATCCCGGCACGGTCGATAAGCTGATCACCGTCGGAACTCCGTGGCTGGGCGCCCCCAAAGCGATCGCCGCCCTCGAACGAGGCGATTTCGATGACTTGGCAATGAATATTGTGGCAGGTAAAGACCTCTTGAAGCAATTGGCGGAGTTCATGCCGGGGATCCACCAACTCTTGCCCAGCCAGGCCTACTTCGACTTGGGGGGCCGGCCGCTGGCGGAAGGCTCCTGGAACATGAACCTGGATACGAATTATTTCGAAGTTTACGACTATCCCGCCTACGCGAAGGTGATGAACACGATCTTCCACACGAACAACGCGCCGGTGCTGACCAACGAAGGATTTCACGCGTACGTCGGTCCGACCAACCAGCCGCCGGCGCAGCAGAACCAGCAGGATAACTGGGCCAACGACAGCACCGAGGTGGACTATTATCACGTGTACGGGGTACAGGCGGTACCGCGCACCCTAGGACAAGTCCGCGGCGCCACCCGTCTCCGGCAGGCCACGCCGAGGTGCAGCGACCTAAGCATTGAGCTGCCCTGGGAACCGTCGGCGGATAGCGACGCGCTGCTGCTCTATCCGTCCGCGACCTTCGAGGGCCACGATCGCTTCCTCCTGGACCGGCGTTTCGAATACGCGCGCACCTCGGGCGACGGCACAGTGCCTGAGTTGAGCGCCTCGCGGATCAGCCCCGCGGGCAACTATAACGCCCCCAGCGCGCGCGTGCTCCCGCTCTACAGTCCGTCGCCGGCGCGAGACAAGGAGTTCGAGCATAACGGTCTGCTGGCCAATACCAATCTCTTCAACCTGGTCCAGGATATTCTCAACGGTTTTGAACCGGCGCCGGCGGCGGTCCAACCCCCGACCAACAACAGCTTCCTGGTGGTCGTCGCGAATGCGGTACCGGACTCCTTTAACTTACGCGACGATTCCGGCCATTCCAGCGACCCTTGGCTTCTGAGCACCAACAAACTGGTCAACCGGTTGTTCAACTGGTTCACGGAGGAAGACGAGAATCCCCATGTGGCCCAATACCAGATCCTCAATACCGAACCGGGGAACACGAAGCATACCCTGAGTTTCGACATTGGCGATCAGCCCATGGGGCTCGAGGCGTATCGGCTGCAAGGCGGGGTTATCACCAACCTCTACCGCTGGGTTGGGATTCCCGTCAGCAACACCACGGCCTCGGTGACGATCAATTGGTCGCAGGGGACCGCCGCGCTTCGACTTTACAGTACCAATGTCCCCGCCGTCTTCATTCTGACCAATGCCTGGGCCCAGGATGAACTGCCCCCCCGGGTGACCAACTTCCTTCAGATCGCTCAATCCGACACGCTGGATGCGGAAGCCAATGAGAAACTCCTGGTCAACGTCCACGACGCCGTGTTCGAGACCAACCAACTCGATCTTTACCTCGCCTTTGATCGTTCGGAGAACAGCTCCATCTTCGACGATGTTTTTCGGCCCGTCAGCAAGACATTGCTCACCACCAACACGCCCGTGGCGAATGATAGTCACACGATGACATTTGGGATGGCGGTGCCGGCGCTGCAAACCAAACCGATTACGGTGGTAGCGGATAATGCCGCGGGGAACGTCAGCCCGGAACAGCGCCTGAGCAGTCCCGCCCCCACTCCCGATGACTCCTGCGCTCCCATCACCCGCGAAAAGGCCGCCGCTCTGACGGCCATCCAGGAAGGTTTGGCCGCCGTGAACGCCTCCGGTTGGGTCCTCACCAATTCCCCGCCTCCCGGGGATCCTCCAAATCGCGATAGCATCAGCTACATCTTCGAGTTGGGCAGCGGCGCCTGCTTTTGGAGTAGGACGCCACCCCCGTGCGATGCCTGCGATGGGGTGTTCACGCCCAATGTCAGTGATCACGATTATGTGGTCTACTTGCCAGTTTTTACCAGTTACTACTCCGGTCCGCCCCCAACTATTGCCGTCAATCCCTACCTCCGGTCCAACGTCGAGGGGGACTGGTATTTCCGGCCGCCGGTAACCAACGCCGCCCAGATTATTTACAACCGGCCCGATGGCAGCCAAACGGTATTTGCCTATGACCCTGCCAAAGCCCGCAAGACTCCCGCGGACTTCATTTCTGACATCTTCACCACCGCCGCTTCCAATAGCCTCTACCAGGCCGACCTTAAGGCGGCGGCGGCCAACATCAATTTCTACACCGGCCGGGCCGAACATTTTGAGAACGGTACCATGGACCTCGAATTACCGTTCCCCGGCGGGGCCGACCCCTTGGGCGATGCCGGCATGGGCCGCCAGTTGCTCGTCTTGAAGTATGTGCTGGAGGGCGCGTTCGTGGATATCAATCTGGGCGGGTCGCCACCAGACCTGGACGCGATTTACATGAACCTCAAGGCGCGCGGCATCAAGGTACTCGAGGGCTACGAATGGGCCTATTTCCAGGAGTTTGCCGCCTTGGGCAGCGGCCTGCTGCTGCGCACCACCGATGTCGAGGGCGTGGCTCGAGGTGAGTATCCCACACATGATTTCTTTTACGACAAACGCAAGAAACAGATTAAGTACGCGGGCAAAGCCGCTATCCGCACCATCATGGGGGTCCTCGCCGCCGCCCAGCGGAATGACTTGATCTTCATCGATCGTGCGACCTACAAGCGCACTTACCCCTCCTTTGAACACTACATTGCCGGGCAGGCAGTACAAGCCATGGACCTCTTCTCGGCGCTCGGGCTGACCGCGGAGGACATTACGCATTTCCGAGACGCCAAAGTGGCGAACAAGGCCTACCTGGGCACCCTCCTCACCAACCAGTGCGAAGCGGATAAGTTCCTCGCCAAGGCCGTTAAGTTTTGTCGCGAAGCGCAGAATTACACCCGCGGCATCTACGACCAGGAGATGTCGAGCTTGGCCGTGAGCAACCCGGACGAGTACCAGACGCGGAGCAACAACCTTTACCACGTCCAACACGGTTTCACGGTACCGCTCAAGGCGGGGTTGGACGACCTTCGCCAGACCACCAAGTTGGACCTGCCGATCCGGGTCATTAACGATGGTCCCATCGCCGCTAATGGATGCACGATCGATATGCGGGTGGGGGCGGGTTCGACAATCTTCACTACCAACTTGCCGCCCGATACGACCTATACCATTCAGGGTGTCAACCATGCGGATGGACCGTTCCTCCTGGTCGCCCATGCCGGCGATCCGGTCACACCGGTCCGTTTTGTCCTGAAAGGACCTTCGGGCTTCAGCGAACCGGTAACGACCAATAATTGGTTCGGGTTCCGCTACTACGTATTGGATGTGGATCATCCGGACAACGGTCCCGCCTGTTCCGCGCAAACGCCGTTGTCGCCACCAAGCGACCTGCCAACCCCCGACGCGAGTTGCCAACTTCAGTGATTTATCCGTGATTATGCCCTCTCTCCTTGCCAAAACGGATTCCATTCTCTTGTGGTCCTGGCACAAGGCGCTCACGGCGAGCGCCGGGCTGCTGGTCGGGGTCGCGGTGTGGCCGTCCCTGGCCGCAACACCTGCCGTCCTGGCGACCTTGCGTTATGAGTTGGCCGGCGCTCAACTCCAGGTCACGCCCGCCGCCCTCTCGGCGCCGAAGAACATTGCCGGTTCGATCCTGGTGCAATTGGTGAACGGAACCCAGACCAACGGCACCAGTTCCCTGGCCGACGGCGCTTACGTGGAAGCGACCTTGCGCGGACCGGCGTTTGATGCCCGGCGCCTGGTGGGACAAGTCAACCAGGCCCTGTTGCTGCCACCTCTGCCGCTGGCCGGCGATTACCAACTCGACAATATACGACTCGTGGATGCGACAACCGGCGCGGTGCGCATGGAAGGCAACCCCTCGAGCGTCCCGGTCCACATCTTCGACGACGTCCTCGTTTCCACGGTGACCTCTCGTCCCCTGACCGCCCAGGAGATTCAGGACCGCGGCATTGTCATTGATCAGAGCAATTTCCGGGCGGTGGAATTTGAAGTCGGGTTCGTGCTCGACGGCAAGACCCTGCCCGTGCGCTTCCCCGTGGTGGCGCCGTCGTTTCAGCAATCCACCGAACTGATCCCCCAAGCCGAACTCCAGAGTCGGCTGGCTCAGGCGCAGGCGATCAACCAGCAAATCGCGCAGACCATCCAACTGCCCTCGGACTTGCAGCAGGCCCGCCTGAATATCGACCTGGAGGGCATCAATTTTCAGCGGGTGGAGATCCCCGATCAGGGTGTGTTTGCCATCCCCCCGATCCCGGCGCTCATGGTGATCCCCGGGAACATCGGCTACCTGCACCAGTTCTTCAGCGTGCAGGTGTTCACCGAAAACGCCGCGCCGCAGGACTCCGGTCTCAGCGCGCTCAATATCCAGGCCAAGTTGGTATTGCCTCCCGGACCCGACCTCGTGGCCAGTACCAATTACGACCAACCGGGCGATGACCCGCTGCGCTTCGCCCGTCTCGGTCCGAACAAGATCGTTCAAGACACCCAAGCCATCGTCCAGGCCGGCCCCGACGGGATCTTCGGCACAGCGGACGATATTGGAAGACTGAATCCGGGCCAGTCCGGCCAGGGCGAATTCCTCGTCGAAGGTCTGCAGGAAGGCTTGCACGTCATGACCTTGAACTTGACTGCCGACCTCGAGGGTCTGGCCGCGGGGCGTGTCAAAATCACCGGCCAAGCCGCCGGCTCGGTGCTCGTGCGGAACCCGAAGTTTTCCATGGCGTTTTCGCATCCGCGAACGGTGCGGGCGGGCGAACCTTATGACGCTTTCGTCACGGTGCTGAACACCTCAGCCACGGTCGCAAACTTTGTCAGTGTCAGCCTTTCCCCCGCCAGCCTGAGCGGCGGCGCGCTGGAGAGCGACCCCACGGTCCAGCTTGGGACCATTGCCCCGGGCCAGACGGCCTCCGCACGGTTCCACATTCTTGCCCAGCGGACGGGTGCGGTCAGCTTCTCCAACCTCACTACGGGCGATGACAGCGTCCAGGGCCGATTTCGCCTCAGCATGGGCATCGATGAACGCGGGGTGGTACTCTCGCCCGACACCATCGCCATGCCGGATTACGTGAACGCCCTTCCGACCAACCTGCTGAACGCTGCCAATCGCGTGCTGGGCCAGGCCCTCAGCGTAGCCACGGCGCCGCAGTTGCCGGCTTCGGTCAAGGTGGTCACACGATCCACGGTTACCACCCGGGTGTTGGAGTTGGCAGAGGCGGGTCAGCGCTTGCGCTACGGCGACACCCTCGATCGGGTCTTGATGGACTTATTGCTGGACTGGCAGGGAGGACGCTCACCCAGCGACGGCTTCGATCAGATCCTCCGTGAAACCGACGCCGGCCGAGAGTTCCGCCAGGCTTTAGCCTTGGCCGTCGAAGCTGCCGACACCCTAGACGTCAACGCCCGGCTGGCGCGGCGCGCGCCGGATCTCGCGGGACGCAGCGAAAACTGGGTGGTCGCGGCCGCGGGTGACACGGCCATCCAACTCACTTTGACGCAGGGGACGCTGAGCGCCGATGCCGACCGGAGTTTGGTTCCGCAGGCCGCGGAATACGCCGGGGCGCGGGGAGACTGGTTGGTAGTCGGGCCGGCTACGAACGTCGTGATCCAGTGGCAGATTACGAATGCCCTGCCAAAGGCCGACCTGAGCGTGTTGGTGTTGAGCAGCAACGGCACGGCCCAACTCTTGACTTGGTCGCTGGCGAATCCGCCGCCCAACTCCTGCTACCGGGTGGCGCTGGACGATGCCGCCCATGCGCTGCTTGGCGATACGAATTGCGACGGGTTCGCCGACGCCATTTTGTCGCCCGTCATCACTCCCGTTACCGAGCGCCCGCCGCAGGTCCTGGGTGTGTTGCAGGACATCACCGTGGATGCGGGCCGTCCGATCCCGAGCTGTCTCAATGTCGGCTTGCGCAATTACGGCACCGTGGTTGCCGTGTTGTTTTCGAAACCGATGACGCAGGATAGCGTTAATGTCCCGTCGGCCTACCTTCTTGACAACGGCAATACGGCCAATTCGGTGCAGATCCAGCCGGGCGGCCGGGTGGCCCTGCTGAACCTGCGCCTGCCGGTGGCGGCGATCCGGCCTCGGGTGATGACGGTTTCCGGCGTCGCGGATGCGCGGGGCAACTCGGTGTTGAACGGCAGCCTGCCGGTCCAAACCACGCTCACGGCGGGAGTCGCCCTCCAGGGCTACGTGGCGCGAGCCGACGGGAGTATCGCGGCCGGCATTCCGGTCACCCTCACGATGTATGACCAGCAGATGGATACGTTCTTCGGGGACTGCACTCCCTTTACCGTGCGCGTGAGCCAGGTGGATACGGACACGAACGGTTTCTTCCAATTCGATTTTGCGATGAGCGGGATGGAGTACTCGGTGTCGGCGACGGACACCTCCGGCCTGACTCCGGAGGCCGCCGCGCTCATCTTGTCAGCTACGCAGGACGGCAATGTGGTCCGCAATCAACTGCTCGCCCTGGCCAGCTCACCGAGCGCGCAACAAACCCTGCTCGGGGCCTTTGCGGTGGGGGCGTTGCCGGACGCCATCGTGGCGGCCGAAGGCGTGGACCGGGCGATCCTGCGGGAGTCGGTGCCTCTCGGCTCCGCGCGGGAAGGGACAGTAGTGCCCGTGGCCTTGCGGTTCCGGGGCCGAGGCCTGGTGGCGGGACAGGTCGTGCTGGCCGATGGCACGACACCGGTGCCCGGCGCGGCCGTGAACCTGTTTCCGGATCCAGGTTCACGGGAACTGGGCCGCGGCATCCTCGCCGACAGCCAAGGTCGTTTCGCCTTTGGCGGCGTCCCCCTGGGCGTCTTTAGCCTCCAGGCGCAGGACAACACCGGCCTGTTCCGCACGATTTCGGGCACGGTGCTCCAACCCGCGCAGGTAACCAACATTCTCGTCGTATTGAGCGCGGTCCAGGTACCGCTGACCTCCCTCGGGGGACGGGTGGTGGAAGCCGACGGCGCCACCCCTCATCCCGGAGCCCAAATCCTTGTGGGGCAGTATGACGGCGGCGTGTTTGGCCATCTGGCGGCCGTTACGACCGCCAACACCGACGGGTATTGGACCGCGAACAACGTGCCGGTCAACACCTATGACGTGATCGGTATTTCGGTGGACGGGAAGCGCAAAGGCGAGCGACGCGGGGTGGCTGCGACCGCCGGCGCCACGAACCAAATCATGATCCCGCTCCAGGGCACGGCCGTCGTCGCCGGCCGTGTGGAAAACGCCTTCGGAACGCCGGTCACGAACGCCCTGGTGGCGGGAGGGGAAACCATTGCGCGCACGGATGCGAACGGGCTCTTCACCCTGACCGGAGTTCCCACAGGATTTCAGACGATCAGCGCAGGTCTGGAGCGCAACCCCGCGGCGGGGATCGCTTTCCCACGCCTGGGCAGCGCCAGTGTTCAGGTCGTCCCGGGCATCGAGAATTTCGTGGTGGTCCGTTTGAACGCCGCTGGACGGATCGTCGGCCGGGTGTTGGACGCGGCCGGACAGCCCGTGCCCAACGTGCGGGTGGCCATGCCCATGGACGACGGGTTCCGCTGGGTGGACGCGGACGATTCGGGGAACTACCAGTTTGAGAACGTCGGTTTGCAGCCATGGACCGTGAGCGCTCCCGCAGGTCCCGCCGCGAGCAGCGGCGTGGGCGGCATCCTCAGCACCTTGCAGAATTCGGGCAGCGAGCAGGAACTCCAAGCGGCCATGGGCGAGGCCTTCAGCATCTTTACAGGCCTGAACGACCCTTATCTGAACGGCTCAGGGGCCAACTTCAACCCGCTGACGTGGGGCTATGCCAAAGCCAATGTGGCCTTTGACGGCCAGACGGTGGTCGCGGACATCCATTACCTCCGGCAGGGAACGATCTCGGGCACCGTGCTCAATGGCCAGGGCATTCCCATTGGCGCGCGCGTGCGGCTGACCGGGTTTGGGCCTTTGCCCAACGGGATGCCGGCCATCATCTTGCGGGGGGAACGCAATAGCGACCCTGCCACGGGGACGTTCGAGTTTCCCGACCAATCCTTGGTCGGGGCCTGGGGATTGCAGGCCGCTTCGCCATTCTATCCCGCGATCATCACCCTGAGCGGCGCGACCACGGCGGTCGAGCCGCACGCCACCAACCTTGTGCTCCAATTCCCGCCCACCTCCCAGGTGAACGGCCGATTGGCAGGGTTCGTTTACGCCCCGGATGGCGCTCCGGATACCAATGCCAGCGTAAGCATCAGTTTTGGTACGGACTACATTATTCGCACGGATACCAACGGTTTCTTTGACACGCAGATCGCCCTGCCCATGGGCGGCTACAGTGTGGAGGCCAGTGACCCCGTCACCGGCTTCCGCGGCTTGGCGACCGTCGCCGTCTCTCCCGGGGTCACCAATTTTGTCAACGTCCACCTTCTGGCCAAGGGCAGCTTGTCGGTGGCGGTGCTCCAAGCCGACGGCAGTCCGGCCGCGGGCGCGCGGGTGAACCTCGAACAGGGAAGCTACCCGAACGAGGCCTTCGAGGGGACGGCGGACACGAACGGGGCGGTCCGCTTCGACAACGTGTTTCAGGGTGTCTTCGCGGTAAGCGCCCGGTTCGCGAGTGGTCCGACCAGCATCAGCGGGCGCGCGGCGGCGCAGGTGCTGCCGAACCAAACCAGTGAGGTCACCGTGCGTCTGACCCCGACCGGCACTATCCGGGGGACGTTCGCGCAGCGCGACACGCTGGCGCCCATTTCCTTCGCCCAAGTAGCTCTCGGCAGCCTGGGCTTTACTACTACCGACACGAACGGTTTCTTTTCTGTTGCGGGTGTGCCGTTGGGCACATACCGGTTGGTTAGCCAAAACCCGGTCACGGGCGCCGCGGCCGCACAATACGTCACCCTAACTTTTGAAGGCCAGGTTTGCGAAGTGCAACTGATAGAGCAAGCCCTGGGCACGGTGGTTGGGGCGGTATTCGATAGTTACGGGACTGGGTATGTTCCGGGTGCTTCCGTTTCTCTCACCGCCGGTGACAACGGCTTGACCCCGCCACGCACCGTGACCACCGGACCGGACGGGCGATTCAGTTTTCCCGGCACCCCCGCCGGCGCCTTCCAGTTGGATGCCGTCGCCCCGGTCACCGGTTTGCACGGCAGCCGTGCGGGTGTCCTGCCCGAGAACGCGGCTACGTACGAACTGAACGTGCCGTTGGAGGCGTTGGCGACGCTTGCCGGTACGGTGTATCTGCCCGGGGGTGTCACCCCGGCGACCAATGCCACCGTGATGCTCAGCGCACCGGGACGCGAACCGATTTCCAGCGATACGGACCCGGAGGGTCGAGTTGCGTTCGCGGGTCTGCACCTCGGCGCCTACACGGTGCAAGCGTTCTCGCGGATACCAGCGGATAGCCGCAACGCCGGCCAGACCAACCTGACGCTGGTCAATGCCGGCCCAGCCCCGGATTTCTCGTTGACGCTGCTCGGCGTCGGCGCGGTGGACGGCCAGGTTTTGGCTGCCGACGGCGTGACGCCAGCCGGTTTCGCCGAGGTTGTCCTGGAGGTCCAGTCGCCGATCCCGTCGCCCCTGGTGGGGGCGGAGGAGACCGTCATCGCCGACCCCGCCGGGCATTTTCATTTCGGCAATATTGCGGTGGGCTCCTATCGTCTGAGCGCCTTGGCCCTGGCGCTCGGAGCGACTTACAGCGGCAATATCTCGAGCAATGCCCAGCTTGACCAGGTCACCTTGACTCTCGGGGCCAGCGGCGCTGTTGCCGGCCGGCTCCTGCGCGCCGACGGGTCCACGCCGGTGGTCGGGAACGATGTTTTGCTGACGTTCAATTCCCAGAGCGGCCTGCCCGGCCGCGCCTTGCTGCAAACGGACGCCGCCGGCCTCTTCCGCTTCGACAATGTCCCGGTCGGCTCAGTTAGCCTGGAAGCCGTGATGGCCGCCGTCGGGGGCATTGCCCGTCTGACGTCGGTACTAACCACCAATGGCCAGGTCTTGGACCTGGGAGATGTCCGGCTCGATGAGGACGATCCATTCGTGGTCGCGGTGTCCCCCGCGCACACCTCGGTCGAGGTTTCGGTTTATTCCCCGGTGGAGTTGCTCTTCAACGAAGCCTTGGCGTCGGCGTCGCTGGACGCCAGCGGGATTTACCTCCAGGCCGGCACGCAAACGGTGATTTCCGCCATTCAGTTGATCCCCACCAACGGCGTGAATCGCATCGTCCGCCTCACCCCCAATACGCGGCTCCGGAGCCAAACCACCTACGAAGTGGTGGTCCTCAGCGGCAACCTTTACTCCGCCTCGGGCCCTACGGACCTCGTCGGCCGGCCGCTAGCCCGTCCCTTCATTTCGAACTTCACCACCGCGGATCAGGATCCCCCGCTCCTGGTCTCGATCAGTCCCGGCAACCAGGCCGTGCAGGTCGATCCGCGGGCCGTGATCCGCCTGTCTTTCAACGAGCCGATCCGCGATTCCAACTATGTGTTTACGGTCACGGGTCCCGCCGGACCGGTGCCGGGCGCCGGCAGCGTCGGGGTTAATGGTTTGGTGCTGGTTTTCACCCCCGCCGCCGAGCTTCTCCCCAACGCCACTTATAGATTGAGCGTGGACGGGGTGCGCGACCTGGCGGGCAACCTTGCTGCCGGCTCGCCTTTTAGCACCACCTTCGCTACCATCGATACCCTTGGTCCCGACCTGGCCGCGCTGCGGATCGGCGACCAAAAGCCCGCGATCGCGGGCAGCACCATTCCCCTCGAGGCCGTCCTGGTGAAGGATGAACCGGGCGCCCAGGTCCGGTTCACCTCTGATTTCGTTCCCATCGGCTCGGCGACCCAGCCGCCTTACCGGGTCAACGCCACGTTGCCAGCCTCGGGCTCGGTCACTTTTCGCGCCATCGCCACGGACCAGTACGGCAACGACGGACCGATCGCCGAACTCGTGGTGAACGTGGTTTCTAATCAGCCACCCGCGGTGCAATTGTCTTTGATTTCGCCCACCAACGGCATAGCGTCTTCGGGGCAGCCCTTCACCCTGGCCGTCAGCGCCACCGATGATCTTTCCATCACCAACGTGACGGTAGTCGGTCTGGGGGCGGTGGTCCTGAGCACCAATTTCCCGGACGGCTCTCCGCGATTTCTCACCCTGACTCTCCCCACGAACGCGGTGGCCGGTTCGCTCTTGGAATTCCGCGCCCAGGCGACGGATGGCTTGGGCGTCCGCTCCGCTGAAGCCGTCCTGGACGTGCCCGTCTTGGACGCTACTCCGCCCGCCCTAATCCTGCTGGCGCCCGCGGACAACGCGATGTTGGATCCGTCGCAGCCCCTGGGCCTGTTGGTGGCCGCCTCGGATAACAGCACCAATTTCGACCTCCAAGTGGTCCTGAGTGGCGCGCTGGCTGCCACCCAGACCGTTGCCATCGTCACCTCGCCGAATGTGCTGACCACCAATCTTCTTTCTATCTCCTTACAGGGCGCCCCCAATACGGGCGTGAGTTTCGTGGCCACGGTCCAGGCCACCGACGGCGCGAGCAACCGCACCACGCTAGTTCGTGCCTTTTTCCTGCCGGATACCGCTCCGCCGACCCTGATGTCACTGACGCCGACGAATAACGCGGACAAGGTCAGCGTCCTTACCGATGTCACGGCGGTCTTCTCGGAACCGCTGGCGGCGGCGAGTGTGAATGCCGCCTCCTTTGTGGTGCGCGACGGTGCCGGGCTGGCGGTGGCTGGACAATTCTCGCTGCTGAGCGGCGGCCAGGTGTTGCAGTTCACCCCGGGTGCCCCCTTGGCGTTCGGCAGCCCTTACACTATTGAACTCAATGGCGGACTGACCGATCGCTCGGGCAATCCCTTCGGGGGCGCTGCGGCGCGCTTCCGGACGGTCTCGAATCTGCCGCCGGTGCTTACCTTCGAACGGCTATCTCCCGCGCTCGGCCCGGTGGGGAGTGGCCAGACCTTGGCTCTCAGTGTCGGCGCGACCAGCGATTTGGGCATTACCAACTTGACGGTGGTCGCTTCGGGGGCCATTGCGGTTACCGACACTTTTAACGACGGCGTGCCGCGTACTTTGGACTTTGCTGTGCCCGCGGAGGCCTTGCCTGGGACGACGGTTCAGTTTCAGGCGGTGGCGCGCGACTTCTTCGGCGGCCAGACTTCTGCGGGATTCACTTGTCAGGTCAGCGACGCGACACCGCCTACGCTCGTGGTCGTGGCTCCGCTGGAGGGCGCCAGGATTGATCCCGCAAAGCCACTCGCTGTGCTGGTTACGAGCTCTGACAACGGCGGAGCCCACCAACTGCGCTTCGAGCTCAGCGGTGCCGTCACCGCCACTCTCACGAACGACGTGGTCGCCGCGGCCGAGGTAACGGTGACGAACACGGTTTATTTTTCCCTGACGAATGCCCGGCCGGACGGGGCTGTATTATCGCTCATGGTGCGCGCGACCGATAGCGCCGCCAATGTGGCCACCGTGACGCGCAACCTCAACCTCATCGATACCCTGGGCCCGAACCTGGTTAGCGTCGTGCCGGCCGCGGGCGCGGACCGCCAGTCGCTCTGGCTGCCTGCGGTGAGCTATCTCTTTAGTGAGGCCATCGCTTCGGGGACAGTCAGCGACAACGTCCGGTGGACCAATAACGCGGCGCAAGCCATTCCTTACCGCGTGGCGCAGGACGCGCCGAACGTGGTGCGATTGATGCCCGCCACCGAACCCTTGCCGCCCGGGGTTACCTTCACCAACCTCCTGCTGTCGGGCCTGACGGATCTTTTCGGTAACCCATTGGCGGCCGCGGACGGCTCCGCGCTCGGGGCCGGAGGATGGACCAGCACCTTCACCACTGCGCGTATCCTAGGTTCCAACCCTACGAATGGCGCCGGCATACTGCCGGGGCAGAACTTTACGGCCTCTGTTCAGTTCGAGGCCGGCCTGGGAGCCGACTACTTCCGCTTCGTGCTGGGGGACGCGGCGCCGGTGGATGTCACCGTTGGCCCCGGAGATACCAACGTCGCGGTCAGTCTGCCCGTGCCCGGTTACGCCACGAACGCGACGAATGTGATCCTGCGGCGAATCGCGCTTAAAACGGGAGCCTCGCCTTACGAATTGCCGCCCGTGGCATTGATTCCCATCTCGACGCTCCCGGGCACCAATTTCGTCATGCTCATCGGCGCCAACCAGGTCACCTTGTTAGCGGGCCAATCCACGAACTTGACCCTGTTCGCTACTTCGCCCGACGCACCCTTGGTGCTCCTCGATTACGCCCCCACCAGTTCCCCGCCGACCTTCGCGTCGTTGAGCGGGTTTACCTTCACCAATTCGCCCACCAATGGCTCCGCCAGTGCCCAGCTTAGCCTCAACCCCTTGCACGATGCCGCGGGGGATTACACGATCACCCTCCGGGCAGCCTCGAAAAACGGGAAGGTAGGCACCCTCAACATCGCGGTGACGGTCCTGGACAATCCCGCGCTCAAGGTCACGCGCTGGAAGGACCCGGTCGATGGCAATTGCAGTGACATTACGAAGTGGTCCGCTGGCTTCCCCGACTCGAATACCGTCGTGGTTATCGATGTGCCCGGGAGCTACACCGTGAACTTCGACGCCGCCAACGCGGCCGCCGGCCTGGTCCTCGCCTCGTCCAATGTGACTTTGCTGGTGGTCCAGAGCCTGACGATTTCCTGCCCCGTCGAGGTCCGTGCCGGGCGATTGGCCTTTAGCCCCAATAACGCCTGGACAATGACTCTGGACCGGCCCCTGGTAAACCGGGGCGAGTTGTGGCTGGTGAGCCGCTACTACTACTCTACCATCACCGGCGCCGGCTGGATCGAGAATGGCGGCCTTATTACCTCTGTCGTTGGCGTCGGCGGCATGACCGACGCCGAAAGTGTGCTGGCCGTTCCAATCAATTTCACCGGGAGCGGGCAGTTCCAGTTGCCGCAAAGCGCCTCTGTTCGGCTGCCGGCCCCGGGTAATCTGACGCTGGCGGGAACCCTCGTGCTTGCCTCAGCCGCCCGCGTGAGGTTCGAGAACAGCGGCCCGGCGAGGGATTTCGTAGTCCAGGCCGGCAGCCGGTTCGCGGGCGCCGGCACGCTTCAATTTGACGGGGCTAACCGCATGGTCCTGGTCGGCAATGCCAGTGTGCCCTTGGGTCTTGCCTTAAACGACTCCAGTTCCGTCGCCGGCAACGGGGTCCTGCAACTCACGGGCGCGCAACGGCTCGCGGGGAACTTCGCGGCGGATCTCGAACTCGCCCCGGACGTGATCGCCAGCGTTGAGGGCGCCACCTTGGGTGGCAGTGTGCTGATTCAGCCCGGGGCCCTGATGGCCATCAACCCAAATAATAATTATGGCCTCACGGTCAACGGGATCCTCACCAATCGAGGCACCTTGCGGCAGGCCGCCAACTATTATACCTCTACGATCAACGGGAACGGCTGGATTCAGAATGAAGGGCTGATGGACTTGACCGTGGGGAACGGAGGGAGTTATCAGGCGTCCGAGGCGACGATTGAGCTTCCGGTCAAGGTCGCCGCCGGCGGACGGCTGCTGTTGAACACCAACGGCTATTTGCGCGTGCTCTCCACGGACCTGAGCGTGGCGGGGACACTTGAGATCCAGGCCGGCGCCCGCTTGCGACTGCAAAACGATGGCGTCTCACGCACCCTGGCGATCCATGCTGGTGCGACGGTTTTGGGCCTTGGCACCCTCCGGGAGGAAGGGTTCAACACTCTCTTGGTGGCGGACCGTATCGATATGCCGTGGCACCTCGACCTGGTGGAAAGCAGCACGGTTTCGGGTCCCGGCTTGCTCCGGTTCGTGGGAGTTCAGTCGGTTTACGGCAACTTCGCCGCTCGTTTGGAATTTGCCAGCAACACGGTGGCGACGCTTTATGGCGCCACGTTCGGAAGCAACACGGTGATTCAGCCGGGCGCCCTGGTGGCTTTCGACATCAACAATAACTATACCCTCACGCTCAACGGTATCCTAACGAACCGAGGCACGCTACGGCAGGTCGCCAATTGGTACACCTCCACCCTGGCGGGGACGGGCTCGATCGAGAATGAAGGGTTGATGGACTTGACAGTGGGGAACGGAGGGAGTTATCAGGCCTCCGAGGCGACGATTGAGCTTCCGGTCAAAGTCGCCGCCGGCGGACGGCTCCTGTTGAACACCAACGGCTATTTGCGCGTGCTCTCCACGGACCTGACTGTGGCGGGGACGCTTGAGATCCAGGCCGGCGCCCGCTTGCGACTGCAAAACGATGGCGCCTCACGCACCCTGGCGATCGAGCCTGGCGCGGCGTTTTTGGGCACCGGCACCCTCCGGGAGGAAGGGTCCAACACTCTCTTGGTGGCGGACCGTATCGATATGCCGTGGCAACTCGACCTGGCGGGTAGCAGCACGGTCACGGGTCCCGGCTTGCTCCGGCTCGTTGGTGTCCAGTCGGTTTACGGCAATTTCGCCATTGCCCTGGAGTTCGCCAGCAACACAGTGGCGACGCTTTACAACGCCACCTTCAGAAGCAACACGGTGATTCAGCCGGGCGCCCTGGTGGCTTTCGACATCAACAATAACTATACCCTCACGGTCAACGGTATCCTAACGAACCGAGGCACGCTGCGGCAGGTCGCCAATTGGTACACTTCCACTCTGGCGGGTACGGGCTCGATTGAGAATGAAGGGTTGATGGACTTGACCGTGGGGAACGGAGGGAGTTATCAGGCGTCCGAGGCGACGATTGAGCTTCCGGTCAAGGTCGCCGCCGGCGGACGGCTGCTGTTGAACACCAACGGCTATTTGCGCGTGCTCTC
>Ga0316217_10000619_pt1 | contig 49364 bp, 23 predicted proteins | sample 1anoAmetaG_FD_203633 | JGI IMG/M metagenome (GOLD analysis project Ga0316217, IMG submission 203633) | Freshwater microbial communities from Trout Bog Lake, Wisconsin, USA - 1anoA | ecosystem: Environmental > Aquatic > Freshwater > Lake > Hypolimnion/Profundal zone | place: USA: Wisconsin...
ATCTTCAACCATCTCCAAGGCATCGGCGAACTGGTCCGCTGGCTCAGACGTCGCCCGGGATGGTTGACCGGCGTGAACCTGGCACGGTTGGATTCGGCATACGAGTATTACCACCGGCGGAAGCCCACATTGCTTCCACTATTCACACGGTTGGACGCTTTCTTCGTGAAAAAAGCGTTATTCCCCAAGGTCCGTTGCCGCCAAAATCACCCATAGAGCGGCAAATCCAATCATTCGGCATCTATTTGAAGGAGATGCGTGGCCTGGTTGATTTGAGCGTTCGGGGCCACCAGAGCCGATTACAGTCCTTTTTGAGATTTCTGGATTTCGATAAACATCCCTCTGCCATCCGCGAACTTCGAATGGATCAAATCGATGCCTTCTTGCGTAAGATGGCCAAGACCAACAACCGTTTCAGTCTTCAACATGTTGTTGCCTCCTTGCGTGGTTTCTTGTGCCAACAACTTGCCCTAGGAGTACTGAAACGACCGCTGCATGAACAGATCGACACTCCTCGGACTTACCGTTTGGAATAATTGCCCCGGGCGCTGCCTTGGGAGCGTGTCACGGCGCTACTGCGCTCTATTGACCGCTCAGAGCCAGAGGGGTTGCGCGATTTCACCATTCTATATCTGGCCACCCGCTACGGGCTGCGTTGCGGCGAGTTAGTGCGACTGACCTTGGACCACATCGATTGGCGGGCTGGGATCCTGCGTATTCCTCAAACCAAGACCAAGCAAACCCTCCAGTTGCCTTTGACGGACGAAGCCGGATCGGTTCTGGAGCGGTACCTGCGGGATGGTCGTCCAAACAGTGAGTATCGCCATTTGTTTCTCCGCCAGAAAGCCCCGGCTGGCCCGCTGGTCCACACAGCAGTGCATGACATCCTGGAAGATCGGATCCGCCGTAGCGGACTGGAGTGGCCGATTTCTGGAACTCATGTCCTGCGTCTTTCGTTTGCTGTCCATTTGCTTCGTCGTGGGGTACCCATGAAGCATATCGGCGATGCCCTTGGGCATCGAGACTGTGAGAGCACCGCCGTTTACCTCCGCCTGGGAACGGTGCTGGCAATTCGCTGGTCAGAGGAGAATTGAATACTCATCAAGCATACTACGTCTGACCGGCTGATTATGTACCTGCAAGATCTGTGGTTCCAGAGATTCAAGCTCTTATCGTCCAATCCCAACAACACATGGCTACGGAGCAATCCCCTGCCCTCCCACTTTGCAATAGGGGACAAAATTGTGTCACTCCCCATCCCAGTTGAAACCAGCATTAAAAGAAAAAACCCGGCAGCCGCCTCAGAGCTGCGGCGACACAGCCGGCATTCAAACGCGCACCAGCCTCGCTGGTGTGAACTTCATCGTGCTGGCTGCAAAACAAAGTCTGGACCCGCTTTTCCCCCAAGGATTGGTACTGATCCGCCGCCATCTCCGTGAGATCAATGAATCTGACCTCATTGGCTTTCGCCACGCCAGCCGCCCACCCGCCATACTCACTTTGCTTCCACACCAACCGGTCTTCCTCCCAGAGGTTCCTTACGGTCAGGGACAACAAGACAGGCGTAGCTCCGGCATTTTGACTGTCGGCGATAAACTGGCGAAGGTAAGCGCCGTAAGTCAGGACCAGCTCGTGGCATCCGTCCGGCAACATCACTTCCGTGGTTTCTTCGCCGGCTCCAGGCAGCACGCCGCGATAGCGGCCCTCGGCCAGTTTGTCCGCGTCGTTATGTCCAAATTGAATCAGAACCCAGTCGCCCGGTTTGACTTCCGAAAGCACCCGAGTCCAAAGTCCTTCCCGGCAAAACGAGCGCGTGCTACGTCCCGGCCGCGCGCGATTTCGGACCTTGACCCGGGTTGGATCCAAGAAAAAACTCAGCTCATCACCCCAGCCACGCTGGTTCCGGCCATTGCTGAAAGCCGTGGAATCGCCCACGATGAAAAGAGATGGCAACCGAGGATCAAATGACTGCCCGGGGAGGGACAATATTTCAAAGCCACGAGTGACGATGATTTCGCCCTCGGCATCAAAGCCAAACTGGATTTCACCGGTCTCAACCGTCTCTCCCTGCTCCCAAAAAACCAACACCGCATAGCCTGGTTGATCCTGCTCGGTCCGCAAAAACGGTGTGCCGACGATCAATGGCACGTCCACCATAACCATGGCTGCCCCAGACAGATGACAGTTGACCGGGGAGGAAACCGCCAGCGGTGACTCCGGCCGGCTGCCATCCACTCCCACTTCAAAGGCCTCCGCCCGCAGCACAGCCACCCCATCGCCACCGCCCCCATTCGCGACCATGACCCGCACGGTCACTGCCACCGCGATTCGATTCATCGCACGGCCGAGCAACGCCACGTGGTGAATGCCGGATGTCCCAGCATGGAGGCTTGCGTTCATTATTTGCTCTCAGCGACCACCGTACCATCGCGCGTAATCACCACTTGCGTACGTCCGGCCGGGGTCGTGGAAAATTTCAGGCCGTCCGTCTGCCGCGGCCAACGCACCGTCGCGGTCTGAGCCGCCGCGTCGAACAATATCGCCGGCAGCGCCTCACCCGCGCGAACGGGTAACAGCAGGATTTTGTAACCGACCGCGACCGACCGTTGATTGACGACCAGCCGGTCGTAGAATTGACGTTTGCCATTTCGATTCACCGGACCCGGCACGGTTTCGACTTGCATCAAAGGCCATCCCGATTCGCCGCTGTCACTCATTCCCAAAGCGCAAACCAACAGCAAGGGCTCACCCGCATCCGGCCGGATGGCGGGTTTGACCCTGTCCACGTCCAGCGGCGGATCGCCGGCGCGATAAGCCAGGAAGGTTTCGTTCGGTAGCCCGCCGGGCACTTGCGCCCGCCACACGCCGCCATTCAACATCCCCGCCCACTGATACCGATGCGGCGTTTCGTCCTTCTTTACGTCATCCACCACGAAGCCATACGGATGGCGGCCGCGCACCAGGCCCGCGGTTCGAAATACGTGTTGCATTGGGTTGAACGGCGCGCGGCAAGTGGGGATCCAGTTGCAGAAGTTATAGGTGGCCCACCAGGGACGCATTTTATTGCGTGCCGTCCCGGCAAAAATTTCCAATACACGCGGCGATGGCTCCACTTCCCAAGCCAGGTTCGTCAGGGTCTCACTCCACACCGGGGGCGGTTGGGTCAGCCATCGCCAACTATACGCATAGGTCAAGTCCGCGCAGGCCGTCGCCCCCAACCGGCCTGCCGTGGCACCCAGATAAGTCGCCGCGCCGTTGTAACCCAGAATGCCCGAGTCCGGGAACCCCGGAATTGGATCGGGCTCGGATTCGCCGTCCACCTGCACCAAATTGTAATACCGGCCCGCGTATTCCTGAGTAAACGGCGATTGCGTGAACCAATCCACCCCCAGCGCGGAAAAGTGGAACATGCCCGCATCCGCGTGATGGTGCCCGGCGCCGAGATAATGATTGGGACGAACCATTATGTTCATCCAGGCGGCGTTGGTCGTACGGTCACTGTAACTGGAAAAAACCCCGTGAACCGGCGCGCTAAAATCCAGCGGCAATTTGGCGTCCGCGCGCGTCGTGAGCTCGAAATCGGCATCGTAGAGCACGCCCGGCACAAAGCCCGGATAAGTCGGGCTCGGCAGCCGCAGGCGCTGGACTTTGTCCACTTGCTCGCGGTATTTCGCTGGATCGAAGTTCTCCACCGCCCAGCCCCGCGTGTATTCGTTGGTAGCACAGCCGGGTGAATCAGTGATTTTGGTGAGCAGATAGTCGGCAATCCGTTCGCGGGGGAAAAAGGATTTCAATTCGTCCGTGAGTTGCGGCGACAGGAACTGCCGGCTGTAGGGCTCATATTGTGTTCCGCAGTTGACGGTGACGCGGCCGTTGGGCGACGTCATCTCAGCTTGGGCGGCCAGCAGCTTGCGCCAATGCGGATGCCCAAAGAGGTTGTCGCCCCGGCGAGCCAGCGATACCATGGAGAGGGTGATGAACTGGAAGCTGCCGGCGGTCTTGCCGTTGCTCTCAAACACCACGCCAGAATCGTCAATCCCCCAATCGCAAAAGGCGCGGACAGTGTCGCGCCCGGATTCCCAGGCCTCGCGGTCAAACCCTTCCAAGCCCTCGATCGCGGTCAGGGCGAGAAACTGCGGCAGATCCCACCCGACCCAATTTACATCCCGGAATCGCACCGTGCTATCCTCCCCATAGGCGCGTCGGCCATAGGTGGCTTTGGCAATGACGCGGCGCATCAATTCTTTTTCCTCGGCGGTCATCCATTTGCCGCCAAAGTCCAAGGCCAGGCCGAGATTCATGTGCGCCACCAAACCATGCATGCCGCGCCATGCGGTCGTGCCGCCGCTGCCGTTGTTGGCGGCGTCGCCAAATTCCGAGTCGCTCATTGCGTTCCATGCGTCAATCAACGGCTCCCGCAACTTGTAATAGTTGGCGATGGCGGCCGCCGCCATCCGGCCGTGCGCGTCATCGCCGGTGAGCAGGCAATACAGCGCCATGGATGTCAGACATTCCGGATCGTAGGCGACATGCGAATTGTAGATGCCCGGCTTCTGTCCCTGGAATTGTTGGGCCGTGTTGACCGTGGCCACTTGCGCGGCGGGCACATCCTCCGGCCATTCCAAACCCGCCAGATCGCCCGCGGCCAGCTTCAGGAAATACCGCCCGTCACTAGTGTTGGTATCCCACCAACTCTGCCGAAACAGCGATTCCATTTCGATCAGCGATTTCTGCCCCATCCGGGATTGCTTCAAGCGCGCCGCAAGCATCGGCACATCTTGGGGACTAAACAAGACGCGTGGGTAAACACCCGGGGGCGGCACCGGCGAACCTAGCAATTGGTGATTGAATCCGGAATAATTATAGGCAGATTTCGGCGCGGTTGGCCACGGGGTTTCCGGTCCGATGAAGATCCGCATTTGCGCCGGCGTCACCCGCACGTAATTGGTCCAGGTCCCCTGCCGTTTCAGCGCCGGGATCCAGCGCGTAGCGATGTCCGGATCGGCGAATCTCTCCGGCGTGTCGAACAGGGTGATGGTGCTGTCGAGCAAATTGGATTCGGACTCCGAGAACCCGGTTTCATTCACGCCAATGAGCAATAATCCGCGCCCATTTTGAACCACGTGCAATCCGCGCTTCCGGGCTTCGTCCGCCAACGCGACGTAGCTCTTGCCCTCCTGCTCAATCACCGGCGCTTTTACCTTGGGCACGTTCAGCGAGTAAACCCAGCGGTCGGCGAGATAAGGTGGCGCTGGCGGCGGCTTGACCTCCGTCAAATCCAGCACCCCGGCGAAGGCGGCGGGCACGAGAATCTGGCCGTCCCGCTCAATCGCTTCCTCGCGCCAATTCGCCTCGTCCAGCCGCACTTTAAAACCGTGGACCCACGCGTAGCGGCTGCCGGCGAACACCGCGATAGCATCCTTGATTCTCTCGACCGCGAACTTTTGCGCGGAGCGCGTATAAGGCAACCCTTGATCCTGCGGCGGCGTGGGTGGCCACGGCGTTTGGGACAAGCCGCTTGTGGCCGCCGCCAACAGCACCAGAATACCGAGATAATTTCGGGAGGTTGTATAGGTCATAACGGGTGGTACACTAAGTATTTTTCCGGGACGGCGGAGCATCATCGTCAGGGCGCCAAGATCCGAAACGTCTGCCGGACGATTTCCGCCGTCTTTACCTTGGGTTCGGAAGAGCGGCCCCATTGCCATGCCGCCACCGTCACCGCCACCGGGAATTTCACGCGTGGCGGAACCGGGGCAAAAACGAGCCGGCCGCTTTCCACAATCGCCGGCCCAGCCGCCACGAAAAACCGCACCGGCAACCCGGCGCTGGATTGAGCGGAGAGCGGGATTGATTTCGTTCCCATCTTCACATCCGCAATCGGATCAAAATGGATGGTCTGTGCCTGGCCAGAGTTGTTTTTTTGCAATTTGATGCCACACGGCTGGACCGAACTCCGGATTCGATCCGTTCCCTTTTGCCGCGCGGCCAGATAACAGGCGGAACTCGGCCAAGAACGGTCAAGCGCAATTTGGAACCGTTCAGCCTCCAACGGCGCCACCGGTCCGCACAACCACTCCAGCCTCGGCGTTCCCGGGACCTGGGCCAGCTTGATCCCCGCATTGGTGAACGCACCCGGCAACTTGTCGAGCATCACCCCGTGCAGCGTGAAGCTTATGCCGTCGCCTTCGGTCTCCGGCGTGAAGCTCGAGATGCCGTTAAAGTTGAATGGAAGCAGGTTTCCCCTGGCATCGGCAAAACCGGGAATCTGTGTCTCGGCTTGCCAATTGATGCGCGCAATGGCCTGCGCCTCCGCCGCCGTGGCGCGGTCAAAATACCACGGCCAGCCTCGCGCTTCGCCGACAACCCGCCCACAGCGCGTCACCGGATGCCCTTCGTGGCCAGGCACTGGCAAGTCGGCTAGAAATCCCTGCTCCAAGTCCACCGCCTTTAGCGTGCCGTCCAGTCCCAGCCGCGCTTTGAGCACACAGTTGATGTAATGAGCCAGGTATTCGGTCAGCCGCTCGGAACAGTCAAAATGGCCGCTGCCGCCGTCAATCACGTAACTCAAGGGCCAGTCCGGATTTCGGGTGCGCTCGTCCAAAATCCCGCCGTAAGCCTGTCCAATGTGGTTCCAATTGGTGCGGATATCAGATTGGGTCTGCGACCATTCCTGCGCCGTCCCGTATATGACCAAGGCCGGCACCGTCCGGTTCTTCGGCGGCAGATGATTGTTCTTCAGCCATACGCCGGCGAGGCACCGTTCCGGATGCTGCTCGACCAGCGCGTCCACCATCAGCAAATGGCCGGATTCGCCGATGGGGAGCCATGGCGCGGTGGATACTTCCTCATAACCGGAAGTCCGGGCCAGCCCAGCCAGCAATTCCTGCAAAAAGGCGGTGGAGGTCTTGTAATCCAAGGCATCGTTTATTCCTTTGGCCGCATCTTTGCGAAAATTCATGAACGACGGGACACACCAGACAATTCCCAAGTCATTCCTCGCACAGACTTGACGAATGGCCGGATGCCCCACAAGCCGATGCTCCGGCACATTGGCGCAAAGGATGAGCAAGCCGCGCAGGCGCTGGCAACCTTCCGGAATCCAAAGATAAGCTGTCGCTTGATTCATGGAGCCATCGGCCCAGTTGGTGCAGGTGCCACTCTGCATGAATTGGAACACCTGATTTACGGGCGAACGCATAGCTTCCACGGCCACCGCCCCGCAACTGCTACGGGCGAGGCCACCGATCAAAAGCAGGGCAGCAAACAGGTGGCCTAGGGTTGTTTGGATTCGGTTCGCATTCATGTCCATGGTCTCATCGTTGGAAAGTTGATTGGAATGGTATAAAATCCAGGATTTTCAGGCGCAATCGGTCTTGTGTTACGTTTCTTTTAATCGGTTCGCTTCACTTTTGCAAATGGCGGCGTGAGATGGAAGGTCCGAAACACTGTCTCCGCCGGTTTGACCCCGCCGGGTTCCTTAAACAGACCGACTTGGTAGGCCCCGATGGTCACCTCAATGGGTGTCGTCAGCCCAACGGGCACTTCGGTGGGGACAAAGGCGCCGCTCTGAATGATCCCCGGCCCTTTGAGCACAAAATAGTCCACCGGCAAGCCGGCCGAACTCTTGGCTTTCAGTTCGACCGCCTTCGTGGTCCCCGGCGCATCCGGCACTGGCGGGAAGTCAACGGTCTGATTGGTGGCGTTCTTCAGGATGGCGGCGTCCGCCGGGGCCAGTGAAATCTGACAGGTCCGTCCAGCGGCGGAGAATTCCTGGTCACCTTCGTGAAAGACCCGGACAAATGACATGTTAAAGCCCACGCCCGGATCAATGCGGTGGCGGATCAGGCGCAAGGTGAGGCGCGTCTCGGTCACGCCGCGCGCGTCTTTGAACTGTTCGCTCCGCACCCGTTCAAACGCACCGCCGTGCGCGTCGAAGCGCAGCGGAAGCTCGCTCACCGGCAGCGTGGTTTTGCCCGGGAAAAGCAGGTTGGTGTAACTGTGCGCCTCCTCGGGATGCTTCTCGTGGTCCTTGGTTTTCACAGTGCAAATGTCCGGCGGCGTCGTGAAATGATGGGTCGTCAACGTGAGCAATCCGTCGTCATGCAGCATCGCCTGTGCGTCGGGCAGGATCGCCATCCGCCCATGCGCGAGGCTGATGGGTTTGCCCATCGGGTCGAGAAATGTGAACATTTCCATTTTTTTGCGCGGTTCAGAAATGCCCAGTGCAAACTGCGTGCGCGCCAATTTTTCCGTCGGAAACCAAAGCGCCTGGTTGCGATGGCCTTTGAATTCGAGATACGGCGCGGGCATCGGATAATCGTTCGGCAAATCGCCCGTGGCCGGAATTTGCGGATTCATCAGCCAGCCGTCGCGTAACACGAGGTTGTTCATCGGGTCGCCGCTTTTTTTTGGCAGTCGCGCCGTGGCCACCGCGTCCAGCCAGTCGGCGACGAACTGGCAATCGCGTGGCGACAGGTCGAAGTGGCCGTCGGCCATCTCCCAGCACGAACCGAACAGCTCGGCGTGCGGCTCATAGTTCGTGCCCGGGTTATCGTCGCGATCACTGCGGCGGTAACTGCTCAAATACGTCCCGTAAGCAATCGGATACGCGCTCCAGCCCACGGTTTCCTGGCTGCTGGAAGTGACAAACAAAATCGGCACGTGGCGCAGGCAGAAGTCCGCGCTCGGATGCAACGCCTTGCCGCCCGGCCCGAAATAATTGTAGGCATCCGGCAAACCGGCCTTGATGGGAATGGCGCCGAGACATTGCTCCGGCTTGCGCATCGCCGCCTCAAATGGAAAACCGCAAAACGCCGAATGAGCCAGCGGCACAATCGGCGCGGTGATGAGTTCGGGATGACCGGACAAATCCGCGAGCCGTTGCAGGTAGCCGTCGTAAATCGCCGTCCGCGCCGGATCGGTTGAATCGTAGGTCAAATCCTTCATCATGGCGCCAATGTCTTTGGCCCAGGGCGTCAGCAAAATCTGCGCCATGCCCTGCTTGCGGCACACGGCGCGCACCGGCGCACTTTCGAGGATGTTGATCGGCAGCCCGTTATGCATCGCCACCATCACCGCGCGAATCTTTGGCGTGTCCGGAGGAATCCACAAATAGGCGCCCAGATTCGGCCGGTTCGTCTCGCCGCACGGCGCGAAAAATTGGTACACGTGGTCGGTTTCAAGGCGAGTCTTATCCGCCAGCGCGGCGGGCATAATCCCGAGGCAGCTCAACAGCAGACCCAGCGCGAAAAGCTTTTTCATGTCGTGAGCTCGGATGCGAATTCCACCTCATTTGCCATCCATCCCGACATCCGTTCGGAACGGCGAGGCCGGCAGGCCTTCCCGGTTGTAGAGATTGCAACGCGGCGAAGCGGCCCAGCCGTAACGGACTGCGGCCGGCTCCGGCACGAGGGCGCTGCCGAGCACCACGCTGTCGCCCTCAATCCTCGCGTCGGCCGCGACCCACTTCTGGTCCTTGCCGGCGAGGAAAAAGCCAATGAGCTTGTCTTTCGGAAAGGGCTGCACGCCTTTGGCACACCATGGTTGCTGGCCGATGGTCAGGCCGCTGCCGATTTCAGTGAATTGGACGCGGACTTTGTCGGCGTTCACTTCCATGCTCTTGAAGAGCGGTCCGGATGCGACCACATTTTCGCCATAGACCAATTTTTTGGCCAGGAGCGCGAGCCGCCGCCCCACGTCTAGCTTGTCCGCCGGATGCACGTTGTTCGGGTCACCGACATCAATGGTGATGGCCATGCCGGTGCGCGGCACCTTTTGCAATGTCAGCAACTGGGCCTCGCGCAGCCAGGGCCAACCGCTCTCCGCCACGGGCGTCGCATCCTTGCCGTTGCACGGCAGTTGCACAAAGAGAAACGGCAAATCTCCGCCGCCATCTTGAGCCCAATGATGGCGCCAGTCCTGGATCAAGCGCGGAAACAAACCCCGATATTCGAGCCCGCGTCCGCCGTTGTTCTCGCCTTGATACCAAATTACGCCGCGAAGGGCATACGGCGCCAGCGGCGCGATCATGCCGTTGAAATTCACCGTCGGGGTGCTGGGCCGCCGTGACGGGCTGGGCATGCCCATCGGGTCCGGATTACTCGGCTCAGGGCGTGGCGGCTGCGGCTTTGGGCCAACTTCCTTGCCCGCATCCTTGTCGGCATTGTATTTTTTCACCGCCGCGTCGTACGCCGGCGCAATTTCCTTTTGCCACTGCTTCAAATCTTTTTCGTAGTCGGCGACCAGATTTGGATTCGCTTTGATTTTTTCGTAATCCGCAACGGCTTTTTCCCAGCGACTCAACGGATTGGTCAGCGACGGATCTTGTTTCAAACCTTCGAGACTGATCCATGTTTCGATGTCCGTTCCGCCCCATGGCGCTTGCAGCACACCGACGGGAACTTTTTGATCGAGGCGGATTTCCCGCGCGAAAAAATACGCGACGGCGGAAAAATTTTTCGCGGTGTCCGGGGTGGTCAACTCCCATTTGCCAGAACAATCCGCCTGCGGTTCGGCGGCGGTTTGCTTGGTGACACTGAAAAAGCGCAACTGCGCATCCTGCGCCTTGGGCAGAACTTCGTTGGCGTTGTGTGCGGCGAAGAGCGGCGAACCCATGTTCGACTGGCCGCCGGCGAGCCACACGTCGCCGACGAGCACGTCCACCACTTTCGCGCTGGAGTCCTTGCCGATGACCCGCAGAGTGCGCGACTCGGCGCTCGCGGACATCGCGGGCAGCCGCACCATCCATTTGCCACTCGCATCCGCCGTGGCGCTATTTGTTTGCGAGCCAAGAATCACTGTCACTTTTTCGCCAGCATCCGCCCAGCCCCAAACCGGGGCCGGCACACCGCGTTGTAAAACCAGGTGATCGGCAAAGACCGCCGGGAGCCGGACCTTGGCCAGGAGGCTGGTGGAACAAACAAGGCCGAGGACAAAAACTGCGGATGATTTAAGTAATCGCATTTTATTTTCATTCCAATCAATGACCGGGCAAGCCGCCACACCAAAACCGGTTCCACGGCGTGGACGCATCGTGCACGACGGGCCGAATCAACGGAATATAGCCCATTTTGGTTCCCGTCTGGTCCGGTTTGCGGGCTTCCGCGTGGGCATCAAAGAACACAATTACTCCGGTGCCGTCACTGTAATAGTTGCCTTGATCGGTGCCAAAAGTTCCCGCCACACCACTAAGGTTGTTAATGAGGTGTCCGCTATGTGGGCAAAGGGGATAATAGCCCGCATTGAATCCATCCACAAACTCGGCAAAACTCCAGGCTCCGTTGTCCCAAACCGATCCGGCGCAGGTCATCAGGCAGGTTTCGATGGGCTTTTGGGAGGTGGTCAGCTTAAGCAGAAACTCATCCTGCCCGGCCTCCGGATCCGTCGGAAACCAGGGAATGTTGCGGTTGCCGGCATAGGAGGGCATATTGGTGGAAATACCGCTCAAGCTCATGAGGCGCTGGAAGGCGGCCGGACACTCCACCAAGCCGGCCAAGTTTTCGGCCTTCCAGCCAATGTAATTTCGCCAACTGCTGGAACAAGTGCCGTTGGGATCCTGGCTGGCCGATGCGCGACCCGCCATGCAAAAAATCGGACAGATCGCGTCCTGAAAATCGCCGGCGTACATGATGGCCGCGATCCCCATTTGGCGGACGGTGCTCAAGCACCGAGTGCGCAATGCCTTTTCCTTGGCCTTGGCCAAGGCGGGCAACAGGATGGCCGCCAAAATGGCGATGATGGCAATGACCACCAGCAATTCAATGAGCGTGAACCCAGCCTTGATGGTCGAGGACGAACGAGTCATGAGTCGCATATGTTTAGCTTTCAATTGATGCCCAGCCTCGCAGGCAAGCTGCGCCTGCGCGTGGCAATCGGGCTTTCTGAAGCTAATTTACCCGCCCGCCGTCAAACTCCCAGAGTCTATTTTACGTCAACGGGGTGCTCTTTTACGTCACTTGCGATCTTCGATTTCCACTCCCAGGGCGTCCCGAGTGGCAGTGTTTTGCGTGCGGCCGGCTTCCTCGTCCGTTGGCAACCGGTCTCGGTATTCATCCACGAACAAACCGATTTTCTCAAAGGGAATCGGCTGGAAACCCGGCAAGTCCTTGAACACTTGCGCGTCCGGCTTCAAGCGAAAATCGTGCTTCGCAAAATTCACGAACCCGGGATCATTGGTGTAGCTCACATTTTGTTGTCCGGCAACGAGTGAGCGGTTCGTCACCACGCTGTTGGTGCCGCAGATCCACCTCCAAGTGAAGGGCTGACCGCAGTTGACCGCGACATTGTGGTCCACGCGCGACGGCAGCGCGGTGACGATTTCATAGCCGAAGCGGCAATTGATGGCGAGGTTGTTGGTGCAGTCAATCGCCTGCGGAAATTGCGCCTGCGTGCCTTTTTTGAAGAGGAAAGCCGTGCCGCGTTTGCCCCGGCTGTCGAGGCAAATCACGTTACCATAGACGTGCATATCGCGATGGTCGTTGTCGAAATACACGCCATCGCCCTCGGCGCTGCTGTGGATGTAGTTATACCGGAAGGTCTCGTTGCCATTACGAGTGAACTGATCATAGCAATACCAGGCTCCCATATCGTTGGAAACCTTGCAAAAATCCAAAATCTCGTTGTACTCGTAAATCGAATCCCAACTCCCGTGCAAAATGCCGACGTGGGGCGTGTCGTGAATCAAGTTATGGGCTACATACATTCCGACCGCCGAATGGTGGCCGCCGCCACCACCGCCCGTATAACCGGAATTTACGGCTGCGGCGTAAACGCGCTCAATTTGCGCAAAGTCGTGGATGTGGTTGTTGACGACGCGGTGGCCGGCGGAAAGGCGCGGTGTGGACTGTTCGTCGCCGCCGGCCAGCCAGACGCCGCCCGCGCCAAGATTATAGAGATCGCAGCTCAAAACCTCGTGATGCAATCCGCCATCGAGTACCACCGCATTGCGGGAGACGTTGCGCACCACGCAGCCGGCGATCAGGTTGTTCGCCCCGCCTTCAATTGCGATGCCGTGACCGAGGTTGTTTTCCACCGTAAGCTGGCGCAGCACCACGTTCGTGGCAGCGCTCACGCGTATCACCGGCTGGTCGTTGTCGCAAATCACAATCCGCGCCCCGTCGAGCGGCTTGGGCGGATAGAAATAGAGTTTGCCTGATGGGAAATCCACAGCCCACTCGCCGGGTTTATCCACCTCCTCGAGCAGGTTCATCAGCCAGTATTTTTCATCCCCGCTGCCGCCAGGCCGGTGATATTTGCTGCCGATACCGCCGGGAATTGGCTTGGCAAAAGTCACTGTTTTTTTGGCCAAATCAATACTTTTCACGCGGATGACTTCGTTCTCCCACGGAATGCGCCAGTAGCCCTTGAGCCAGACGCCATGATCCAAAACCCTGGCCCAGCGTGCATGCGGCTCAGAAAATTCGTCGCGGAAGACGAACGTGCCGCCGACGCCGGCCGGGTCCACTCTTTCCCAATTCGCACTTTCCCAATTCGCGCTTTTCACACCGCCAGCATTGTTGAGCACCCGCTGCATGGTCATGTAGCCGGTCTTGGGAAATCGTGACAGCGGCATCCGCGCACCGTTGAAATAAAGCTCGATCAAACCACCGTTGTCGCTAAAAACATCCGGGTAAGCCTCACGATGGCGTATGCCGAGCGCAGCCAGATCGAGTTCGACACATTTTCCAAGCGCCGGTTGGGCGAGCCGCGCCAGCGTCGCTGCGTCGGTGACGGGCCGAAAATTTTTTGCAGAAAGGACGCGTCCGCCGGAGAGCCTGACGGTCTCGCCCTGGACGCTGCGAATGGTCAGGCCGGAATCGGCGGAGGTGAGGTCTAGCGTTTGGAGCAAGATATACTCTCCGCCGCGCAGCCAAAGGATGTTGGCGCCGGCAGGATTCGCCGCGCGAGCGGCATCGCGGGCGTGTTCCAAAGTCAAAAACGGATTGTCTCTGGTGCCGCCATTGGCGTCATCGCCGCTCGGCGACACGAAGAGTTCCACCGCGTAGGATGGTTGAAACATCGTCAGCGCCAAAGCGGCGGAATAGATGATTGCTGGGAGGCGTTTCCGACCTTTCATGGAGTGATTTTCACGAGTTTATTTTGATTGCAAATTTTTAACCCAATAAAAACGCCTCAAAATGACGTCCCATATCGCCGGTTCGGACCGCAATCGGTGCGGCGACGTCATCAACTTTTGCGCATTTGCCGGGGCGTTAGCCGTGTCAGGTGCCAAAATTCTTGTCCTGGCTGTGACCAGCGGGGGTCCCACCCACCGGCCGTCCGATCTCGGCAGCCGTGGGCAGGCGGCGGCGGTATTCGTCAAGCTGTAAACCGATCCGATCAAACGGAATGGGTTGAAAGCCTGGAATTTCGCGAGACACCGCGGCGTTGGGGCGAAGCCGGAAATCTTCCTTGGCCATATCCTCAAAGCCCGGGTCGGCGGGGCTCACATAATTGTCGCGGAGATACAGCAGGTTCGTATCCGCTTGGCGTTCCCGGCTCATTTTCAGCATCAAGGGCTGATTCGTTCTCATCACGATGAGGTTGCGCTCGAATTTCGTCCGCAACGGCAATTCCGGATGACTCGCCAGCAAGTTGGTCATCTCTGGAAAACGCACCGACCAGGGCGGCTGGGTCGGATGAATTTCCATCACGGCCTTGAGTAGTCTGGAATTTGTCGCATAGCCCCGCGCCGCACCACGATCGTCCATGCCGAAGACCGGGCCTTCGTCCTTCACGAAAATGTTGTTGAGAATCGAATGATCCGGGCCGGAAGCGATCCACACCCCCACGCGGTCGCCGGCAAACACATTGCCAAAAACCAGATTGCCCGAGGCGCCATCGTCCGGATTCACCCCGCCGACCGTATCGTGAATGAAATTGTATCGGATGACGATGCCGCGAATCGTCCAATCCAGCCACGAATAAAACGCACCCACATCGCCCGATTGGAAACCGCAGTTGAAAATCTCGTTGTATTCAAAAAGGTTGTCCTGTCCCGAAACCAGCACCGCATCGCGCGGCGCATCGTGAATCAAATTGTGCGCCACCCGGATGCCGACCGCGGTGCCGAGATGGAACAACGCATCGTTTGGTCCGCCGCCAAAGCTCAGATCCACCGCGGCCGAATACATGGCCTTGAGCACGCCGTAGTGGTGCAGGTGGTTGTTGACGACAAAATTCTCGGACGGGATCAGGCGCCCCTTGTCGCCGCCGCCAATGCGCACACAGCCTTCGCCAAGGTCGTAAAAATCACAGCTCTGCACGCCGCTGCGATAGCCCACGAGCATCACGCCGCGCTTCGCGAGGTTGCGAAACGTGCAACCGGCAATCAAATCCGATTCCGCGTCCACCGCGTCCACACCGTCTCCAAGCGACGCCTCAAAAGTCAGCCCAATAAATTTCAGATGGGCCGCGCCGTTGATGAAAACCAGCGGCTGGTCGAGTTGGGAAACCATCAGTTCGCCCTCCCCGCTTGGCGGCCAGAGGAAAAGGGTCTGGGTGTCGAAATCAATCGCCCACTCGCCGGGTTGGGTGATTTCCTCGATCAAATTGATGGCACACCACGGCTCCTTCCCATTGCCGAACGGGCGCGTATATTTGTTACCGATGCCGTTGACGAGGCCGGCGGCCAGGGTGATTTGATGATTCGTTGGATCGATTTTCCCGACGCGGATTGCCGGGTCTTCCCACGGCACCCGCCACTGGCCCTTGAGCCACAAGCTCTGATTTTCCAGCCAGCGCGAGGGCCGTTCGTCGCGGTATTCAAACGTGCCGCCGGTCTGGGCGTCGCCGTTGACCACCGCCCTTTTCATCATCGCCCAATTTTTCGGATCGGCTGACTTCGGCCAGCGTGCCAGCGGCAGGCGATGGCCGTTCCAGAACAATTCAAAAATCCCCCCGCTGTCGCTGAACAACGGTGGAAACGGACCGCCATGCTTCAAATTCAATTTGGCCAGCGGCGCACAGACCACGTTGCCGCGTGCTGCCGGATCCAGGCGCGCGGTCACTTTTTCATCGGTGACCGGTGCGAACTCGGACTGTTTCAGGACCCGCCCGCCCAACAGTTCCACCGGTCCGTTATTCCAAGCGCGATAGACGACCGGCGATTCTTGCGTACCGGAATCGGCGGCTGAGAATTCCAGCGAATTTTCCAGTGAATATTTGCCGCTAAGAATTTCGACGGTGACTCCGCCGGTCGGCAATCCCGCGCCAGCCTTCATTTTTCGGATTTCGTCCCGCGCCCGGCCCATCGTGGCAAACGCCGTGGCCGGTGATTTCCCGTCGCGAGCGTCGTCGCCGTTGGGCCCGACAAACAACTCGGCAACCGAAAGGGTTGGAACGCCCACCAGCGCCAGCAGCGCCGAAACAAGGAGGTTTCGCGTAGTAAACATAAGTACTTTTCCTGAATGACACACTAAACCGCCGGCGATTGGAAGATACCGTCTTGCGGCGGCGCGGGGGCAATTTGCGTCGCCGCCAGTCATGGCCGCCGCAGGCGGTAAAATGTCTGGGGCGAATTGGGGATCACCGGATTTGTAAAATTCACGGTGCCGCCGGCGCCGAAGGGATTCGTGACCACCGGTGTCCATGCCGCAAGGGGCAGCGTGAGGTTGGTGCTCGCCAGTTCCACGCAATTGACCCCGGTCGTGCCGTTCGTAGCCGCCAGGATCAGGCCCACTCCGGAAAGGATCACGTTGGCAATCACCGGGGGCTGCGGAACGGCCATCTCAACAATGGTGACCACCTCCGAGGCGTTGCCCGCTGGGCCGCCCACGGTCAGCGTGACCAGGTTCGTGCCCGCCGCAGTAAACGTGTGGGTCACGCCCGTCGCCATGGTGTTGGTCGTGCCGCCATCACCAAAATTCCAACTGCGATTTGTGATGTTGCCGATAGACGAGTCGGTGAAAGTGACCGTGAGCGGCGCGAATCCGTTCGTAACGCTGAGCGTGAAGCCGGCCAGCAGCACTTGAAAATTAGTCAGCACGACGCTCGTTGCGGTAGTGACAACGAGAAAACTGCCGCCGTTGTAATTCGCCAAAGGAACGCGCCCGTTGCTGACATTGTTGAACCCGCCGGCCAGCGCGGCTCCATTCGTTAGGATAGTAAATGCATTAGTTGCCGTAGGAACAAAATGGTTGATCAACGCAACGCTCAAACTTCCCGCCAGTATCGCCGAGCCGCTGATGCCGACAAAATCATAATAATTAAAAGCATTCGTGAAGGCGGTCGCGGGGTTCGTGCCTCCGAGGTCCAGTGCGAGCGTCGCGTTATTCGAGCAAACATAATTCCCCTGGATTATGGTCTCACCCGGCGTGCCAAGGTCGCCCGGCGCGAGGGTCCCGCCATGGTTCACCAGCGAATTTGATGGTGTCTCAATAAAATTGGCCGTATTGAACGTGTTGACCGCTAGCGTCCCGCTTTGGAAGCAAAACTCATTCGTGCCACCCGCCGCGGGAGCGGTGGCGGAAATGGTCCCCGCCACTTTCAATAATCCGCCATTAAGTTGGTACGCGGCGAACGCGCCGTTGCCGGAGGCATTGAAAACCACGTTGCGAACGCTGTTGCTGCCGCCATTCACGCCAACGAGAGTCGTGCCGCCGTTCTGCGTGACGATGGCGGCGGAGTTGGCGGCGGCTGGGTTGATGTCAAACCCGTCGTATTGCAACGACCAGATGTCAAGGGTGCCGCCGGAAGCGATACTGATTGAAGTGGTCTCACCCGGACTCATGCCAATGGAGCCCAAATCGAAACGGTTTTCGTTTACCGCTCCGGGATAATGCGCGGAGTCCAGCCGCAAGGTGCCACCATTCTGGATTTGAAAATTTCCGCGCACGCCGCGCGCGCCGCTGGTTTCGAGCGTGGCTCCGGCCAGAATGTTCGTGCCGACCATATAGGGCCCGCCGTTGGCGCCGATGCGGGGCGTGAGCCAGTAACCGTTGGAAAGCACCAAGGCCTGGTTCGGCGCCAGGTTGGCCAAGTCCGTTCCGAGCGGCAGCAAGTAATTCGTGCCGCCGATGAGAACCAGCACATTGCTCGACGCATTGATAACGGATCCGAACGTGTTTGAGCCAGCACCAAAATTCAGCGTAAGCGGGCCGCTCGTCGCCAGGTTTTTGATCGAACTGTTCGTGCTGTCGCCGCCGAGGAAGCCGCGCTGAACAAAATTATCTGGCCGCGCATAAACCAGATTGCCGCCGTTCAGAACGATGTTGGTCGCAACCGACCCGGTGCCGCTGCCGTTATCAATTTGCAGCAGACCAGCGTTAACCGTCGTGTTGCCGGCAAAGCGGTTGCTCGCGGCCAATATTGTCGTGCCGCCGCCGGTCAGCGTCAGCGCGCCGGGGCCGCCAATGGGATTGGTCACGGTGAGCGTGTTCGCCAGATTGAACATGCCGCCCCCCGGGCCAAGCGTCATGCTACGATTATTGAACGTGAACAATCCGCCGGAAGTGATTTGCAGCGTGCCATCGTCAAGCAACAGGCCCGCTCCCGCCGCGCCCAGGTTTGGATCCGCCGCGATGGCAACCGTGCCGCCAGCGCTGACGGTGGTTGTGCCGGTGTCAAAATTATTCGCCGCCAGCGTGAGCGTGCCCCTGCCAGTCACCGTCAACCCACCGGCGCCATAAAGCGTGCCGGCAAGCAAGGCGTTGCCGGGCAGGTTGAACACCAACATGGCGTTGTTGGTAATGTTGCCGCTCCCAAGCGTGCCGGGGCTCATACCGTTACCCACTTGCAGGGCGCCACTGTTGATCACGGTTGGGCCGGTGTAGGTGTTCGTCGTCAGGACGAGCAAAGTGCCCGGCCCGTCTTTTTGCATCGCCGCGACGCCGGAAATCCCGCCCGCACCGTTGAAGGTGTAATTTTGCGCCGCGTTCACTTCGACCAACGTGGGTTGCACGGTGGCGCCAATGTTGATTGGGGGCAAATTTGTGCCGGTGTCGGTAAAGTTCACGGCGTCGCCGTTCCAAAACGGCGCGTTGGTACCGGCGTTCAACCACACCAGATTGTTGGTGTTGCCGTCCCAGACGTTCGTGACGCCGTCGCCTTGCCAAGTCAGAATTGCGGGCGCATGGCCAGCCGCGTAAGGCGTGAAGCTCGCGGGGCTGGGTGCAAAAACCTGACCGAAACGGTTTGTCGCATAAAAGCGGTAAAAATACGGTGCGGGCGCCAGACCGGCCAGATTCGTGCTTAAATTGCCCGCACCTTGCACCCCCAACGAGGTCACATTCGTCCACGCGGACACATTCGCCCCGCCGTCGTTCGTGCCCCAACAGACGAAAACCGTCGTATTCACGTCGAACTGCGGATAGACAAGCGTGCCATTCAGCGTGGCCGAACCGGACCCGAGCGCGGTGGCCGCCGCAGTCGTGACGTAAGGCGAATAACCGATGGCGTTACTCCAAGTTTCATCGTTGTAGAGCCCCATCATCTCAAACGGCAACTGCACAAAGTTCGGCATGTCCGTGTAAATCTGCGCCGTTGGAACGAGGCGGAAATCTTCGTTGGCAAACTTCACAAAACCGGGATCGTTCGTGTATATGAGGTTCGGTCCGGATTGCAACACGGACGCGCTTGAAGCAACAAACGTATTGCTGTAAGTGCCGACAACAACCTGCTCCCAAGTGTAAGGCACGAGACAATTGATCATGGCGTTTTCCTCGATGACCGAACCGGTCGGGGAGACCACGTCGAATCCGTGGTTCGCGTAGAGGCCAAGATTGTTGTAGTGGTCGAGCCATTGCTGCTCGCCCGTCTTCGCCTGCGAACCCGTCTCAGTGCCGAGGCCGACATGTTCGCCGGTCGTGGCGGCGTTCAAGTCAACGATGTTGCAATAGACGTGGTCCTGCCGGTGATCCTGATCGAAGGTAATGCCATCTTCCTGCGGCGAATCATGCAGAAAATTGTAGCGAAAGCAATTATTGCCGCTGCTGACAAAATAGGTGTAGCCGTAAACACCGCCAAGCCCGCTGGAAATCTGGCCGTAATTGTACAGGTTATTGTATTCAATGATTGAATCCCAGGTCGTGCCGTGCAACACCGCGAGGTGGGGCATGACGGTCATGTAATTGTGCGCGATGCGCATGCCAACCACATTCGTGCCCGTGCTGCCCGCGCCATTGCCGCCGACATCAATTGGCGTGTTATAAACCCGTGCGATCACCCCGGAGTTCGTGATGATGTTGTTCACCACAAAATCGCACGCCGGAGTGTGCGGACTGGTTCCGGCATTGCCGCCGTGCAACAAAACGCCGCCGCCCGCGAGGTTTTGCAGCCGGCAGTCCACCACGCCGTTCGTGTAGCCGCCATTGATGTCCACGGAATAATTGTTCATGTTCTGCAACGTGCAGCCGGCGATGAGATTATCCTGGCAGTTTGTGCCGATTACGATGCCCTCGCCAAGCCCATCCTCCAAAACCAGCGATTGAAAAATCACGTTGGTCGTCTGCGTCAACTGCACGATCGGCAACGCGAAATCGGAGAGGACCACGTTGCCGTTGGTCAGCGGTGCCGGCGCGTAGAAATAAATCTTTCCCCGGTTGAAATCAACCGCCCATTCCCCGGGTTGGTTCATGTCCTCCAGCAAATTCATCACCCACCAGCGTTCGGCCAGGCTGCCGAGCGGCTGCGCGTATTTCGAACCGATCCCGCCCTGGGCCGAGGCCTTGTTGGTGATTTCGATGACCTGGTTGTCCAGGTCAAGGCCCAATACCTGGAGCGCGTCGTATTGCCAGTCCACCCGCCAAAAGCCGGAAACCCAGGCGCCGCCATTCGTAAGCGCGGATTGCCACCGGGCCACTTCCGTCGCGTTCGAGGAGTAATAGTGAAACGCGCACCCGACCGCAATCGTCTGGCCCAAGCTGTTCGTATAAAGACCAGGATTGTTCAGATAATTCGTGCTGCCCGGTCCAGCCGTCGCCACGCCGTCCATCAGCATATAAGTCGTGTTGACATTGTCGTTCGAAGACGCGTGGCTGGGATAGCGCGACAGCCACATTCGCTGGTCGTTGTAGAACAAATCGCAGATGCCACCGGAGGCGCTGCCGCTGGAACCACTCGCGCCATAAATATTCGTGGTCACCCAGGTGCCAAAGTGCGACGGGAAAGGCCCGCGATGCGTGATGCCCGCGGAAGCCAGGTCCAGTTCCAAAATATTCGTCGGGTTTACCCCCGGCGGCACGCGGTTGGTCTGCGAGGAATTCAGCGCGCCAAAACTCGACGCCGGAATCGGCTTGCCCGCCGAGACCACGGCGGTTTCTCCTGGATACCCCGCGTAAATCACCGGCGAGTTCATCGTGCCGGAATCCAAGTTGGTGAGTAGAAACGTGTTCGTGCGAAAATAGGTTCCTCCGCGCAGATACACCGTGACGCCGCCGGCCGGGAGGCCGTTTGCGCGAATCCCATTGCGCGCGCCTTCCAAAGTAAGAAAGGGCGCGCCGATGGATCCGGCGTTGCTGTCCGAGCCGTTCGTCGCCACGTAGTAGCTCGTGCTCGTCGTCGGCAGCAAAATCCGCACGCGCACCTGCCAGACGGTGTTTGAGGTCACCCCATTCGAGAGCGTTTGATAGCAGGCCAGCTCGTGCGTGCCGACATCGAATCGGGTCGGCGCGTAGGTAAAGTTGGGCCCGTTCGTGCCGACGATGCCGTTGCTGCTGACCAGTGTGCCTTCCATGCGCCAGGCATAATTGGTTGAAATTGCCGGCACCGTGAAGGTAAACGCCGAATCGGCGTCCACCACCGTCTGGCTGGCTTGCGCTGCGGCAACCCCCGACAAAATGAAGCCAAGACACCATGCCAGAAACGCCCGATTCACCGAACTGGCTTTTCTAAACAACAGGTCGCAATTCATTTCAATTGAGCACCTGCAACATGAGACGCCAGGTCAGAGACCTCATGGCGAGACCCAAATGCGGTAAAAGGTCGCCGCGTTGGAAGCAGCCACGGAATTCGTGAAAGTGAGCAGTGCATCCATCCCGGCCTGCGCCGCACCGACGGTCAGCCAGTTGGCGTTGGTGGCTAGATTGGTGGAGCATTGCATTTGGTAATTGTGTCCCGCGTAGCCTGGAAGATTACATTGAATATTGCTGGCGCTGACCATAGCTGGGCTGAGGGCAACCTGCTGCCGCGTCAGCACGGTCCCGTGATTGCTTAAATTGGGCGGCAGGCTTTGGAGGCCAGTAATGACATCCAACACGCCGTTGTTGAGAAAGATACCGTTGGTGGCGGTCAATCCGGATCCACCGATAAATCGCATGACGCCGTTATTGGTGACGCCGCCAGACAGATTAAGAAGGCCGTTGGTCACCAGCACGACTCCGTTATTGACGAGCGAACCCATCACCATGCCGTTGCCGGTGAATACTCCACCAGCGTCAATCAGCACTTGGCGGCTCGCGAGCATTCCGGAGATCAGTTGCAACGTGGCGTTGGAAGACACTTCCACCGTGCTCGTGGCGTTGTTCGTTCCGCCAATGACGAGCGTTCCCGCTTGGATCAGCGTGGGGCCCGAATACCGGCACGGGCCATTCAAAGTCTGAGTGCCGAACCCGACTTTGGTGAGGCTGATGGCCCCGCCATCCTCGGCCGCATTCCCCGCGAGCAACCCGGAGAAGGTGCCAGAGCCATTGTTGATCCCCACGATCAAACTGCGGGCGCCCGCCCAGTTCACACTGGGACTGTTCGTGATGGTGATGGTGCCGGCTCCATTCAAGCCGTCCAGAATCACCGGGTTTCCATTCCACAAATCAAGGGTGGAGGCGGCGTCAATAGACATGGCGGCAAGATTATTCGTCCAAATACCGCCCTGATTGGCGCCATTGCGGAGCGTGACTCCGTGTTGCAAGACAAGAGTGCCGCCCGTCATGTTGAAGTAGTTCGGACTAAGGCCGCTGCTATTGTCCATGATGATGGCGCCGTTGCCGGTAAAGACAAGGGAACCGCTGTTGATGAAACTGCGGTTGGTAACTGTCTCCGGCGCGGTGTAAATGAGGTTGCCACTGGAATCAATATTCACAGGCACACCGGCTTGCGGCCGCGTATTCGCGGCAATCCATTCGCTCGCACCACCGACTGGAATCCAGACGTTCGTGTCTTTTTGCGCGAACGCGCCAGTCACGCAATTGGAATAAAACGCGGTGCTGGAAGCGCCGTTGGCCAGATAATAATTTCCCTCAGAACTGTTGGCGTTGGCGATGGGGTTCAGAATGCCGGGCGAGGCGGGATTGTAACGCAAGGCCCACACGCGCCCCAGCCATTGCAACGCATAGGTGTCATCACCGGTCGAAGCGTGCGAGGTTCCGTACTGCATCGCCGTGGTCCAATACAGCCCGTACGTCGGCCGAAAGCCGAAGGCCGTGGCCGAAATGGTGCCGTCAAGAGTGGTGGTGTTCGTCGTGCGTACGGACGTCTCTATGTCGGTCTGCCGGTAGGGTCCGGAATCCAGTTGGTCGGTTGGATAAAACACCGGAATCGCCTTGGCGGCGGCGGTGGAATAGGGTGTGGACAGATAATTAAATGAATCGCCGTGATACGAGAGGCAGGCGACTGTCCGGTTCGCGCCCTCGGCCCAGCCGAAGTTAATGGCGCCGGAAGTGCCGCCGCGCGACACGCCCAGAAAAATCAATGGTAACGTGGAAACCGCCAGCTCCGCATGACCGCTGGCGGCGCTCGCGGCCGCCAGCGTATTCGAGAGAATGGTCAACCCGTCGGGCACGTAAGCGGGGATACCCAAAGTGTCCTGATCCAGCATTAACAACAATGCCAGATTGTGGTCCTTCGCAAAATTGATCCACGCGGGATCTGCAAAAACCGTCGCCCCATAATTGAAGGTCACAATCACCCCCTGGATTTGCCCGGTCGCCAGGGAGTTGTCAAAATACACCAGGTTGGTGTAGCCGGTACCATAGTAATTGTTGGTATAGCCATATTCCGCCGCAGGCAGGTGTGCCGCCAGAAACAGAACGATAAGCAGAACCCAGTTGGCCGCGTGATCTTTTGTCATAATGCCGTCTGATGATTTCATGGATTTATTGGCCGCTCCAATATAACGACCACGGCGATCCGGCCGGGGTGGGCAGTGCCAGTCCCCAGTTTATCGGCACCCGGTTGGGAATCGCACAAGTGGCATCCACCTTTCGGCAGTCGGCACGCCCGTCAAAGTAAGAGGTGACACCCCGGCCCTCCGCATAGTAAAACGTGGTCCACGCTCCATTCAGGTTGACTTTGGTTTTTCCGAAGTGGGGACACACGGGCGGCACGCCCCAACCGCCATCGGTCACGCCCCAAAAAGCCCCATTCACGTAACCACCGCAATCCACCATTTGACACATTTCGGAAGGTTTCTTGATTTGGGAGATTTTGCTAATGGCGCTGGCGCCTTGGCTAAGGGAATCCTCGTGGTTGAATAGCAGCGCGCGGTTCGCCGAATAGGAGGGTTGATACAGACCGGAGATTTGTTTCGTGGCAGGACAATAGTTCATATTGGTCGCCAGCGTCCCCGCCGACTGGATATCCCGGTAGCCCATGCACCGCACCCAGGCATCGAGCGCCGTCATATCCACGGCGTCAAAGCCACTGGTAGCGATTCGCGAGGAAATGATGTCGCCGTAGCATAATAAACCATTGTTGTCATTTTGATACAGGACGGAGGCGATCCCAATCTGCCGCAGATTACTGACGCATTGAACAACATACGCCTTTTGCTTGGCAGCCGCCAGCGCCGGCAACAGCATCGCCGCCAGAATGGCAATAATGGCGATGACCACCAGCAGTTCAATCAGGGTGAACGCCGACCGGTAAACGCCAATCACGTCTCTTTTCATAGCCTTAACATTTCATTGCTTTCGGCTTTCCGTCGGCCCTTGAACTTAGCGTTAGCTGTTTTCATTCAAACATTTTTTGACTATCTCTTGTCCGACCCGTCGGGAAGGGCCCCAGCCGCCCCGGTGCCCGCTTCGACGGGAAGCCGCTCCAAACCACGCCCTCCCGCCTGCCGCATCCTGTCAACCCAAATTCCAGTTTCCGGCCCGCCGCTTCACGGCTCGCGCAGGATAAAGAATTGCGCTGGCGCCGCCGCCCTGGCCGGAATGGTAATGGTAGCGTCGCCGTTTCCGTCAAACGTTCCGCTCGTGTTCGCCACCCAATGTGACAGCGGAAGGGCCACGTTCGTCGAGGTGAGCACCGTGTAGCCGCCGTTGGCCTCGCCGTGGGTGCCCACGATCACCAAGTTAGTGCCCGACAGGGTTACGCTGCCTATGGCGAACTGCGGAATCACCTGCAGGCTCAGGCTGGTGCCGGTCTGCACTACGTTCCAGCTTTCCCCGACCGGCAGGCTCGGCAGGCTGAAGGCACTGAAAGCCCCGCTCAATCCGCCGTTCGCCGTCACAATCGTGTAGACCTCCCCGCCAGCCGGCTGGTAGCCGTTGATGAAACTCACGTTCAACGTCCCGCCCAGCACGGCGTTGCCGCTGACCGTCACATTGTCGTATGAATTCAAAGTCGCGTCTTGAAACACGCCCGCTGCCGTCGGCCCACCAATATCAATGGCGAGCGCGCCCGCGTTAATACTGAAATCGCCGACGATGGAAGTCAGACCAGGCAACCCCAGATCACCCGGTGCCAGCGTGCCGCCGTTGTTTTGGAGCGCACCTTGAACCGCGGGAGTAGCTGGGGCGGAAAGATAAGTCGCATCAATATTGTCGGCAACTAGTGTGCCGCCGTTGAAGGCAAAAACCTGCTGCGCCCCTGCCCCCTGGACTCCCCGCAAGGTGCCGCCCACGGACAACTTGCCGCGGTTGGTCAGAGTGAGGGTCGTGGTGCTCGATCCGTCGCCGGCGGAACCAATATTGAAGTTCTGGTTGGACACCGAGAGCGTGCCACCGGACAACGTGAAGCTCACCGTCTTCCCGGAGGAATTGTTTCCGAGTTCGGCAGATCCAGAACTTCCGCCACCCCAGACCGTTACCATACCGCCGTCCTGAAGGCCGGTGAAATTGCCACCGCTGGTGCTCGCACCGTAAGTGCTCCCCATGCGCAGACCGTAGAGGTTGGGGCACAACCATTGTCCGCCATGAACGGTAAACGTCTGGCCCGATTGGGACAGATAGCAGTTTCCGCTACCATTGGTTATGACCACGCTTCCACCATCCATTTCGAAGTTCGCCCCCAGACCGCCGCCGTTCAACATCCAAACACCACTGATAAACTTTTGCAGGCTGTTCACGGCCGATCCCTGACTTATGGAAAGCACCGTGACCGCTTCGGGGCTGCCGGCATAGACAAGGGCGGTGCCGGGGTTGGCCACGACGTTCCCAATGCTGTGAGTCCCGGCGGATTGGTTTAGCTGAACCGCTCCGGTGCCCAGTCGGATCGTGCCCGGGCCATCAATCGAACCGCCCACCACGTAAGGAGCGCTCACGAGCTCCGTGCGCCGGAATCTCAATTGCCCGCCCAACATCAAACAATCGCCCGGCAGAATCCCATTGGTCGAGCCGGTGCCATTGCTGTCTCCAATGGTGATATAACCTGAATCCAGAATTGTCAGGCCGGTGTAAGTGTTGGTGCTTCCGATCAAGGTCAGGCTACCGGAGCCGCCGGTCTTGTAGAGGCCGTAACCCTGTCCGCCATCGCTAATCACGCCGCCAACATAGACGGTCTGGCTGCCACATGCCCAGACATTTGAGCCGGCGAGTTGCACGTTGCAATTCAGCGTCACCGTATTATTGGCCGAGCTCGTGTTAACGCCGTTCGTGCCGAGGGTGAGAGCATTGCCGTCGCTGTTGACCCGGACCGGACCATTCAAGTTGCTGTCAAAAACCAATCCCAGCAGGCTGATGTTGCCGCCCAGAACAACATTCGTGGCATTGAAAGCCGAGATCGTGCTGTCGAACACGCCCAGGTCTGTGGCATCCGGCGCTCCTGAATCGCTCCCGGTCCAGTCGGCCGTCTTATTCATGGTCGCCGTATCGGTTTTTGTGATGGCGTTCTGGCCCAACACATTGCCGGTTAGCAGCAGCGACACCGTTCCGAGAATGCATGCCGTTAGTGGTTTTAAGCAGGTGTTCATAACTTTTATTTTATTGGGGTTTGTGTTTACCATCCCATTTCACACTTTTCTGTCGAATAAAGAAGATACCAATCTGCGACAAGGGGGTGTTTTTTTGCGACACCGCGCCGGTTTTGTATTTCAGCTCCCCTCCTCTTAGCCTTTTATCAGCCCTTTTAAGCATCCGGAGTTTGCGCTGAAAGCTCGCACAAAGCTCCCAACCGGCGAGGGGTGAAGTTCCTTCAGCGCTTGCCGGGATTTTTCATCGCCCAACTGCGCCAAGCGGCGGGGGATTTGCCGGTGGCGCGGCGGAAGACTTGGTTTAAGCGCCGGCGATCGGGCAGGCCGCAGTGCTTGGCCACGGTTTGCAGGCTCGGCGGCGGGTGCTGTTGCAAGAGTTCCTGGGCCCGGCGGACCCGATGCTGAATGAGATACTCGTGCGGCGTCTGGCCCGTCACCGCGCGGAAGCGGCGCTCCAGCGTGACCCGCGCAATGTGTACGCGCGCCAGCACATCCGAAATGTTGATCGGCTCGTAGCCGTGCGCACGGATGAACTCCACCGCGTGCGCCACTTCCCGGTCCTCGATGGCCATGGTCGCGGTCGAGGCGCGTTCCACCACACCGAGCGGCGGCACGGAAATAGTGAAATTCTCCAACTGCTTGCCGGACATCAAATCATCCAAGCAGGCCACGGCCAGGCGGCCGAGCAACTCCTGGTTCTCCTGCGCGGCGCTCAACGGAACCGGACACAGCGGCAGCACCTCGCTGTGGCACCCGGTAGTGATCATCACCAAGTCGCGTGGTATTTCAAACCCGGCTTCCCGGCATAAATTCATCAGGATCGGGGCATCCCAGTCATCCATCAAGGCAATCGCCGCCGGCGGCGGCAACGTGCGCACCCAGTCCATGAACCGCCGCCGTTCCTCCGCGGCAAGGGGTTGCGGATTCAACGGCTGCGTCGTGCGCAAATTAAACAACAGCGGCTGACAGCCCTTGGCGCGGACCGTCTCGAGGAATGACGTGCAGCGCTCCTGAATGAACTGTCCGCCCGGAACCACCACGCACCCAAAGCGGCGAAAGCCCTTTTCCAGCAGATGCTCCGCCGCCTGCCGGCCCAGCGCACGAAAGTCATGTCGCACCGTCGGCAGGCCCGGAGCGGCCAGCCACGAGGAAATGTTGACCACCGGAAAGGTTATGTTTTTCGCCTCCCGCTTCATCGCCTCCGATAACAGACGCACGATGGCGCCGTCGCAATCCAGCGTGCGCAAAAACTTGAACGACGCCACCGACGCCTCGGCCGAAAAAACAAAGCGCCAGCGCCCGGTTTCCTCCGCGTGGCGCGCGATGGCCGCGCTGCTCAAGTTGTTGATGGATTGGAAAACCGGCAGGCCGATCAGGGCGATGCGTTTTTGCTTGGGCTTCACAGCGGCGGCAGAATTCACTCCCGGGCCGGCGGCAGATGTTTGTTGAGGTTGCTCGCCGGCTGGGGTCGGGAGGATTTTGCTCCATTTGTTGCGCGATGACCATTATTTTTTTTCCCCAGGGCCGCCACTTCAATCGCCGCGAAAAGGACGGCAAACAGCCCGTGCGTGTCGTTGTTATAAAACGGGCGCTGGAGGTAATATGACTCATCCTCGGTGCACATCGTGCCGCCGCAGATGTCATGCACCGTACCGTCCGGATCGATTTTGGTGGTCAACGCCTCCCAGCCTCTCAGCATCGCTGGCAGGTAGGTTTCCCGCTCCAGCCAGCCGTGCTGCACGCCGCGCGCAAAGGCCAGAACGAAAATCGCCGTGCCGGAAACCTCCTTCAGTGAATCCGGCCGATCCAGCACGTTCCGCCAGAAGCCGTCAGCGGCCTGATACTTCAGCAGCGACTGAGCATGTGTCTGAAATTGGGCCAGGATCGGGGCGCGCTTCGGGTGGGTGGCGGGCAGCGCCCGCAGCACTTCGCTCATCGCCCAAATCGCCCAGCCGTTGCAACGCGACCAATGGGGCAGCCGGACCGGGTTCTCCGAAAACCGGGCGTGCATGTACAGGCCTGCCGTGCCATCCCAAACTTCCGCGTGGAAACCGAGAATCTGGCTGGCCGCATCTTCCAGAAATTCAGCCTGCCATTGTCCACACGCGTCATACTCCGCCGCCTGCATCAGAAACGGAATGCCCATGAACATGTCGTCCGTCCACGTGGTGAACTGCACCGGCGTCGTCCGCGTGTAAATGCCGCGGCCCGGCAGGCGCACCTGCCCGTCGCGCGCGTAAGCCAGCATCCGCGCGATCCAGCGCTCATAAAGTTCACGGCGTGGGAATTGCCTTTCAGTGCGCAGGCGATGGATGAACGGCAGCGACGGCGCCAGCGTGAAATCCAACAGGGGCGTGTCAATAATCCAGTGGTTGGCCGACTCCACGGCGTTGAGCGTTTTGACCTGGTACTCGACAAACGGAATGCCTTCGAGATGAAAATCACAGAACCGACTGGCGTAGTCCGCGTACTTTTTCTCGCCGGTCGCCTCGGCGAGCACTTGCATCGCCCACGCCGTGCCCCCGTTGTGATAATTCCAGTTGTAATTTGTGCCCCAAGGCAACGGGTCAATCAGCCCGCCCAATATCTCCACCTTCGGAATGGTCCACGTCACCGGCGCTTCCAAACCTGAATAAAGCTTACCGAAGCAAAACTCCTGCTCCACCGGCAATGCCGCAGCCAGGTCGGATTCGTCATTTTCAAATGGCCCCATCACCAGCCAGTTGGTCAGCGCGGCGATCTTTTCATCCACGTTCGGCACGTCGCGCAGGCCGATTTCCGGGTGCACCACGCCGTTGGTCACGGCGCCCTTGTTGCTGGGCGGCTGGAGATAGACGCACCACTCGCCACCGCGCGTGGCGGACTTGATCAACAGGGTGTTGGCGCCGGCGCCGAGGGCCATGGTGAATTCATGCGACAGTTCAAAACTGCGTTCGTCGCGGCGTAGGTTGGCCTTGCGATCCCCAGCCAATGAATAAATTTCCTTTCCGTTCAGCCAGAGCTTGCAACTGTCGCTGTGTGCGATCTGAACTTGCAGCGTCATCGCTTGCGGCACAGTCAGTTGCGTCCACGCGAAGGCCACCGCCGGGCGGCCCAGCCCGAACGTCCGGCCAAAATCCACAAAGTGCATCCGGTCAAAAACGCGATGGTTTGGCGCCACTTCGAGGCGATAGGCGAAAGGGGTGTCGCGAATCAGTTTGTCGCCAATGACTCGCGCGACTGGCAGAGGTTCCTTCATAATCACAGCTCCATGATCTTTTCCATTAGAAATTGGGCGCACCGACTGGCGGTGTTTTCTGCCGCTCCCTCGAGCAACAGGGCGGCGGACGGCTGCCGCCAGCGTACAAAATTCAAAACCGATCCGTAGTCCAATTGGCCATGACCGGCAGGAACGATTCGCAGCGTCCAACCGTCAAAAATGAAATCCTTCGCATGCACCACAACCACGTGGTCCCCCAGTCCCTCGAGCGCCTCTGCCATCACCTCCGCTTGGGCCCGGAAGTTAGCCACCGAGAGCAAATTCACCGGGTCCAGCACCACGCCTAAATGGCGCGAGCGAATCGCATCCAAAACGCGCCGCATCTTACGGGTGCTCGACACCGTGTGCCCAACAACCGGCTCCAGCCCGACCATGATATCAAACTTCTCCGCTTCAGCCACCAATTCCGAAAGGCTGGCAAGCAATATCGCGAACGCCTCCTCCCCTTCGTTGGCCGGATGCGGCGAATAGTCTGCATTCACCGAACCGCTCTCCAGCGCGACGATCCGGCAGCCGAAGTCCCGCGCGACGCGCAAATGATCCTTGAAAAACTCCAGTTGCCACACGCGTGTCTGCGGATCGGGATGAATCGGATTGATATAACAGCCGAGGACCTCGATGCCGACGCCCTGACGCGCAAAGGCAGCACCGATTTCCCGCGCCAGTTCCGCATGCAAGCCACCGGCCGGCATATTCAAACCGAGGATGGCCTTGTTCAAGGCCAATTGCACGCAGGAAAAACCGTTCGCCGCAACGCGCCGCGCCAGCTCCTCCACCGGCGCACAGCCCAAATCGTGCGCGCGCACGCCCACCCGCGGTTGAGAGATCAAGTTCATCCGGCAGATTCAGCATGGAGCCTGGATGGACGTTATTGCCCGTCCCAAAATTGCTTGTAGTAGGCGCCTTCCAAGCTGTCCGTCTGCGACGGCAAGACCGGGACGCCAGCGGGATTGGAATAGGTCAGGTCTTCCTTCCGAACTTCCGCATGGCCGTCGAAGAAGGCAATCGCGGTGGCGCCCGCACCATAGTTGAAATAGCTGTTGCCGGGATTGGACACCATTTTCTGAAATCGCTTTCCATTATGAGGAAACAAGGGGGCATAATCCATTCCATCCACCATGACGCGATAAACCGTCCAAGGCGGCGGGGCCGGGGTAACGTCCTGCTGCGCGGCCCCGGCATCCGCGACCAACAGAGTGCCCGACGCTTTCCTGGGATCCGTGATTTTCAACATGCTGAACGTGCCCAAGGCGGATTGATACCAAGTAATGTTGGCGTTGGCGGCATAACTGCGCGCGCTTTCTCCGTTCGCCAGTTGGGCCACCGCCGCCGGACAGGAATAAAAGGCCGAAATGGTCGCCTGGTCTTTCAGCCCCAGCTCGTTGATAAAGTTGGTGAGGCACAAGCCGGTCGGTGCATCGGGCGAAGGCATTACGCCCGCCAACACATAACCGTAAGGCAAATGGTCAGTAAAATCGCCCGCGTACATGGTCGTGGCCAACCCGGCCTGCCGGACATTGTTTAGGCAGCGAGTCCGCAAGGCGGTTTGCTTTGCGCTCGACAGCGCCGGTAATAGCATCGCCGCCAAAATGGCAATAATGGCGATGACCACCAGCAATTCAATCAAAGTGAACCCCCTGACGTGAGGGTTGCGAAAAGTTGTTTTTACACGCATATTCAAGGTGCCGGCGGTTTAGCGCGCCTGCCGCGAAAACTCCACCGAATGGCTATGAGTGAGAATGACTATAGCGCGGCCGGACGACTAGGGGCAATGTTGCATCATTGGGGGATAGATTTGCGTCCGCCTTGTGACCGGCAGGCCAGGCAAAGCTCAGTTCAGAAGCACCGCCGGCTGCCCCTGTCGGTTCAAGCCAACCCGCGTCTGCCCGTTAGACGTTGGATGAAAGGAAATCGTGTCCTGCGTGCCATTGATTTCCACCGTTAATTCGGTTTGCGCCTCATTCCACCGGGTGATCGGCAACGTTTCGCCTTCCCGGAAGGGCCAAAGCAGAATCTTAAAATCGGGACTCACCGCGCGGCTGGCAATGACCAGCCGCTTGTCCAAGCCAAATGACCGCGCCCCGGATAACGCCGTGCTGGGCGCTTCCGGCACCAGCGTGTCCTTGCGCTCGAAGGTTTCCAGCCGGAACGAGGGTTTGGATTGGAAAGCATGGGCCGTGGCCGGCACGCCGCAATCCAGCACCCTGACGAGCAGCTCACGATCACCCCGCCGCAACTGCGGCGCCCCGCGGTCGTCCTGCGGCACAGTGGTATCGCACAAGATGATGTCGTTGCCGGCCATGCGGGCGACGGCCGTGTTCATGCCTGCCTGCATCAGCCACTCGTACAGCCGTTCCTGCAAGTCCTTCTGGATGTCGTCCACGACCAACAAGTAAGCGTGCGGCTTGCGCACGAACACCACCGTGCGAAACGCGCGCTGGACCGGATTGTGTGGCAGCCGCACCGGCCAAGTGTCCTCGTCCCACATTCGTGGGTCGTGCGCTTCAAAACCTCTCCAATACTCCACCACGGACGGTCGTGAATCCTTCTCCAGCGTCTGCCCGGCGTAGGCTTGTTTGAACGTTTTCGCCTCGGCTAAGAAACTCGCCCAACGCGGATACTTGAAGCGCTCAAACCCGATCGGATCTTCGGTGATGATTTCCTTGGGCCACCACCAGTCGTAATTGTCCTTCAAATCGCACGCCGCCACGAGCGCCCACCCTTTGTCCTCCAAACCCAGCCATTTGCCTGGGCCCGGCCAGTAGCCTTGTCCCAAGCCGTCAATCAAGATTGAATTGTGATGCCGCGCCTCGACCGAACGGAAATTGTCCTTCGCCCACCGCCGACCGAGCGCCGAAAAGGTGAACGACCCCCGATCGGCGTGTTCGTGGCTGGAGCCCACGGAATCCGTGCGGCACTCGAACTGTAGCACCGCTGAATTGGTGTCCCACCCGCTGTGCGCGATGAGCGAGCTGCGCTGGGGATCGAATAATGCCAGCGGCAGATCCATTTTCTCCGCCGCGTCAGGCTGGAGCGACCGGGCGGCGTCATTTGCAAACAGCAAGGGTTCAATGAGATGAAAATTTCCAGCAAACGGCCCGCCGCGGTTATTGTTCACCACCACGCGCCAGAGCAGGTCAACTTTCACGTCGTGGGGATAAAAATATTTCCACATGGCCATCGTCCAAATGGCCGGGCCTTCGTCGCCGCCGTCGCCGTGGCTCGTCCACGACGGTGGCAGGCCGCGCTGCATTTGCTCCGCATCGGCGTTGGTCGAGGGCTGACCGAGCGACAGTGCGGCCGGTTCCATGGTGTGCAAATACCAGTCCATCATCGCCCGGTGATGGCTTTGCGTGAGCAGATTTTCGCCGCGCCGCGCGGCGGCGACCACAAACGGATTCGCCCAAACCAAACCGAATTGGGTGTAGCCGACGGCTTCGGTGGAAAAGCCATGTTCTGAAATGCCGTACGTGAAATAATCGCGGGCAATGCTCACCCCCATTTTGAAGACGCGCGGATCGTACCCGTCCTCGCCCTCAATCGCCAAGGCCAGCAGCGGCTGGCTCAAGCCGACGGCGCACCAGTTCCAATTGCGAAAATGATGCGGCAACCGCGAGCCCAGCCACAGTTCGCCGCGAGTCACCTTGGAAATCACCCGCCGCACCGCGGCGCGTTGCGCGTCGGTCATGAAATTATAGGCGAAATCGTAGGTGTAGCCGAGAATGTGGTAGCCGACGAGGTCGCGCGCGCCCTGATCGCTGCTCCAGTCGCCGGTGGTCGGGCCGTTGATTTTCACGCGCCATACGTCGTCGCCGAGCGGCTGGGCCAGCGCACGGTCAATCGCCGGCTCCGCCAGCGCGGCGTAGCACGCCAGCGCCGAGCCCACTTTTTTGCCCCGGGCTGCATCCTGTGAAATCAGGGCGTCCAGTGCTTCCATCGCAAATGCCTCGATAAATGGCTGGTAATGCCCGATGCCCGGCGGCTGGCCGTTTTTTTCCGCGAGCGACTTTTTGGCGGCGGCCACATCCCCCGCCGCCAGCGCGTCGAAAAATGTCGTGCCCCACGCGCCGGGGGTTTTGATGGCGTCGGCGACGCGCCGCCGCAAATTTTGCAATAGCGCGCGGCCCATCTCGGTGTCAGCGACGCGCCGCCGCAGATCCGGCAATTCTTCCGGGCTGATGAGTATGCGCGGATGCACGCCCGGCGGCGGCACTTTCGTCAGGCGCTCTTTTGCAAATCCCAAATCGTCGAAGCGGACATTCATCGTTGGCGATTGCGGCCACGAATATTCCCCGTTCAAAACGGCCTCGGCGTCCAGCTCACCCGGAAGATGGCGCGGCACGTCCGCCGCCACGGCGGCGGGCGAAAGCAAAGCGAGGCAGGCTGCGGCCGCGAAGGGAATGATCTGTTTCATTTCAAGATGGCTGGGGCCGCCACGCGCCATGCCGCCGGCATCATCCCCGTGTGCCGGCGAAAGACGCGGTTTAATCGGGCCGCACTGCCGAAGCCGCAGCGCCGCGCGACTTCGGCTATGGCCAGCGGCGGTGTGGCGCGCAATAAATCCCGCGCGCGCTCAATCCGTTCATGGACTTGGAAATCATGCAGCGAAGTTCTGATGGCGGCGCGGAAGCGACGCTCCAGCGTACGGCGGGAAATGAGAAAATGCCGCGACAGGTCCTTGATGTTAATGGGTTCGGCAATTCGCGCGCGGATGATTTCCACGGCCTGCGCCACTTCGCGATCATCCACCGCCATCGTATTGGTGGACTCCAGCGCCACCACGCCGCCGCTGGGCACGATGATTGTTTTGGTCTCGCGGGTTTCGCCGGCCATCAGCCGGTCCAGATAGGCCGCGGCGTGCCTGGCCACCCCTTCCTCGTTTTGGTCCACGTAAGTCAGCGGCGGATCGCATGCGAGACAGATTTGCGGATGGCCGTGGCTGGTGATGAGCGCGACCTCGTGCGGCACGCGGCGGCCGGCCGCTTGGCAGGCCGCCATCAGCGCGGGCGCGTCCGGATCGTCATTCGTCAGAAACAGTCCGACGGGCGTTTGCAAACCGCGCACCCACTCCCGAAAACGTTGCAAATCCGCGTCGTCCGCCGGATGCGATTGCAAATGAAACGTGCTGGCGTTGGCGCCAAAGCCGGCGGCCTCCACCGTCTCGAGGAAACTCTGGTGGCGCGGGTGGGTGAACCAGCCGCCCTTGCTCACAACAATGCCGAACCGGCGAAAACCTTTTTTCAACAAATGCTCGGCGGCCAGCCGGCCCATCAGCGCGTTGTCGCCGCGCACCGTCGGCAATTGCGGATTCGCCAGCCACGAGGAGAAATTCACCAGCGGGAAGGAAAGCTGGTTGGCCTCGCGTGCGATGGCCGGAGAGATGACGCGGATCAGCGCGCCATCACATTCCAATTTCCGCAGGAACCGGAGCGTCTGCACGCTCACCTCCGTGCTGAACACAAATTTCCAGTGATGCTGTTCCGCATGGCGGATCAACGCGGCGTTGAACCGGCTTTCGGACGCGAGCACGGGCGCGCCAATGACGGCAATGCGGCGGACTTTGTTGCGGCTGTGCGGCATGGAATCGGGCATTAATCTAAACCCAAACGCTCGAAACCAAAACGAATTTTGAGCCGGATGGCAAAAAACCGGATGGCGTTGCCGCCATCCGGCTGTGCGAGTCCATCGGTCACGGCGCAACCAAGCGATAGAACACCGCGCCTGCCGCCGCACTTACATTGTTGGTGAACGGACTGTTGAGGCCGCTCAGCCGGACCCAATTGTTGGAAAGTCCAGTGCTGAGGCTGTTGGTCTGCACTTCAAGCACCCAGCCCTGGCCGTTCGGCCAATTCAACACCAACGCGCCGCCGCTGAAACTGTAAGCGATCGGCGCCGGGGTGGGCAAGGCGCTGGGCGCGCCGGAATAGTCAGTAAGGATCACGCTGGTGGGCGTGTAAACCACTCCAAAGGTGTTCGTTGATCCCACCACCGGAACGCGCCCGGCGGTGACGTTGGCGAAGGTGCCATTCACGCTCCCCGCCGTGAGGATGGTGAAGGTACGGCTGGCCGCCGGGGCGAAGCCATTGGTCCGAACGAGCAAGTTGCCGTCCAGCGTGGCGGTGCCGCTCACGGCGACCTTGTCGTAATAGGCGCCGCTGTTGGTAAAGGCGGTCGCCGGGTTCGCACCGTTGATATCAATCAACAGGCTGGCCGTATTCGAGGCGGTATAATTCCCCGTGATGGAGGTCTGGCCCGCCACGCCGGCATCGCCGGGCGAGAGTAAACCGCCGGCGTTGACCAATGTGCCCACCGGGTCGCCAGCCACATCGCTAAGATGGCTCATGTTGACATTGTTGGCCACGAGAGTTCCTCCCAGGAAGGTGAAGACTTCGTTATTGCCATCACCATTGGAATAACCACTAATCGAACCGCTGGCGATCAGCTTTCCAGTATTGGTCAGAACCAAAGCACCAGAGCTAGTGTCGTCCGCGCTGCCGCCGATATGAACATTGCCACCGTTGAGGCCACCAACGACGGACAACACCCCGCCCGCCAGGGTGTAGCTCGACTGGGCACTTCCATACGGCGCGGTTCCACCGTAGCCGATCTCAATGTTGTTGTTGGTCGAACCGGCGATGGTCACCGTTCCCCCAGTTTGCTCTGCGGTGACCTGGCCGCCATTGCCCGAAGTGGCGTTGGCGCCTTCATGACTGCCAATCAACAAGCCATAGAAAGTCGCAATCCCGCCGGTCGGCGCGGCGCCGGCTGGTGTACCGGTGTCGTCCACCAATACACTCCCGGAGTTGACCGTGAAACTCTGCGGCCCGACGCCTTTCGAATTGCCGAGGCAGAATCCCAAGCCCCAAGTGGTCACGTGAAGACTGCCACCACTCACGCCGATGCTCGTGCGAATATAGCGTCCACCGCCGTCAGTTGAATTCAGCGCACCATAATAGGAGGAAACCAACGTTCCGCCAATCAGGTTCACGGAACCGAGGGACAGTCCGCCGACATCACTCAGGAACAGGGCTTGATTCGTGACAAAATAATTGCCACCCATCACGTCAACCTCCGTGCCCGCAGCGCCGTTGCCGATGCCAAAAGAGCCGCTCGCGGGGCTAGCCCCACCGCCACTGATCAGGTTGGTAGAATTCGCTGAACCATCCAGCACCATGTCACCAGAGGAAGAATTGATGATCCATTGAAACTGGTTGATCCCATCGGCTAAGATCACCGTGTTCGTATTGCCTTGAGCGGTCCCGGTCCCGGCATTGTTGAGTATTCCGTCAACCACCGAACTGCTCGCGGAAATGCTCGCGATGGTACCTGGTTGGGTGAAATTATCGGAGCGATCGTAGTACAGACTGCCGCCGTTCAACACCACGTTGGTCGGCAAGGCGACCGACGAGCCGCCCGTGTCAATCTGCAAATTGCCCGCGCCGCCCACCGTCACCGTCGGCAAGCCGCCATTCAAGGCGTTTTGGAGAATGACCGTCCCATTGACATTCAAGGTGTCATTCGTGCCATCCAATGTCAAATTGCGCTCCAATGTACAGCCCGAATTCACCTGCAAGGTGGCATTGCTGATTTCGACCGAGCCGTTGTTTTGGCCAAGGGTGGCATCACTCGCCACGGATAATGTGCCGCCGCCGTTGATGGTCACCGGACCGGAGAAGATCTGGCCGGGGATGGTCCCACTGTTGTCGCCAGCCAAGATCAGGGTGCCCGCGCCGGATTTCACAAGCGCGCCGTATCCCACCAAGCTCGCGCCCAGGCTATGGGTATTGGATTGGTTGAAAATCAACACGCCGTTGTTGGTAATGGCGCTGGTGCCGTCAATCGAGCCGGAGGCCACGCCGTTGCCCACCTGCAGTGTCCCATAATTAATCACGGTGGCTCCGGTATAATTGTTGGTCGTTAGCAGCGTCACCGCCCCGCCATCACCCATGCCGTCGCCCGACAACGTAATGCTGCTGTTGCCAGAAATGAGTCCGGTCCCGGAGAGCACATAGCTTTTCGCCACGTTGCTGAAAGTGACGCTCGTGGGCTGCATCAGCGTGGTCACGTTCACCGGGGAAGCGGCATTGCCACTGTCGTCAAAAACCACATTGTCCGGATCGCGATAGGTGCCGAGAATGCCATTCGTGAACCAGTTGGGGGTGGTCTGATCCCAAGCATTGCCGCCGTTGCCGCCAACCCAGAGATCGTTACTCGCGGCAAAGGTGACCTTGACTGTGCCCGTGGCGGTGCTCGTGGAACCGTCCACCCCATAGACGGTCAGCGTGACGGTGTAAGTTCCCACCGCAGCGTAGGCGTGAGAAACGCTGGTGCTGGTGGTGTCGAGCGTGGCCCCATCGCCAAAGCGCCAATGACGATTGGTGATGACGCCGCTCGAACTATCGGTAAAAGTGGGGTTGGCCGGAACCACGCCGATGGCGTTGGTGGGGGAGAATTTCGCGGCCAAGACACCGACGCTTACGCCAAAATTGGTCAAGATCAGGTTATTGCCGACGACCAGCGCCTGGAAATATTTACCGCCATATAGAACGCCATTGGTATAAACCGGAATCAAGCCATTGTAACCCAGGGTTGCCGTATTCACTACCAAGCCGCCCGCTGCAGTCAGAATGGTGAACGCACTGTTGGCGGCTGGGGTAAAGTTGTTAATTAAATTGGCGGTAACCAAGCCGGCCACGGACGCGCTGCCGGAAACGGAAACAAAGTCAAAATAAGCGCCCAGGTTCGTGAAGGAACTCGCGGCGGTGGTGCCGCCGATATCCACGGCCAGCGTGCCGCCACCCGTCTGGGTATAGGCACCGGTGATGGCGGTTTTGCCCGGCGCGCCAACGTCGCCTGGCGCGAGCACGCCGGCGGTGTTGGAGACCGTGGTGGCGGTGATATAACTATTGGGATCATTAAAGCGAGCGCCAGTCACAATCGAGGCGGCACTCAATTGGCCGCCCGTCCAATTGAATACACAATCCTGGTTTCCGCCGCCAGTGGTGGAGGTATTGCCCTCCACCGCCCCGGTCACAACCAGCTTCCCGCCGGACAGATTGACGGCGTTTGTCTCCGGCGTGCCATCATTTACCGTGGTGCCCAAGATCAGGTTTTGCGAGCTGCCGCGGATACTCGCCACGCCCCCATTGGCGACGTTCAGCGAGTTGTTTTCCGGCACCGTGTTGGCCACCGCCAGCCCCAACGACATGCCGCCGTTGGTCACCGTAAAAAAGCCCGTCCCGCCGCCGTTGTTATTGACGGATATATTCAGTCCATTGTTATTGGCCAGGTGATTCTCGGCGACGGCGGACAAGAATGTCAGGGAGCCATTTTCCACATTCCATGAACCATGGATATAGGCCGCATTGTTGGTGACGGTCACGGCCGCCCCACCCGTAATGTTGGCTAAACCGACAAAGTGACAGCTGGAATTGTTCTGGCCAATTTGGCCAAAGGTCCAAGTACCGCCGTTGAGTGTATTGGTATAAACATTGGTGCCGCCCGCCATCGCAGTGGTATCGTTGTAGCCAAACCAATGGATATAAGCCGAGCCGTTACCCTGAACCTGGAGCGTGGAAACGGCATTGGGAAATGATTCAAAAAACGCCAAGGCAGTGCCACTGGGCAGCGTGATCGTCTTGCCGCTGGTATTGGTGTTTTTGTCCACAATGGTGCCGAGTCCGGCGGTGGAAATAATCGTGCCCAGCGTGATGGCATTGGAACCCTGCAACACCATGATTCCGTTATTGGTAATATAACCGCCGGGGGCTAGCGAACCGCCCTGATTCACCTGCAAATAACCACACGGATACTGGGTAAAGGCACTCGTTTGAACACTGGCCGGAACCGGCACGCCATTCGTGCTGGCGCCAATGATCGTGACATTGCCGGCATTCGTGCCACCGACAATGCAGTTGGCCGTACTCACAGAATTGGTGGTGACCACAAGTTGCCCATTGGCCAACCCACCGCCATTAATGGTGAAATTGCAGTTCGTGTAAATCGTCACCACAGAGGAATTCAGCACGCCATTGGACTGCACGGTCAAACTGCCTCCATAGACAAAACTGTGGCCGACATAGGTATTGGTCCCGTAAAGGCTAAGGGTTCCGCCGCCGGCCTTGCCAAGTGTATAACCGGCGCCGCCGTCGGAAATGGGTCCATAAAGGCTGAGGCTGCCGGCATTTACGGCATTCGTCTGGCCCGAACTGCGCAACGTCGTGGGCGAATAGGCAATCATACTCGCGGTGCCCAGTTTAGTGACGTCCAAAACATTGAGCGATCCGGGACCGGAGATGAGTCCGTTCACGGTAAAATTTGTACCGGACACCGTAAGGGTGCGCGGCGCCGACATGGTTACGGCACCGCTGCCCATGGTCAAATATTGGCTGCCGCTGACCGTAAAGTCCGCATTCCAATTCTGGGGGTTGTTGTTGGCGAGCGTAACGCCACCGGCGGAGGTATTGCCAAAGGTGCCGCCGTTGACGACAAGAGTGCCCGTACCAAGAGCAGTGGAACTGTTGATATCCAGGACGGCTCCGTTCAAATTCACGCCGCCGCCAAAAGTATTGGCTCCAGATAGAATATTGGTGCCCGGCCCCGCAAAAGTCAGCCCATAGTTGAGACCTCCGTCGCTAATGTTACCGGGCACAATTAGCGCCTGATTCGCGGCGACCGGCCAGGCCTGCGACACGCCGAGCTGGATGGAATTGCTCAAGGTCAGGCTCGCGCTGGCGTTGGACAAATCAACGCCGGAGGCGCCGAGGGTGAGCGTGTTGCCGTCGTTCTGAATGAACAAGCCCTCGGAGGGCGAAAGAATTTGGATGCCGGCCCACTCGGTGGCGGCGCCCAGCGGCCACTGGTTGGTGCTGGCATAAGTGCTGTCGAACTGCGCGATGTCGCCGCTGCCGGGGACCCCGGTCGGGTTCCAGCTGGCCGGATCGTTGAGGGTGTTGGTGTCGTCGAGCTTGAGGTAGGTGGCCGCATTGACCACGAGCGTTGTTGATAGGATCACGAGGCCAAGGGCCCAGCGCGAACTGCTTTGCATGAGGATTTTTTTCATGTGTTTGGTTGCTTTGGTTGCAAATAATGTGTGCTGCGTTTTTGGGAATCTGAGAGCGACTTTAGAGTGGGCACGTAAAAGAGGTAAGAGGTTATTTTGCGTCATGACCGGGTCAATTTGCGTCATGCTCCAGGCAATTCGTCGGGTGAGGCGATCCGGGCGGCACGCGTGGCGGCCGCCGGGCGATTCGATTTGTTGCGCAGCAAAACATCGGTGCTCACCGGCGCAAACGCCGGTTTTTCCGGAACATAATGCGGAAGGGCTTGATGGATGGTCGGTGTTTTAGCCGCCAGCAGTTGGCGGCAGGCATTGATGGTCGCCTTTAATCCGTCCACTTCCGGCTGGCCGGGCAAGCTGAAATATTCTCCGGTATACAGCGTTGGACACTGCGGCGCGGCCTTCAACCTCACATAATCCGCCCAAGCGACCTCGTAGGCGGCGAGCGCGGATTCCAGCTCTCCGCGGTGAAGTTGTCCGCTGGTTTCGGAGTGATGCAGAGATATCATCGCGCGCCAGCCGGCCTCAACCACCCGGTAAAGTCGCAGTCCGTATTCGGTGGAAATGTTCACGAACTCGCCCGTTTTCTTTTGCGCGGCCGGCCACGCTATGGTCTCCGCCAGCGATTTGATTTGGGCCCAGAGCCGGACGGCCTCGGCCTTTTCGGCGAGCGCGTTGGCATACAAATTCTTCTCGCCCAGATAATCGAACACGGCCGCCAGTTGGCCGCGGCCGCCAAGCCGGTCGTCGCGCATCCAGCAGGCAACCGGCAGCAGGGACTCGTTCAGCACGCGATCAAACGCCGCACAATGCCGGCCCTTCAAAATAGCCCGCGCGGAAAGCAGGCATAATTCACGGAAACGGTTGGCGTCGGCGTCGGATAAACCCAGCCGGCCGCGGGCGTACTCGTTGAATATTTCCGCTTCGCCGCGTTTCGGGCTCCGGACAAACTGCGCGAGCACGAAAGCGTTCAGATCCGGCCACAATTCGTTCTCGATGTGGGGCCCATACCAGCCGCCGCCGCGCGACCACGAATAGACGCCCAGAATTTTAGGATGCGCGATCAAATCCTTCAGGCCGATCTTTCTGGCGTTTTCCTCGAAACCGTTGATCACGCCGTCCATGACATAGTTCGGATACGCGCCCTTGCCCTCATATTCGCGCTGGCATTGCACTTCGATGATTTGTGGATGCCGGCCGCGAGTCAGACACTCGTTGACCTTGACGTGCCGCCAGAAATCCAGCGCCGTGTGCTTGATGGAAAATGCGAGCTTGGGATGCGGTTCGATCTGATCGGTCACCTGAAGATAATGGTCCAGCCGCGCGTGCAGCTTGTCGGGATAGATGTCCCAAGTGCGGAAAAAAAGCTGCCGGCCGTGCCGCACACAAATGGATTCACGCAGAAAGCGGATCAATTGGACGTACGCGTCGGCTTGCATCCGGCCCCAGGCCGGTTCGGGTGCGCGGCCCGCGAGCGCGTCGGCGTACGCATAATCCGGCGTCCAGCCAGGGCCGACGCCCGGAATCGGGCTGTTGCCAACGTGGTGCGGCGTGTCGTACAAATAAGTTTCGCCGACGCGAATGATGTATCCGTCCACCTGCGGAAAGCGTTCGGCGAGTTCGTCGAACATCATTCGGTGCAGTTCCAGCGTCTTCGGGTGGTCAAGCCGGATGCGCCCAGTCTGCGGGTCGCAGATTTCATTTTTGAAATGCGCGACGAGGCGCTTTGGAAAAACGAACAGGTCGAGATGGTAATAGACTTTCAGGCCCTGACCCTTGGCGGCGGCAATTTCGCTGACAATGCCGGGCGTGAATTGGTCCAGCCAATCGCGCTCCGTTGACCCCTTTGGAAAGCAATCCCACCCCGCGGCCGCAAAGGTGGCAATGCAGTTGATATGCTTGAAAACCTGGCCATTGAAGCCGTAGTCCGCGAGATGCATCGGATCCAGGAACCGCGTCTGAATGCGTGGTTCGCCCGGATTGTGATGGACCATGTCCAAAATGAATTTCATGCCTTGAGGATCGGCTTCACATCATTGGGCAAACCCGGGATATCGCCGTCGGCCGCATCTGAGGGCAGGGGCGTCCCAAGGCGGTCGCAGGCGACGCGGGCCATTCGCGATGACGACCAGCCAATTCAATCAACGTGAATCCCTGCTCACTCCCAAGATGGCGGGTTGATTTTTGAAGTCGCAGGCTCATGTTTAAAGCTTGTTCACTTGATGTTCACCGTCTGGTGTCGCTCTGACCGCCGTTGGTCCGGGAAACGCCTCAATTTTGTCGATCCCGCGCCAATGAGCTAGGGTACAAGTTGCGCCAGCACCGTGTCTTTTTGCGACAGCATCCGGATCCTTGAATCCGCCACCCTGTGCCGCCAACCGCCCGAGTCACGTCGCGGAGCCAACGCGGCTCGGCCCGTCATGCATGTTGGCCGTGATTTCACAAAATGCGGTTTTTCGGGTGCGTTCTGGTTACGATGCGGTTCAAACCTTGGGTTGATAATCGAAATAGTCAAACTCCGCCCACGCGGTGCGGCAGCACAAATCCTGGCAGCAGACACCCCAAAACGTGCCGGTGAAGTTGCTGTGCGGCGAAACCCAGTCGCCGAGCATCGTCGCCTCAAATACCCGATCCACGGCCGTCCACAGTTTCACGCCGGACGCCCAGGCAAAGCGCAGTTCCGAATCAACAATTTCCATCCGCAGAAAAATCCGTTCCCCCGCGGCCAATGGGAGTTCGGCCACTTCGTAACGGCTGGCTTTGGTGTTTTCCGACGAGATGACGCCCAATTTGATTTTGCCTTCCCCCGCCGAGGTGATGCGGAAATAGTGGTAATGCAGCCGGTCATAATAGGCGATGAGCCCGGCCGCCTGCTTGAAATTAGTCGGCTGAAACGCGACGCAGGTTTCCGCGCTAGCGCGAAAATGTTGCAACCGCCGGGCCACAAGGCTCTGGTCAAAACACGACGCCAGTGAATCACGTCCGCGCAAACTCAACCAGCCTTTGCGGCGGGTGAACGAGCACCAATTTTCTTCCGCCGGCTCGCGCAAGGTTTGGAACGGCAGCGGAAGGGGGAGCGCCAGCCCGTTCTGTCCCAGGGAAACGGACGGCGCCGGCAAAGCCGCCATTGATTGGTGCTCCAACCACACGGCGGCGTCAGGCGCGCGCCCCGGTTCGGCCAGGTCAAAGTCCTCGCGCAGCATTTCCTCCGGCCACGGATGCGCGGGCAGATTCACCTCCACGGTGTCGCGGGGCACATTGTCGCCGTGCGCCAAGCGGGGCCAGCCATCCGCGTCCCAGCGCAGCTTTTGAAGGGAAGTCTCGCGGCCCAGTGGCGCGGATTTGTTTTCCTCGCGGTCCAAGACGAGCCGGCCGAGGCGCTGCTGCGGACGATGACAGAGATGCACGGTGAACCACTCGCCGGTCTGCGTCTCGACGAAGCACCCGTGGCCGGTGGATTTCAAATTGGCGTGATCCTTTTGAAACGCCGTCAAGATCGGATTTTGCGGATGCACCTCGTAAGGCCCAAAAAGATTTCTGCTTCGACAAACGCTGATGGCATGACGCAGCGCCGTCCCGCCTTCGGCCGTGATCAGATAATACCAGCCGTCCTTTTTTAACAGGTGCGGGCCTTCGGTGATTCCGATGGCGCTGCCCGGCCAGATTTTTTTCGGCTCGCCAACCAGTTGCATTTTCCGCGGGTCCCACTCCTGCAAGATGATGCCATCGAAGCGCACCGGCGTGAACGCTTCGCCCATCTGCATTTGCACGATGTATTTGCGGCCGTCATCCTCATGAAACAGGCTGGGGTCGAATCCGCTGGCGTTCAGAAACGCTGGCTCGCTCCACGGCCCTTCAATGCTATCGGCGGTGACCAGATAGTTCGGCGTGTCCATCACCACGCCGCCCATGTGATGATGCACATTGGTATAAACCAGCCAGAATTTTCCGTCCGCGTGCGTCAGACAGGGCGCCCAGACGCCGCCTGAATTCTGGCAGCCCCGCAGGTCCAGCTGCGACACGCGGTCCAGTGCCCGGCCCAGCAACCGCCAGTGCGCCAGATCGCGCGAGTGATGGATTTGCACCCCGGGGAACCACTCGAACGTCGAGGTCGCGATGTAGTAATCGGCGCCGACGCGGCAGATGGATGGATCCGGATTGAAACCGGTGAGAATCGGATTGTGTGCTTCAATCATAAAATCAAAGTGGCCAGTCGTCCGTGCGGAAAGTTGAAGCTGGCAAATCCGCCGCGTTAAACAGGTTTACTTTCGGCAAATCCGCCCAGCCGTAGCGCACCGCCACCGGCTGCGACACTTGCGGGCTGGAAACGATAACGGAGTCGCCTTCGATGTTGGCCTGTGCGAAATAGAATTTTTTATCTTGGCCGGCAAGCACAAAGCCGGTCAACTCGCCGCCATGGGTTTTCAACCCCCCAGCCGTTTCGGCGAACCGCACGATCGCCTGGCCGTCCTTAAAGGTCACCTCCTGAAAAATCGGCCCGGAAAACTGAATTTTCCGGCCGTAAGCGATGGCCAGCGCGGCCTTGGCCCCGCGCGCAGCAACGGGCTGCTTGCCGGTGTAATGCACGTCCGGGCCGCCCATGTCCGTGCTCACGACCAGCGCCGTGTCCGGTATGGCACGCGCAACTTTGGCCTGGGCTTCCTGTAACTCGGCAATACCGCTCGCCTCGTTGGCATTGGTCTGCCACTGCCGATTGCGCGCAATCTGAAAAATCAAGAACGGCAAATCCGGCTGTTCGAAGCCCCGACGCCAGTCCCGGATCATCGCCGGCAGCAGATTTTTGTAGTCGTGCGCCACTTGCACATAGGCATTGTTCTCACCCTGATACCACGCCACGCCGCGAATCCGATACGGCAGCAGCGGCGCGACCGCACCGTTCCATAAGGTCGTCGGGCCCTTATATTCGCTCGGAAGGCCCGCCGGCGGCGGCGGTGCCGGGAGTTTTTGTGCCAGCGCCGCGGCCTTTTCAGCCTCGTAGGTTTCCTTCAGCGGGCGCATGGCCGCTAACCTTTTGTCGTAATCAGCCTTGGCCTGCGCCGGATCGTTCCACCGGTCCTGCGGCCAGGGCCCGGCCTTCAGGGTTTCCGCCGGCATCCAACTCTGAATTGGCGTGCCGCCAAAAGCGCTGTTGATGATGCCGACGGGCACGCCCAATTCCTTTTGCAGTTTCTCGCCGAACCAATACGGAATCGCGGAATAATTTATCGCCGTCGCCGGGCTGCACAAATCCCACTTCGCCTTCACCTCCGGTTGCGGCGTGAACTGCACGTTGTGCGGCACGCGGCACAGCCGCAACAGTGGATTGGTGGCCGTGGCGATGGCGTTGGTCCCGCCGTCGGAACGCGCCAGCGCCCATTCCATGTTGGATTGGCCGCTGCACAGCCAGACTTCGCCAACCAGTACGTTGGTGAGCGTGATTTGATTGTCACCCGTGACGGTCAGGGTGAGCGGTCCGCCGGCGGCAAGGGGCTTGAGCCGAACCAGCCATTTGCCGCCAAGCGCCGTGGCCGTGACCTGCTGGCCTTGAAATTCCACAGTCACCGTTTCGCCATCGCGCGCGGTGCCCCAAACCGGCACCTCGGCGTCGCGCTGCAGAACCGCGTTGTCGGCGAACAGTGGATTCAACCGGACTTCGGCCAGAGCCGCCAACGGCGCAAACAGCGCGGTCAACGCCAGCAACGGTAACGAGAAACGACGCTGCGATTTCATGACGGCGGCGTATTGGCAACCGGCTTTGTTTTCATATCGAAGACCGTCAAGCCAGCGAGGCTGTGTTTGGTCGGTGGCGTGAGCAGGCTGACGACGTAGCCGACGATCACGCACGAGATCACCGCGCCCGGACTGTAAAAATACCAGTGCACGCTGGTAAAATATTTCAGCCAGAGGCACACGCCGATGCTGCAAATCGCGCCGGTGAACGCGCCAATGGCGTTGGCACGATGCGTATAAGTGCCCAGGATGTAAATACCGAGAAAGCCACCGCCCAGCAGCGCGAACAGCTCGTTCCAGGTCTGGAAGAGTGAGCGCTGGTTCAGCTTCGCCATGTAGAGTGCGGTGAGGGTGGCCGCCAAACCGCACACGACGGACGCGAGGCGCATCGTCCACAGACGTTCGCTGTCAGTCGTGTTTCTTTTCATCTTCCGGTAGAAATCCTCGGTGAACAAGACCGAAACCGTGTTCATGCTGCCGGCCAGCGCCGACATCGCCGCCGCGAACAGCGACGCAATGATGAGGCCGGCGACACCGACCGGCAGCCGCTGCACGATGTAAAGCGGAATTACCTGGTCATTGGTCATCGCCGGATCCAGTTCGGCGGGATGCTGGTGGAAATACGCAAACACCGAAATGCCCGCGAAGTTCACCGCAAAGGATATAAACACGCTGAAGCAAAGGAAAATCAGCGCCAGCTTGCGCATATCCTTCAGCGGGGTGGCGAAGACGCGTTGCACCGTGGGCGCATCGGCGGCGAAGGCCAGCTTGTTGAACAGCGGCGTCAAAATGAGGATCCAGATGATCGGCATGGTGTAATCCATGGACCAAATCCCCAGATTAAACTTGTTAAACTGGGTGTCCACCTCCACAAAACTTTTCCACCCGTGGGGCAGCCCCGTAATGGCGAGGATCACCATCAGGCTGATGCCCACCACCATCGTGAGGCCTTGAATGACTTCCGTAAGGACGACAGCCTTCATACCGCCTTTCGCGGAATAGAGGGTGGTCACGACCCCCATGACCACCACGCTGGCATAAACATTCATTCCCGTCACCGCTGCGATGGCCAGCGCCGGCAGCAGCAGCACCATGTTCATTCTCCCGAACGTTTGCAGGGCGATGGCCTGCGCGCTGGCGATAAAGCGCAGCGACGGATGGAAACGGCGTTCCAGATATTCAAACGTCGAGGTGATTTCCAGCTTCCGAATCAGCGGATACAGCACATACGCCTCCAGGAAAAAGAGCGGAATCAGCATCAGCGACGGCAGCGCCCACATCAGGCTGGTGCGAAACGCCAGCGCCGGGATGGCCATGAAACTGATGCTGCTGGCCGCGCTGGCGAACATCGAGATGCCTGCCATCCACCAGGGAATTTTGCGGTCGCCCAGCGCGAAGCCCTCGCTGCCCTTTTGCTTGCGCGTGAAATAAATCCCCGCGAAGGCCACCGTCGCAAAATAGAGGAAAAGCCCGGCGTAGTCCGCCCAGCGCAGGCTCTTGACGCTGCGTTGGATCGAAAGATCGTAAGCCGCCAGCGCTCCGGATTCGGTTGTGCCCAGCAAGGTCAGTTTGCCGTGGCGAATGGCCGTCGCCGACGCGAGCGCTTCCGGCAATTCGCCTTTCCGAACCCAGGTGTCGGTGACGTTGTGGTACACCTGGATCGCTTTCGACTCCGCTGTGGATTTGTGTTGGAACAAATTTCCCGTGAATGGCTGAGTATAGCCGCCGGCGAGTCCCGCGTGCACTTGGCCGGTCTGAAACACCACCGGCGCGCCGACCGCCTCCGGCAATTGCGACAAGTCACGCCAGCCGGAAAACGTCGTGCCGTCAATGCAATGCCAGCGATACGCCTGCGCCTTCGCCGTCGGGGTGCAAACGGTTTGGCCGCCGGCGTGCGACAGCGTAAACCCGCCAAAAATTTGCACGTCATTGTAAAAACAGACGATGCCCGGCAGCAGGCGCCCTTCACCTGGCAGCGGCGGCAATTCGTCCCACGCGGAATGGTTGGTCGCACCGAATGAGTGGCAAAACATTTTTTGCGACACGGAATCGGCGGTCAGCGAGGTCGTGCCGCCGACCACATAAAGTTGCTTCTGGGCTTGGTCTTCAAAAAAGCCCGCGCCGGTCAGGGCAACCTTTAGCGGCAGGGGCGGCAGATCGCCTTCTTGCAATCGGCCATCACGCCATTCGAGCGAAAACACTTTGTCCGTCAGTCCATTTTTGCCGACGCCGCCAGCAACGAACAGTTTGGA